>Ga0182014_10007373_pt1 | contig 11548 bp, 10 predicted proteins | sample 612S2DmetaG_FD_120489 | JGI IMG/M metagenome (GOLD analysis project Ga0182014, IMG submission 120489) | Permafrost microbial communities from Stordalen Mire, Sweden - 612S2D metaG | ecosystem: Environmental > Terrestrial > Soil > Wetlands > Permafrost | place: Sweden: Stordalen | collected... | reverse complement strand
GGTCGTACCAGTCACGCGGCTTTGCGGGTGCTCGTATCCGACCATCGCTCGACGCGATTCGCAACGCGTTCAGCGCCGCACCGTTGTTCGATGCAATTTCTTGCCGCGCGAGCACTGTCCGCAGTTCAGCCTCGATCGCGGCGAATTGTTCGATGAACTCCCGTTGGATTCCCCGTTCTTCCATGAGCCGGATGATCGCCGCACCGCGTGTGCCTATGGTCAGCCGATGTTCCGACTCATCGTGTGCCGGAGAAGCGCCAAGCATCCGCTGCAGCGAGACGGCATACATGTCGTAGCGCCCCAAATGCATCCGCAATTCGCCGGCTCGGCGCAGCAGCGAATCCTCCAGGAATTGGCGTTCCTTCATGGTCCGCGCCGTCCGACGGCGCTCCTGCCGCGCACGTTTGATCGCCGGGTCGGCGCCGTCATCGGCTGCATCATCGCCGGGCTTTGCGCGCGTGACCACGGTGTTCCGCGAGGCTGCGACGAAATCGTGGATGGCGGCGATCGTATCGCCGGGCGCACTCATGTGCGGGCAATGTCCCCGCGCACGCATGAAGATCAACTCGCTGTTCGGGATCTGGCGCTCCAGATATTTGCCGACCGCGGCGGGCGCCAGAATGTCGTCGCGGCACTGCATGATGAGTGAGCGCGCCGAAATGAGCGGGAGCTCCTTGCGATTGTCGGACAAGAAGATGGTCCGTGCCGTTTCCTTGGCGATGGTCGGATCCGTTCTGACGAAATTCTCCACCAGCTTCTGGCTCAGTTCGGGCCGGTCGGCGTTGCCCATGATCAGCGGCGCCATTCTGTGGGACCAGCCGACGAAGTCGTCATCCAGGGATTTCAGTTGTTCGGCCATCTGATCCGCCGTGAATCCGCCGATGTAGTCACGGTCATCGATATAGCGGGGCGAGGGCGTCACAAGGACGAGATCGCCGAACATGCCCGGCGCCTTGATGGACGCGAGCGCTCCGATCATCGCACTGTTGGAATGGCCGACGAAAATGGCGTTTTCAATATTGAGCTCGAGTCCCAGTTCGACGACATCCTGGGCATATCCGTGCGGGGTCGAGTATTTGTCCGAGGAATAGGCGGCCAGGTCCGAGCGCCCGGCGCCAACGTGGTCGAATAAAATGGTCGAGAACTTGCCTTCGAACGATGGCGCCACGTTACGCCACACGTGTTGGTCGCAGCCGAAGCCATGCGCAAAGACCATCGCCCGCTTGCCCGCGCCGCGAATATGAACATTGTTCCGATGCAAAGCTGACACATGCGCTCCGTGGGTCGAGTGACTGGTCGAAAACGTGCGCGCGTGGCGCGCCCTGAGCGATTCGTGCTGCAGTGTGCCAATTTTGCTTGGCCACTACCATTGATATTGCCATCAAGCGCCAAAATTGCGGGTGGCCCTTAACTTAACGTCGCGCAGCGTCAGATTGGAAGGACCGCTGAGACGTCGCGGCTTGGGTGTCGGTTGCCCCGCGAGACCCAAGAACAGCGCCTGATTTGACAGTTGCGCAGGCTGATGCCGGTTTGCGGCGCGCTCACCGCGGCGATGGGCTGACCTGCGTCGTCGTGCGCAGGGCATCGAGAATTTCCTGCACCAGCAAATGGCCTCGGTAGGCAAAGCCGGTATAGACCTGGATGAGATTCGCGCCCGCGCGCAAACTCGCCAAGGCGTGCTCGGCGCTGTCGATGCCGCCGACGCCGATGATGGGAAAGGTGGGTCCGAGTTCCGCGCGCAACTGCCCGATGACCGCGACGGACCGGGCATGGACGGGTGCGCCGCTCAAACCACCGCGATGCTCTTCGGGCCATGCAGCCCCGAGCATGCTGAGGTCGGTCGACGTGTTCGTTGCGATGACGCCTTCCACGCCAAGGGAGCGCAGCGTGGTCGCTACCGTCGTGATCTGCTCCTGATCCAGGTTCGGGGCTATCTTGACGAGCAGCGGAACGCGCTTCGCATGACGGGCCTCGAGTAGGGTGCGTTCCTGCAGCAGTGCACCGACGATGCGTTCCATGCCGGCGCGACCCTGAAGTTCACGCAGCCGGGCGGTGTTCGGCGATGAAACGTTGATCGCGACGTAGTCCGCCTGCGCGTATACCTTGCGCAGACAGGCAACATAGTCGGTCTCTGCGTGTTCGATGGGCGTGTCGATATTCTTGCCGATGCTGATGCCGCGAATCCCCGCATAGCGACTTCGGGCCAGTTGCGTCAGCAGATGGTCCACGCCTTTGTTGTTGAAGCCCATGCGATTGACCAGCGCGCCGGCGGCTGGAATCCGGAACATCCGAGGCTTGGCATTTCCAGGCTGTGGTCGAGGGGTGACGGTACCGAGTTCGATATGACTGAAGCCCAGGCAGCCGAGCGCATCCAGGTAATCGCCGTTCTTGTCGAAGCCGGCCGCGAGACCGAGCGGGTGGGCGAATGTCATTCCCAGGCATCGCACGGCAAGCTCAGCCGGTACATTGACGGCCGGCCACAGCGGATGCAGCAGCTGCAACCCGGCAAGACCCCAATCGTGTGCCCGCTCGGGATCCATGCGTGTGAGGATTCCCAGCGCTCCGCGCGCGAGCATGCCCGCCATCGATCGCTTCACGAGGGGACGGGCGCGGTGAGAATGGGCAACGTGAGAACGAACGCCGCAAGCGCCCTCCCCAGTCGCTCGGGAATGATGCCCCACGACAGCGAATCGGAATAGACGAGGATGTGCTGCAAGGCCTAGCCCTTTTTTTGCTTCTTCGGTTTGGGCGCCGCCGAGTAATGCACGTGGGTAATCTTCCAACCGTTGTCGGTCTTGAACCAGACATCGGTCTCCTGGTAGTCCTCCGTGTGCACCTTCTTGTTCGCCTCGCGCGTGGTCAGCCGCAGGACATAGCTGGCGATGGCCGTGTCGTCCAGCGGGCTGAACTTCACATGCAGGTCCGACACCGTTCCGGCCTTGATGCTTCCGCCCGCCTTGAGGAATTCGCCCCATTCCTTCCGATAGCTCGGCAGGTCGGTACGGCCCTCCGGAAACCAAAACACCGCATCGTCGGTGTAATAGCCAAAATACTTGTCGAGCTGGTTGGCGGCGTACGCCGCGTTGAATGCTTCCTCGAGCTGATCGATGTCGGCCTCCGCTCCAGCGATGCTGGGGGTGGGCGAGACGAGCCAGAGGAAGGCCAGGGAAAGAATCGCTGGTTTGTACATGATGCCCTTGAAAGTTGCTGCAGCGTGGCCGAAGGCGGCCAAATTTACGCCAGAATGACTGCGACGGCCACACCCTTGGGTCCGGACCCACGCCATCCTCAGACGTATTTCCATGTCGCCAGCGCTCCCAGGTAAAAGCAGATCTCGGTCGCTCTGCAGGTGACCTCGAGGCGGCCGGGATTGCCGCGCCCGACTGCCGGAGAACTGGTTTTGGCCAAGGCCATCCGCACGACGATGGCGCAGGCCACGCCGATCAGTCCGGGGATTCCAAGCACCGCGGCTGGCGCCAGGCCGATGAGTAATGCGACGCCGAGATCACCGGCTGCAGCCCGGGGATGGACGTCCGACCTGCGATGCGACGCATCGCCCGCCACCACGGACGCGAGCAACGCGCCGCTCGCCGCCTGGGCGGCGATCATGATGAGTCCGAGGGTCAGGTTGGCCGGCAGCTGCAGCGGCAGGTTGGCGGACGACAAGGCCATGAGCGCGTTGTACTTCAGCAGCAACGCGAACACCCAGTACAGGACGCCGAGATTGCGGTGGCGGGCATCCAGGCCCGCAGTGGCCGCCATCGCCAACACCACCGCCACGCTGGTCGGCCAGAGCTGAGCGGCGAGCCAGTAGACACCGGCGCCAATCGCGCCCACGACGATGGCGACCAGCGGAACGAAACGCAGGGCCTGGATCGGAAAATGCGGGCCGCCCGCGTCGGGCGAGGAGACCGGCATCCGTGTGACGAAGCGTAGCGCCGCCAGGAACAGGCGCCACTGCTCGCTCATGCCCGTTTGCGTCGTGCCGGTTGTGTTCTTTGCTCGCCCAGCGTCGTCTTGAGATAGTGCCCGGTGTACGATGCCTTATTCGCCGCAATCTGCTCGGGCGTGCCCACCGCAATGATCTTGCCGCCCCCGTCGCCACCTTCGGGACCGAGATCGACGACCCAATCCGCGGTCTTGATGACGTCGAGATTGTGCTCGATCACGATGATGGTGTTGCCTTCGTCGCGGAGCCGGTGCAGCACCGCCAGCAGTTGGGCAATGTCGGCAAAATGCAGTCCGGTGGTGGGCTCATCGAGGATGTACAGAGTGCGCCCCGTGGCGCGCTTGGACAATTCCTTCGACAACTTCACGCGTTGCGCTTCACCGCCGGAGAGCGTGGTCGCGCTCTGGCCGAGCCGAACGTAGGAAAGACCCACGTCCATCAAGGTCTGCAGCTTGGGCTGAACCGTGGGCACCGCGGAGAAGAACGGCAACGCGTCCTCGACCGTCATGTCGAGGATCTCTTGGATGTTCTTGCCCTTGAATCGAATTTCCAACGTCTCGCGATTGTAGCGCTTGCCCTTGCACACATCGCAGGGCACGTAGACGTCGGCCAGAAAGTGCATTTCCACCTTGATGACGCCGTCGCCCTGGCACGCCTCGCAGCGGCCACCCTTGACGTTGAAGCTGAACCGGCCCGCCTCGTAGCCCCGCGCCCGCGACTCTGGAACCGAGGCGAATATCTCGCGAATCGGCGCGAACAATGCGGTATAGGTGGCCGGGTTGGAGCGGGGCGTACGCCCGATCGGGCTCTGATCGATTTCGATGACGCGGTCGATGAACTCGAGCCCCTCGATACGATCGAAGTGTGCGGTGCCGGGAGATGCGTGATGGAACGACGTGGCGACCCCGCGGAACAGCGTATCGTTCACCAAGGTCGATTTACCCGATCCGGACACGCCGGTGACGCAGGTCATCAAACCGAGCGGGAACTCGGCGGTCACATCCTTGAGATTGTTGGCTGTCGCGCCGGTGACGCGCAGCATGCGCTTCGGATCGGGAACGCGGCGCTTGGCTGGAATCTCGATGCGTCTGCGGCCGCTCAGATATTGGCCGGTGATCGAGTCGGGATGAGCGATGACTTCGGCCGCCGTCCCCTGCGCCACGATCTGCCCGCCGTGCACTCCGGCGCCGGGCCCCAAGTCCACGACGTAGTCGGCCTGGCGGATGGCGTCTTCATCGTGCTCCACGACGATGACCGTGTTGCCGAGGTCGCGCAGTTTGACGAGCGTGTCGAGCAGCCGCTGGTTGTCGCGTTGATGCAGACCGATCGACGGCTCATCGAGGATGTACATCACGCCGACCAATCCCGACCCGATCTGGCTCGCAAGGCGAATGCGCTGTGCTTCGCCGCCGGACAGCGTGTCGGCGCTTCGATTCAACGTGAGATAGTTCAGACCCACGTTGTTCAAGAAGCCGAGGCGGTCGCCGATTTCCTTCACGACCTTGACCGCGATCTCGCCGCGCCACCCGTGGAGCGTGAGTGATGCGAAGAACTCGATGGCGCGCTCGACCGACAGCGACGACACCTCCGGCACGCTCTTGCCCGCGACAAAGACATTTCGAGCCGCGCGGTTGAGCCGCGTGCCGCCGCAGTCGATGCAGGCGCGCGACGAACGATATTTCGACAACTCCTCGCGTACCGCCGCCGACTCGGTTTCCTTGTAGCGCCGCTCGAGATTGTTCACGATGCCCTCGAAGGCGTGTTTACGCTTGAGCGTCCCGCCCTTGCCGTCGAGGTATTTGAATTCGATCTGTTCTTCCTCGCTGCCGAACAGCACGAGGTTCTTGATCTTCTGCGGCAGGCTCTCGAAAGGCGCTTCGATGTCGAACTTGGAGTGCCGCGCCAGGGACTGGATCAGCTGGAAATAATACGTGTTGCGGCGATCCCAGCCGCGCACCGCCCCGCCGGCGAGCGACAAATGAGGGTTGCCGACGATCTTTTCCGGATCGAAAAACTCCTGGGTCCCGAGCCCATCGCAGGTCGGGCAGGCGCCGATCGGGCTGTTGAACGAGAACAATCGCGGCTCGAGTTCGCTCAACGAATAGTTGCAGATGGGACAGGCGAACTTGTTCGAGAACACGAGTTCGGCAGCATTGGAATCTTCCATGTACGCGACTCGCGCGACGCCCTGTCCGAGCCGCAACGCGGTCTCGAACGATTCCGCCAGTCGCTGGCCCAGATCCGGACGTACCTTGAAACGATCGACGACGGCTTCGACGGTGTGCTTGCGGCGGACGTCGAGTTTCGGTGCATTGTCCAACTCGACGACCCTGCCGTCGATTCTGGCCCGCACGAAGCCGCCGGCCTGCAACTCCTCGAGCAGCTCGGCGTGTTCGCCCTTGCGCTCCGCCACGGCGGGCGCGAGCAGCATCATCGCTGTCCCTTCTGGTTGGGCGAGAATGGCGTCTACCATCTGGCTCACCGTCTGTGCCGCCAGGTCGGTATGGTGATCCGGGCACCGTGGCGTGCCCGCGCGTGCATACAGGAGGCGCAGATAGTCGTGGATTTCCGTCACCGTGCCCACGGTCGAGCGGGGATTGTGCGACGTCGACTTCTGCTCGATGGAGATGGCGGGCGACAGTCCCTCGATGGTGTCGATATCCGGCTTCTCCATCATCGACAAAAACTGCCTCGCGTAGGTCGAGAGCGACTCGACATAGCGACGCTGGCCTTCGGCATAGATTGTATCGAAGGCGAGCGAGGATTTGCCCGAACCCGATAGTCCGGTCAACACGATCAACTGATCGCGGGGCAGATCGAGGTCGATGTTCTTCAGGTTGTGAGTCCGGGCTCCCCGGATGCGTATATTTTGCATGTAACCATTTACCATACGCCCGGCGTCAAGCCCGGGCCGAGGACGAATATCTGGGCGATTGCGGAGCCAGAGTTGGATAGTGGGGCCTGGCGGCGCGTGTACAATGCGCATCATTCAAAGCTTCGGGGGTTTGTCATGGCGCGCGGCGTAAATAAGGTCATTCTGGTGGGTACTCTGGGCGCGGATCCGGAAACCCGGTCCATGCCGAGCGGCATGACCGTGACGAATATCCGCATTGCGACCAACGAGTCGTGGAAGGACAAGGCGTCCGGCGCGCAGCAGGAGCGCACCGAATGGCACAACATTGCCTTGTTCGGCCGTTTGGGCGAGATCGGCGCGGAATACCTGCGCAAGGGGTCGCAGGTCTACGTCGAGGGGAAACTACGCACCCGCAAATGGCAGGACAAGCAGGGAAATGACCGCTATACCACCGAAATCATCGGCGACAACATGCAGATGTTGGGCGGCAAGTCGGGTGGCGGCGGCGGCGGTGGCATGGGCGGCGAGCGCGGCGGCGGCTCGAGCGCGCCTCCCCGCGAAGAATACGATCAGTCCCCGGCGCCGGCGGGCGGCGGAAAAGAGGATTTCGACGACGATATTCCGTTCTGAAATAGGGCGGACCACCCGGTGTCTGGCGTCGGGCATCCCGGCGGGGGGGTGGGCGAGGGCTCTGCAGACTTGGAATCCGCGTTACGACCCCAATGTTGGGGAGTCAGATCAAGGAACCGCCGTGCCCGCAGCATTCGACATGACCCCGCCCTTAGACGCGCAACGCCGTAAGATCACTGCGGGACTCGACAGCGACGAACGTCGCGTGCTGTTGGAGCATGGCACGGAGGCCGCTTTCTGCGGCGTTTTTTTGGACAACAAGAAGAACGGTACGTACACCTGCCGCTTCTGCGGTTTGCCGCTGTTCCGCTCCGACGCGAAGTTCGATTCCGGGACCGGCTGGCCGAGCTTTTTCAAGCCCTACGCTGAATCGCACATCAAGCGCATCCGCGACAATAGCTACGGTATGGTGCGGGTCGAGGAAGTCTGCGCTCGTTGTGGGAGCCACCTGGGCCATATATTCCCCGACGGGCCGCGCCCCACCGGCGAGCGGCATTGCCTGAATTCGGTGTCCCTGGGCTTTACAGAGAAGGGCGAAGCGCTCCCGGATGTGTTGAAGCGCGGCGCGCCCGAAGGGGTTGCCGCCGAACCAGGTTGACGGGGAGTCTATTCCAATTGCCGGCCGTCAGTCGTCGACGATCTCCTCGTCCGGAAACAGCGCCTCCGTGAACCCGAATTGAGTGAGATCGCGGATGCGTCGGGGGTAAAGGATGCCATCCAAGTGGTCCACTTCATGTTGAACGACTCTGGCATGAAAATTGCTCACGGTGCGATCGAGGGGCTGCCCATCGGCGTCGACGCCGGCGTAGCGCAAATGCTTGTAGCGGGGCACGACCCCGCGCATGCCAGGGACCGACAGGCAGCCTTCCCAGCCGTCCTCCATGTCGTCTCCCACCGGGGCCAGGACGGGGTTGATGAGCACAGTGAATGGCACCGGGTCAGCTTCCGGATACCGTGGGTTGTGGTCCATGCCGAAAATGACCACCCGCAGGCCGACGCCGATTTGCGGCGCGGCAAGGCCGGCACCATTGAGATCCCGCATGGTGTCCCGCATATCGGCCACCAGCGATGCCAGCTCCGCCGTGCCGAATTGGCGCACCGGTTCGGCCACCGCCAGCAGGCGGGGATCGCCCATTCTTAGAACTTCGCGTATTGCCATGATTGCTAGTATCTTAGCGGCCTTTTCAACGTGAGCCTATGCCCGGTCTTTTATACATAAAAACATTCGGCTGCCAGATGAACGAATACGACTCCGGCAAGATGGAGGACGTGCTCGAGGCATCTCATGGAATGACGCGCACCGACAACGCGGCCGAGGCGGATGTGCTGTTGGTCAACACCTGCTCCGTGCGCGAGAAGGCCGAGGACAAGGTGTTCTCGTTGCTGGGTCAGTGGCGATTGCTCAAGGAACAGCGGCCCCACGTGGTGATCGGGGTGGGCGGCTGCGTGGCGAGCCAGGAAGGCGAGGGCATCATGTCGCGGGCGCCGTTCGTCGATCTGGTGTTCGGCCCGCAGACCCTGCACCGGTTGCCCGACATGTTGATGGACCTCCATCAGTCCGGCCGCTCACAGATCGACGTCAGCTTTCCCGAGATCGAAAAATTCGACCGTTTACCGGAGGCTCGCGCCTCCGGGGCGACTGCGTTCGTCTCCATCATGGAAGGCTGCAGCAAATACTGCACGTTTTGCGTCGTGCCCTACACGCGCGGCGAGGAGATCAGCCGTCCGTTCGACCAGGTGATGCATGAAGTGCGATCGCTGGCCGGACAGGGCGTCGGCGAGATCATCTTGCTGGGCCAGAACGTGAATGCGTACGCCGGGCCGATGGAGGACGGCACACTCGCGGATCTGTCGACCTTGATTCATTTCGTCGCCGCGATCGACGGAATCGAGCGCATCCGCTTCACCACATCGCATCCGCTGGATTTCAACGACAGCCTGATCGAGGCCTACGCCAACGTTCCGAAGCTCAACAACTTTCTGCATCTGCCGGTGCAGAGCGGTTCCGATCGAATTCTGGTGGCGATGAAGCGCGGACACACCGTGCTCGAATACAAGCAAAAGATTCGCAAGCTGCGCGCCGTGCGGCCGGACATCTGCATCTCGACCGACCTCATCGTTGGTTTTCCCGGCGAATCGGACGAGGACTTCATGGCGACGATGAATCTGGTTGCCGACGTGGGGTTCGATCAGTCGTTCAGCTTTCTCTACAGCCGTCGCCCCGGCACGCCCGCGGCGGCGCTGCCCGGCGAGGTTCCGCATGAGGTGAAGCAGAGCCGGTTGGAGATTCTTCAGGCGCGACTGAACGGTCAGGCGCGCGCGATTTCACAGCGTATGGTGGGGAGTCGTCAGCGCGTCCTGATCGAGCGCCCGGCGAAGCGCAATCCGCAGCAATTGGCGGGGCGCACGGACAACAACCGCTGGGTGAATTTCGACGGTCCCGTGCACGATCCGATGGGGCTCATCAATCGCTTCGCGGACGTCATCATCACCGAAGCCATGCCGAATTCGCTTCGCGGTCGTCTGGTGCAGGAAGGATCGCTCATCGAGGAAGACGCCCTCTCATGAGTTCCGTGCTCATGACGAGGGATATCGTGTTTGCTCCCGCCGACAACATCCGCCTGGTCGAATTGTGCGGCCCTCTGGATCAGCACCTGCACCAGATCGAGGCGCGACTCGGCGTGGAGGTGCGCCGGCGCGGCAACCGATTCCAAATCATCGGGCTGCCCGCCGCAATCAAGAGCGCCGAATCCGTGCTTCAGGATTTGTACACACGTGCTCAGCGCGAGCCGGTCGATTCGGAGCGCGTGCACATTGCTTTACAGGAGTTGGGCATGGCCGACGACGCACAGACTGCTGCGGTGTCCGGCGTCTCTCCCGCCGGCGCACCGATCGCCGAGCCGAGCGACGAGCTGAAGGTTCGCACGGCGCGGGGCGCGGTGCGCGCGCGCGGGGCGAATCAAACCGAGTACCTGACCAATGTCCGAAATCACGACCTGACGTTCGGGATCGGACCGGCCGGCACGGGCAAGACCTATCTGGCGGTGGCCTGCGCGGTCGAGGCGCTGCAATCGGAAAAGGTGCGCAGGATCATTCTGGTGCGGCCTGCCGTCGAAGCGGGCGAGCGGCTGGGTTTCCTGCCGGGAGATTTGTCGCAGAAGGTCGATCCGTATCTGCGACCCATGTACGACGCCCTCTACGAAATGATGGGGTTCGAACGGGTCGCCAAGATGATCGAGCGCAACGTCATCGAGGTGGCGCCGCTCGCGTTCATGCGCGGACGGTCCCTCAACGATTCCTTCGTCATCCTCGACGAGGCGCAGAACACGACCAACGAGCAGATGAAAATGTTTCTGACGCGCATAGGCTTCGGCTCCAAGGCCGTCGTCACGGGCGACATCACCCAGGTCGACTTGCCGAGCACGAAGGCGTCCGGGCTGCGCACGGTGATCGACATTCTGCGCGGCGTGCGCGGCATCGCCTTCACGATGTTCACCTCGAAGGATGTGGTACGCCACCCCTTGGTGCAGAGAATCGTCCAGGCCTATGAGGCCAACAGTCCCGACAACGGCTCCTGATCCATGGCGGACCGGTTGGAACTCGACGTGACCTATGCTGCCCGGCGTCCCTGGGCGCCCCGGCCCGTGCAATTCAGGACCTGGGCGGAGGCTGCGTTGCGCGGCAGGTCGCGCTCCAGCGTGCTGTCCGTGCGGGTGGTGGGCGCGGCGCGCAGCCGCAGTTTGAATGCGCGCTATCGCCGGAAGGACAAGCCGACGAACGTGTTGTCCTTCGGCGGCGCCGGATGGAGTCCGGACGGTGTGAACCATCTGGGCGAGCTCGTCATTTGTGCGCCCGTGGTGGCGCACGAGGCCGTGTCGCAGGGGAAATCCCGCGAGGCGCACTGGGCGCATATGACGGTGCACGGTGTCCTGCACCTGCTGGGTTTCGACCACGAACATCGGGCCGGGGCCCTGGAAATGGAGGCCATGGAGCTTCAAATCCTTGATCGGCTTGGGTTTTCGAACCCGTATGCTTGATCGAGTATCCTGCGCTCATGTCCGAACAGACCTCAGGTAGCACCGGCCGCTGGCTCAAGCGCATCACGCAGTCGATGT
>Ga0182014_10007372_pt1 | contig 11548 bp, 16 predicted proteins | sample 612S2DmetaG_FD_120489 | JGI IMG/M metagenome (GOLD analysis project Ga0182014, IMG submission 120489) | Permafrost microbial communities from Stordalen Mire, Sweden - 612S2D metaG | ecosystem: Environmental > Terrestrial > Soil > Wetlands > Permafrost | place: Sweden: Stordalen | collected... | reverse complement strand
GCCGGTTTTGGTTTTGGGGTTGCTTTTGGTTTTGCTTTTGCTTTGTAGGGAGACGTACTAAAGGAGAATATATGCAACACGGTGGAAACATATGTATCGACTTTGCCTTTGTCCTAGCAGTAATTGCTACCTTCTTTAACTACGACTACACCGGCCAACCTGGACCTTGGTATCAGGGACGTTTCTACGTCCACGCTGGTTGGGGAGCTGTAGCTCTGTGCATTGCATCTATTATCTGGTAAGGAGACGTACTAAGTGGCAATGGATACTGCTGTTAAAGTAGCACTCATTGTAGCGGTGCCGGGGACTCTTGGAAGTCTAGGAGCGATTGTTTTGGGACTTATTAACAAAAATAAACTCTCTGACCTTCACGAAAGTACAACCAAGCTTGAGATCAATGTAGATGGCAGGCTGTCTCAGTTAGTAGATGCACAGCGAAGGTTAGCTCGCGCAGATGGACGTAGAGAAGGAATAGAACTAGAACAGGCAAAGTTGCAGCAACCACCACAAAAAACGTAATCAGGGGAAGTAATGAATTGGTCCATAGTAGCAAGTGGCTCGTCCGTAGCTACACTGCTTACGTTAGTTAGACTAATTTATATGGCTGGTAGATTAGTTAGTCGTCTTGAGCAAGTAGAGAATGATGTTAAGGAATTAAAACATCACGTTTTTCCTTATAAAGAAAGACGTTCTGGTGCAGATGACTGAAACTCTCAATATCGAGCCTCTCATTGACTTCACAGTTCCTAAGCTAAAGGACTGGTCACAAGAGTGGCAGATTCTCCCTATAGTAGATGGGATGGACCCTAAGACTACAGACTGGGTTCACAGGTTGAATTCCCTAGGAAGCTTCTACTACTTCGCCAAAGTAGTTCTACGCAAGCATCGCTTCACTGAGCATCTTCATAAGGCAATATGTGACTCCTTGGAGAAAGATTGCCTTGCTGAATTACTTGAAATCCCCCGCGATCATTTTAAATCTACCATCTGTTCCGAAGCATTTCCTATGTGGCGCTCTCTTCCCTTTACTACAAAGGACGAAGCATACATGCGTTCTCTAGGTTACTGCGACGAATACATAGGATGGATGTACCATACCCACTCACAAGATACACGAAACCTACTCGTTAGCGCCAATATCACCAATGCGGCTAAATTAGGTAGGAGAATTGATTTTCACTATAGCAATAACGCTCTATTTAGAGGACTCTTTCCTGAGATTCTACCGGAGAAAAGTGATCTGTGGTCTTCTTTCTCGATGACACAGAAGCGGAGCAAGACAAGTCTAAGTGCTCAAGGAGAAGGTACATACGACTTTCTTGGCGTAGGTGCGGCCCTCCAGTCCCGACATTATGAGCTTATTATACAGGATGACCTCGTAGGCTTGGATGCCCTCGACTCCGAAATCGTCATGCAAGGCATCATTGACTACCACAAAATCCTAGTAGGTGCTTTCGATTCCGTAATGGGCCGGGCGGACTTAACAGGCGATGAGATTGTAGTGGGCAACAGGTGGCAATATGAAGACCTCAACTCCTATCTCCGAAAATTTGAGAAAAGGTTTAATATTAGTAGCCACAGTGCTATTGGTGGTTGCTGTGACGCTCATGCTTATGGTAAGCCAATCTTTCCCGAAGAATTTAGCATTGATCGTCTCAATCTCATACAGCAGCGTCTTGGTTCTTATTTTTACTCTTGCCAATATCTTAATTCACCAGCGCCCCCCGGAGAAGAGAAATTTAAGGAATCTAACTTGCGTTGGTTTACATTCGACAGATTCCTGGATAGACCCGCCGCAGAGGGACGTGCTAAATGGAACTCTAGTGGAGCCGAGTACGGCCAACCTAAGGACCAGTGGAAAGTAAAAATAGTTCACGAAGTACGTAAGGGAGAAGTTATCAAGGACATTCTCCCTACACACTTAGAGAGAACCATGATAGTTGATCCATCCCACGCGGGCATAGACGGCAGGAGCCGCCACGCGATCATCATACTTGGTTTCTCTAATATGCCGGTGCGGAATTATTTGTTAGAAGTATGGGCAGAAACTAACGACTATTCCGCACTGGTTAATAAGATGTATGAGCTAGGGGAGAAATGGAAGATTCGGGTTCCTTACTGTGAAAGTGTAGCCTTTCAGAACTTCCTCAAGTATCACTTCGAGACTCTTAAGAAGTATCGTAAGAAGGATGGTAAATGGACATTTGACCGTGTAGATGTGGAGACTCTTAAGACGGACAGGAGCAAGGATGGAAAAGAAAAAAGAATCGAGTCCATGTCCCCTGTGTATGATCGAGGAGAGTTCTGGTGCTGCAAGGTCGGCTGTAATCAATTCCTTGAGGAGTACAGAAAGTATCCGTACTCTAAGTACAAAGATGTGCTCGATACACTTGGCTATAGTTTGCAAATCTGGAAACCTGGCCGAAAGACTCAAGAAGAAGTAAAGGCGTGGTTGAATAAAAATAACTCATACAGAGAATCCATGTCGGCTGACTCAGCGACGGGATATTAAAAAGGAGCCTCACTTGAAACTATCACTTGCTGTGTTTCAGAATAACTTAACTACGATCTTCGGTGTACTAGCAGGATTGCCAGTTCTAGTAATTGCATCCTGTCAGAGTGCCGGAGTCGTACTCACTGCGTCTATGACGCATATTCTAGGTATCACAGGTGCCGTAGGACTTATTGGGCTTGGTATCGTGAGTAAAGCCTTCAATGTTCACTCCACAGTGGCTCAGGTGGAAGCCTCTACCGCTACTGTAACCGGCGTTCCGAATGCCCCCGCTCTTGTAGCTGCGGCGGATAAGCAAGTAGCAGGAGGGAAGTAATGAAGAACTTTATCCTATTAGTCGTGCTTGCACTGTGCAGTCTTGCTACTGCACAGACAGGGAATGATATTACTGTAGCCTTCGGTCTTACTCCAGTCACCTTGCCGGGAATTGGTTCTTCGGCTACTGGAGCAGAATCAGATACATTACTTCCCTTTACTACGTATAACTGGATTGGTCTTACTACGATCACGTCTACTAGTTATACTTACTTGGCACCGCGTTATACACGTATTATTCCACAGATCGGGACATTCCTTAATAATCATTCACAGACACTTGACTTTTCTGGTAGTGATGTAGGAATTACTATGTCTGCGGGTCTTGTTAGTGCAAATGGTAAAACTCATTGGGGAGAGAGTGCAGGTATTTCATGGCTCCAGAATATCAATAATACTTGGGGCATGAACTTCAATGCTGAGTGGTTTAATCCTGTTGGCTATGAACATAATACCTACAAAGTATCTGTCGGGCCGACACTTAAATTCTAAGGGAGGTTTTATGGGTTGGGGAAACGAACAAATGAAGCCGGGAACTACAGCAACAGGGCAGGCTACTCTAGCCACAATTAACGACATGCCTATTCACGCAGTTCCTAAAGATGCGCCTATGAAGGAGGAGACTTACGATATACACGGTAAGCCCTATACTCTTGCACAGGCGCAGGAAGGACTTAAAACAGGTAGATTTACTCTCTCCCATTTTGGGGATGATCTACTCAAAGCACTCAAAGCCATTGGCGAAGCCGTTGGCGTCGGTGCGATGCAGGGAGCAGCTACATGGAATAACTCCGGTGTGGTTCAGGGAGTAGCTACAAGGAACAACTCCGGTGTAGTGCAGGGAGTATCTACATGGAACAAGGGATAGTAAATAAGAAGTGTACTATCTGCGAGTTCCTTAGTCTTATCAAGTGGTTTATTGAGCACAGAAAGGAAGTAGAACAATTTATGAGTCAAGTTCAGTTTACTCTTTCTCTAGTAGTTAATCCTGTGGGTTCTTCGCTGGCTATCACGCCTACGAGTGGTAGCGCGTCTTTCACACAGGGAGTGGCGGGGTCTTCGACGCTGGGAGCAGTTAGTGGTGGAGTTCCGCCATATACTCCTAGTGTGGATGCTTCTTCGCCGTCGCAGTTGCCTCCGGGTCTTGCTCTAAGTATGGACTCGAATAATAACCTTGTTCTTTCCGGTACTCCCACCGCCGCAGGTTCAGGTACGGTCCTTATTGACGTAAATGACACTGCCGGGAATACTGCACAGCTTAAGCACTTAGTTACTCCAGTTGGTTCAGTATCATCGAGGTAGTCTCATAACCATGATAGTGACACCCACAAACGTAGACTTCGGCACCGACGAGAACAAGGCGCTAGAAGTGTATGTCAAGGAACACATTCAAGCCCTTAAGGATGGTCTTAGGGACTTGCATGAGTCTAAGCTTCCGAAGTGGCGTCGTCTTTATAGAGGCAGACCAAAGGAGGAAGTTAAAAACTTCCCCTGGAAGAATGCCTCTAATATCATTATTCAGTTAATTGGTGAGAACTGTGACATTATACGAGCACGTATTTTAGGAACTATCTTCGAGATTATGCCTCTGTGGAATACACAACTAGTAGGAGACTGGACACAGGAAGCGCATGGAGGAGAACAACAAGAGGCAGTCCAGGAGTTTATGAACTATGTAGGACTTGAACCTAATGAGCTTGATCTCTATAGGGTGGAGAGTCAGGGTGTAGATGAGTGTGTCAAATTTGGGACAGTCATGTATGCGCTGCCTTGGGTGCAAGATGTAGAATGCGATATAGTAGGTGAAGTAGAAGGAAAGACTGCATTTAGGGACTTTACTAAGTACGAAGGTCCACGTCCTGAGAAGATTGAGTTTGAGAAATGGGCGGCTACGCCCTCAGCATCTACGATAGAGAGTGCGGATTTTAAGTATCGTATTATTACATTAACGAAACAGAAACTCATGGAGCGGTTTCATAAGGGAATCTATAAGCTTAAAGGTAAAGAGAGCCAGAATAAGGAAGACGCTGAGACTGCTTTTCTTGCTAGTCCTGACAGACCAGGGCCAACGCATACACAGAGAGAACGTGAGGAAGCTACAGGAGCTAAGACAGCAGATGGTTACGGAAATGCGGAGTGGGATATATACGAGTGCTGGTTTCCTTATTGGCACAATGGACACAAGCATAAGTTGATATACTCCTATCATCTTGCAAGTAATACCGTGATGAGGGCTATTTTCAATTTCTATCCTAAAAATGAAGAACCTTGGGAAATGTCCCGCTTCGGATATACAGATGATGGACTCTACGGGTACGGGCTATGTGAGATGCTGGAATACTACCAAGCTGACGTTGCCACTGCTTATAACCAAAAAAACGACAACAGGACGCTTGCTAATACCAGTATATTCCGAATTGACCCGAACTCTAAACTTGATGCAATTTTCTCGATATATCCTAACGCACTTATTCCCGCAAGCGAAGGGGAACTTGAAAAAATCCAACTTGGTGCTAACTACCCGTCAAACATGGATGAAATAGGTATGACATTATCACTCGCTAAGTCTAGGGCTGGTACAGATGACCCTGGTTTTAGTGGTGCAGGAGGGGGAACCCAGAATGCTAAAAAAGGAATATACTCAGCTATGGGAACCTTCTCAGTTATGCAAGCAGGAAATAGGAGAGTTAATCTCAATATTACGGACTGCCGATACACTCATCATAAACTCGGACGGAAGTTTCTTAATCAATACGCCGAGTTTGGAGTTGGAGAACGGCTACAAGCTTTCGGAGAGAGAGCTAAGTTTCTTAAAATGGCTCTTGATAATGTTAAAGCAGGGAAGCTTATACTGCCGATCAGAAGTGCTACTGCGTCAATTAACAAAGAGCTAGAGAAACAGAATGATATGCTGCTTACACAAGTAATGCAGCGGCACCATATGGGAGTGAGTCAGATACTACAGTCCGTGGGTAATCCGGGACTTCCTCCAGAGCTTAAGGATTTCCTTATAGGATGGATTGATTCTTCGTCTCTCTTAATGGCACGGATTCTTCGTAACTTCGGTCACGATGATATAAGTAGAATGCTTCCAGAACGGAAGATAATCGAAAAACAAGGAGCTTCAAGTGGACAACAAGGGGGAGCAGGACCAACAGGCGGTGGAGCTGGAGGAGCTAGTCAAGAAGCAGAGGGAGGCGCAGCCGTGGTTCCGTTTAATAGTCCCACAGGCGGGAAAGCTACTGGTGTATCTGTCCCAGCCGGAAGCCGCGATCCTACAGCAGTTCCAGTCTGAGCTAATTATGGCGGACTTGAACAGATTAGCGACGGGGCCACGGGATAAGAATAACAACGATCTTTCGGATCTTTACAGGGGACGGATTGCAGCCTTTAGAGAAATAGCGAATATGAAGGCACAGCTAGAACAGTACATGAAGAACGAGAAAGAAAAAGGAGCTTAGTATATGCCTTGGGGTGAAATGAAACTTGAAGATTTTAAGAAAGCAGGGCTTGATCCAGAAGTCCTTTCTAAGACTGCGGAAGCAGTGGCAGGCTTGGATGATAAGATTAAGAATGCTGTGACGGAGGCTACTAAGAACATGGCTTCGTCCGCATCCATTGATGAAATGAAGACGCAGCTTACTAATCTTGCGGCCAAGCTTCAAGGAACAACGAAACCGGAGCCATCTACATCGAATGTAGAGGAATCTCCAGATTGGATTCTTGATCCAGAAGGTGCGACTAAGAAGGAAATCAATAAATCCATTGGCGGCATTGCCGTGACAATGGCTACTATGCGTGCGGAGAATAACTATAACAACTTCAAAGCAAGTGGTGCGCGCGCCTTTTCTAAGTACGAGAAGGATATTAAAGAGATGTGGGATAAACAACCACTTACAAACAGGCAAGACCCTGAGCTTATTAAGAATATCTATAAGATCATAATTGCCGATCACGTAGATGAGATAGCGAAGCAAGGAGAAACATTCTTTGTAGAGCCGCAGACTAGTGGAAATGGGCATTCTAATACAGAAATAAAGAAGAAGCCCGAAGATGTTCTTTCTAAGGACGAACTGGAACTAGCTAAGAAGTGGGGCATTTCTCCCGAAGATTATTTGAAGGAGAAGGAGCTTCCCAACAGCACGGCGGTGACAACTTATGCCTAATAATATGTTTACAAAACCTACTGCTGGTCCTGTGAAGCCATCTATTGCAGCACAGGCTACGAGTGCGGTGTTTGATGCAGAAGCTCCAGAACTTAAGAAGTCTACTGTGCAGAGCACTACGTCAGATAAGATCAACCTTGACGACTTGGACGAGACTACGTTGATGAAATATCCCATCGTAGCTAAGTCACTCAATGACGATGCGGCTACTAAACTTAAGCCAAAATCTTCATCCATCGTGCTTCGTTGGTGTTACTACGCTAATGGGCCAGTTAAGTCTGCGAACTCAACTAACGTGAACGCATCGAACATAGCACGTTATAGACATTGGGGCTTCGACTTTGCTACTCTTGATGACATAGAGGGTGGTGAAGATGCACTTACAGAAGGAATCATTGATGACGGTGGAAAGATACTTAATTACGATACCGTCTTGATGAAAGTGGATAAAATTCGGCTTATGAGTCACTATAAGCAGAACCTACAGACCTCAATTAGCATAGTGGATAATGCTCTACGTCATGCTGTGAAGGGGGCAGAGAGCGAAGTGTCTTCAACGCCACAGTATCGAAAGGCAATGACGACACATCCGGGTGCTAAGCTTGAGTTCTTTAATCCTATGGAGAGCTAAGAAATGGCAGCGAATCTTTCAACGCATCTTATTATTCAGGCTTATCAGACTCGTTCTGGTAATACTGACCGGACGCAGGTTATTCCAGAAGCAAACGGGCAGACATTTCTACAAGGTAATCCTCTTACTCTTGTGAATGGCTATGTTACGGCATGGACTACACCTGTTCCATCTGGCACGCCACCGGGCAACACTACTGGCTTGGTAGGCTTTGCCAAGCAGAATGGCCAGAATCTTAGTGGCACCGTAGGTGCAAGCGCACCCGCGCAACCATTTGGTTCTGTTCCTCAACCTGGAACGGCTTATACCTTTGGTAATCCACAATTTGAGCCATCTGCTGTATTTATTGCAGAAGGTTCTCCATTTAGTGACGGACGTACTATCTTCACGGAAGCAAATGCAGACACTATCTTTATTGGTCAGTTTGACAATAATACCGGTTCTAACTACACTCCAACACAAGCAATGCTAGGAGAGTCCTTTGGGCTTACTGCGGATGCTAATAACTACTATTATGTCGATGGTGGAAAGACTTCCATAGGTACGTCTACCGTAGTAGTCATCGTTGGTTTTGATCCAATTTCCGGTGCAGGTGTGCCAAACGGGAATGTTCTATTCCAAGTGCTGCTTGGACAGGAGCAGTTCTTGCACGTTTAGTAATGCAAACTGGTGGGGGCTTCGTGCCCCCACTTTTAATAAAGGAGATTTACTATGACGATGGTGAGGGGCCAGTATCAGCAACTATTAGCTCCAATTGGAAGAAAGGTATTTAATCAGTGGATAGATACTACACAGCGCGAGTTGGAGTACCCTGCCATCTTCCACATTGAAAATTCAACCAAGGCATACGAGGATGAACTCGAATTTGCTGGTATGCCTCCTGCACCGGAGAAGCCGGAGAATACGCCTGTAGCGTACTCTCAGTTTGTACAAGGCGGTACATTCCGGTTTATTCACCTTACTTACGCTTTGGCGGCTCGTGTTAGTTATGAACTTTACGATGACGACCAGCTCGGAATAGTAAAGCAGATTCCAAAGGCACTAGCTCGAAGTATGCGCTTCACGGAAGAAATGGTAGCATGGAATGTCTTTAATCAGGGCTTCGCTTCTGTGAAATCTATTGACGGTGTTCCTCTCTTTTACAATCAACATCCTCTCTTAGGTGGACCAGCGGTTACTAATTATGCGCCGGGTGTCTCGAATATTATTTCCGCACCGGGTACGTATCCTAATAGACCCGCTGTAGATGTTGACCTAAGCTTCGCGGCTATTCAGTTAATGACGAATCAATTTGAGCGTCTCATTGACGGAATGGGTATGCCAATTATCTACAAGCCGAAGGCTATTCTTATTGCTCCGGCGAATAGATTTCTTGCCCGTGAACTGTTGGGAAGTCCGGGGAAACCGGGAACTTCTACCAATGAGATTAACTCTCTCCTTGGCGAAGATCTCGGCTATATGGAGAGCCACTATCTTACTGCGGATACACCGTGGTATGCTTTGTGTGATAAGTCACTGCACCATCTTAAGTTCTATCGCAGGGAAGCTATTACTACGGACATGGATGATGATTTCGATACGGATTCTCTCAAACAGAAGACTCGTACACGATTCAGCGTCGGACCTGCAAATTGGCTAGGAACGTGGGGTAGCAACGGTCCTTAGTAAGCTTCACTTCTTCGAGGTGCCGTAGGGTCGCCACGAAGGACGGGTGGTTAGTATGGTCGGAAGCTCCTTTCTAGCCACCTGTTAATAATTTAATAATGGAAAGGCGCTTCCCCTTCGGGGTTCTTATATGGCACCACGCGGAAAACGAAGCTGGCACTTTGGACCGTGGCATACGTGCTCACGCTGCGGTGTGGTGTATCATCTAGCTAATATGAGTTGGCAGCGTGGCTTGCTTTTATGTAACGAGAACTGCCTCGATACTGGATTTGATCCACTAGTAGGAGACAGAGAGATGACCATTATTCGGGCCTTTGAAACTCCTACTCACGAACTTGAACCTGATCCAAAGCTTACTGATCCAGACGTAGGTACTAGTGGTGAGGACTTTATAAATTTCTAAGAAGGAGCAATTATGGCACCAGCAGCGGAGCAGGGATACCCGGTAGATAGGTTGCTTGATTCAAATAACGTGGAGTGTTTTGTTGTTCCCTCTTACGGCGGAGTAGTAGGAGTAACTGCTACAGGACAACCGGAATTTACGGCAAGAGTAGCTGTTACTTCGGCTCAGCTCTTGGCACTACATACAACTCCCATTCAGTTAACGTACATAGCTCCAGTTCCTTTGTATCCAGCAGTAGCGAATAATAATTGGATTATTATTCCTAAGTCTATTTCGCTTCATTATCTATACGCGACAGCAGCGTATACAACTACTGGTGGGACTATGCGTGTTTCGTATGGGCCTGTGGCGAATGCAGTATATGCGTGTGCAGATCAGTCTGCTATTCTTGGTGGGACAGCTAATGCTGTTCTCGCTAATATAGCTATCTCTACTATTGCGAGTCAGACGGATGCCGTAGGACTGGCGCAGAATCTCTATCTCGTCAATCCAGGGACTAATTTTACCGTAGGTGGCGGTTCTCTTGTTGTAGGTATCACCTATAACATTATAACACTCTAAGGAGGCAATGTGGACATTACAGGGAATCCTCTAATTATACTTGCCTCAGATGTAGTAGGCGTGGCTGTTATTGTGTGGACGGGGAATATACATATCTGGGAGATTTCGTTCTCGGAGTATTCGTCTGCATCTAATAGTTGTGAGCTTATTAGAACGAATGGCAAAGAGCTTTGGTTCGGGCAGGGCGCTGCGGACCTTGAAACGGTGCGTTCGGGGCATCTTGGTAATGTGAATGGTATCAAGATACCCGCGAATGGAATCACAGGTGGAGTAGTTCGTATCTATCACAAATCATAGGAGATAGGCGATGAAGCGACTTCTTAGACATCTTTTACCGCTTATCCTTATTATAGGGTCGGCTTTCGGCCAATTAAGCGGAACGGGATATAATGCCTCCCGCACGTTCGTGACTACGAGCGTAGCAGCAGATACAGGTATCTCCGAGAACTCATCTATAGGTTGGCATCAAATAGGATGGACAGTTACAGGGAGTCCTGCGTCTTGTACAGTAAAACTGCAAACCAGTCCAGATAATACTACATGGACAGATTTAATAACTGGGACTTGTACTACGAATGGGCAGTCTGCTATTAGCGCACAGACTCTTGCTGCGTATGTGCGTATTGATGTGACTGCACTAAGTGCTAGTTCTAGTGTTCAAGTACAGTATCTTGGATGGGCGTATAATCCTAATCCGGGTGGTGGTGGTTCGGGTACTGTTACTTCTATTACTTGCGGCACCGGCGCGACCTGTAGCCCCACGAACATTACCACGACTGGGATAATTAGCGCCAGCGGCGGGTCGTCGGCATTTTCTTCGGCTACGGTAACTGTGACCTCAGCGCAGTTGAAGGCGCTGAATACTACAGCGGTGCAGCTTGTGGCGGGAGTGGCAGGGCATTACTTTTCTCCGATACAGGCCACGGTGGAATACGTGTTTGGTGGGACTGCGTATACGATGGTGGGGGGCAGTTCTTTTAGTATCGGCATAGGAGCTACGCCTAATGTGGCAGAGGTACTGCTAGGCGTTTTTAGCGCCACTGGCTTTGTTGACCAAACTTCCAGCCAAGTTGTGACAGTGCCGATTGCGGCTGCTGGTGCTCCTGGGCAGATAAATGCAGTAAGCGATGTGACTGGACTGGGTATTTATCTCGAAACAACCGGCCTCGGCTCTCTCACCCTCGGTGATGGCACTCTTAAAATCACAGTAATCTATCAAAACACCACACTCTAAGGAGAATCACAATGGCAACGGAAAAACAGAAACCCGTCAACCCTCCAGTAGTCTTTCACGG
>Ga0182014_10007369_pt1 | contig 11551 bp, 10 predicted proteins | sample 612S2DmetaG_FD_120489 | JGI IMG/M metagenome (GOLD analysis project Ga0182014, IMG submission 120489) | Permafrost microbial communities from Stordalen Mire, Sweden - 612S2D metaG | ecosystem: Environmental > Terrestrial > Soil > Wetlands > Permafrost | place: Sweden: Stordalen | collected... | reverse complement strand
TCCTTGCTCGACACAATTTGTATCCCTCGCTCGCACTAGAGGTCTGGCAATGCTGAACAAGTCAGTCCACCATCCTAAAATGCTCTGACCCGGCTGGGCGAGAGAGAATCCGCCCTGCTTCATAAGGTCGATGGTCTTGGTCAGACTCCCTTTATGGAAGAAGACGTCATCGTCGGTCAAGACCACCCAGGACCCTTCGGCAATTGGCTTGGCGTTGTAGAGCGAATTGAGGTGGGAGAACCGTACGCCGGGTCCGCAGCCAAGCGTTTGGCTGGCCAACTCAGGCGCGATCTCATCAAGTGCCCACAATCGAACATCAGCGTTCGGATCAACCTGGCGAAGGAATATCTGAACCAACTGAGTGTTTCTTGCTCGGTACACCATCAAGACGAGCACCGGCGGGGAGTCGCTCACCGTTTGATCAAGTTGCAGTCTGGCCGCCCGCGCGAGTGCTTTACCGCGAACTCTCGAGCGAACTGGCTCGGAGAGAGTTGAAAGAGCTGACACGACTTGGCGCATCGTCTGGCGACAGGCGACCTTGAACGACGAATGCCGAGGAAGTGTCACGGAGGTAAGACTAGTCACTCGAAGTCGCCCAGCACCTTGAGAGTTCCGACCACGCGTCCCCTTAGTTCCTTATCCATGGAATGCCGGAGAACCTGACTTCGGCGACGGCACTCGGCAGTTTTGCGCGGAGCCACCAAGGGATTTCAATGGCAACTGGTGACGGCTCGCAAATTTGAAATCCAAAATCGTCTATCTAGCAGCATCAACTCGGTCGTTGATTCAACCCCATCCGAATCTGGCAGGAGTTGATTTCGAATGAAAGGTGAGCTGGCACCACAAGAATAGGGACTCGCGATCGATTCTGAGTTCAAAATTCCGCGTGGAAGACTCCTAGAGTTTGCGCAGTGCGATCGTTCTCTTGCGGGGGCCTCGGAGGTACGGATTTCCATCAATCGAGAACGCCGCACTTGGGCCACGAAGCCACCTTGAAACCATGATCACCTGAGTTGGCGACCTTGAGCCGCTCGGTATCTTGAAACTGCAAGTGCGGAGTAAACCTCAAATTCAAATTAGCTTCAAGACCAAGGGTTTCGTAATTCCGAGGTTATGCAAATACTGTGCCGCACGACAGCGACGCCTCGATGGTCGCGAACCTTAAGAGAGACGACGACTCTTAGACGTCGAGGACTTGACGTTGGAAACCACGGGTCTTAGGTTTCCCTCGCCAACGGCCGTTATCGTGACTCCGGCGACCTTGAGAGAAGCTAACCGCTGTTTGAGATATCTCTCGACTGCCACGGCTCGCGCTCTGCTTACGACGCGATTTTGAAAGCGCGTCCCCATGCGGTCGCCGTAGCCCACGAGCCTCACCGTTGAATCCCCGTTGCCCCTTATCTCATTGGCGAGTCTTGAAATCTTCCTTTTGAGGGTGACCGAAAGTGCCGAGGAGTTCGTAGCAAATGGGCTTACGGTAACTTCGTCAGAAGTCGCTGTGGACGTGGTGGGCGCAGTGGACGTGGTGGGCGGAGTGGACGTGGTGGGCGTGGTGGGCGTAGTTGACGTGGTGGGCGTGTACTCGGCCACCCAGTCGACATCGGTCGACTCCGGTGTCGTAGGGCAGGCGAACCCCGAAGAGCACCAGGTCTGCTGCGTAATGTCAAGCGTCATTGGCTGATCCGGAACCTCCGAGGTCGTATTCACTACCCCCCACACTTGTCCATCAACGGTGTAAGTGACTGAAGTTGGCGTCCAGAGCACACCCCAGGTATGCCATTGAGTCATGTCGATGTTGACCGTGCTGTGCTCTTGGCTGTTCGCAGAGGTGAAGTGCAGAGTCGCCACGCTGGAAGTGTCGCCTCCACGAGTCTCGTTAAAGTCGATTTCTGGTGGCCAACCCACGGTTGGCCAGAGCAGCTCGACCTGAGTTGGTCCCGAACCGGTCAATTTGGATCGTACGAAATATGCTCCGTAGGTATTCGCAACGCCGTTCTGGGACACTCCGCCGCTGACCCACTGATTGTTGTGCGCCAGGTCCTGCCAAGTGTTCAACTGAAGAAGACCGTTGCTCACGACAACATGGCTGCTAGCCCACAGCGAGCCCGGGTCGCCTCCTGGAGCGCCGTTGAATGCACTCCACCCAGCGGGAAGTGACGTGCCACTGAAGTCATTGACGTAACTCTGTCTGTATCCCGGAAGCGCAGTCGCGCTCGGAGGGGCTTCCCCTGATGGCTCCGTACTGTCAACAGTGCCGTTTAAGTGGGCGACACTCGGCGCGGAGGTCGGCGTGCGACTCGCGCTGACCATGGCCAACACGCCTCGGGATTTGGTTGACGCGCGATGGCTCGTCTGTACGGCTGAGGCGGGAGTCACCCCCGAAGAGAGCACGGCACACGCGACCAAGAAAGTGAGCGCGGCCAATCGCTTGGTCCACACTTCACCGATTCCACGCAAATGATCACTGATGCGAACGGACGAGCGGATCACACCCAGGTCTCCATTTCGCTGCCTGTTCTCGTGTTCACCAACCACCAATTCGCCTCGAGAAATAGCACGACAATCTGAACTGATCAACCGCACTTCGTAAGTTTACTGGGACTGGGACTGGCCTCGGCAAAAGGGAGAAAATACGATTGTAACTTTTGGAGAACCCCTTCCCACAAGGGATTTGCCTCCGAACGACGAGAACTACGTGAAAATGCCCACTCGTTGTTGCGATACGAAGTCACGAGTGGACTGCTTGATCGCCGAGGCGATCAAGCACGATCCTGGCCGCTCCGCGATCTGTATAGAACCGGAGAATGGCCGTAACCGCACTGAAGGTACTGAAGTTCGCCTGAAGTTCGCCACCCAAATGCCCCGCGACCGCACGCCACTACGCGGAATTCAAGGCGCGCTCGGTGCGGACCTGTGATTTGAGTACCATGGCGGCGCTCGCGAGAGTCGAAAAAACCGGTCCACCGACAAGGAACACCTCGCACCAGCGGGGTTCGATCGTAGCGAGAGCGTCGGGCCCGGGTTGTGACCGTAGCAAGACGAACTCACCTACGGATTGTTCCGCGGATCGTCTCGCGACAGCAACAGCGATCAACCAGGTTGACGTCACGTTGAAGAGTTGGTCACAGCCAAGCCTTCGAGATGAATCTCGACACACGCCGCGTCACCTTGAGCGGAACCGGGGCTCAATCGAACCAGCGCCTCCATACAACACTTCGAAGATAAGCGAGCGGACCGTAGGCCATCCCGAGTACCTGATGAATGAGCGTCCGTTTCGGGTAGCTCGGCGCCGACCTCGGCGAGCGCTGCTCTGGTGAGCGGGTGAGGTATCGAAGTCCAATGGGAATTCGTCGAATCATGGCGAGAAGATGTCTGGGGTCTCGGACGATCATTGCGGTGTACATGGCCGTCAGACCCGTCCCGTAATTGAAGACCTGACTCATGAACTCATCTTCAGTGCGCCGGTGCGTGTGGCGCACTACCGCGGCGGGCTCGTAGGCGAACGTGCCCCCCATTACGACGAGATTGATGCCGATTCCAACGTCCTCCCCGCCCTTCGCCGGCGTTCCCCCTCCGATATTGGTATCGAAGCCCCCAATCCGCTCTAGCGCCGAACGACGATAGGCCATGTTGCAACCAGCGCCGAATCTTCCTACCGCGTAAGGGAACATCTTGTCGATTCCCTTAAGACGTTCGATACTTAGTTTCTCGGCACGAAAAGAAGGACTGAAACCACCGTAAAACTCCTCGAACCAAAGCTGTGGGGCTGTCATGAGTTCCATCGGCAGAACCAGGCCACCAATCCCTTCAACGTCGGCGTCGAGGGCAAATCTTGTACCGAGTGCTCGAAGCCAACCCGTATCGACAACAGCGTCGTCGTCCGTGAAAGCCACGAAGTCGCCGGTGGACATGGCAATTCCCAAGTTGCGTGCTGCGGATACACCACGCTTTGGTTCTGCAAAAACACGAACCTGCTGACTCCCCGGCAACTCCGGAAGTGGATCGCTTCCAACTCCGGGTCGGTTGTCGACGACGATAATCTCAAAGTCGGGGTAGTCAAGATCCAGTAGCGACGTGACCGTGCGCACCAACTCCGCCGGATTCCGGCAGATAGTTGGGACGACCACCGAAGCTCGCGCCAGCTTCGCGTCCGGAAGCGGCTCGTGAAATGAAATCGACGCATCTTTGAATGCAGTGACCAGTTCGTGGAGGACGGATGCGGGTACGCCATCGCTGTCGGCCCTCGCATCGATTACGCCGACCACTTGGCCCTGTTTGACTGCCTCAATCCAGAGTTCGTCGCCGGGTTCAACGTGAAGCGGTGCGGTGCTCGTCAGGGTGTCGACGTCAACCTGGATGAGAGAGACGGGACGCCAGTGCGGCGTTCCGTCATCCCTCTCTTTACGGGTGCTCGAACTTCGCCAATGCATTCATTCATGCTAATCCGGCCTTTGAATGTCTGGCCGTCTTGACGGGCCATCATCCTCGCCGGCTAGATCAGTTCGGGGTCATGGAAGCCAACTCATCCTACTTATGCGTTGTGTTACGTTCCAGGACCGTCGCCGTGGACCACGATGCAGCAACATGAAATCCCCTATTCAAGAGAGAGTCAAAGATCGAGTTCTCCCAACCCTTCGGATATCCGCCGACGATCTCCCCCCAGTTCTCCTGGGACTGACTCAGGATTATGAACCTCGGATGGAGTTTGATGAGGCTTGACCGCAGGGAGGCGAGCGAGGCGCCGCCTCCAGTTTGCAGGCCGACCCAGTTGATGGAGCCAACGTCCGCCTGGTTATATGGCAGGTAGGGTGAAATCAATCCGACGGTGTCGTTGTAGTGCACGTGGGCGTCTACGTAGTTCACGGCGTCGAGCTCTCCGATTGAGAAGGACTCGTAAGCATCGTTACCACCGCGAGCAATGGTGGTTGCGAAGGCGCTTCCGAGGACGATGACGAAAACGAGAAACCAAATTGCGGCGCGTCCGTGTCGACGCACCCGAAAATTCGGCACGAAGGACCGGATGGGACCAGAGACCTGCGGCAGTATCGCCGACGCCGCGAGCAGGGCCGTGAAGGGAAGTGCGTACAACACCACCCGCATGAGCCCCTCTCCCACGTAACTTGAGATCACCAGTAGGACGAACGGCGCTCCCGCCAGCATTTCGAGCACGCGCGAGTCCGTCGAACGTCGAAGCGTCCCGACGCCCGCCAGGAGGTAGAGGCCCCCGATCACGAGGATGCGCGTTTCGGCGGCCAGCTGGTGGGCCCCGCTACCCGAGACCCGACCAGTCACGTTCGAACTCAGTGTGCTGCCAATTTGTCCGAACCCGCTGAAGATGTAGTTGAGGTGGCCTATCCAGTAGTCCGTCGCCCCCAGACTGAGCCATCCAACGACGAAGAGAGCCGCCGCAATGACGAGTTCGGGGCGCCCTAAGCGGCGAGTGATGAGACAGCCCAACAGCATCAAGATCAGGGCGTAGGGCGTGAGTTCGTGGCTGATGGCCATGGCGAAGGTGATGAGCCCGAGCAGACCCACCACGGCCAACGTCTGAGTATTGCTGCCCGTCGCGACCGCGTCGTGGCCCTCTATACGAGCGACTCTGAAGACGGCACGGCTCCGATGGTAACGAAGTCGAAGGCTCCTCCAGAACCCGGATAAGGGAGGCTTCGGATGCGGCTTCGGAGACCACGTCGCGAGCACGGCCGCCAACGTGATGAGCAGGAACAGATAGCCCAGCGCCTGTGGGGAGAAGTAGTCCTGATAGATCCAGTCTGTTACGTAGAACAGGGCAATGCCGAGCCAACCGGCCCTTCGGCCAACGCCTACGGATCTGGCGATGACCAGTAACGGAGCGAGGTACATCAGTTCGATGAAGAGTGAAAAGTAGCGCGTGAAGCCCAAGGAGTTGGCCTGTCCGGCGAATCCCACAAAGACCGCACCGAGGGAAAACGACCCGGGCCACGAGAAGTCGGCTTCGTAGTGCGGGAGGGGGCCACCGTGCTGAAAGAAGTATTCGAGGATGCCCGAGTGCCGGTAAGAGTCCGCCAATGCCGCGATTGGCTCGACGGCACAGGCGGTGCCGAAGATATACACCGCCAAGATGATGATAAAGACGAGTAGCCAACGCGACCGCAATGGCGTGCGAAGAAGCTCATTGGTGAAACCGAGGACCACCAAGACAAGCCCCACGAAGTAGGGCCAGTGCAAGATGGTTACGAGGCCCAACAAACCCATTTTCGAAAAGTTGGCCTGATCGACGGCAAGGAACCACAAGGCGAGAGCCGCTACCGCAAGCGCGAGGGATCCAACGCGTGACCGAGTCATCGCCGAATAAACCCGCTGCCACGCCGCAATCACAGTCATACGAACTTAACCAAGCGTCCGGAATCGAAAGATGACGAGGAGAAAAAACAGCACGACCATAAGCACCGTCAAACCGGTGAGAAGGTGGGTCCCTCGCCGAGTCAGCGCCACCTTCGCCACACTGGTCCAGGACCTGATCGACAAGAGAACGACGGTTACCACCAGCACAACGAGTTCAGCTGGAGAGGCAGCGAGCGACCTCGCGCTCGCGAGCAGGACTCCGCTCATTTCGAATGCGTCGATTGACGAAGACTTCGGGCCTGCCAGAGTAGTGACGGCAGGCAAACCAGGCACGTCACTGCTTCAAGGCCACCGAGATGCCATGCGTGTACCGTGATCAGTATCTGAGCAGCCACCATGAGCATGGCGAGGCTCGACCCCACCGTCAAGGAAAACTCCAATGGCGCATTGTTCAGTTTCAGTAACCCCACCACTGACCAACCAGGAACCAACAAGCCTAGAGTGACGCCAAGGACGAACCGCACCGGCCCGTGAACGCCGGCCAGTGTCAGACCGAGCGTGATCAGATCGATCACCACTAGCAGCATTGATATGGCTGGCCTTAAATCGCGTTGTTGGCTCCGTCGCGTCCCCGAGTTGCTGGCTCTAAAGAGGTCGGCACGTGAGAAGGTCGCTCCTTGGGTCGCGTCTGGATTTACTGCACTCAAAAAGATCTCCTCAGCGTCCAACGTTACCAAAAGCCAGTCTTTGACTTGGTCTGCCAACGAGAGCCACCCGAACCGGGGGTGATTGGGCCTCTCAACGCGAGCGTGCGAGCGATCATTTCAGGAGTTCAGACCGCACCGTGCGCAAGGTCGAAAGAACTTCTGGCTAACTAAGGAACTCACGCCAGCCGACCGTCACCAGTGACGTCGGGTCAATCTTGGACGATATGTCGCGGCGCAGGCCCCGACATCCGTGAACAGTTGTCCCATCCAACCACTCCAACGAAGACTCTCAAATGGCGTCCTTGAGTGCCACCGTGCTTGGCTCGTCTTCGAGTATCGCCGGGGCTTGCGTCACTGCTTTCGAGTCGTTCGTGCTCGCGAGCACATCTTCGCCCTGCTTCAGCGCGTCAGCATCGTGCTCGAGGGCGTGCGCCGAACCGGCGGGCTCACCTGGAACTGGGGACAGTGGTCCGCCCTCGCCCCGCAGAGCTTCCGTGAGTTGCGAGAGGTCCCTGCTGCTGAAGGCGATGGGTGTCAGACGCACCGCGACTCGCCCCCAAAACAATCCGGCGGCGGCACAGGTGGTGCCTACCACTATGAGTGCTAACCGACTCGCGGCGGTGCGTGGATGCGCAAAGAGTGCGCCTACGGTCTGGGCGAACTCCCGAGGCAGGGAACGCACGAGGTGCTGGCGCTCGGCGGCGAGCCCGGAGTCCGAACCAACCAGGAACGAGACCGCCGCCTTGGAGAGACCCTCCGCCCAGCATCGGGTCCAGAAGTAGTGCCAGGTGAGTCGCGACACCGGAACCCATTGGTGAACTACCGCGTCACGCGCCATTACGAAATGCTCATCGGGGAAAGCTGCGGTGTAACGAATACAGAGTTCCGTCTCTTCGCAGCCAAGAGGAGTAAGGCCTATACGACCGATGCCCTCGGTGAACCCGCCGACCGACGCGAAGACCCGTCGGTGTATCGCCATGCTTGCGCCAATCGGATTGCGGATCGGAAAATTAGAGTCCGGCAGGCCTGCGTAACTGCATCCGAGTATCCAATAGAACGTCTCAGGGAACCACGCGGGTGGGGTGTCCGGCCAGTGCGGGAGAATCCATCCACCGACGCCCGCAACTTTTGAATTGGTCATGGGGAGGGTCAACTCTTCCAGCCAGTCCGCTTCGGCGTACGCATCGTCGTCCAGAAACGCGATGATGTCACCCGACGAAGCGGCCACACCGGTGTTTCGAGCACCCGACACGCCCTTGGTCGATTGGTTCGCTACAACGCAGACGCCCTTGAACTCCTCGGTCGCACGAATGCGAAGTTCCTCGTTGTAGTCAATGACAACAATGATCTCATCGGGAGGGAGAGTCTGTTCTCCGCACGAGCGTACCGCGGCCACGAGCGTGCTCCACCGGTCCATGGTGTACGCGCAGATAACCACCGAGATTCTCATCAAACCCCCACCTTCGACTGGACTTCAGTTTCAGTTTCAGTCTTCTGGCCGAGACCGACAATCCACTCCGCGAGTTCATCCCACTTGTCGGGGTTGGGAAACTGCAACTCCGCGAGTCGTAACGCGTGGATCAGCGCGACGTGAACCGACGCGCTCCGACTTCGGTCCGCGAGGAGTCCTCCGACGTAGCCGCGACCGACTTCGGGCATCTGCGCGGCGCCAACCACGACCGTACCGATGCCGCACTTGACGGCCATTGAAAACACTCGTGAATCAACCTGAGGCTCGGCGATGCTCAGCGCCGATGACGCCGCGCAGAGCTCTTGGAGGTCCTCCGACGAGATATTCTCGCCAATCAACTGCACGTAATCGCGGTGATAGCTATTGGCGACCAACTTTTCCACCGTCGGGTCATCGAAACGCATCACGACCTGAAGGTTGTAGCGGTCGATCCACGCTTCAGGGATGGCGTCGAAGGCCGCCAGCAACGTGGCCAGCGAGGCTACGTCGTCCTTCGGCAGAAATGCCGTGATCTGTTGCTTTGATTCGCGCCCAGCGCGACCGACGAGCGACAAGGCTTTGTGAGTCTCCACCCTCGGGCCAGTACGACCATATTCCCTAGCCAATTCCTTGGCTTGCGAGGCGTCTCCCACGATGATGACGTCGGCATTGGCCAACGTGCTGGCGAGACTGACCGCCCTCGCGTGATTGGGTTGAGGAAGACTCGCGCAGGCCACCACCGTCAAGGCGCCAGCGGCGCGCCCGACGTGAATGAACTGCCTGATCCAGGCGTTATCAATTCCGGGCCACGCGTAGGCGATCGCCGTCGCGACATCTGGTCCAATCAAGTCCCGAAAGACCTGGGGCCTTAGCCGGGGGTTGTTCGGCGCCTGGTGACGAATGATCGGGCTCCCCACGTGGAGGTCGTGCGCCGCCGCCAACGAGGGTGCCCGGTGAAGACCGGCCATCAGGTCGGTGTTCAAGTCCACCTCGATACGGGTAACTTTGGCCAGTTTCGCGAGACCCTGGGCGATCTCCGAAACGATGATCCCGGGAATGGTCAGTGATGAACCGGGGCCGGCCACGACGACCGCGCTTCGATCATCCCCTCGCTTAGGCATATTGGCTTCCAAAGAATAATCAGTCGTTTGAAACACGGTATCTCCGAAATCGTTCACGCACAATAACTCGAAAACAACTGAGCCCGTCACGAGCAGCATTGAGGTTGCTGGTGCCGTGGATCCTATGGGTCTCGAAGCACGGAACCTCGACGGTTCGCAGATTGGCGCGATGAGCCCGGATATCGATCAACAACTCGACTTCGAATCCATCGGTGTCGATACGAATCCGATCCAGTCGGTCAGCCCACACGCCCTTGAATCCGTACGTCCCGTCGGTATAGTGCGCGCCGTAGAGCATCCGAATCAGGAAGCAGATCCCGTGGTCTCCGAGTCGACGAAGTCTCGTGATGTCGATTGAGCCTCCGCCCGGGGCGAAGCGACTCCCCTTCACGTAGTCGGCACCGCCAATGAGCGCGTCCCTGAACGCCCCGATCTCGGCGCCATCCATTGATCCATCGGCGTCCATGATGATGTAAATATCACCTTTTGCCGCCTCGAGGCCGGCACGAAGGGCCGCCCCCTTGCCACGGCGCCCCTGATGAACAATCCGCGCATCGGGCCGAAGGACCTTGGCGACGCGCTCGGTGTCGTCTCCCGAGCGACCGTCGACGATGATGATTTCACCGACCCAATCAGGAATTGTATTCAATACGTAGGGAAGATTGCCAGCTTCATTCAACGTGGGAATGATGACGGAGATTGTAGGATCGCTGGGTCGAGGGGCCGGTTCGGGTTGACCTTCCACTTGACCTGACTTCGCCGCAAGGTTGACTGGCACCGCCTTGTTTCTCCTCATCAGCCCCTGCCTCCAGTACATTTCCAGAAAAATCACTTCCTGTCAATACGAAATTAGACACGAAGTGTAGTCAGGTCACATGAATTAACTATGACCGACACTCAACGTAAAACCTCGCAGACAGTAAAACCTTGGTCCAACTCTTGAATCACCTGCATACTGCACTCTTTTGCATCGGCCAACTGTCCGAGAAGTCTCTCGACTTCCTGTGAATGCGGATGAATTACAAGTATGTTCTTCTCTCATAAATCCACGAGTCATTCGAACTGTCCGGGGGTGAAATGAGGAACTCATCTTGATCCAGTGCGTCGCTCCATCAGTCGGAGACTGTTTTGGATGACCGCGAGACACTTCGACTCACCTATTACTTAGTCGGTCAAACGCCTAGTTCGCCTGGTACTGGGCGACCCAGTCCACCTGCATTGACTGCGGTGTCGTGGGGCACGCCCAGCCCGATGAACACCAGGTCTGAGACTGAAGGCTGATGTGCATAGGAGCGTGCGGAATCGACGCAGGTGTGGTCACCGTGCCCCAGACGGTACCATCGACCGTGTAGGTAATGGAGGTCGGTGTCCAAATCACGCCCCAGGTGTGCCATTGCGTCATGTCGATGTTCAATGAACGACCGACTTGACTGTTCGCCGAGCTGTAGTGCACGGTGGCGGTCGTCGCCGACGCGCTGCCGTTCGTCTCGTTGAAGTCGATCTCGGGAGGCCAAACATTGGCATCGGGCCAGAGAAGTTCGACCCCGGTGGGACCAGCGCCGGTCATGCGGGAACGAACGAAGTACGCGCCGTACGTCTGACCGGCAATATTGCAAAGGCAGGCCCCGCCAGTGACCCACTCGTTGTTAAACGCCGGATCCTGCGATGTAAGTACGTGGAGCATTCCGCCGCCAACAGTCACGTGCGCCTGGTCAAACTGTCCACCCGGGTCACCGCCGGGCTGACCTTCGTAGGTTCCCCACTCTGAGGGCAGCGACGAGCCCGTGAAATCGGTGACGTAGGTCTGGCCGTATCCCGCCAGTGCACTCGCCGATGGGGGGGCGTAGCCGGACGGCTCAGAACTATTGACAGTGCCGACCGGGTACGCGAGATTCGGTGCCGGCGCAACGGTCGTTGTCGTTGTTGGCGCGGGCGTGGTGGTGGTGGTG
>Ga0182014_10007368_pt1 | contig 11551 bp, 9 predicted proteins | sample 612S2DmetaG_FD_120489 | JGI IMG/M metagenome (GOLD analysis project Ga0182014, IMG submission 120489) | Permafrost microbial communities from Stordalen Mire, Sweden - 612S2D metaG | ecosystem: Environmental > Terrestrial > Soil > Wetlands > Permafrost | place: Sweden: Stordalen | collected... | reverse complement strand
GGGGAGCACCACCACCAGGGTCCCGTCGGTGATCTGCTTGTCGATGGCGTCGATGTAATGGAGCAGGGGCCGGAGCACCGAGCGGAACGGTGACTCGACGATGACCAGGGGGACGTGGTTGCCCCACGCATCCCACCGCGCCCGGAGCAGGGCCATGTGGTCGGGATCGAAGCAGACGTGGACGGCGATGACCTGTTCGGAGAGCGAGCGCGCCATCGCCATGCTCTGAAAGGCCACGTTGTTGAGCTGGTCGACGGGCACGATGCAGACCGGGTGGATCTTCCCCGGTTCGGTCGGGACCTCCGTCGTCTGCTGACCCTTGGCGTCGACATAGTGGCGGTGGATGGCGAGGAAGAGGCTCACCGCGCTCGGGACGATGATCACGATGATCAGGCTCTCGGGAAGCTTGGATATCGCGGTGACCAGGAAGACGATGAAGGTCATGGTCATGCCGACCGCGTTGAGGGGCAGGCCGTGGTGCCAGCCCTTCTCCCGGCGCTTCAGCCAGCGCACCACCATCCCCGCCTGAGAGAGGGTGAAGGCCAGGAAGACCCCGATCGCATACAGCGGGATGAGCCGGGAGACATCACCCTGGAAGATGAAGATGAGGAGGCAGGAGAAGAGGGCCAGCATGATGATCCCGTTGCTGTACGCGAGCCGGTCGCCGAGCCGGCGGAACTGGTGAGGCGCGTACTCGTCGCGGGCCAGGAAGAAGAAGAGGCGCGGGAAGTCGGAGAAGGACGTGTTGGCGGCCAGCAGCAGCACGGCGGTGGTCGCCACGCCGACGAAGATGAAGAGCCCCTCGCCAAGTCCGGTCGCACCGGCGAACACCGCATGCCCCTTGACACACTGCAGCGGTGAGGTGAAGGCGTGGGCCGCCTGCTGAAGGATCACCGACTGGTAGCAGGGGTCCGCCGAGTTGCGGATGCTGACCCCGAGCACCTCGGTGCCGATGGTGATCCCGCAGAACATGATGACGCAGAGCGTCCCCATGATCGTGAGGGTCGTGCGTGCGTTGCGCCACTCGGGGACCTTGAAGGCGAGGATGCCGTCGGAGATCGCCTCGATGCCGGTGAGCGCCGAGCATCCCGAGGAGAAGGCCTTGAGGAAGAGGAGGACGAGCAGCATGCCTCCGAGGTCGGTGAAGCTCTCCGTGATCGGGATGTTGATCGAGGTGCCGGTGGGGTGGATGCTGCCGGTGATCAACCGGAAGAGGTTGACCACGACGGTGAGGATGATGGCGAAGATGAAGAGGTACGTGGGCGCCGCGAAGATGTTGCCCGCCTGGCGCAGCCCGCGCAGGTTGGCCACCGCGATGAGCACGACCACCCCGATGCAGGCGAGGACGCGGTAGTTGGCGGCGGCGGGGAAGACGCTCTGGATCTGGTCGTACCCGCTGGCCACCGAGACCGCCACGGTGAGGATGTAGTCGGTCATCAGCGCCGAGCCGGCCACCAGGCCAGCCACCGGCCCGAGATTGTCCTTGGCGACGATGTAGGAGCCGCCGCCCTGCGGGTACGCCTTGATGGTCTGCCGGTAGCTGAGGCAGACGATGATGATGAGGGCGGCGATCACCCCCATGATCGGCAGCAGGTCGGTGCTCACCGCCGTCGCTCCGGCCACCGCCAGCACCAGCACGATCTGCTCGGTGGCGTAGGCGACGGACGAGAGGGCGTCCGAGGAGAGGACGGGGAGGGCGCGCACCTTGTTGAGCCGCTCATGGAGCACGCGGCTGCTGGAGAGCGGTTGCCCCAGGATCACGGTGCGCAGCCGCCGGCGGAACCGTCCCATGTCGGTGGTCGGCTGGGTCGCCCGCGGGGTGGCCTCCAGCCAGCCCGGGGCCACCGTCTCGAAGCCCTGGGTCTGAGGGCGTACGACCCGCACGTAATGCCCGCCCGGCCTTCCCCGCGTCTCGGTGACATCCAGGTCGGGCGCGACGTCGGCACCCGGCCGGGGGCGGCCGGGCGCCTGCGACCAGGCGAGGCCGGCCTCGCGCAGGGCGGCGACGTCGGCCTCGGGGAGCGTCGGCGGTGGTTTCGGTGGCTCGTGGGCCGGGGCGTCAGCCATCGCTTGGGCAGTGTAGGTCGTGCCGGGCGTGGGCGGACCGAGGGCGCGGCGCCGGTGCGCCCCCTACGGGCCGGCTCTCGAGCCGGGCGGCGGTTGCCGCCCGCAGCCGGTCGCGAGGCGTGTCTATCTGTGAGCGCACAGGGCGGGAGAGGAGATCAGCGAGGTGCGGCCAGGCGGAGGAGAAAGACCCGGCAGGGGGCGTGCTGGAGGATGTGGGGCACCGTCCTGCCCATGTGGAACGCGCCGAAGCGCTCCCGGTAGGTGAGGCCGACCACGGCCAGGTCGATCTCCCGGGCGGCGATCTCGTCCACCAGCGCGGGGGCCGCCTCGCGAGCCTGGAGGACCTCGCCCTTGACCTCGACCTCGTATTCCCTGCCGATCTCCTCGGCGTGGGTGAGGAGCAGCTCGGCGGCGGCGACGTCGGCATCCTCCACCGTGCTCAGGGCGAGCCCGCGGGGGACCTCGATCACGGTGATCGCCAGCACCGAGGCGCGGGGGCGGAGCGCCAGGCGGCAGGCGAAGCGCACGGCCTCCTCGTCGGTGGCCGCGCCGTTGACCGGCACGAGGATGCGGTGCGGAATGAATACCGGCATCGGGTGGAATCCTAGCCTGGCCGGGGCGGCCGGCGGCGCCGGGTCAACGGTACAATCGATCCAAATGAAGGTGATCATCGTAGGCTGCGGCCGGGTCGGGGCCCGGCTCGCCCGCCAGCTCGATGCCGAAGGTCACACCGTGGCCGTTGTCGATCAGCAGGTGTCCGCCTTTGACCGTCTGGGCCGCGAATTCCGTGGCAACATGATCGTCGGCAACTGCATCGACGAGGCGGTGCTGCGCCGCGCCGGGGTCGAGGATGCCGACTGCTTCGTCTCGGTCACCAGCGGGGACAACCGCAACCTGATGGCGGCCCAGATCGCGCAGCGGATCTTCAAGGTCAAGCGTGTGATCACCCGGCTCTACGACCCCATCCGCGAGTCCGTCTACCGGGAGATGGGCCTGGAGACCTTCTGTCCCACCACTCTCGGGGCCGACCTCATCCGCGAGTACTTCCTGGACGGCGTCAACCACGGGCGGGACGCATCCGGCGTCGACGCCACGGTGGTGCGGACCCCATGAGCGGCCCGACCGACCCGCCCTACGTCATCATCGTCGGCGGTGGCAAGGTGGGATTCCACCTGGCCAAGCACCTCATCGAGCGCGATTACGAGGTGACCCTGGTCGAGAAGGATGCCGCCCGCGCCGAGTGGATCGAGCATCAGCTCGGCACCGTCAGCATCATGGTCGGCGACGGCGATGAGATGGCATTCCTCGCCACCACGGGTATCGAGCGGGCCAGCGTGGTCATCGGCGCCACCGGTGATGACGAGGACAACCTCATCGTCTGCCAGCTTGCCAAGATCAAGTTCAACGTCCCGCGCACCATCGCCCGGGTCAGCAACCCGCACAACGTGGCCGTGTTCAAGGCGCTGGGCGTCGACGCGCCCGTCTCCGCCACCGAGCTGCTGATGGGGCTGATCGAGGCCGAGCTGGGATCGGAGATGGTCCGCGGCATGGCCGTCAAGGCGTCCGGCACCTGCCTCGTGGACCTCGCGCTACCCGCGCTCTCCGGCTACGTCGGCAAGCGCATCGCCGACATCACCATCCCCAAGGGCGGGATCATCGTCTGCATCGTCCGCGCCGGCAAGCCGGTGGTGCCGGCACCCGAGACGGTCGTCGAGGCCGGTGACGAGCTGGTCGTCTTCTCCCAGCTGCTGGACATCGCCGCGGTCGGAGAGGCCCTCTCCAAGAGCTGAGGTTCGCAGCCGGAGGGGCGCGCAGCAGGTCGTATCCGATGCTCGCGCCCACGGGCCGTCGGCCCATTCATGGGGTCGAGATCTCACACTGAGTGCGCTAGTCGCGTCAAATTCTGCGACTGGTGCAGGCGCCACCCACTACCGTCACCCACACGTGACGGGGGTGACAGTGGTCAGGGGTAGTTTCCCTCTATGGCTCGTCCCTCAAGCCTCGTTCCGAGGTGAGCACCCGGCCGCAGCTGGCCCGGGGACAGCGTCTCCCAGCCAAGACCGAGATCGCGCTCCGCGGCAGCGCCCACCAGTCGATCGCGGGCGGCCATCGACGTCGTCCCCGCGAACAGGACCTGCTGCGGGCAACGTTCAACACCACCCACGACCTGGTCGTCGGCTGCGACGCGAACGGAATCATCACCTCGATGAACCCGGCGATGAGACGTTTCACCGGCCTGACCTCGGATGGACCTCTTCCTGCGGCTTGCGCTCTGCTCCAGACCGCCTGCACCGCCAACGGCAAGTCCGCCGCCGGCGAGCACGCGCTGCTGACGAGGTGTCTCGCCGGCGAGGCACCCCTGCCGGACCTCGAGGTCAGCCTCGAGTCGGCGGCCGGCTTCCGGCGGACCATGGTCGCCTCCGGCGAGCGTCTGGTGAGCAGCGCCGGCGTCCTCCTCGGGGCGATCGAAGTGTTGCGCGACATCACCGACCAGAGAGACTCCGAGGCGCTCGCACTGTTCCAGGCCGGGCATGATCCGCTGACCCACCTTCCCAATCGCGCGCACTTCGCCCGCCGGGTCAAGGTCGCCCTGCGGCGGGCCTCGCGCCACCACCGATCAACCGCCGTGCTGGCGCTCAACCTCGACGACTTCTCCTTGATGTCCAACCGTCTCGGCAAGGACGGTGGGGAGCAGGTGCTGGCGGAGGTCGCGCGGAGACTGATCGCCACTCTCCGGCCCCACGACAGCGTGGCCTCCGCCGTCGACACCGCCACCAGGTTGGGTGGCGACCAGTTTCTCCTGCTCTGCGAGGACATCACCGACGCCGAAGCTGCCGAGAGCGTGGCCCTCCGCGTCGACGAGGCCCTACGGGTGCCGATGACCATGGACGGCGCGGTTCTCACCATCACCGCGGGTGTCGGCATCACCCTCACCGCCGACCCCCATCACGATCCCGAGGCGCTGATCTTCGAGGCCGAGACGGCGATGCACGCCGCCAAGCGAGAGGGAGCCGGCCGGCACCAGCTCTTCGCCCCCGAGATGGGTGCCCAGCTGCAGTCCCGGATGGACAATGCCGACGCTCTTCGCCAGGCTCTGGCCAGGGGCGAGTTCCGCGTCGTCTACCAGCCCAAGGTCTCGCTGCTGACCGATCGCATCACCGGCGTCGAGGCGCTGCTGCGCTGGCACGACCCGATTCGCGGGGTGATCCCCCCACTCGACTTCATCCCGCTCGCCGAGGCGTCCGGTCTGATCGTCCCGATCGGGCGCTGGGTCCTCGAGCAGGTGTGTCGTGACGCGAAGCGGTGGTCAAACGTCCTGGCGGGCGGGTTGCCCCTCACCGTCGCGGTGAACGTGTCCCCGCGGCAGTTCGAGCCCGGGCTCGCCGAGATCTTCGGCGCCATCATGGCGGATGGGGGCATCGATCCGGCGAGCCTCTGCGTCGAGGTCACGGAGAGCATGGTCATGCGCGACGCGGAGCTGGCCATCGGGACGCTGCGCAAGCTCAAGTCCCTGGGCATGAGAATCTCCATCGACGACTTCGGCACCGGCTTCTCATCGCTCGCCTACCTCAAGCGGTTCCCCCTCGACGAGCTCAAGATCGACAAGTCCTTCGTCGACGGCATCGGCATCGATCCCGACTCGACCGCGATCGTCGCCGCGGTGATGGGCATGGCGCACGCGCTCGGCCTGCACGTCGTCGCCGAGGGGGTCGAGACGGCCGATCAGCTCAGCCGGCTGCGGACGCTGGGCTGCGACGAGGTCCAGGGGTACTACTTCGCCCGTCCCAGCACACCGGACGTCATCGACGCCCTGCTGGCCGCCGGGCCCGCCGGCGCGCCCGGATGGCAGGGGGGCGTCCCTGCCACCGCCTCGGCTGCCGCCGTCCGGCAGGTCCTCGTGGTCGATGACGCTCCCGACGTGCGCCAGCTCCTGCGGTCGAGCCTCGCCGCCGTCGGTTTCGAGGTGCAAGAGGCCGGGAGCGGTGAGGCGGCGATCACCCTGGCGCGGCAGCTCAGGCCGGATTGCATCGTGCTGGACATCAATCTCCCCGGCATCAGCGGTCTCGAGGTCTGCCGCATCCTCCGGGAGGACGCCGCCAATGAGCCCACCACGATCGTCATGCTGACCGTCGACGCCGAACGCGCCGAGAAGATCGAGGCCTTCTCCGTCGATGCCGACGACTACATGGTCAAGCCCTTCAGCCCACGAGACATCGTCAGCCGCGTCACGGCGTCGATGCGGAGGCGCAGTGCAATGCTTGCAGCAAGAAGCCGATGATCGCGGCCGACGAAAGTCGTACCGAGATCGACGAGCTGGCCCAGTTCCTCGCCTCGTGGCAACGGGTCACGGTCGAGCGCCTGAGCGGGCGGGTTGAGGTCTCAGAGGCCCTCGATGTGGGGATTCTCGCCCATGTAGCCAGGCTGATCGGCGCGGAGCGGATCGTCGTCAGCCTCGTCGAGCCCGACGGGCTGCGCGTGGTGGACGGCCATCCGGCGATGGCACCCGAGCTCGTCATTGGCGACTCCCCCAGCCGGCGCGCCGTCGACACCGGGGAGATCTTCTTCGGCGACATGCAGCAGGAGGGCTGGGGCGCTCCCACCACCGCATGGCGGGACAGCACCGGCAGCGGGCCCGTGATGTCGATACCGATGGTGAGCGGTGGCGAGACCATCGGCGCGGTCTCGGTCACGCGTCCCAGGGGTGCGCCTCCGTTCACCATGGCCGAGGCGGCACGCGCCCTCATCCTCGTCCCACCGCTGGCCGGCGCAATCCGGATCAGCAGTCTCTCCGATCAGCTGCGCAGCGTCAACAAGGCCGCCGCCGACGAGGCGGCCCGCCTCTCGAACAGCCTGAGACTGCTGATGGAATCGGCCGGCGAGGGCATCTACGGCATCGACGGCGAGGGGCGCTGCACCTTCATGAACGCAGCCGCCGCCAGGGCGCTGGGCGTCGACCCGGCGGAGGCGATCGGGCAGGTCACCCACCCGATCTTCCACCACACCCGCGCCGACGGCACGACCTACCAGGCGGAGGAGGGACCGATCTTCAGCGTCCTCCGCGGCGGTGGCAGCTGCCGGGTGGAGACAGAGATGATGTCGCGTCTGGACGGGACCGCATTTGCAGCGGAGTACGCGGCGTTCCCCATCGTCGAGGGCGACCTCGTGACCGGCGCGGTGATCACGTTCAACGATATCACCGACCGCAAGCGCATCGAGGCAGATCTGGCCGCCGCTCATCTCCAGGCGATGGAGGGGTCGCGGTTGAAATCGGAGTTCCTGGCCGACATGAGCCACGAGATCCGCACGCCGATGAATGGCATCATCGGCATGACCGGGCTGCTCCTCACCACGCCGCTCGACGCGGAGCAGCACGAGTACGCGGAAACCATCAGCCAGTCGGCGGAGACACTGCTCACGGTGATCAACGACATCCTGGACTTCTCGAAGATCGAGGCCGGGAAGATAGATTTCGAGTCCATCGACTGCGATCTGCGGCAGGTCGTCGAGGATGCCGTCAAGGTGGTGGCTCACCGCGCCGAGGAGAAGGGTCTCGAGCTGACGGTGGCGGTGGATCTTCAGCCGTCGAGCATGGTGCAGGGTGACCCCGTGCGGATCCGCCAGGTGCTCGTGAACATCCTGGGGAACGCTGTCAAGTTCACCGATACCGGGGAGGTGAACCTCAGGGTTCACGTTGTGCGCAAGCAGACTGACTCGCTTGTCGTGCGATTTGACGTGACCGACACCGGGATCGGCATCGAGCCAAAGCATCTGGGGCGCCTCTTCGAGAGCTTCAGCCAGGCCGACGCCTCGACGACGCGGAGATTCGGGGGCACCGGCCTCGGCCTCGCCATCTGCAGGCAGCTCGTGGAACTGATGGGCGGGCAGATCGGGGTGAAGAGCGTGGTGGGGAAGGGCAGCACCTTCTTCTTCGTGCTGACCCTCCCGAAGTCCACGGCCCGCGCCGTGTCACCGCAGAATGCGCTCGACGGCGTCCACATCCTGGTGGTCGACGATCACCGGACCAATCGGGTGGTGCTGGATCAGAGCCTCCGCGCCTGGGGCGCGCGGCCGGAGTGCTTCGGGGGTGGCGCCGAGGCCCTCGGGGCCATGGTCGAAGCGGCAGGGCGCGGAGACCCGTTCCGGGTGGCGCTCCTGGACTACCAGATGCCGCAAATGGACGGCATCGAGGTGGCCACCAGGATTCGAAAGTCCCCGGAGCTTCGTCAGACCCGGGTGATCCTTCTGACCTCAGCCGTGCGCTCCGGCGACACGGAGACCGCTCGTGGGGCCGGGATCGATGCCTTGCTGGCCAAGCCGGTGCGCATGGCTCGACTCCGGGAGTGCCTGGCGACGCTGCTGTCGCCGGCTGACCATGAAGGGCCGGCGGAGATGATCACGCAGTACACGCGTCCGGAGGCACTCAAAGGCGGCCGTGGCCGCGTCCTGGTCGTCGACGACAACCCGGTGAACCAGCGCGTGGTGCACCGGATGCTGGAGAAGATGGGGTATGACGTCGACGTCGCCAACAACGGTGTCGTCGCCGTGGGCTGCGTTTCGCGGGCTCTCTATGACGCGGTGCTGATGGATTGCCAGATGCCCGTCATGGACGGCTTCGAGGCGACCCGCGAGATCCGCCGCCAGGAGGAGGGCACGGACCGGCATACGCTCATCATCGCGGTGACCGGCGGAGCCATGATGGGTGATGACGTGAAGTGTCTCGACGCGGGCATGGACGCGTACCTCAGCAAGCCGATCATGGCCGAGAGCCTGGGCACGATGGTGGAGCGGTGGACCGAGCTTCGCGCCCGGTCTCACCCCGTGCCGCTCAGCCTCCCGAGCAGTGATGTCCTCGGCACATCGTCCATCGCGGGATTGCGCGAGCTGGGGCCGAGCGAATTCGGGAAGCTGGTCCATCTCTTCCTGAGTGATGGCGCGCGTCGCGTCGCCGCGCTGCATTCGGCGGCGGCGGAGGATGACGGAGTCGCCATGGCCAAGCTCGCACACAGCCTCAAGGGAAGCGCAGCCACCTTCGGGGCCAGCGTGCTGGTGCAACGCTGCCACGAGCTGCAGATCGTCGCCAGGTCCGGCGACCTCGCCGATTCCGCTGGTCTGATCGACAGCGTGGACGCCGGCTTCATCGTCGCAAGCGAGGCGCTTCGCGAGGAGTTGCTGATCCTGTGATCGTCTCGGTCCCGACCGCGAGACCCCCTCTCCCGGGTGTGGCCATCGGAGCCGGCTCCCACCTCTGACCCTCTCCTTGACGGAGAATGCCGCAGGCATGAGTGAGCCATCCGCTGCCGCCGGCCCGTCCGGGCGGCTGCTCGTCATCGAGGATGACGCCTCCCTGCGGCGCATCCTCCGCTCGGCCCTGGAGCGTGTCGGACATCGGGTCGACGATGCCGAGGACGGCCTGATCGGGGCCGAGAAGCTGGGCAAGGGCGGCTACGACGTCGTCCTCCTCGACATCGGTCTCCCCTTCATCGACGGCTGGCGGCTGCTCGACACCCTGGAGGGGAGGCGACAACCGGCGGTGATCGTGATCAGCGCCCGTGGCGACGAGCGGGACAAGGTGCGAGCCCTCGACCTGGGGGCCGACGACTACCTCACCAAGCCCTTCGGCGCCGACGAGCTGCTGGCGCGGGTGCGTGCCGTACTGCGCCGGGTGCGCGGCACCGCCGAAGCCGCGCTGGTGGTCCGCTGCGGCGGGGTGGTGGTCGACCTCGGGGCGCGTGTGGTGACCCGCTCCGGCGCCGAGGTGCGACTCTCGCCGACCGAGTACGTGCTCCTCGCCGAGCTGGCCAGGCACCCGGGAGACGTGATGGATCATCGGACCCTGCTCACCAGGGTCTGGGGGCCCATGTACGCCGGAGACCGCAACTACCTGCGCACCTTCGTCCAGCGTCTTCGCCGCAAGCTCGAGTTCGACCCGGCCGAACCGGACATCATCGTCACCGCCGGCAGGAGGGGATACCGCTTCGGGCCGCCGGCCGAGTTGGGCGGGCCGGCGGAGCGGGGCGGTCAGACAGCGCCCTGACGGCCAGGGCCCTCCGGGGTCGTTGACCGAACGTTGACGCAGCGGCGTTCAGGATCGGGGCCATGGACACCGAGTGGCAGTTCGCGGGCCTGCGCTTCCTGGACGTGCGCGACCTCAGGGGGGCGGCCGTCCTCGACGCCGACGGGATGAGCCTGGGAAGCGTCGGCGCCGTGCTCCCGCGGCTGGACGGTGCCGTCGACATCCTGATCGACAAGGACACCCCGAGAGGGCGGGTCTTCCGGGTGGCCCTGGACGACGTCGAGATCGACGAGCTCGGACGGCTCTGGCGGCGACCCGGCTGGCGGGTCCACCGGGTCGTCGTGCCGGCCCCGGCCGAGTCGTTGACCGAACGTTGACCCTGAGATGAAGAGACTTTGCGCATGAAACTCTGCGTCGCATCCCAACGGTGGGCCCGTTGATGCTCGACCTGCTGATGCTCGCCATCCTGGCCATCCTGGTGGCGATGAGCTTCCTCTACGTCTACGGCCTCGAGAAGCTCTGATGAGCCAGACCCTCGGCTACATCGTCGCCTTCGTGATCGCGGTCCTGGTGACCGGTTACCTGGTCGCCGCCATGCTCTTCCCCGAGAGGTTCTGAGCCGTGGCGCTCGACATCTTGGCCTTCATCGTCACCTACGGTGCCGTCTTTGTCGGCGCCTGGTTCGTCGGCGGCTACATGGTCAGCGTGTTCCAGGGTCAACGCACCTTCCTCAGCTTCGCGCTGCGCCCGGTCGAGCGCGGCATCTACAAGGTGACCGGCATCGACGAGGAGCACGAGCAGAGCTGGAAGGGCTACCTGGTCGCGATGCTTCTCGTCTCGGTGGTGGGCCTGGTCTTCACCTACGTGATCCTCCGCATCCAGGGGAGCCTTCCGCTCAACCCCGAGGGCTTCCCGGGGGTGCCGTCCGCGCTCGCCTTCAACACCGCGGTGAGCTTCACCACCAACACCAACTGGCAGGCGTACACGGGCGAGGCGACGATGAGCTACCTCTCCCAGATGCTGGGCCTCACCTTCCACCAGTTCCTCTCGGCGGCGACCGGCATCGCCCTGGCGATCGCGGTGATCCGGGGCGTGGCGCGGCACAGTGCCAAGACGATCGGCAACTTCTACGTCGACATCGTCCGCTGCACCCTCTACGTCCTCATCCCCATCGCGGTGGTCGCCACCATCGTCCTGGTCGCGAGCGGCGCCATCCAGAATCTGAACGGCTACACGTCGGTCACCACTCTCGAGGGGGTCGGCCAGACCATCGCCCAGGGACCGATCGCGGCCATGGAGGCAATCAAGGACCTGGGGACCAACGGCGGGGGCTTCCTCAACGCCAATGCCGCCGCACCCTTCGAGAACCCGACCGGGCTCACCAACTCCCTGGAGATCTTCCTCTGCCTGGTCCTCCCCTTCGGCCTGGCGGTCACCTTCGGCAAGTGGGTCGGCAACGTCAAGCAGGGC
>Ga0182014_10007367_pt1 | contig 11551 bp, 10 predicted proteins | sample 612S2DmetaG_FD_120489 | JGI IMG/M metagenome (GOLD analysis project Ga0182014, IMG submission 120489) | Permafrost microbial communities from Stordalen Mire, Sweden - 612S2D metaG | ecosystem: Environmental > Terrestrial > Soil > Wetlands > Permafrost | place: Sweden: Stordalen | collected... | reverse complement strand
TCAAAGCGGCATTCCGATGAGGTCGCGAGGCTGTATTGCTCGAAGTTCGGGCTCCCTATTGCGATTCTGAGACCTTCTCAGTTCTACGGAGCCGGCGAAGCCACGCGAAGACATCAACCATTCTTGTCCACCATCATCGACAGGGCAGCAAATGGCGAGGACATACTGATTCAAGGCTCCAACGACGCCCTGAGGAACTTCATCCACGTCGACGATGTAGCCGTGGTCACCGCGTTGCTGATCAGACGCAAGCTCGAAGGAACTCATGTGTGCATGAGCGCCGAGAACGTCAGGTACTCCGAGGTCGCCGCAGCAGCCATCGCAGCGTTCGGGAGCCGCAGCACGATCCGATTCGTCAAGGATGCCCCCGACATTCCGGACAACGTCTTCGCCTTCGATGACTCGCTCTTTCGGGCCGTCGGCTACTTCCCTCAGATTTCGATCTCACGCGGGATGCAACTTGAGGCGGCATACAGAAAGGCATCCCTGTGAGAACGGTTCTCGTGTCTGGCGCCAGCGGTATCGTCGGCTACGGGATTCTTCGCTCCCTCAGACAATCTCGCTTGCCGCTGCGCCTCATAGGCACGTCGATTTACGGCGATTCCGTAGCACCGGGCTTCTGCGACGTTTTCGAGTTGGCCCCGCGTAGTGACGATGCCGCCTACACGGAATGGCTGCTCGATACCATCCGAAAGCATCAGGTCGATCTCATTGTCCCGGGGATCGAGATCGACATGTATGGCTGGGCCGACCACGTGCCCGAAATCGAGAGCACCGGCGCCATCCCCTTGCTGAACGACCCAGCACTGATTCGCCTGTGTCGCGACAAGTGGGCATTCTTCGAGAATCTGCGCGAGGCCGGGATCGACTGCAGGATCGAGAGCTCCCTTGACCCCGATTTCTGGTCATTGAAGAGCAGGTTCGGGCTGCCGTTCCTGCTCAAGCCGCGTCATGGCTTTGCCTCGCAGGGCATCGTGAAGGTGGAGACGGCCGAAACGTTTCTACTCCATCAACCCGACGTGGGGCCCCGTCTGATGGCCCAGCCCATAGTCGGAGACGACGATGAGGAGTTCACGGCCTCGGCGTTTTGCGATGGGCGCGGCGGATTCTATGCGAGCATGGCGCTGAGGCGTAAATTGTCCAGAGACGGCTTCACGGACCGGGCGACGGTCGTGGCAGTGGACGACTTCCTCGGCACGATGTTCGACCTATGCAGGAGGCTCCGCCCGGTGGGGCCTACGAACTTCCAGTTCCGGAAATGCGACGACGGGATCAAGCTGCTCGAGATCAACCCCAGGATCTCGTCGTCGACCACGATTCGAGTTGCCTTCGGGTACAACGAGAGCGCGATGTCTGTCGACTACTTCCTGGACGGCCGGACGCCCGCTCAACCGAAGATCAGGCAGGGACGCGCGGTCCGGTACACTGACGACTACATATTCTATGACGATAGCGTTTGTCTCTGATATCCACGGGAACTACGAGGCCCTGACGGCGGTGCTGTCGCAGCTGGACAGCCTCGGTATATCCAGGGTGTATTGCGCCGGCGATGTTGCCGGTTACTACAGCCAGATAAACGAGTGCTGTGACGAGCTCAGGTCGCGCGGGGTCCCGACCGTCATGGGCAATCATGACTGGTACCTGTCGGGCGGTGGGTTCTGCGAGCGATCCCAAAGCGCGAACGATTGCCTGGCCTACCAGCGAAACGTAATCGACGAGGAGAATCTGTCCTGGCTAAAGGCTCTACCCGTGCAACTCGACATCGACGGGATCCAGATGGTGCACGGGGGCTGGTCTGACCCGATCGACGAGTACCTCAAGCCAACCCCAGAGTACCTCGCGAAGGTGGTCGCCGACACGCTGGTGTCCGGGCATACCCACGTTCAGACTCTTCAGAGATCCGGCGACAAGACCTACTGCAATCCCGGGTCGGTCGGTCAGCCGCGGGACGGCGACCCGCGAGCCGCCTTTGCCGTATACGACGGAGACGAATTCCGGCTGCATCGGGTGGAGTACGACATGCAGAAGGTTTTCAGCCTGATGAAGGCTGCCGGCTTCAACGACTACTATTACGGCGGGTTGAAGACCGGAGCGAGTACTCTCAGGAGGCTTGCGGATTGACGGGGCACTTCCCACGTCTGGCGCCTGCCTCGTCCTCAGTTCGTCAGCATTAGCGACGGGACCCGCGCCGGGTGAGCACCGTCGCGCGCTGACGTTAGATGAGTCGCCCGGGCAAAGGATACGCCGGGCGAAAGGGGCTCTTGAAGCCTTTGGCTGCCCCTAGACCGGCCCGGGCGGACTGGGGGCGGCGAGCGGCACAGGGAAAGTGAGCGGACCACCCGTCTCCGATCTGGGAAAGGGCGCCCTGATGTTCAAATGGGAAAAGCTCGGAAAAGTGTTTGATCCAAGTGACTGCAAGAACGAAAGCTGGATGAAGGAGTTCGCGCAATCTCCGTCGGCACTGATCTTCGAGAAGCGCGTAAGGGTCTTCTTCTGCTCGAGACCGGCACCCACCCCGGATGGTCAGTATCTCAGCTACCTGTCCTACGTCGACTTGGATCGGACCAATCTGCTTAGGATCGTGGGTCTCTGCGAAGCTCCCATCTTGAGTCTGGGGCGGCTCGGAACATTTGACGAGTTCGGCACCAATCCGGCGTTTGTGATCCGCCACCGGGACGAGGTTCGCGTGTACTACGGCGGATGGACCAGATGCGAGTCCGTCCGGTTCAACGCAGCGATCGGGCTGGCAGTAAGCCGGGACAATGGCGATTCATTCGAGAGGCTGGGCGATGGCCCGGTCCTTTCTTACAGCCCCGATGAGCCGTACTTACTGGGGAGTCCCCGCGTCAGAATCTACGACGGAAGATGGATCATGTGGTACGTGGCCGGGAAGGCGTGGCTGAGCATCGACGGCAGGTCCGAGCCCGTCTACAAGATTCGCATGGCAACGTCCCAGGACGGCATCATCTGGACGAAGCTGGGGGTCGATCTGATCGAGAGTAGACTCGGAGAGCATGAATGTCAGGCGTGCCCCGACGTGACATTCCATGGCGGGACCTATCACATGTTCTTCTCGTACAGGGACGTCCACGACTACAAAGGCAAGGCCGGTGGCTACCGAATCGGATATGCCTCGTCTACCGACATGGTCAACTGGACACGAAACGACGCGATGGCCGGAATGGATGTCTCGAAAGACGGATGGGACTCGGAGATGGTCAATTACCCGCACGTGTTCCTGCTAGACGGCGAGACGTACATGTTGTACCAGGGCAACGCGATGGGGCGCACCGGTTTCGGGGTAGCGAGGTTGACCTCCCCCAAGTTTGCCGGACCGTCGGCGTGACCGCGCAGACACAGCGTAAGGCTGCGTTAAAGCTTCTGCTGGCACGGGACTGGAGCTGCACATGAGGTGGTCGAAACGCGGCAAGATATTCGACCCTGCGCAGCATGCTCTTCCGAACGACTGCCACGAATTCGCGCAGTCTCCACAGGCCCTGGTCATGAGCGACCGCGTCAGGGTCTATTTCTCGACAAGGCAGAGAGACCCGGTCGGGAAGTACTTGAGCCATGTCGCTTTCGTCGATTTCGACAAGAGCATGGACAACGTTCTCGGCACCTCGGCACACACGGTGATCGGGTTGGGCGGACTCGGGTGTTTTGACGAGCACGGGATATTTCCGGTCAACGTTCTTCGAGACGGCAACAGGGTGCTCGCCTACACAACCGGCTGGAACAGAAAGGTCTCAGTGTCGGTCGATACCGCTATTGGACTGGCCATCAGCCACGATGAGGGCTGGACCTTTGAGAAGGTCGGTATCGGCCCGATAATGGCGGCGTCTCTGCACGAGCCCTTCCTGATCGCAGACGCATTCGTAAGGAGGTATGAGGGACTCTATCACATGTGGTACATCTACGGCACGAAGTGGGACATCTTCGAAGCGGCGGACCCTCCCGATCGTGTGTACAAGATTGCTCACGCAACGTCTGACGACGGCGTGGCATGGCAGAGGGATGCTCGACAGATTGTGAGTGATCGTCTGGATCCTGACGAATGTCAAGCGCTGCCCACCGTCTTCCACAAGGACGGCATGTATCACATGTACTTCTGCTATAGACGCGCTAGTGGTTTCAGGAACAAGAGCCACTGCGCGTACAGATTTGGATATGCCTATTCACGCGATCTGGTTAACTGGCACAGGGACGATGCCATGTCTGGGATAGACGTATCCGACAGTGGATGGGATTCTGACATGCAGTGTTATCCGCACGTATTTTCTGTTGGTGGTGATATCCACATGCTATATAACGGTAATGAGTTTGGCAGATGCGGATTTGGCCTTGCCTCGTTGGAGACGTGAATAAGGGGTCCATTTACAGAATTGTGGTTCGCCACTTGTGTCGCCACTAACCCGGAGCAAACATGACATCGCGACGAAACTACGACGACGAACTAGACGACTCCAGCAACGCCGCCAACGAGCGTTATGTCTACGACTTCGACACCGAAGTAATGCATCACTATATGGTCAAGGCTTTTGAACCTCTCTTTCGAGCTGGCAGTCTGCTCGAGCTCGGGAGCTTCAAGGGCGACCTGACGACGAGATTCCTGCCCTACTTCGATGACGTCACCTGCGTCGAGGCGTCCAGCGCGGCCATCGACGCGGCCAAGGCGAAGCTCGGCACGAGAGTGACATACATCAACTCGCTGTTTGAGACAGCGTCCCTGCCAAAGCGTTACGCCAACATCGCGCTGACCCACGTGCTGGAGCACCTCGACGACCCGGAGCTGGTGCTGAGGCGCGTCAATGGCGAGTGGCTGACTGAGAACGGCCGGCTCTTTCTCGCGTGTCCGAACGCCAACGCCCCCTCAAGGCAAATCGCGGTAAAGATGGGGCTGATCGCCCACAACTCCGCCGTGACTCCGGCGGAGGCCAAGCATGGACACCGGCGTACGTACACCCTGGATACGCTTGAGCGCGATGCCGTCGCGGCCGGTTTGAGGGTGGTTCTCCGGTCTGGGGTCTTCTTCAAGGCGCTGGCGAATTTCCAGTGGGATCGATTGCTGCAGACAGACATCATTTCCAAGGAGTACCTGGAGGGCTGCTACGAGCTCGGGCAGCAGTATCCGGACTTGTGCTCGAGCATATTCTTGGTGTGCGAAAGGTCGCGGTAGGGGTTCACGCTGTCGGTGGCAGTGATGTCGCAGCCAGACGCACAAGACCTCGCGAGGGGATCGATTTCAGTGGAAGCTGGCCACTCTTTTCGGCGGCCTCGAGCACCTGGCTGAGGAACCGACGCGGTACAAGGCTCGGCTACCCGACCCTTAGTTGACCCACGCCCGATCAGTCTGTTACGAAGGGAGAATCCGCGTCAGGTCGCTGGATTGACGGGATGGCATTCGTTCACTTGAGGCTGGACGCGAAGCACGAATGAACAGCTGCGGGGGATCACGGAGTGAAGATGGATGGTGCGACCCAGTACGAACGCTTCGGGGCGCTCGGGCCCAACTGGGCGCGGCGCCACGCGGCCGACCATCTGGCCCGCCCCCAGATGAAGGTCGCACGGCCGGATTGGCGAACTCCGAAGCGTTCGATGCAGGTCGTGCTTCAGTGGCACAACGTGCGCCAGGGTTGTCGACGTCGCCGCTCAGCACTTGCGGCACGAGTTGGGAGACAAAGCCGCATGCGCGAACTGTCTGGCTCCATCCGGTTCCCCGACAGATGGCCGTCACGATGAGCCTGGCCACGCACAGAACCGGATTCCAGTCAGCCGGGGTCGAGCACGGGCGCCTTTGCGCCAAACCCTTTGGCGCGGTGCCGCGGGGGGGCCGCAAGCCCAACCAGAGCTGCGCTGACCCTCTTTCCGGCATCTTCCTGATGTGTGAACCGGTCAAGACGCCGTGAAGATCTCGGTGGTCGTTGCCGTTTACCACAATGAGGGTGCGATTTCCAAGACGCACGAGAACATACGGTCGGTCTTCGTGAATGAACTTGCTCGCTATGAGTATGAGCTCGTTTTCGTCGATGACGGCTCCAAAGACAGATCTTTGCGCGAGATCCTCGACGTCAGACAGAGGGACTCTTGCGTCAAGGCGATTACCTTCACCAGGAATTTCGGGCAGATGGCGGCCATGATAGCCGGCTTCAAGGAGGCCACTGGAGACGCAGTCATCAACATCTCGGCGGATCTGCAAGACCCAGTCGAGCTGATTCCTCAAATGGTGAAGAAGTGGGAAGAAGGTTCAGAGATCGTTGTCTGCTGCCGAGCCGGTCGCTCTGACTCCTTTCTCGCCGGGCTGTTCTCCCGCATCGCCTACGGAGTGATCCGGCTGTCCGTGCCGCAGATCCCCCGGGGCGGCTTCGACGTCGTGCTGATGGACAGACCCGTCATGAACGCTTTCAACGCGATCGATGTGCGGCACCGGTTCTTCCAGGGCGATCTCTTGTGGGCGGGGTATCGGACCAGTTTCATTCCGTACGTTCGTCAGAAGCGGACCATCGGTCGATCTCAGTACAGCTTCAGAAAGAAGCTCAAGAACTTCCTGGATGCGGTACTGGACGCATCCTATTTGCCCATTCGGTTCATCTCTCTCGTCGGCCTGATAACCGCGGGTCTCGGCTTGCTGTACAGCGCGAGCATCGTGTTCAGTTGGCTGCGCGGAGAAACGCCCTTTAAGGGCTGGGCACCCATCATGATCGCGATCCTGCTGGTGGGTGGTTTGATCATGGTGATGCTGGGCGTGATCGGAGAGTACGTGTGGCGGATCAACGAAGAGGTGCGCAAGCGGCCGAATTACGTGGTCAGAGACAAGTTTCTTTGAACGGCGCCCCGGAACCCCGCGCTCAATTGGTGCAGCCGGACGTCAAGCGGCGGCGTGTCCGGCTGCTCGTGACGATCGTGCTCGTAGGGACGGTCTGCTCGATCGCCTACCACTACGCGTCGGGCTTCTACTTTGGCTACGCGTATCCACGGTCCACGTTCCTCTTTCTTCCAAGCGACCACTTCAATGACTGGGACAACGTGTACATCTTCGCCAAGGCATACCTGCGAGGCATCCCCGGGCCGTTCGCCTACTTTCCGTTTGCCATACTGATCGCCGTGGCCACCACGGTCGTGCCGATGCGTGTCGGCTGGGCGCTGGTCATCTTGCTCTTCCTGGTCGTGTTCGCCCTGATGCTGCGTGACTGGGTCGTCGACTGCGAGGAGCACGCGCTCACCAAGGTGCAGTACGGGTTTATCCTCGTCGCGCTGTCGTATCCGGTGCTCTTTGCGCTTGACCGGACCAATCTCGAGATCCTGATCTTCGCCTTCATTGCCGGCTTCTTCTATTTTCTCTACGTGCGCGAGTCGCCTTGGCTTGCGGCCCTTCTGCTCGCGGCTGCCATTGCCTTCAAGCTGTATCCGGCGACGCTGCTCGTGCTCCTTATCGCGGAGCGCCGCGTCAAGACGTTCGTTCTGGCGGTCGTCTTTGCGCTGGGCCTCACTGTCATCGGCACCGTGGTGACAGCCGGCCTCGGCCACTACAGCCTGTCTGCGTTCTGGCAGATGAACGCAAATGGGAGGGCCTTCTACCAGCAGACCATGGTGATCTCCGGCGGCGGCGTGCAGCACGGGCATTCGCTCTGGGGGCTCGTGGGGCTGTCGAGTGTCCTTCACGGGGTACAGGCCGCGCACTGGCGCACCACGTTGTACTCGGCCGCGGCCGTGCTGATCTTTCTTCTGCTCGCCGTCCATGTGGTGTTTCGCGAAACCGAACGCTGGAAGCGCGTGATGCTCGTCATGGTGTCTGCGACGCTCCTGCCGTTCGTGTCGGCCGACTACACGCTGATCCAGCTCTACTTTCCGCTTGTCTTCTTTTTGAACGCGCGGCGAGTCTCGCGCTGGGATTTCGCGTACGTCGCTCTGTTCGCAGTGCTGCTGATACCGGTCGACTACCACTACTTCATGCTCGCCGGCGACGGCGTGAGCACTTCGGTTATCGTGTATCCCCTGGCGATGGTGACGTTGATGGTGTTGGCGATCCTTGACTCGCAGAGAGTCGTCAGACACCTTGGGGTCGAGACCGGCGGCCAGGCGTAGAATCACGGGGGCCGCCGCTCCAGTGTCATGGGGAACATCATGAAGGTGGTGGTAAGTGACCCGGACTCTTGAGCACCTGGAAGCCCTTGGCTGGGCTCTGCCCACGAAGGGCGCCAGCGGTGTGCGGTACTGCGCTTCAGCCGGCGAGTCAGCGATCTCGTACCCGGCGGCGGCCTACGAGGAGTGCGGAGCCGGTACGGCAGAATCCGGCTTCTATTTGGCTCATCGTGCCGACGTGGTGGTAGCCCTTCTTACACAGTTCGGCGCCACCAGCGTGTGGGAGATCGGCGCGGGCAGCGGGAACATGGCGGTCCCTTTGACGAAGTCGGGGATCGAGGTGGTCGCGGTCGAACCGCTGGCAAGCGGCGCCGAGGTGTCCGCCTGTCAGGGCATTCCATCGATTTGCGCGACTCTCGAGGACCTGCGCTTGCCCGATGCTTCCCTGCCTGCCGTGGGGATGTTCGATGTCCTGGAGCATCTCCGGGCGCCGGCGGAGCTTCTTTGCGAGGTGCGCAGGGTACTGGAGCCGGGCGGGATCCTCATCGTCACGGTGCCCGCCGGACCGGCGCTATGGAGCGACCTTGATGAAGCGCTGGGGCACTTTCGCCGCTATCGCAGAGAGACGCTGCTGCGAGAGCTTGCTCCGCTCAGTTTTCGGCCGCTTGTGGTGGAATACATCTACGCGTGTCTTGCTCCCGCGGCGGCGATCCTGAGAGCCCTACCGTACAGAATGGGGCGTCGCAAGTCGCAAGCGGACGTGCTCGCCAGCGTGCGGCAGGAACTCAACGTGCCGCCCGCCGTCGACCGCGGGGGGCGCTTGCTTTTATCACTCGAAACGCGCCTGTCCAAAATCGTCGCCCTGCCCTTCGGCCTGAGCCTGGTGGGTGTCTTTCGGAAAGCTTCACAGTGATCGGCCTTCGAACGTGGTCAACAGGCGCCGCGGCGCCGGTGCAGAGATGATCGTTCTGGTAACCGGTGGTTCCGGCTTTATCGGCCGGCACATCGTGGCGCGCCTGTCACTCTCTCATGAGGTCCTCGCACCATCGCACGCCGACCTCGACCTCACAGACGGGGACGCCGTCAAAAGGTGGCTCGCCGGCAAGAGCATCGACGCGGTGGTCCACGCGGCGGTAAAGCCAGGTCACCGCAATGCCCCGGACGCGACCTCGCTCACCGACCAGAACCTGCGGCAGTTCTTCGCGATCCTGCGGTGTCGCGACGCGTTCGGCCGCCTGGTGGTCGTGAGCTCGGGCGCCGTCTACGGTGCGCAGCGGCCCGTTGCGGGCGTCCGCGAGGAGGATCTGGGAGATGTGCTGCCGGCCGACGAACACGGCTTCTCGAAGTACGTCGAGGCTCTTGAGCTGCAGCACGACGGCGATGCCGTCGAGTTGCGCCCGTTCGGCGTGTTCGGACCCGGCGAGGACTACGCCATCCGGTTCATCTCCAACGCGTGCTGCAAGGCGCTTCTGGGCCTGCCCATCACGCTGCGCCGCGACCGCGTATTCAGCTATGTCTGGGTCGAAGACCTAGCTACGGTCGTCGAGGCGGCTCTGCACGACAAGCGATCGGGCGGGCTGGCCGCCGGCGCCTATAACGTGACTCCGCCGGCGCCGGTGCGGCTGCGCGAGCTCGCCGACATGGTCGTGGCGGTGTCGGCAGACAAGGTACCCGTGAAGGTGGCGCAGGCGGGCATGGGCTCAGACTACTTCGGCGACGCCGGCAAGCTGCACGCGGCCCTGCCGGGTTCGACGCCCACAACCATGATCGAGGGCGTGAGACGGCTGTACGACTGGTACGCGCAGCGCCGCCGGCAGATCGACCGTGCAGTGCTCCTGGTGGACAGGTGAGTGGTGTGAGAGTCGCCGACTACATCGCCGAATGCGTCAGCGCCGCCGGCGTCGAAGAGGTGTTCATGGTCACCGGTGGCGGCGCCATGCATCTCGACGACGCCCTTGGTCTGCGCGCCGACCTGCATCTGGTCTTCAACCATCACGAACAGGCCTGCGCCATCGCCGCCGAGGGGTACGCGCGCCTGACCGGGGGCATAGGCGTCGCCTGCGTGACCTCGGGTCCTGGCGGTACTAACGCGATCACGGGAGTCCTGGGGCAGTGGCACGACTCCGTGCCGGTCCTCTATGTCTCCGGCCAGGTGCGCTACGACACAACTGTGGCCAGCACCGGGCTGCCGCTGCGACAGCTCGGCGACCAGGAGGCCGACATCGTCCGCCTGGTCGCCCCCATAACAAAGTACGCCGCCCGTGTCGTCGAGCCGTCGACGATCCGCTATCACGTCGAGAAGGCCCTGTGGCTGGCCACGCACGGCCGTCCGGGGCCGGTGTGGCTCGACGTGCCCTTGAACGTGCAGGCTGCCGAAGTCGACGCGCTCGGCATGGCGGCCTTTGAGCCGCGCGACCTCGAGGAAACGCCCAGATCGCCAGACCAGACGGGCGTCCCCGGCGCCGACAAGACCGCCGCAGGCGAGCGCGACGCCGCTGCCACGAGACGCGGCGGGCTGCGCCCGTGGCCGCCGCCGGCGCCGGCGTCGCAGGCTCCCGGCGCCTTTTGCGGGCGCTTCGACAAAGTCGCCGCCCGCACCGCGGCTCGCGAGACCTTCAGGCGCCTGCGCCGGGCCGAGCGACCGGTGATTCTCGCCGGGAGCGGCATACGCACCGCCGGCGCCCACGAACGCTTTCTGCGCCTGGTCGAGGCGCTCGGCGTGCCGGTCTGCACCGCCTGGAACGCCCACGACCTCTTGTGGGAGGAGCACCCGCTGTTCGCAGGTCGGCCGGGGAGCCTCGGCGACCGCGCCGGCAACTTTGCCGTGCAGAACGCCGACGTGATGCTGAGCCTCGGTTGCCGGCTCAACGTGCGCCAGGTCGGCTACGAGTTCCGCGCGTTCGCCCACGACGCCTACCGGATCGTCGTCGACATCGACGAGGCCGAGCTCGCCAAGCCCACCATCTTCCCCGACCTGCCGGTGCACGCCGATGCCGGATTCTTCGTAGACGAACTGCTGCGGCTCGCCGCGGCCGAGCCGGTGTCGGCCCCTGCCGGCTGGCTGGCGTGGTGCGCGGAACGTCGCCGGCGCTACCCGGCGATCCTGCCGCAGTTCCGCCTGGCAAACGAGCCCGTCAATCCCTACGTCTTCGTCGACGAACTATCCGGCAGGCTCGACGAGAACGACGTCGTCGTCTGTGCCAACGGCTCGGCCTGTGTCGTCACCTTTCAGGCGCTCGCCGTCAAGCGCGGCCAGCGGCTGCTCGTGAACTCCGGCACCGCCGGCATGGGCTACGATCTGCCGGCGGCCGTCGGCGCCGCGTGCGCGCTGCGTCGCGGCGGCGGGGCCAGCGTTCCCGGGTCGGCGGCCGGCCGCGTCGTCTGCCTGGCAGGCGACGGCAGCCTGCAGATGAACATTCAGGAGCTGCAGACGATCGTGCACCACGGGCTGCCCATCAAGATCTTCGTCTTC
>Ga0182014_10007362_pt1 | contig 11555 bp, 12 predicted proteins | sample 612S2DmetaG_FD_120489 | JGI IMG/M metagenome (GOLD analysis project Ga0182014, IMG submission 120489) | Permafrost microbial communities from Stordalen Mire, Sweden - 612S2D metaG | ecosystem: Environmental > Terrestrial > Soil > Wetlands > Permafrost | place: Sweden: Stordalen | collected... | reverse complement strand
TTCTGGGGCAACGATTACTACCGCAGCAGCGAGGACATGTACTATCGCTATCCGGCCGAGATGCGTATCCCGGTCTACCACAAGCAGTGGCAGAGCTTCTATCCCGCGCACCGTCAAGACCCGGCCATCAGGGAGCATCAATTCTTCCCGATGTTTGGTAGCGGCGGCGAGTGTCATACCGGCGATCGCTATTGCCAGGGCCACCACTTCATCGCCGACGTGTTTTAGCGGTTCGCCAGCGCCTAGCGTCCGGCGCCCGGACCGACAAACGTTTTGGGGCAACGAGCCCTCCGCAGGTTGACTTTCGGCCTGCGAAGGGCTTTTTTCTGGCCGCTTCTTGCCCGGCTGCGAAACGCCAACCTCGTTGGACGCGTTGCATCCCCCCGTACAGCACCGCTTCTGACTTCATATAGTCTGTGATGCTCTAGAGGGGAACCCTCTGGGACAATTGACCACGCCGGACCACCTCCATAGAATGTGGCCAAACGCCAGCTTGCAGCGTGTCGGACAAGGCGACGGGAGTCGCCTCCTACACTCGTCCGAGGTATTTCGCACTGCACCGTGAGGGCCCGAGGTGGACAGGAAGGGGAGCGGGACGGATGCAGTATGCCTTTCTACCGATTTTCTTATTCGTTGCCTGCGTCATTGCCCTCGGCATTGGGTTGTTGATTGTCGCCGGTCTGTTCAATCCAGGCCGATCCGGCCGCGTCACGCGAATGCCGTACGAGAGCGGCATGGACCCGATCCACGACACCCGCCGCCGCTTCGACGTGCGTTTCCACTTGCTGGCCATCGCCTTTCTCGTGTTCGACGTGGAACTGCTGTTCTTATATCCCTGGGCGGTGGCATCGCGGCCGGCAGCGGAGCAAACAGGGATTGGCGATTGGGGATTAGGGATTGGAGATCAGCACGTAGCCGCGACTTCGAAGCCTCCGTCTGGTCCAAGCCCTAATCCCCAATCCCTAATCGCTCCCCAAGGGATCGACGCTGCCGTGGCCGCGGGGTGGGTAGAGAGCCGCCATCTGGTGTTCGCCGGCGTGATGACGTTCCTGGCCCTGCTGATCCTGGGATTTGTGTACGACTGGCGGAAGGGAGTTTTTCAATGGCGATAGCCGAGATATACGGCCGACGCGGGGAGATTTTTCAATGGCGGTAGTGGAACTGCCCGACAACGTGGTCGTTACAAAGCTGGACGAGTTGGTCAGTTGGTGTCGCAAGAATAGCCTCTGGCCGATGCCCTTTGCCACGGCCTGTTGCGGGATCGAATTGATGGCCACCGGCGCCAGCCGGCACGACATCGCGCGGTTCGGGGCCGAGGTCTTCCGCTTCAGCCCGCGGCAGTGCGATCTGATGATCGTGGCCGGTCGGGTGGTGATGAAGATGTTGCCGGTGTTGCAGCGTATTTGGCAGCAGATGCCCGAGCCAAAATGGTGCATTTCGATGGGGGCCTGCGCTTCGACGGGCGGCGTCTTCGACACCTACAGCGTGGTCCAGGGGATCGACCGTTTCATGCCCGTCGACATGTACGCCCCCGGCTGTCCGCCTCGGCCCGAGCAACTGATTCAGGCGATCGTCGATCTTCAGGAGAAGATTCAGCGTGAAGGCACCGTGTTGGGCCGCGAGTTCGAGGCCCCCTCGCGGCAAGAGCCGAAACGGGCGTTGCAAGAAGAGTGAGGGATTTGAGCATTTGAGGATTTGGGGATTTGAGCATTTGAGGATTTGGGAATTTGAGAATTTGAGGATTTGGGGATTCGTTTAGCCGCCGCGTCCACGCGGCGCATGGGGGGCGAGAAAAACGTACCATGAACACAACCGACCCGCAGCCTATCGATCGCCTATTGACCCTGTTTCCGGACCTAGCCACGAGCGCGTTCCGCGGCCAGACCCGCGTCGTCGTGCCCGTCGATTCGCTCTGCGAGGTTCTCCAAACGCTCAAGGAGAAACTGGGGTTCGATCTGCTGGTTGACGTGACGTGCGTCGACTATTTGAACTACCGTGACGCGAAGGACCGTTTCGGCATGGTCTATCTGCTGGCCAACACCGAGACCAACGAGCGCGTTACCGTGCGGTGTTTCGTGAACGATCCCGAGCCGACCGTGCCCTCGGTCGTAGCATTGTGGGAGGGGGCCAATTGGCTGGAGCGCGAGGTGTGGGACCTGTTCGGCATCCATTTCCGCGGTCACCCCGATCTGCGGCGGATCGTTTTGCCGGAGGAGTTCACAGCCCATCCGCTGCGGAAGGATTACCCCCTGCAAGGCCGCGGTGAGCGGCACAACTTTCCGGTCATTACGCGAGCGCAAGGATGATACGGAGCATGCGAAACCGCAAGCGGCTTTCCGGGCGGCAAAGCATCACAATCGTCAATGGACAGCTCGAAATCCCTAAATCCCTGACCCCAGACCCCTAATCCCTAATCCCTAATCCCTAATCCCTGACCCCTGACCCCTCTCATGCCCCTGACCGCGTTGACCCATCCCGGCGATCTTGCCCGCGACGAGCCGCAGCCCTATCTGTGGACCATGAACTTCGGTCCGCAGCATCCGGCCACGCACACCACGTTGCGGCTGATCTTGAAGCTGGAGGGCGAGACGGTGGTCGATGCCATGCCCGACATCGGCTATCTCCACTCGGGCTTCGAGAAGCTCGGCGAGCACCTCGACTACAATCAATACGTAACGGTTACCGACCGGATGAACTACGTTTCGCCGATGTCGAACAACGTGGCCTGGCACCTGGCCGTGGAGAAGCTGCTGGGCATCGAGGCGCCGCCGCGCTGCCAATACATCCGCGTGATCGTTAGCGAGCTGTCGCGCATTACCGACCACCTGCTCTGCCTGGGCGCGATGGGACTGGACACCGGGGCCTTCACGCACTTCATCTACGCCTTCAATCCGCGGGAACAGATTTACGACATCTTCGAGGCCCTCTGCGGCGCCCGCTTCACGAACAGCTACACCCGCGTGGGCGGGCTGATGTACGACGCCTCGCCCAAGGCGATCCAGATGATCCGCGACTTTCTGAAGATGATTCCCCGGCCGTTGGCCGACATGGAACGGCTGATGAATCGCAACCGCATCTTCATCGACCGCACGCGGGGCGTGGGCCTGCTGAGCAAGGCGGAAGCGATCAACCGCAGTTGCAGCGGACCGGTCGCCCGGGCCAGCGGCGTGGTGCGCGACCTCCGCAAAGACGAGCCCTATTTGGCCTACCGGGATTTCGATTTCAACGTCTGTTGCGCCGAGGCCGGCGACTGCTTCGCCCGCTACCTGGTCCGCCTGGACGAAATGCGCGAGAGCATCAAGATCATCGAGCAGGCGGTGGAAAATCTGCCCGCCGGGCCGATCAACGTGGGCGACGGCGCCCGGGCGATCCTGCCCCGCAAGGGCGTGGTCTTCTCGACGATCGAAGGGTTGATCACGCATTTCGAGTTGGTGATGACCAACCGGGGCTTCCAAGCGCCGAACGAGGAAGTATACTGTGCCACCGAGGCCCCCAACGGCGAATTGGGATTTTACCTGGTGGGCGACGGCACGCCGCGGGCCTATCGCGCCCGCTGTCGCCCGCCGTCGTTCATCCATTTCGCCGTCTTCCCGCACCTGATCCGCGGGCATACCCTTAGCGACGTGGTGGCGGTCTTAGGCAGCTTGAACGTGATTGCGGCGGAATTGGACCGGTAGCGAAAGGATGAAGGATGAAGGCAGCAGGCGGACTGATCGGCGACGAACTGCAAACGAAGATCGAAGGTCTTCTGCCGCACTACCCGACCAAACAGGCAGCCACGCTGCCGGCGCTGCATCTGGTCAACGAAAAGCTGGGCTACGTGCCGCCGCAGGCAGTCATCGAGATTGCGGAACTGCTGGAGCTGGCTCCCGCCCAAGTCCAGGATACGCTCAGCTTCTACGGCTTCTTCAAACAAGACAAGCCGCTGGGGCGCTATCGCCTGTGGGTCTGCCGCTCGCTCAGTTGCGCCGCGTGCGGCGGCGAGGATCTGTTGGAACATCTGTGCCAAAAGTTGGGCATTCGGCCCGGCGAGACCACGGCCGACGGCCGGGTGACGCTGGAGTTTGCCGAGTGCCTGGGCGTCTGCGACGCCGCCCCCGCGATCCTGGTGAATGACAAACTGCATGGGAACATGACGAAAGAAAAAGTCGACGAATTGGTGAGCACATGGCGTTAGAAGGTTCAAGATTCAAGGTTCAAGGTACAAGGTGTATGGCGGACGCCTACGGTCTTGGGCCTTGGGTCTTCGGCCTTGAACCTTGAACCTTGAACCTTGTACCTTCCCCCAATGCCCTACGAACCCGTCCTACTGGCGAACATCGCGAAGCAAGACAGCCACACCCTGGCCGTCTACCAGTCCGGCGGTGGCTACCAAGGGCTGCGCCGGGCGCTGAAGCAGATGAGCCCCAAGGAGGTCGTCGAGCTCGTCAAATCGAGCGGGCTGCGCGGCCGGGGCGGGGCCGGCTTTCCCACCGGGTTGAAATGGTCCTTCCTGCCGGAAAACCATCCCGGCCCGGTCTATTTCTGCGTCAACGCCGACGAGAGCGAGCCGGGCACCTTCGTCAACCGCGTCCAGATGGAACTGGATCCGCACCAGGTGCTCGAAGGCATCATTCTCAGTTGCTACGCCACCCGCGCTACGACGGCCTACGTCTATCTGCGCTATGAGTACGCCTTGTGCTTGCAGCGCATGCAAACCGCCATCGACGAATGCTACGTGGCCGGTTACTTGGGCAAAAAAATCCTCGGCAGCGACTTCTCGCTGGACGTGTATCTCCATCGCGGCGCGGCGGCGTACGTCTGCGGCGAAGAGACGGGCCTGATCGAGAGCCTGGAGGGCAGAAGGGCCTGGCCGCGGATCAAGCCCCCATTTCCTGCCGTGGAAGGACTGTTCCGCAAGCCCACCGTGGTCAACAACGTGGAAACCATGGCCTGCGTGAAACACATCGTCGATCGCGGCGCGGCTTGGTTCCGCTCGATGGGCACGCCGCCCGAGCCCAACAATCCCCGCGACCCCGGCAGCTTCGGTCCGAAACTCTACGGCTTAAGCGGTCACGTCAATCGCCCCGGCTGCTACGAAGGGCCGCTGGGCATCAGCGCCCGGCAGCTCATCGACGAGTTTGGCGGCGGCGTGTGGAAGGGTCGCCGGGCGAAAGCGGTCGTGCCCGGCGGACTGAGCACCGGCGTGATGAGCGAGGCCGAACTGGACACCCCGCTCGATTTTTCCGCGCCCATGCGGGTCGGCTGCCTGGGGCTCGGCACGGCCTGCGCCGTGGTGCTCGACGAGACCTATCCGATGGTCGATTTTTTGCACAACAGTTGCCGCTTTTTCGCCCACGAGAGTTGCGGCCAGTGCACGCCTTGCCGCGAGGGCACCCACTGGGCCCTGCAAATGCTGGAGCGGATCAAGGCCGGCCGGGGCCGGCTGAAGGATCTCGACCTGCTGCTGGAGATCGGCGACGGGATCGGCATTATCCCCGGCACGACGATCTGCGGCCTGGCCGACGGCGCCGCCTGGCCCATCAAGAACGCCATCCGCAAGTTCCGCGGCGAGTTCGAGGATTTTATCAAGCGGACGAATCCGAGAGGGTACGAGGAAACCGCGCCGGTGGAGGTACTGACCGCACATCCCTAATCCCCAATCCCTAATCCCCAATCCCTTTTGCGATGCCAACCATATTGATCGACAACCGCGAAGTCGAAATCCCCACGGGGCGGCGGCTCAATGCCATCGAAGCCGCCCAGTTGGCCGGCATCGATATTCCCTATTACTGCTGGCACCCCGGCCTGTCGGTCGTGGGCAGTTGCCGCATGTGCCTGATCGAAGTCGGCACGCGCGATCCCAAGACGGGCAAGATCACTCTCCAACCCAAGCTCTCCCCGGCCTGCAATACCGTGGTCACCGAGAACATGGTGCTTGTGACCAATAGCGAGAAGGTCGCCCGCGCCCGAGCGATGGTGGAGGAAGGACTCCTGCTGCGTCATCCCATCGACTGCCCGATCTGCGACAAGGCGGGCGAGTGCGTCTTGCAGGATTATCATTTCCACTACGGCCAGGCCGATCGCCGCGCCGACGTGGCCCCCTTCACCAGCCGCCGCCGCGACCTGGGCGACGTGACGCTGTTCGTCGACCGCTGCGTGTTGTGCAGCCGGTGCGTGCGCTTCACGGCCGAAATCAGCGGCACGCGGGAGTTGCTGTTCACCGGCCGCGGGGCCCATGAAGAAATCGACGTCGTGGCCGGCTTTCCCCTCCGCAACAAGCTCTCCGGCAACGTCGTCGATCTCTGCCCGGTCGGCGCGCTCGGCGACAAGCTGTTTTTGTACCAGCAGCGAGTATGGTTTCTCCGCCGGCACCGCGGCGTGTGTACCGGCTGCGCCACCGGCTGCTCCATTTGGATCGAGGAAAACCAGGACCGCATCTACCGCATCAAGCCACGCGAGAATCCGCACGTAAACAAGTGGTGGATCTGCAACGACGGCCGCTACGATTATCCGCACGTCCATAACCCCCGCCGTTTCACGCAGCCGCACCGCCGCGACGGAGGCCGGCTGGTCGAAATCGACTGGGTCGGTCTGCCGGGCACGTTGCGTGAGCAACTCCACAGCGCCGGGCGGCTGGCCGCGGTGGTTTCGCCGCTGCTGACGGTCGAGGAAGCGTATTTACTTTGCAAACTGATCCGCAGCATCGACGCCGAAGCGCTGCTAGTGCTCGGGCCCGTCCCCTTGGTGGGCGAGGACGAGCGCTTTGCCAAAGGCTTCACCATTTCCGCGGAAAAATGTCCGAACCGTCGCGGCGTGGAGGCGATCATTGCCCACTTTGCCCACCGCCTTACGACTTTCGCTGAATTCCTGCCGGAGCTGGACCGAAAAGCCGTCGAGGGCGTGTGGTTCTCCGGCGGATACAAGACGGATTGGATCGACCAGGCCACGGCTGTGCGATTCGAGCAGCTCAAGCTGCTGGTGGTGCAGGATTTGTTTCCTTCGCCATTGGCCGAGCGGGCGACGTACGTGTTGCCCGCCGCGGCCTATGCCGAGCGCGACGGCTCGTACGTCAACCGTGCCGATTGGCTGCAAACCGCCTATTGGGCCATTCGTCCCCCGCTGGGAGTCCGCAGCGAAGGGAGTTTGTTGTGGGAGCTGTCGGGCCGCAAGGGCCTGTATGACGCCCCGGCGGTGTTGGCGGAAATCGCCCGCGAAATCCTCTATTTTTCCGCCGCCTCCGGTCCCGTGCCGGAGACGGGCATCGATTTGCGATCGAACCAGTTGGCCAGCGAGGAAAGCACCCCCGTATTTCAGGGTTGAGATTGTTGCTTCCCCTGTTGCGCTCTGAAAGGACAGCCGATGAACGTTATGGAAATGTTCGGACTCCAGGGCAAGACCGCCATTGTCACGGGCGGGGCGCGGGGGTTGGGCCGACAGGCGGCGCTGGCCCTGGCCGAGGCCGGTGCCGACGTGGCGATCTGCGGCCGCAGCACGGACGGCACCGCCGTGGCGAAAGAAATTGAGGCCCTGGGCCGCAGGGGCTTCTCCTCCAAGGTCGATCTGACGAAAAGCAGCGAGATCGAAGTGTTTGTGGAAGAGGTCATCCGCCGTTTCGGGAAGATCGACATCCTCGTCAACAACGCCGGCATCGGCACCCGGGGGCAGTCCCTGGAAACGGTGAAGGACGAGGAGTGGCACGAATTCATCGACGGCATCCTCAATACCGTGTTCTACATGTCCAAGCCCGTGGCACGCCACATGATCGCGCGCGGCCAGGGAGGGGTCATCATCAACATCAGCTCGATTGCCGGCATGATAATTTCCAACCTGGCGCCGCGCCACAACGTGCCCTACTGTGTCGCCAAGGCCGGGGTTTCCCACCTCACCAAGGGAATGGCGGCCAACTGGGCCCCGCATGGCATTCGCGTCAATGCGATCGCGCCCGGCTTTATCCCGACGGATATGGGGTCCACCCTGCAGCAGTTCCCCGACATCATGGCCCGACTGCTGGCCGGTCAGCCCATGGGGCGATTCGGTCAAGCGGAGGAGATTAAGGGGCCCGTCCTCTTTTTGGCCTCCGCGGCGTCTTCCTACATGACGGGCAGCGTGGTCGTACTCGACGGCGGGGCAACGATCTGGTAAATCCTGCTCGCTTGCGGTCCGTCCGCAGGGAGGTAAGTAAATGAAAGATCTCAACACGGGCAGCCTTAAACGTGCCGCCGACCAAACATTATGCTATCCATCTTCCTCGAACCGCTGTTGAAAATCGCCCTGCTGATCGGCGGGCTAATGACCGCCGCAGCGTACCTGGTGCTCTTGGAGCGCTGGATCGCGGCCTGGGTGCAGGATCGCCTGGGACCAAACCGGGTCGGAATCCCCCTGACCAAGATCCGGCTGTTCGGCTTGGGGCAGCCGCTGGCCGACGGCGTGAAATTCCTCACCAAGGCCGAGTTCACCCCCAGCCACGTCGACACGGTGCTGTTCTTCGTGGCCCCGTTGGTCATTTTTGTCGGCGCCGTGGCCGTGTTCGCCGTGATTCCCTTCGGCAGCGTGATCCCCGCGGGCGTGTTTCCGGCCTCCTGGGGCATCCACGAGCCCATCCGCCTGGTCGCCGCCCCCGGCGTGGACGTGGGCATGATCTACGTCTTCGCCGTCAGCAGCATCGCCGTCTACGGCGTGGTGCTGGGCGGTTGGGCCAGCAACAACAAGTACAGTTTCCTGGGCGGCCTGCGCAGCGGCGCCCAGTTGATCTCCTACGAACTGCCCCTGGGGTTGAGCATCGTCGGCGTGGTCCTCACCGCCGGCTCGCTCCGCCTCGACGTGATTATCTCGCACCAGGCCCAAACGGGCATGTGGAACGCCTTCAACCAGCCGCTGGGATTCGTCGTCTTCTGCGTGGCGGCGTTTGCCGAGGCCGCCCGGCTCCCCTTCGACTTGCCCGAGGCCGAGCAGGAGCTCATCGGCGGCTACCACACCGAGTACTCCGGCATTAAGCTGCTGATGTATATGGTGGCCGAGTTCCTGCACATGGTGGCCGCCGCACTGCTGATCGTCGTCCTCTTTCTCGGCGGCTGGCACTTTTGGGGCCTCACCGGCTCGGGCAACCTGATCGACTGGCCCGTGGCCGTGTTGCGGGTGATCGTGCTGCTGGTGAAAGTCATGGGCGTGATCCTCTTCTTCATGCTCGCCCGCTGGAGTTGGCCCCGCTTTCGCTACGACCAATTGATGGACTTGGGCTGGAAGGTAATGATCCCTTGGGGACTGGTCAACCTGGTAGTAGTCGCCATCTGGATGGAGTATGGCGACCACCTGGCGCGGCTGCTCGGGCTTTCCACCGAGCGGAGCATGGCCGCGGCCGGCTGGGCCACGATGCTGCTGGTCTGGCTCGTCACGGTTGCGGTCGATCCCACCCGCGGCAACAACCGTCCGCGGCGGCCGTGGCCGACCGGCAACAAACCCGGGGGCGAACGCCCGGACAGCGCCGTCCCGGGGGCGAGGACCTTGTCATCATGAAACCGAACGACAAGCACGTCACCTGGGTGAAAACGCCGCGGCTGGGGCCGGCGGGCCGATCGTACCTGTTGCTGTTTGTGCAAGGAATGACCACCACGCTGCGGCATCTCTTCGGCCGCAAGAAGACGGTCCAATCGCCGGAGGAGCGCCATGAGATTCCCGATCCGCTCATTTACCGGGGCGTGCACCGGCTCAATCGGGACGCCCAGGGGCGGGTGAAATGCGTGGCCTGTTTCCTCTGTGCCACGGCCTGCCCCGCCCATTGCATCGACATCGTGGCCGCGGAAAGTCCCTGGCCCGACCGCCAAAAATACCCCCAGAGCTTCACCATCGACGAGTTGCGCTGTATCTTCTGCGGCATGTGTGAAGAGGCCTGCCCAGTCGACGCCATCGAGCTGACGAGTTTTTACGATCTCTCGGGCAAGAGCCGCGAGGAAATGATCTTCGACAAGGAGAAACTCCTCAGCGTTTATGACCAGACGAAAGATGCCGAACCGATGAGAACGAGGAGGGATTAGGGATTGGGGATTAGAAGAATGCTGAATGATGAATGATGAATCCGTAGGGTGCGTGAAACGCACCACGACATGTAACGGCTGGTGCGTTTCACGCACCCTACAATGACTGAATGATGAATGATGAACTGACGACCATGCGCGAACCCCTAATCCCTAATCCCTGACCCCTAATCCCTTACCCCTGACCCCTAATCCCTGACCCCTAAATCCCTCCCCATGACCGACCCTCACCACATTTTGACGCTGACCACGCTGCTCGGCGCGTTGGGCATGTGGCTGATGTTGCCGCGCGGGACCGCGCGGGGCCGCGGCGTGGGGATTCTGCTGGCCAGCATCGCGCTGGGATTGGGCGCCTCGCAGGTGCCCCGCCTGGGCGACTGGCTGGCCGACAGCGTGTTCCTCATCCTCGCGGCCACCACGGTCGTCTCCGCCGCCGCGGCGGTAACGTTCCGCAATCCGCTCTACTGCGCGATCTGGTTCGGGCAGTCGTTGGTGGGGACCGCCGGGCTGTTCTTTTTCACCGGCGCCCAGTTCCTGGCCGTGGCCACCGTGGTGGTTTATGCCGGGGCGATCCTGGTCACGTTTCTCTTCGTGCTCATGCTCGCCCAACCGGAGGGCAAGGCGCCTTACGATCGGGTGAGTTGGGAGGCGCTCGTCTCGGCGGTGACGGGCATGGTGATCGTGGGCGTCCTCTCGATGACCATCGGCCGGGTGTTCTCGCCGGCCGTGCCGCCGCTGCATCCGCTCGTCCCGCCCACGGCAGAAGTTTTGGCCGCCGGCATCCTCACGCCGCAGCACGTCGCTCGGCTGGGCGGCGAGTTGTTCGGCCGCCATTTGATTGCGGTGGAAGTCGTGGGGGTATTGTTCCTGGTGGCCCTGGTCGGCGCGGCCGCGATCGTTGCCCACCAAAAAACGGATTAACCGCCATGCCCAACGAAATCGCACTGCTGGACAACTACTTGATCGTCGGGGCGCTGCTGTTCGGCATCGGCATGATCGGCTTTTTGAGCCGGCGGAACATGATTGTCATGTTCCTGTCGCTGGAAATCATGTTGCAGGGGGTGTCGATCAGCCTCGTGGCGTGGAGCCGGTTTCACAACGATTTCGGCGGCCAGATGCTGGTGATCTTCATTATTGCCGTGGCGGCTTGCGAGGCGGCCCTGGCGCTGGCCATCGTCCTGACGCTGTTCGCCCGCCGCGGCAAGCTGGACGTGGTCGACTGGCAACTGCTGCGCGAAGCCAACCAGCCGCTGTTCCAGGAGGAAGCGCTGCCGGAGACGCCGGCCGAGCAGGAGGAGCCCCTGCCCCACCTGGCCCCCGCCGGCGTGGAGCCGCACGTCTCAACGGAAGAAACGGACTATCGGCCGGGAGTATAGACGAAGAAAACACACCACGGAGACACGGAGGACACGGAGAAGGGTAACCGTTCACGGGGCAACCGTCATCCTGAGCGCAGCGAAGGATCTCGCATTGAAGTGCGGTCCACGAGATCCTTCGCTGCGCTCAGGATGACAGACACTTTACCGGGGCGTGAACGGTTAC
>Ga0182014_10007361_pt1 | contig 11557 bp, 8 predicted proteins | sample 612S2DmetaG_FD_120489 | JGI IMG/M metagenome (GOLD analysis project Ga0182014, IMG submission 120489) | Permafrost microbial communities from Stordalen Mire, Sweden - 612S2D metaG | ecosystem: Environmental > Terrestrial > Soil > Wetlands > Permafrost | place: Sweden: Stordalen | collected... | reverse complement strand
TCCTCTTCGCCGCTTTGCCGCCGCTGTCTCTGGCCCGGGTGCTCTTTCTGGCGATCGCCTCGCCCATCGCGGTCCTCGACGCTGCGGACGGATTCATCGCGCGAAGGGGGGGCTTAGTGACCGTCCTGGGTCGGGCCCTCGATCCGATCATGGACACCGTCTTCTTCTCGCTCTGCGCAATTGCCAGCCTGATCGTGGGGTTTGTGCCGCCCTGGCTGGCGCTGCTGGTGGTGGCGAGGTATGGCCTCCCCGGGCTGGGCTTTGTGCTCCTGTACCCCTGGCTGCGCCGGCGTCCTGCCCTGGTGGCGACCTGGTTCGGCAAGGTCAACACCATGGCCGGCGCCGTCACCCTTGGGCTCTCAGCGATCCTGGTGCTCGCCGGAGGACCGGTACAGCAGGTCGACCTCGGTCTGGGCGCGCTGCTCGCCGTCACCGCCATCGGCCACTTCGTCACGCTCTGGCGCCGCACCTTCCGTCCCCCGGCGCCTGCGGGCTCCTGAGGGGTGGCTCGCTGAGCCACAGAGCGATGGCACGAATCGGATGGCGCGGCCGTCGCTCTGCGGATAAGGTCAGCGCATGCCTCCTATGGATCAGAGCCCAGACCGACTCTGGCAGGCGGTGCTGGAGCGGAACGCCAGTGCCGCTGGGGAGTTCGTCTTCGGCGTCACCTCCACCGGCATCTACTGCCGCCCGGGCTGTCCGGCCCCCACTCCGAAACGGCCCCGGGTCCGTTTCTTCGGGGAGCCCGGCACCGCCGAGGCTGCCGGCTTCCGGCCCTGCCTGCGTTGTGGCCCCAACCGGCCCGCCGGCCCGCGGGAAGCAGTTCAGAAGGCGCGTGAGTTGCTGGAGCAGTCGCCCGCGGGCATTGGGCTCCGTGAGCTGGCCGGCCGGGTCGGGGTGAGCCCCGGGCATCTCCAGCGGAGCTTCACGGTGGAGTTGGGGATCTCGCCCCACCAGTACTCCCGGGCAGTCCGGATGCGCCGGGCCCGCTCCTCTCTGGCAGAGGGTAGCCCGGTCACCGATGCGATCTACCGGGCAGGCTTCGGCTCCAGTCGCGCCTTCTACGAGTTGGCTCCTGGGCAGCTGGGGATGACCCCGGGCGAGTTCAGGCGGGGAGGGGAGGGGGTCCAGATCCGATACACGGTGGCCAGCTCAGATCTGGGCCAGCTCCTGGTCGCCACCACCCTCCGGGGGGTTTGCTCGGTCAAGATCGGATCCTCTGCAGCCGATCTGGAGCGACAACTGGCGGAGGAGTTCCCCTGCGCCGCCCTCGCCCGGGACGAGCCAGGTCTTGCGGAGTTGCGCGAGGTCGTGGCCGGCCTGGCGGGCGGCCGGTCCGGGCGCCCGGAACTCCCGCTCGACGTCCACGGAACGGTCTTTCAGTGGCAGGTCTGGCGGAGAATCCAAGCCATTCCCAGGGGCAGCACCAAGACCTACGGGCAGCTGGCGGAGGAGATGGGCCGGCCGGGCGCCGCCCGGGCCGTGGCTCGTGCCTGCGCGACCAACCAGGTGGCCCTGGTGATCCCCTGCCACCGGGTGGTGCCAGCCGCAGGCGGGAAGGGCGGGTACCGCTGGGGCCCGGACCGGAAGAGGCGGCTCTTGGAGGCAGAGGCTCGCCGCGCCTGAGGAGAGCCGGCCTGAGAGACCGCCTCAGGGGCGGCTGAGCTGACCCACGAACTCCGGCGCTACCACCCAGAGCAAGCTGGCGTGGGCGATCTGGGCGCCCCGCCCCAACGAGCCAACCCGGCTGAGCTGTCCGTAGGTGTGGCGCAGGGTGACCTCTGAGGCCTGGACCAGGGCTCCCAGCGCCGCGAACGGAATCATCTGCAGGTCGACGAAGATGCTCATGGCCACGGCGATTCCGACCGGCACGTGGAACTGGACCAAGAGGAAGACCAGCAGTCCCTCCCGGAACCCGATCCCGTTGGCCGAGATGGGGATGAAGGTGGCCAGCAGGGCCACCGGGAGGGCCAGCGCGAAGACCTCCCAGGAGACGGTGTAGCCGAGGGCTCGACTGAAGACCTCCATCGAGAGCAGATTCAGTCCCCAGCCCAGTCCTCCGGCCGCGATGGCGCAGGCCAGCGCCCGGCGGGTGCCCCGGTATCGGGCCAAGGAGATGAGGAAGGGGCCGATGCGCTGGAGATGGACCCGCCAGCCCAGCTGGGCCACCGGACGACCCATCACGTGGGCGAAGACCTTCTCCGCTCCGAGGGCCAGCACCCAACAGATGAGCATGACTGCGCTGAAGATGGCGAAGCCGATCAGGTCGGTGACCCGAAAGACGTTGTGGAGCACCACCGCTCCCACCAGACCCCAGAGAGCCATCCCCAGGGTTCCGGCCATCCGGCTACCTACCAGTGAGGCGATCACCGGGCCGTGGCCAGCGACCTTGCCGACCTGAACCGCTCGGACCGCGTCGCTCCCCACCCCGGCCGGGAGTACCTGGTTGATGAAGAGCCCCTTCATGTACCAGCCCCCCAGGTAGCGCCAGCCCAACGCCTTCCCGGCGCCCCTCACCAAAGCGCCCCACTCCAGGATGCTGGCGAGCACGGAGAGCGCCGAGAGGGCGACGGCGAGAAGGGCCCACGGCCAACTGAGGTGGGCGAAGTCCCGGAGGGCGGCACCCAGGTTGACCGAGTGGACAAAGATCCCCAGGGCGAGCATCGTGCCCGCGATGCGGACGGCCGGGTGGGAGGCGGCGCGGCGAAACCGTGCCGAAGAGCAGAGCCTGGTCAGCTGACGCACCGCCCGGGAGCATACTCCACGGCCCTGAGCCTGGCTGCAGCTGTGACCGCTTTGTCTCACCTAAGCTGACTGCATCTTAGCTGGCCTCACACCGCCGGGCCGCTGGTGACTAAAACTGTCTGATCGAATTCGACCAGAACATATAACTGAAGTATAGCACTCTCATGGTCCCAGTGCGTCGTTATCAGAAGATATAATTCGTTCCGTGGACCGAGATGAGACCGAGTTCTTGGAGCTGTGGCCGGACTTCGCTCTTTCCCTTCGGGCGGAGCACCGCTCCCCGAGGACGCTCCAGAGCTACCGCGAGGCGGTGGATCAGTTCGCGGCCTGGCTTCGCGAGCAGGGTCGTCCGACCAAGGTCGGGGAGCTGACCCAGGCGGATGTGGAGGGTTTCCTGGACGCGGTCCTGACCCGGAGCAGGCCTGCCACGGCCGCGGCGCGGTACCGGGGCTTGCACCGGTTCTTCAACTGGCTGGTGGATGAAGCGGAGCTGGCCGTCTCCCCGATGGCGAGGATGCGAAGTCCCCGGGTCGAGCCGCCCCCGCCGCCGGTGCTCACCGAGGGTGAGCTGCGGCGACTGCTCCAAGCTTGCGAGGGGACGAGGTTCGAGGATCGCCGGGACATGGCGCTCCTCAGGGTTCTCATCGACACCGGCTGCCGCCGGGGCGAGCTGGCGGCCCTGAGGATGGAGGACGTGGACATGGATTACATGGTTCTCCACCTCACTGGGAGTGGGCGCCCCTCCCGGGCCGCCCCCTTTGGGCCGGCTACCGGGGTGGCGCTCAATCGGTACCGACGGGCGCGCCGTCATCACCCCTGGGTGGCATGCGCCCAACTCTGGCTGGGCCTGAAGGGCCCGATGGGAGCCTCCGGGATCGCGGACGCGGTGAGACGCCGCGGGCAGCTGGCGGGCTTGGAGGGCCTGCATCCGCACCAGCTCCGGCACACCGTCGCCCACCACTGGCAGTTGGAGGGCGGCAACGAGAGCGACCTGATGATGCTGCTGGGCTGGAGAAGCCGGGCGATGCTGAGCCGCTACGGGTCGTCCCCTGAAGTGGAGAGGGTCCGGGAGAGCCACCGACGGCTGGCCCTGGGGGATCGGCTCTGACCTCGCCGGCCGGACCTCGCAAAGCGCCCAGCGAGTTGGCCGAACCGGAGGCACGCTGGCGGCCAGCGCCGTGAGCGCCCGGCTGCAGAGCTAGTGACGGTGATGGCGCGGCCCGCTCCACCCGTGCAACGGCGGCTGGGAGCCGGGGGCGGCGCACGGCCCGGCGCTCGGGCGCTGGGCCGGTCGACTCGGCGGGCAGTGCAGCTCGCCAATCCTGCGACCGAGCGCATATAAGTGAGGGGCGGACCATCGGCGGCTGCGGCCCCGGAGCACGGTGCGCGGGCTCGACCGCCGGCATACTAGGATCGCTTCCGGTGGCAACTCCCCCAGCTATCGACGCCTCAGATCAGGCGCCGCCTTCGATCGGTGCCCTGCCCCGCTACGTTTCCCCGGACCGCGAGGACCGAACCCAGAGCGTGGGGCCACGGCAGCGGCTCGAGCAACGGCTCTGGGAAATGGCGCCCGGGCTGACGGTCTGGGTGCTCCTGGCCGCCCCGCTGGCGGTCGGGTTTGTGATCACGTTCACCAACTTCGAGTACCTCTGGCTACTCGGGGTGTTCGCGGTCCTGCTCGACCTCTACTGGCTGGTCAAGCTCATCTACACCTTCCGATTCGTGCTGCGCGGGATCCGGCTCCTGGAGGCGACCCAGGCGGTGGACTGGGCGGTCCGCCTGGCCGAGCTGGAGCCCGGTTCGGGGAGGCCCGGGCCGGACCAGGTGACCCATGCATTCCTCATCCCCACCTACACCGAGCGGTACGAGACCCTCCATGCCACGGTCTCGGCGCTGGCCGCGGCCGACTATCCCACTGAGCGGAAGATCTGCGCCATCATCTGCCGGGAGACCGATCTCCAAGGCTGCGCCAACATCGAGCGGCTCCAGGAAAAGTTCGGCGGCAGCTTCAGGGCCTTCTGGCACATCAAGGATCCTCTCCTCCCCGGGATCGTGGCCGGCAAGTCGGCCGCCATGGCCTATGGCGGCCCGGTCCTGAAGCGGGCCTGCGATGGCCTGGGGCTGGACCCTGCCCAGGTGATCCTGACTGACCTGGACTCGGACTACCGGGTCCACCCCCAATACCTGGCCTACATCACCTACCAGTTCTGCATCGCCGAGGATCGCCAGACCTCGATCTGGCAGCCGGTGCCGATGTTCCTCAATAACCTCTGGAAGGTGCCTTCGGCGGTGCGCTCGATGGCCACCCTGGCGACCCAGTGGCAGCTCTACCTGCACCAGCACCCCAAGCGTCTGGTGATGTTCTCCGCCTACTCGATGAGCCTGCGGATGGTGGACGACGTGGGCTACTGGGATGACGACGTCATCCCCGAGGACTCCCGCTTCTTCTGGAAGGCCTTCTTCAAGTGCGGCGAACGGCTCCACGTGCGGCCGGCATTCCTACCCATGTTCGGAGACGCTCCCCGGGCGGCCGACTACGGGACCACCCTGGTCAGCCAGTACAACCAGATCAAGCGTTGGGCCTGGGGGGTCACCGACATCCCCTACGTGGCCTCCCGAATGACCTCTCATCCGGAGATCCCCATCCGGCTGCGGCTGGAGCGGTTCCGGATGCTGATCTTCAACCACCTGAGCTGGGCCACGGTGCCGATGCTGATCCTGATCGCCGGCACCCTGCCATCGCTGTTCAATTACGACTACGCCATCTCCAACATGGGGGCGATCCTGGAGACCACCGCCAGCATCATCCTGGAGACCACCCTGCTCAACATCGTGGCGGTGGCGGTCCTGGACAACCGACTCCAGCCCCGGCCGCCCACCTGGCGTTGGTGGCGGCGGCGGGTGGTGGACGTGCAGACCTGCATGTACCCGGTTGTGTTCATGCTGCTCAGCGTCATCCCCGCCCTCGAGGCCCAGACCCGGCTCCTCTTCGGCTCCCATCTGGAGTACCGGGTCACCGAGAAGGAGTAGGTGCCGGCCCCGGATACAATCCGGGCGATGTCGGAGCGCCCGGTTGTGTTCAGCGGGATGCAGCCCACCGGGGAGTTGCACATCGGCAACCTCCTGGGGGCGCTCCGGCCCTGGGTGCTGGAGCAGCACCTCTTTGAGAACTATTTCTGTGTCGTGGACCTGCACGCGCTGGCTTCCGCCCACGACCCCGAGGAGCTGGCCGGCAAGACTCGCCAGGTGGCGGCGCTCTACCTCGCGTCGGGAATCGACCCTCAGCTGTCCACCCTGCTGGTCCAGTCCCACGTCCGCCAGCACTCGGAGCTGGCCTGGGTCCTCGGCTGCGTCACTCCGGTCGGGTGGCTGGAGCGGATGACCCAGTTCAAGGACAAATCACGGCGCCGGGACGCGGAGCGGGTCAGCAGCGGCCTCTTCACCTACCCGGTCCTGATGGCCGCCGACATCCTGCTCTACCGGGCCGATTACGTCCCGGTGGGGGAGGACCAGCGCCAGCACCTGGAACTGACCCGCAACCTCGCGCTGCGCTTCAACCGGCTCTTCGGGGAGACCTTTGTTGTTCCCCAGCCCAGGATTGGGCGGATGGGATCGGGCGGTCGGGTGATGGCCCTCGACGACCCCCTCTCCAAGATGAGCAAGAGCGCGGAGGGCGAGGCGGGGAGGATCGGGCTGCTGGACCCACCCGACCGGGTGCGGGCGAAGTTCATGAGGGCCAAGACCGACAGCGCCAGCGCGGTCGACGTCGCCCACACTGGGGCGGGCGTGGCCAATCTCATGGAGATCTACCGCGGCCTGACCGGGAGCAGTGCCGAGCAGCTCGCCTCTGAGTTCGACGGGATCGGGTACGGGAGGCTGAAGTCGTTGGTCGCCGATGCCGCCATCGAGGCCCTGGCCCCGATCCAGCGACGCCACCGGGAGCTGATGGACGATCCCGCCCACATCGATCGGATCCTGGCCGCCGGGGGCGCGAGGGCGCGCCAGGTTGCCGAGGCCACCATGGCCGAGGTTCGCGACAGGGTCGGCCTGCTCCCCGCCGCCCACCCCGGCTGACCGTCGAGGGGACCTCGGGGCAGGCACCGCAGAGCCCTGGCGATCGCTCTCCGGGGCCGGGGAGCTCCAAGTGGCCGGGCCTATAATCCCGCCGATGCGGTGGAGTCGTATAGGCGTCTTCCTAACCGCCGCGGCGCTTCCGGCCTATGTCCTGCGGGGCAACCTCTTCGGGCGGTTGCCGTTCACGGGGCTGGAGGTCGTGCTGGGGCTGACGGTGCTGGCCTTCATCGCCGAGAGCGCCCAGCAGCGGCGGATGCCCCGGCTGGACACCCCCTTCGGCATCGTCATCGCGGTGCTCCTGGTGGCCACCGTTTTGGGGGTGGCGGTTAGCCCGGATCACCGGGCGGCGCTGGGGATCGCCAAGGCCTACATCATCGAGCCGGTCGTCCTCTTCTTCGTGGCGGTCAACGCGCTGCGCTCCAGCTGGGACTGGGAGAGGGTCGTCTACGGTCTCTATTTCAGCGGTCTGGTGGTGGCGGTCTCCCAGTTCGTGGCGTTGGGCCAGGCGCTGGCCGGCCACACCTTCAACCTCAACTTCTCGCCGCCGGCCCCCACCTGGCTCTGGAGCAACAACAACTTCGGCGGGATATTCCTGGATCCCCTGGTGGGGCTGGCCCTGGGGCTGGCGCTGTTCGGCGGGGTGCGGATCCCCCGGCTGCACTGGGCCGTCCTCGTGGTGCTGGGATTGGGGGACGTCCTCACCCTCAGCCGCGGGTCCTGGCTGGCCCTGGTGGTGATGGCGGTGGTGGCTGCGGCGCTTCACCCGAGGCGCAAGCTGCTCCTGGCCGGCTGCCTGGCAGCTCTGGTGGTGGCCGTAGTCCTGCCACCGGTCCGGCACCGGATCACCAACGAGCTCAACCCCAACAACCCCGCCAACTCCCTGGTGACCAGGGCCCATCTCTGGCACGCCACCCTGGATCTGATCGGGGCCCATCCCTTCACCGGGGCCGGCCTGGCGGGCTTTCAGACTGCGATCGGGCCCTACCGGGCAGAGGTTCACGATCTCTCAGGCCAGACCCATGCCTACCCGGATCAGCTGGAGCTGGACTTCTGGGTAGAGCTGGGAGTGCTCGGCTTCGTGGCTCTGATGGGCTTCCTGCTGGAACTGGTGCGGTACCTGGCCCCGGCGGTGCGGGCTGGCCCCCGGGACCATCCCTGGGCCGCGGCTCTGACCATCGCCTGGGTCGCCGTGGTGATCCACGGGCTGGTGGACAGTCCCTACTGGAAGAACGACCTGGCCGCGGAGTGGTGGCTGCTGGCTGCCCTGGTCACGGTGGCGGTGGTCCCCGTCACCCGCCATCTGCAGCTGCCCCGTCGGAAGCCGGCGAGCGGATGAGAGGCTGGCCATGAGCCTGGCTCATCGGGCCGTCCGCAACACCACCATCCTCTTCGTCGCCAGGTCGGCCTCCAAGCTCTTCGTCCTGGCCGCCTTCCTGCTTCAGCAGCACACCCTGGGCGCCCGGCTCTACGGCGAGTTCAGCCTGATAGTGGTGCTCAGCACCCTCTCCAGCATCGTGGGCGACCTCGGGTTGCAGATCGTCTACCTGCGCGAGGCCAGCCGGGACACCGGCCGGATGAAGACCTACCTGGCCGCGGTGCTGGCCGCCAAGATCCCGCTCTTCGTGCTCAGCCTGGGGACCCTGGCCCTCCTGGCCGCCCTAGCCGGCAAGGGCCCCGGGTTCATGGCGCTGATCTGGCCGGCCTTCGCCCTCCAGGTGGCGACCAGTGTCGCCAACGTGCTCCGGAGCAGCTTCTACGCCACCGGCGAGATGCGCTACGAGGCCCACGCCACCATGCAGGAGGCGGTGATTCTACTGGTGGGGACCTTCTTTGTGGCCCGGGCCCACTTGGGAGTCGCCGACTACCTCTGGGTCTACGCCCTCAGCTATGCGGCGACCTGCGTCTATGCCTACGTGATCGTCGCCCGCCGCTACTTTCTTCCCACCGTCCACTTCGATCCGGTGCTGGCGAGGCGGCTGCTGAAGATGGCCCTGCCCTTCGCCCTGGTCTTCTTCCTCAACACCGTCTACTTCCGAATCGACGTGGTCATCCTCAGCGCCATGCGCCCGCTCACCGAGGTCGGCTACTACACCGCCGCCTACAAGTTCCTGGACGGGCTCTCATTCGTTCCCCAGACGATCATGAACGCCGTCTTCCCGACCCTCTCGGTGGTCCACCTGGACACGGTGGCCGCGATGCGCCAGGCCTACACCGCCACCATCAGGCTGCTGGCCGCCCTGGCGGTGCCCTTCGCGGTGGTGCTGGGCTTCGGGGCGGCCCCCTTCCTCAGCGCCCCCTTCATCAAGGTCTACCCGCAGTCGGCGCTGGCCCTACAGATCCTGGCCCTGGCCATCGTCTTCATGTTCGTCAACAGCACCTTTGTCTTCGGCCTGGGAGCGATGGACCGGCAGATGGACAGCGTCCTGCTTTCGGTGCTGAGCATCGTGGTCAACGTGGCTCTGAACCTCATCCTGATCCCGCTCTTCCCCAGAGCGACCGGCTATCTTGGCTGCAGTTGGGCCACCGTGATCACGGAGGTCTTCCTGCTGGTGGCCGGGTATTGGATGGTGAGAAGGCGGCTGGAGTACCGGCTGCCCTGGGGGAGGCCCTTGCTGCCGATACTGGCGTCGGGCGCGCTCATGTGCGGCGTCATGGGCCTGCTCTCTTCGCTCAACATATTCTTCTTGGCGCTCATCGCCGGGCTGATCTACCTGGGTGCGCTCTACATCACCGGCGGTGTCTCTCCGGCCGAGCTCCGGCTCATCCGGGCCAGCCTTGGCCGGCGGCTCAGTCCGGTGGCGGGGGACCGAGGCGGTGACTGAGCCCAAGACCCTGCTCCGGCCGCTGGAGCAGGCCCAGGTCTCCCGGCACCGGCGAAGGCGGCTGTTCGCGGTCGTGGGCCTGCGGCTGCTGGGGGACGCCCTGGCCGTGGCCCTGGGGGCCCTGCTCGGCTTCCAGTACCGCTTCTATGTGTCGGGGGTCCCCATCCCCGGCAACCGGGTCCCCAGCTTCGAGGCCTACGCCCTGGCAGTCCCGGTGATGGCCGCGCTCTGGGTCCTGATCTTCGCCTTCACCGGACGCTATCGGGTCCAGCTCGGGCAGTCCTTCGTCGACGAGATGCTGGGATCGGTGGGCTCGGTCGCCCTCTTCGTGCTGGTGGCGCTGGCTCTCGAGGGCCTCTATCGGGGCTTCCCCTACTCCCGGCTGGTGCTGGCCGACGCTGCGGTGGCGGCGGCGTTGCTGTTCGTGCTGGAGCGCACCCTGATAAGGGTGCTCCAGGGAGCGCTGCTGCGCTCCGGCTACGGCAGCGTCCGGGTGCTGGTGGTCGGCTCGGGCCCGGTGGCCGATCTACTGCTGCGGCGGCTGCGGATGTTCCCCGAGTACGGCTACCGGGTGGTGGGCTGGGCGAGGTCGGGGGTGGAGCCGGGTCCGGCACTGGCCGGCACCGACCCGCCGCTCTTCTCCCTGGACTTGGGGCTGGCCCAGGTCGTGGCCCGGGAGCGGGTCGACACCGTCATGCTGGCGCTCAGTGGGGTCGGGCCCGACCAGGTTCTCGATCTGGCTCAGGACTGTCTCTCAGCCGGTGCGGAGGTGAAGGTGATCCCTGACGTGCTCGAGATCATGACCAGCGCCGCCAGCACCGAGGAGGTGGGCGGGCTGCCGCTGGTTGGGCTTCGCCCCAACCGGCTGGTGGGGGCCAACCGCTGGGTGAAGCGGAGCTTCGACACGGTGGGGACGGTGGTGATCTCGGTGGTCGCCATCCCGGTGGTGGCCATCTGCGCCGTGGCGATCGTCATCACCTCCCCGGGGTCGCCCTTCTACTGCCAGGAGCGACTGGGCCGGCAGGGGCGGCCCTTCCAGGCCTGGAAGCTCCGCTCCATGATCAAGGACGCCGAGCGCCAGACGGGCCCGGTGATGACCGGGGTCGGAGACCCCCGGCGGACCACCGTGGGACGCTTTGTGCGTCGGTTCAGCCTGGACGAGCTGCCCCAGCTCTGGAATGTCCTGGTGGGGGAGATGAGCCTGGTTGGGCCCCGGCCCGAGCGGCCCTTCTTCGCCACCAAGTTCGAGCAGACGGTGCCGCGATACCGGGAGCGGCTCCAGGTGGCACCGGGATTGACCGGATGGGCCCAGGTCAATGACCTGCGCCAGGCCAGCAGCATGGAGGAGAGGATCTACTACGACATCTACTACGTGGAGAACTGGTCCCTCGGTTTTGACATCAAGATCCTCCTCCTCACCCCCTGGCGGCTCCTCTTCCACCGCCACGCCTACTGAGGCGGCGGCGATGGTGGCGCCTGCCAGGGTCGGGGCGGGCCGGGCAAGCTGCTAGGGTTGGGCGCCGTGAAAGGCCTGGTCCTGAGCGGAGGCAAGGGCACGCGGCTGCGGCCGATCACCCACACCGGGGCCAAGCAGCTGGTGCCGATCGCCAACAAGCCGGTCCTCTTCTACGGGCTGGAGGCGCTGGTCGAGGCCGGGGTGACGGAGATCGGGATCGTGGTGGGGGACACCGCCGAAGAGGTCCGGGAGGCGGTGGGCGACGGCTCACGCTTCGGGGCCACGGTGAAGTACATTCCCCAGGCGGCTCCCCTGGGTCTGGCCCACGCGGTCCAGACCGCCCGGGGTTTCCTGGGCGACTCCGACTTCGTCATGTACCTGGGCGACAACGTCATCCCCGGGGGCATCGTCGGAGTGGTGGAGCAGTTCCGCCGGGAGCGACCCGACGCCCTCATCCTGC
>Ga0182014_10007360_pt1 | contig 11557 bp, 8 predicted proteins | sample 612S2DmetaG_FD_120489 | JGI IMG/M metagenome (GOLD analysis project Ga0182014, IMG submission 120489) | Permafrost microbial communities from Stordalen Mire, Sweden - 612S2D metaG | ecosystem: Environmental > Terrestrial > Soil > Wetlands > Permafrost | place: Sweden: Stordalen | collected... | reverse complement strand
CCTCACGCCACCATGCTGGTCTACATTTTGACCGACGCTCAGATGGAACCGACGGTGCTCGACGGCTACCTGCGCCAAGCCATCGAGGTCAGCTTCAACCGCATCTCGGTGGACGGGGATACATCGACCAACGACACCGTGCTGCTGCTGGCCTCGGGCGCAAGCGGCGCCGTGGTGGGCGCGGAAAACGCCGCCTTCGCCTCTGCTTTGAGGCACGTGACCACCTCCCTGGCCCGCCAGATTGTGGCCGACGGCGAGGGAGTCACGCACGTGATCGAGTTGCACATCGAGGGTGCGGCAACAGACGCCGACGCGTTGCGCATCGCCAAGGCCATCGCTCATTCGCCGCTGGTGAAGACCGCCTGGTACGGCAACGACCCCAACTGGGGCCGCCTGATGGCGGCCATCGGCTACTCCGGCGCCCAGATCGACCCCGAGCGCATCGACATCCGCTTCGGTGAACTCGCCATCTGCCGCAATGGCGGCCGTGCCCCGGAGTTCGACGAGACCGCCGCGCACGCCTATATCGCGCGGCCGGAGTTTTCAATCTCCGTCGAACTCCACCAGGGCGCCGGCTCCTGCGTCTTCTGGACCACCGACCTGACCGTCGCGTACATCCACATCAACGCCGATTACTCGACCTAGTTCAACGCGAATGACTCCAGCTAGGCCGCCAAATCGGCAAAGACAGGCTCGCGACCACGAATTGCCACAATCTGCGCCCGCCTTCGCCCCTCGATAGCCCCCATCACCAGAAACAGCAACAGCCCCAGCACCAACGCTCCGCAGCTATCCAGCAGCACATCTCGGAACTGACCGGTCCGGTTGGGCAGGAAGCTCTGGTGAAACTCATCCGCACTGGCCACCAGGAAGGTGGACAAAATGGCCAGCCCGTGCGCCCGCAATCGCCGCAGAAGCAGCGACGCCGCGCCCTGAAACTCCATCCAGACGCAGCGAAAGCAGACCAGGGAGAATGTGCCGTAGCCCATGAAGTGCCCGGTCTTGCGGATGACATGGTGAATCAGGCCCCAATGCGCGTCCACCCCGGCTCCAAACACCGCCTCGGCCACCCGCCGCAAGGGTCCGCTGGTGTGGTCCCCGCCAAAGTAGGTCGTGGACTCCGCGATAAACACCGCCAAGCACGCCAACACCGGCAGCCAGGCCCGCATGTGAGCCCGTAGCCCTGAAGATTCCTGGCGGTGAATCTCCGGTGCATGAATCCGATAAATCAGGGAAGATGAAGACATGAAGCGCTCCTGAAGGCTGGCCGGCGAATGACTCAGAAAAACTGCTTTCCCGCCGCCTGGATAGTTGCCCTTCGGCTACAATGCTTGCAATCGTGTGGCCAATATGTAAGTGATTGAAATATAAGCATATTGCCTTCGAGAAGACGAGATGACCGGCGGAGTTTACCCGGCCACCGTGCAATTCCTTCACTGCCTGGTTTCTGGCCTTGAGCAAAACAGCACGCCGGGGCCCAGCTGACTCGCCGCATTGCGCCCGACGGGATGCGAAAGCGAGGCTTGGCCTGGCGCGCCAATCTTTTTTGGGAGAGCCTCTGTACTGTTTCCTGGCATTCGGTTTGACCGCAAAGCAGCTTTTGTCATCACCAGGTCGAATTATGATCGTGCTATGGCCGTGATGGGCAAGCGGGTCGCATCGTCATCATCGTCTTTGCTTCATGGAATTTGCCGTCCCGGGCGGCGGGCGCTTTATCTCATCGGACTGTCAGCCCTGGCCACGCAGGCAGCGCTCTGCCAGGCCGTTCCGGGGACGAGCCGGTCCCCTCAAAAGAACGCCGCATCCGAGTTCTTTGAAGAGCCTGATTGGCAGGCGGTCTGCTCCCGAGCGCTCGCAACTCCCTTGCCGCCAGCCGCCGCGGCACTGGCCCGTTCAGCCTCCAGCCAGCCCGCCCTTGCAGCCGGCCAATGCGATGAGCAGGCGCTCTACTACGGTTTCGGCCAGAGCCCAAACCATCAGGCCGCCCTCCAGTGCGCGTACCGGCATCGTGCCTATCCGGACGCCCCCTTGAATAGCTACCTCGAAGGAGCTGGAACTCTCGCCATGCTGTACGCCAATGCGGATGGCGTCCCACGCGACTATGCGCTTGCGATTCGTTCTGCCTGTGAGATCGCGAATAGAGGCGGCCAGAACACCGAGGAACGCATCGCAGTGCTCGAAGCCTTGCGCGATGGCAAGCTGCCCGCCGGAACCGCCTTCGACCTGTGCGACGAGCAGATGAGCGGCGCAATGGGCGCTTACTGCTCCGATCTGTCTGAGAAGCAGGCCGACGTTGGAAGGGCGCGGAGGATCGCGGCCATCAAGGCTCACCTGCCGCAGCCGGCCCTGGCGATGCTGGCTGCTTTAGAAGCCGACGAGTACGCTTTTGAGCAAGCCCGCATGAAAGGGGAGTATCCCGGCGGCGGCGGCAGCGGTTCGGTGGGCTTTGCGCTGGACGATCAAAATAAGTTACGGGAACAGTTTGTCATCAATCTCGAGCGTTTCAGCACCGGCAGGCTGCCAAAAGCTTCAGCAGCGAATCGACAACTGGCGCAACGAGAGCTTGATGCAGCCTACGCAGCCGCCCTGGCTGTGCCCCGCGCCCCAGACGCCCCCTTCGGAAATCCAACCGTCAACGGTCTAAAAGCGACCGAAGCCGCCTGGGAACAGCTCTTCGGGCAATGGATGCGGTTTGCGCCTGTCGCCTTCCCCAATCTCTCCGCGGACGCGACGGCGACCGAGTTGCTGCGGCTGCGCATCCATCAAGTCAACAAGGCTTCTTACTGACTTTGAGGTTCATAGACCAAAGACCCGCATTCGCCGCCCACTGGCAGGGGGCTTCAATCCGGCCCACTACCGGCGGTTCCGCTCCACACTGGCTCCGTTTACAATCGCAACAACCGGTGAGGTTCAAGTTTCGATGACGACCAGAACGAAGAATCAAAGCGCAGCCGTGCTGGCCGGCAACCACGGCTTCTCGCTGATCTCTGACGAAAAACTGCTTCAGCTTTACAGCGCGATGATGCGGTGCCGCATGATCGGGGAGAGGGTGCGGGTTCTCCTGGGCCAGGACAAAGCGGTCAAGGACGATGCCGTGGGCCAGGAGGCTACCGTTGTGGGCGTGACCGCCGACTTGCTTGCGGAGGACTCGACCGGCCCTTCGTATCCCGACTTCATGGTCAAATTCATCCGGGGCGTGCCTCTGGACGAGGTGTTCCGCACTCTGTTGGGCGGCGCCGGCCCCGGCCAAACCAAATCGGACCGGACCAAACCAGACCAAACCAGCCCTCACCGTATGCCTCTGGCCATCGACGCCCAGCTCAACGCCGCTGCCAGCTTGGCTCTCAAGAACAAACAGAGGAAGAACGGCAAGGTCGTCGTGGCCTTCACGGGCGGCGGTACCATTGCGCAGGGTTCGTGGCAGAAGGCGTTTCGCCTGGCCGGCTCCCGCAAAGCGCCGATCGTCTTCGTCGCGCAGAACAGGAGAACGCCGAAGGCGGCTGGCCCGATGCCCCAAGCCGAAGTTGAAGATTTCGTCCTCGACGCACAGGCCTGCGGCTTGCCCTGCATCCCCGTTGACCCCAACGACGTGGTAGCCGTCTACCGGGTAGCCACCGAAGCCATCGCCCAGGCTCGCAAGGGAAACGGACCCACCCTCATCGAGTGTGTGAGTGGCGAGGGGTTCGACCACTCCTCCATCGGGCCCGGCAAGGCCCGCGACCCCATACAGAACATGGAAACCTATCTCTCTCGCAAGGGGCTGTCCGTGGAAGGATTGAAGGGCGAAGTCGCTGTCAGCTTCACCAGGGAGCTGAACGCCGCCATCGAAGCGGCCAAAGACTGATGGCTGCCGGGCTGCCCAGCGTCTGGCGCGCGGAGGCACTTCCCCCGGGCTCTGAACACAAAATCTTCGCCGACGCTACCAAGTGATTGAAAAGTCAGTCCCATGTACACGGCTCTTTGCCTCCCGGCGCAGCCTTTTCCTGCATTGGTTCTGGACAAACGAATGATAAAGTGAGGGGTATGAGTGTGAGCAAACGCGGTTTAACGGCTGGTTTGACCCTTTGCGCGACGGTCTGGGTGAGCACCTTCCTCCTCTCTTCCAGCCCACTTGCGGCCGAAGCCCCAGCGGCGCCAGAGGGCCCAGGAGAGAAGGGCCGCACTGCGGAAGGCGCGGCCCCCGCCTGCGAGCCAGGAGTCCTCGCTTCGCCCTACATTCCTGTCGATAGCTGGGTCTATCCGGCCGTGCTGCGGCTCTACTCACTGGGCTTTGTGGACAATGTCTTTCTCGGCTTGCGCCCCTGGACCCGCGCCAGCGTAGGCCACATGCTGGAGGAAGCTGGCCTGCGCATCGAAGACGCGGACGAGGGACCGTCCACCGACGAGGCGCAGGACATTTATGAAGCGCTGATGCACGAATTGCGCTTCGACAACCAGGGTCCCTGCCTGGTCCACCAGGGCAACTCCCGCGTGGAGTCCGTCTACTCGGTGGCGCGCAGCATCAGCGGCACACCGCTGCGCGACAGTTTTCATCTCGGCTCAACCCTCATCAATGACTACGGCCGCCCCTACCAGAGCGGATTCAACAACTACTCGGGCGCCAGCGGCTATGCGGCCGCCGGGCGGTTCGTGTTCTATGCGCGCGGCGAATTCCAGGCCGCGCCTTCGGCCGCCGGCTATTCAACCGCCCTGGCCCAGGCGCTGAGCACGGTTGACAGCACGGCATTCCTCAACCCCGCCACCCAGCTACCCTATTACCAAGCCACCATTCCCATCGGCCCCATCGCCACCGCTACCCACGGACGAGTCATGGAGGCTTTCGTCTCCGCCCACGTCCTCAACCATGAAATCTCCTTCGGAAAACAGGACGAATGGCTGGGGCCTGGGTTGGGCGGTGGAATGGCCTACTCCAATAATGCTGAAAACATCTATTCGTTCCGGATTAACCGCGTCGAACCGCTTCGCATTCCCCTGCTTTCCCGCCTCACCGGACCCTTTCGCTACGACTTTCTCGTCGGACCCACGCAGGGGCACACCTACGAGCCGAATCCGGCCTATGAGGCCAACCCCTCGTCAAAGGTGCCCAACGTCATCACACCCGGTAACCCCTGGGTACACATTGAGAAGATCAGTTTCCGGCCCACGGAAAACCTTGAATTCGGTTTCGAGCGCACCGTCATCTGGGGCGGAAAGGGGCACGAAGGCATCACCGTCAAGTCGTTCCTGAGAAGCTTCTTCAGCACCGTTGCTGGCACCGAAACGCAAAAGTACGGCAACACCGACCCCGGCGCGCGATTCGGCGCATTCGATTTTTCCTATCGCCTGCCCTTTGTGCGCAACTGGCTCACGCTCTACACCGACTCGGAAGTGCATGACGACATCTCGCCCGCCGACGCACCCCATAGGGCTGCTTATCGCCCAGGTCTGTATCTCTCCCATGTGCCGGGCATCCCCAAATTGGACATACGCGTTGAAGCGGCTTCCACTGACCCCTCCAGCTCAACGGTCGCAACCAGAGAATATGGCCTCTTCATGTATTGGGAAACGATCCAAAAACAGGGCTATACCAACCAGGGCCAGCTCTTCGGCGACTGGATCGGACGCGAAGACAAGGGTGGCCAGGCATGGGTCACCTATCACCTGAGCGGCAATGAATGGCTCCAGGTCGGGGCGCGCAACCAAAAGGCGACCAAGGACTTTATCCCTGGCTCGGCCACCGAGACCACGACCCTGCGCGGCAATACCGTCCTGATCCCCGGCGGAACCACGCTCAACGACATCAACTTCCAGGTGGTCAAACGCATCGGCAAGGACTTCGAGGTGAACGGCAGCTTCGCCTTTGAACACTGGAAGGCTCCCATCTACCTCGCCGGCCAACAAACCGTGACCACCACCAACATCCAGCTCACCTGGTTTCCAGGGCGCAAAGTCAGCTTTTAGAACCACATGTCTCGGCGCTCTACTTCGCCCGCGGGTGCGTTCGGTCGTAGACCTGGGTCAGTTGCGCCGTGGTCAGTTGCGTGTACCGCTGCGTGGTCGAGAGCCGCTCGTGGCCCAGCAGTTCCTGGATGGCGCGCAGGTCGGCGCCCTCTTCCAGAAGGTGCGTGCCGAAGGCGTGGCGCAGGGTGTGCGGATGCACCTCGGCTGAAAGCCCGCGCTGAACGGCGATGCGCTTCACGATCCGGCCCACGCTGCGGGTCGTCAGCCGCGCCTCTCCGCCCGGCTTGGCCAGTCCTCGCAACCGCAGATTCAGCAGCAACGCCGGCGTCGAGCGTTGCTTGCTTCCGCCGCCCGCCGCCAGGCGCGTCGATCGCTCGGCAAGGTAGGCCCTGAGAGCCTGCGCCGCGGCGTCTCCCAAAGGAACGTAGCGCTGCTTCTGCCCCTTGCCGCGAATCAGAATGGCTTCGTTGGCCCAGTGAATGTCTTCCAGGTTCAGCCCCGTCAGTTCCGCGTTGCGAATTCCGCAGCCGTACAGCAATTCGAGGATCGCCGTGTCACGCGCCGGCCAACTGGCCGCATCTTCGCCCACTGACTCCACCACGCGATTCATTTGCTCAATTGAGGGCACGCGCGGAAGGTGCTTGGGCAGGCGCGGCGTGGCCACCAGCGAGGCCACATTCTGCTCCACATGGCCGGTGCGCGCCAGCCACTTGAACCAGCCGCGAAGGGCGGCCAGCGCCCGCGCCGTCGAAGCCTTCGAGAGTCCACGGTCATAGAGCGTGCCCAGGTAAGCGCGAATGTGCGTGTGCGCAATGTCCCCCGGGCCTTGAGCATTGCCGCAACGTTCTGCGATATAGGCCGTGAAGCCTTTCAACTCACGATCATAAGCGCGCAGGGTGTGTGCCGACGCACCGCGCTCATTGGCCAGCACCCGCAGATAATCGCTGGCCAGTGAATCCAGTATGGCTCCTGACAGGCTTGCGCCAGCCCGTGCCGCCGCGGATGCGCTCATGCCGTCTCCTCGCCCAGGTCGGGGCTGGTCTTGGCCCGCGAGATCAGGTGCAGTCCGCCGCGCGGAACCGCGGCCGCCGCGGGAATCGCGCCAACGTCTACCCTCCGCCGCGTGGCGCGCGGGTGGTGCTCGCGATACACAGCCTTCAGCCGACCCAGCGCCAAGTGCGTGTACACCTGGGTGGTGGAGATGTCGGCGTGACCCAGCAACAACTGCACGCTGCGCAGATCCGCTCCGTGCTCCACCATGTGCGTAGCGCAACTGTGCCGCAACCGGTGTGGACTCGCATCGCCGTTGGCCATCTTCACCAGGTGCCACACCCACTGCCGCGTCAGCGGCATGCCGCGCAGCGAAAGAAACAAACGCGAAGCGTCCTGCTGCGGCGCGTTCGCCTTCCTGCCCGAACCGATCCGCGCCAGGTGCGGCCGCCCCTCGCGCAGATAGACTTCCAGAGCCTCCAGCGCCGTCCGCCCCAGCGGCACAATGCGTTCCTTGTCTCCCTTGCCCCGCACCTGCACACGGCCCAGGTCCAACGCCAGGTCGCCGGTCGTCAGCGCCGTCACCTCCGACACCCGCAATCCGCCCGCGTAGAGCAGTTCCAGAATCGCCAGGTCGCGCAGCGCCGTGCCCCGCGCCTGCGGATGCTCCGCGGACCTCTGCGCCCGCTCCAGCATCTCCGCCACTTCCGGCTCGGCCAGCGACTTGGGCAGCACCTTCCACGCCTTGGGCGATTCGATATTCACCGTGGGATCGTGGTGGATGCGGCCGTCCAGCAGCAGCCACTTGTAAAAGCCGCGCAGGCAACTCAGCTTGCGCGCCGCCGATCGCGAGTCGATCCCGTGGCAGCGCAGATGCTCCAGAAATGCCGCCACATCCTCCTGCGTCGCGGTCAGCAGCACCCCATGCCGCTCCTCGATCAACTCCGCAAAGGTCTTCAGGTCGCTGTCATAGGCCTCGCAAGTGAGCGGCCGCAAGCCTTTCTCCACGCGCAGGTACGTCAGGTAATCCTTCAACAACCCGAGATTGCGCACCGTTTCCACTCTCTCGATTATCCGCGCCCTTTTCCTCCTCGCCGCCGGCCCGCAAACTGCGCCGAACCTGTTTCATCAAGGAATCAACATCGGCAACACCGCTGCGCGCGAAAATGAATGATTTGTGCATTCTCCCAAAGAACCGAACTGCATCCTGCCGGCAAGCTCGGCCGCTTGAGACCCGCATCGGCTGTGCTTGAATGGGAAGAGGCGCCTCGAAAAGCCGCGTCACGGTCCATCCTGAAGAGGCGGACCGGGCTCCGGCTTGAGTCCATTGAGCGGCCATTGCGCCATCCCCGCGAATTGGCCGGCGCGGGCGCGGTGAAAGAACTTCATTCCACAGCACAAGATTATTGTTGAATTGCCCGCTCTCTCAGTCCACGAACCGCGCCAACCTTCTCATCCTGATCGGCGGACGCAAGATACTTTTGTAATTGGATTTAGAAGATGCGCTCTAACCAATCACCCCCGGAGATAGCGGCCGAGAGTACAACGAAACCTGCGCTCTAAGAGGGTAAATCGCAAAACATGAGCAAAATTGTGCAGACCGCGTCGCCTCCATGATGGAAACTTCACCCAGTTGTCGGTCTCAGCGATCGCTGCAGAACGTCCGGCGGCCACGCGCAAATGGAATGGCGCCCGGAAACACAGGGCGCCGACAATCGTCGATGAATTGGCTTACATCGCGGCGATGGCTTTGTTCACCCAGGACGTTATAGCCACGCACCCTCTAGCCGGGATTGGGCGGAAGGTGCCGATAGGGAGGCCCCTCCCATGATCGATGTTGAAAAGCGCACATTCGACACTGTGGCCTTTCTGGCCAGCGCCGGACTGGGACGAAGAGTCGTGCACTTGGCGCCCAGGGAGACTTTCTTCCTGCAGGGAGATACAGCGGATTCGATCTTCTATCTTCAAAGAGGCCGCGCAAAGATTTCTGTTGTCTCCTCGGTCGGCAAGGAAGCCACCATCACGCTTCTCTCTCCGGGCGACTTTCTCGGAGAAGAGGCGCTCGCAGCGTTGCCTGCGGGCCGTACTGCTACGGCGACGGCCATCACCGCTTGCACCGCACTCAAAATAAGACGTGATGAGATGGTACGCGTCATGCGCGAGGAGCATAACTTCTCCGATATGTTCCTGAAGTTTCTACTCGCCCGCAGCATGCGCATCCAGGCAGATCTGGTGGATCAGATCTTCAACTCCAGCGAGAAACGCCTGGCGAGAATTCTGCTCTTGATGGCAGAGTTCGACAAGCCTGGCGATCCGGAGACGTTGATCCCCAAAATCTCCCAGGAAACTCTTGCGGAGATGATCGGCACAACGCGCTCGCGCGTCAGTTTCTTCATGAACCGCTTTCGTAAGCGGGGCTTCATCGAATACAACGGCCGTATCCAGGTGCATAAGTCTCTCTTGAATGTTATTCTGCACGATCAACTGCCGGATGATATTCCGGATGAGCCCTTTCTCTCGGCCATTCCGCCGCAGACAGTCGAAATCCGACCAAAGCCGATGCGCCTGCCCTTCATTTCCATCTGAAGGGCATAACTTCTCTAGAGCCGGAACTTGGCGCGGGCCGACTTGGCACATGGCGTTTGCTCCCAAGCCGTCGATGTATTGCGCCCCTGTGCCGTTGAAGTTACTGGAGAGGCGCAGAGAGTCATCCTTGTGATCCTCCTTCGAATGGCGGTTTGCTGAGGCCGGCAAACTCTTGCGCGAAGCCTCCCCCTTACCGTAGACTTCGAACCGTCATGTTTTGAGCGATTTTCGCCTCGACGCTTGCCTTGCCGGAACCGAATGGGACGCATTCCCTCCCCGGACAGACCCCGGACAGACCACGAACGCGCTGCCGAGCATCCCCTTTTCTTGCCCCGCCAAACTCCCGCAAAGCGAACTGCGGGCAGTAAGCTAAGCTTAGATGAAAGATCGCCTTCAGGCGGGCTTCAGGCTAGACCAGCGGGCGCAGCGTTGAATGCGTTCCGCCGCTTTCAAGCCGGGCGGTTGCGCGGATGTTCCGGGAAGCTGGCCGCAAGAGCGCTGGCGGAGTAGAGTATTGATTCGCAGGAACCCTCTCAAGGAGATTCAGGAGATAGTATGTCTGACGCATCGTGTGATATTGGCCTCATCGGCCTGGCTGTCATGGGACAGAACCTTGTCCTCAACATGAACGATCACGGCTTCAAAGTTGCGGTTTTCAACCGCACTATCTCCAAGGTGGACGATTTCCTGGCCCACGAAGCCAAGGGCACCCAGGTCGTCGGCGCGCACTCCATCGAGGAGCTTTGCGGCCTGCTCAAGCGGCCGCGGCGCGTCATGCTGATGGTCAAGGCCGGCGATATCGTCGACAAGATGATCGGCCAACTGCTGCCGCATCTTGAAGCGGGCGACATCGTCATCGACGGCGGCAACTCGTTGTTCACCGACTCCAACCGCCGCACCAAGGATCTGGCCGCCAAGGGCATCCTGTTTGTCGGCGCCGGCTTTTCGGGCGGCGAGGAGGGAGCGCGCCGCGGCCCATCGATTATGCCCGGCGGCAATCCCGCCGCCTGGCCGCACGTCAAGGGCATCTTCCAGGCCATCGCCGCCAAGGTCGAGGATGGGACTCCCTGCTGCGACTGGGTGGGCGAAAATGGCGCCGGGCACTACGTCAAGATGGTCCACAACGGCATTGAATATGGGGATATGCAGTTGATCGGCGAGGCCTATGACTTGCTTCAGCGCGGGCTTGGCCTCGGCGCGGACGAGTTACATGATGTATTTGCCGAGTGGAACAAGGGCGAGCTGGACAGTTATCTGATCGAGATATCAAGTCATATCTTTGCCAGCAAGGACGAAGACGGAACGCCGCTGCTCGACAAGATTCTGGACGCCGCGGGCCAGAAGGGCACGGGCAAGTGGACGGCAATCAGCGCGCTCGATCTGGGCCAACCGGTCACCCTGATCGGCGAGTCGGTTTTCGCGCGCTGTTTGTCCGCGCTTAAGGAAGAACGCGTAACCGCGTCGAAGATCCTCGCGGGACCGGCAACCAAGGCCCTGACCGGCGACCGGGCCGCATTCATTGAGCATGTGCGCTGCGCGCTCTACTGCTCCAAAATGATCTCCTATGCGCAGGGCTATATGCTGCTGCGGGCTGCGGCCCAGGAGAATGGATGGAATCTGAACTTTGGCGGCATCGCGCTGATGTGGCGCGGCGGATGCATCATTCGCAGCCAATTTCTGGGCAAGATCAAAGAGGCCTACGACAAGAATCCGGCTCTGGAAAACCTGCTGCTCGACAGTTTCTTTTCCGGTACCATCAACCAGCACCAGGCCTCGTGGCGCAAGGCGCAGGTGCATGCCATCGAACTCGGGGTGCCTACTCCGGCATTCTCCACCGCGCTGGCGTTCTATGACGGCTTGCGCAGCGAACGGCTCCCCGCCAATCTGTTGCAGGCCCAACGCGACTACTTCGGCGCGCACACCTATGAGCGCGTCGACCAGCCGCGGGGCAAGTTCTTCCATACCAACTGGACAGGCCGCGGAGGCCGCGTTTCGTCTTCCACTTATAACGCCTAGCTAACTCGCGCCAAGGTGCGGCCTG
>Ga0182014_10007359_pt1 | contig 11558 bp, 12 predicted proteins | sample 612S2DmetaG_FD_120489 | JGI IMG/M metagenome (GOLD analysis project Ga0182014, IMG submission 120489) | Permafrost microbial communities from Stordalen Mire, Sweden - 612S2D metaG | ecosystem: Environmental > Terrestrial > Soil > Wetlands > Permafrost | place: Sweden: Stordalen | collected... | reverse complement strand
TCACGCCGAGCGAGGTCGCGGCCAAGGCGCTGAGGCCGGGAACGCGGCTCCGGCTCGGCGGCCTGGTCGAGGCCGGCTCGGTCCAGCGCGGCGCCGACGCGATGACCTTCAATGTGACCGACAACGCCAAGAGCGTCGGCGTCGATTGCGCCGGCGCCTGCTTCGCCAACGTGCCCGACCTGTTTCGCGAAGGGCAGGGCGTGGTGGCCGAGGGCGCGCTGGCGGCGGGCGGGCGGCTCAGCGCCGAGGCGATCCTCGCCAAGCACGACGAGCGCTACATGCCGCGCGAAGTGGTCGAAGCGCTCAAGAAGCAAGGCCGCTGGCAGGAAGGCGCAGCCAAGCCATGATCGTCGAAGCCGGCCATTTCGCTTTGATCCTCGCCTTCGCGCTGTCGCTGGCGCAGGCGAGCGCGCCGCTCATCGGCGCGCGGCGCGGCGATCGGGCGCTGATGGCGGTCGGGACGAGCGCCGCGCTCGGCCAGTTCGTCCTCGTCGCGCTGGCCTTCGCCGCGCTCGCCTGGGCGCATCTGGCCTCCGACTTCTCGGTGCTCAACGTCGCCGAGAATTCGCACAGCGCCGCGCCGGCGATCTACAAGTTCTCGGGCGTGTGGGGCAATCACGAAGGCTCGATGCTGCTGTGGACGCTGATCCTGGCGGCGTTCGGCGCCATCGTCGCCGCCTTCGGCCGCTCGCTGCCCGCCCGGCTGCGCGCCGACGCGCTCGCCGTGCAGGGGATGATCAGCGCCGCCTTCCTCGCCTTCATCCTGCTGACCTCGAACCCGTTCGAGCGCCTCTCGCCGGCGCCGTTCGAGGGGCAGGACCTCAACCCGATCCTGCAGGACCCCGGCCTCGCCATCCATCCGCCACTGCTCTATCTCGGCTATGTCGGCTTCTCGATCGTCTTTTCCTTCGCCGCCGCAGCGCTGATCGAAGGGCGCATCGACGCCGCCTGGGCGCGCTATGTCCGACCGTTCGCGCTGATCGCCTGGTGCTTCCTGACCCTTGGCATCGCCGTCGGCTCCTACTGGGCCTATTACACGCTCGGCTGGGGCGGGTTCTGGTTCTGGGACCCGGTCGAGAACGCGTCGTTGATGCCGTGGCTGGCGGGCACCGCCTTCATTCACTCGGCGGCGGTGATGGAAAAGCGCGACGCGCTGAAGGTGTGGACGATCTTCCTCGCCATCCTGGTCTTCTCCTTCTCGCTGCTTGGCACCTTCCTTGTGCGCTCCGGCGTGCTGACCAGCGTCCACGCCTTCGCCAGCGATCCACGGCGCGGCGTGTTCATCCTGGTCATTCTCGCCGCGTTCATCGCCGGCCCGCTCGCGCTCTTCGCCTGGCGCGCGCCGATGCTGCGGCAGGGCGGCCTGTTTGCGCCGATCTCGCGCGAGGGCGCGCTGGTGCTCAACAACCTGCTGCTGACCACCGTCTGCGCCATCGTGTTCTTCGGCACGCTCTATCCGCTGGCGCTCGAGCAGGCGACTGGCGAGAAGATCACGGTCGGCGCCCCGTTCTTCAATCTGACCGCCGGCGTGCTGATGATGGCGATCGCCTTCGCCACGCCGTTCGGCTTTTCGCTCGCCTGGAAACGCGGCGACCTGCTCGGCGTCGCGCAACGGCTGGCGGTCGCCTTCGCCGGCGGCCTCGTCGTCCTCGTCGCACTCTTCGCTTTCCTGCGCGGCGGGCCGGTCCTCGCGCCGATTGCCGCGTCGCTGGCGATTTTCGTCATCCTGGGGACGCTCAGCGAGGTCGTCTCACGCGCTTGGCGGCGTGGCGCGTCGCTTGGCGTCATGCTGTCGCGCCTCGCCGGCCTGCCGCTGTCGTTCTGGGGCGGCGCGCTCGCCCATTTCGGCGCCGGCGTCGCGCTGCTCGGCCTCGCCTCGACTGGCTTCGGCGCCGAGACGATCGGCATGATGAAGGCCGGCGAAATGCAGACCGTCGGCCCCTACCAGATCACGCTTGATTCGATCGCCGACCGCACCGGCCCCAACTATCGCGAGACGGTGGGCGAGATGACGATCCGCAAGGACGGCGTCGTCGTCGCCACCGTCGAGCCGGCGCGCCGGCTGTTCGCGACGCGGCAGATGGCGACGACCCAGGCCGGCATCGTCACCTTGCGGCTCGGCCAAGTGTATACGGCGATCGGCGACCCCAACGACAGCGGCGCAGTCGCGGCGCGGCTCTATTGGAAGCCGCTGGTGACGTTGATCTGGCTCGGCGCCATCGTGATGGCGCTTGGCGGCGCGCTGTCGCTCGCCGATCGTCGGCTGCGGTTCGGCGCGCCGGCGCCGGCGCGTTCGGCCGCCGCCGCAGTGACGCGCGGGGCGAGCTGAAGCGATGGCCAAACTTCGCGCGCTTCTTGCTCTCGGCTTCTTGCTGGTCGCCGCCGTCGCCGGCGCGGTGCAGCCCGACGAAGTGATGAAGGACCCGGCGCTGGAGGCGCGGGCGCGGACGTTGTCGGCCGACTTGCGCTGCCTCGTCTGCCAGAACCAGTCGATCGACGATTCCGACGCGCCGCTGGCGCGCGACATCCGGCTGCTGATCCGCGACCGCATCGGGCAGGGGGAGAGCAACGACGCGGTGCGCGCGTTCCTTGTCTCGCGCTATGGCAATTTCATTTTGCTGAAGCCGCCGTTCGAGCTGGCGACCTTGCTGTTATGGTTGAGCGGCCCGCTGACGCTGGCGCTCGGCGGACTGGGCGTCTACCTCGCTCGCCGCCGCGCCGCCCCGCCGCCCCCGCCGCTGAGCGCGGACGAGGAGAAGCGGCTCGAGGAGATTGCCCGCGGCTGAGCCGCCGACGCCCTGTGGATGGCGCCGGGAGGGCAACGGGCCGCGCTGTAAGGCGTTTGCGCCGAAATTCTTCGGGTTTTCCAGGGGGTAAGCGGAAGATCGCGCGGCTTCCCATCCTCGGGCCGGGTCGGCGGCGCTCCGATCTGAATCAAAATGGCGAGATCGGATGTGGAATAAGGCTCCGTCGCGGATTTCAAGTCCAGCGCGCCCAAGCTGAGCGAATCGCGCGTGCGAGTTTGAGATTCGCCTTCACGGGCGCCGATCGGCAAGCGCGCCGAGCGTCTGGGCCGGGGGGGTGACGGCGATGATGAACTGGTTTCAAAAGCTCCTGCCCAGGGAGGACAAGTTCTTCGACCTGTTCGAGAACCATGCCCGAACTTTGGTAGCCGGCGCCGACGCCCTGCGCAAGCTTCTGGATGGCGGCGAGGACGCGGCGCGCTTCGGCAAGATCGTCGTCGACAAGGAAAACGAAGCCGACCGGATCACTCAGGAAGTCATGCAGTCGGTGCGCCGGACCTTCATCACCCCGTTCGACCGCAGCGACATTCAGGAACTGATCCAGTCGATGGACGACGCGATCGACCAGATGCATCAAACCGTGAAGTCGATCACGCTGTTTGAAGTGCATGACTTCGATCCGCTGATGCGCGACTTGGCCGAGTTGGCGGTCGAGGCCGCCGGCATCACGCTGCAGGCGGTGCCCCTGCTGCGCGAAATCGCCGCCCATGCCAGCGAGATCAACGCCTACGCGGTGGCGATGACCCAACTCGAGGAGCGGTCGGATCAGATGCACGACGAGGGCATACGGAATCTCTTCCGGCGCTACCGAACCACCGATCCGATGGCCTTTATCGTCGGCTCAGAGGTGTACGACCATCTCGAAAAGGTGCTGGACAAGTTCGAGCGCGTGGCCAATCAGGTCAACGCCATCGTCATCGAACACCTGTGAGCGTCGCCTAGCATGAGCGCCACGCTCGCCGCGCCGCTGCTGATCGGTCTGATCGCCACCGCGCTGCTGTTCGACTTTCTCAACGGGCTGAACGACGCGGCGAATTCGATCGCCACGGTCGTTTCGACGCGCGTGCTGCGTCCGTCCTTCGCGGTGTTCTGGGCGTCGTTCTTCAATTTCATCGCCTTTCTGGTGTTCGGGCTCAGCGTCGCGACGACCGTCGGCAAGGGCATCATCGAGCCCGGCGCCGTGACGGTCGGCGTCATCTTCTCCGCGCTGTGCGGCGCGATCGTCTGGGACGTTTTGACCTGGCTGTTCGGAATTCCCTCGAGCAGCTCGCATGCGCTGATCGGCGGGTTGGTCGGGGCCGGCGTGGCGCACGCGGGGATTCACGCTGTCGTCTGGTCAGGCTTCCTCAAGACGGCGGCGGCGATTGTCCTCTCGCCGTCTCTGGGTTTCGCGCTCGCGCTGCTCCTGGTCGGCGCGGTGTCGTGGATGTTCTTGCGCTGGACTCCGCTGGCGGTCGACACCCACTTCCGTTCGCTTCAGCTCATTTCAGCGGCGCTGGTTTCGCTCGGCCACGGCGGCAACGACGCGCAGAAGACCATGGGCATCATTGCCGCGCTGCTTTATTCGCAGGGCTATATATGCCCGACGGCTTCCACATTCCGCTGTGGGTCGTGCTCGCCTGCCAGGCGACGATCGCGCTCGGCACGTTGTCGGGCGGCTGGCGCATCGTCCACACGATGGGGTCGAAGATCACGCGACTCTCGCCGATGCGCGGCTTCTGCGCTGAAACTGGCGGCGCGATCACGATCTTCATCGCCACCGCGCTGGGCGTCCCGGTGTCGACCACTCACACGATCACCGGCGCGATCGTCGGCGTCGGCGCGGCGCGCCGCACCTCGGCCGTCCGCTGGAACGTCGCGCAGGGCATCGTCGTCGCGTGGGTCCTGACCTTGCCGGCGGCGGCGGCGATCGCCGCGATCGTCTACGAAGTCGTCGCTGCGCTGGGATAATCGCGACGCGGGTGATCTGTCTGGCCGCGTGTCGACGGCGCGTCACCCTCGCTGGAGCATGACGCGTTGAGTTCGAATCGTCTCCGATGTCATTGCGAGCAAAGCGAAGCAATCCAGACTTGGGGATTGCGGCGGCCGCTGAGTCTGGATCGCTTCGCTGTCGCTCGCGATGACGGTAGACAGTGGCGCAATCCGAAGGCGACGCGCGCTAAGTGACTCGCAGCTCGTCGTAGGAGACCATCACGTGCTCGCGGTAGGCGGCGCGCGCGGTCAGGCGGTCGTAGTAGCGCCGCACCTTGGGATGGTCGGCGCGCGGAATCGCGACAGTAAAATAGCGATAGAGGATATGGCCGAACTGAATGTCGGCCAGCGTGAAAGCGTCGCCGCAAAGATATTCGTGATCCGCCAGTTGCCGGTCGGCGATATCGAGCACACGGGCGATCGTTTGGAGCGCCGCGGCCAGCGCGGCTTCGTTGCGATCTTTTGGCGCCGCGCGAACGACCGGCCAGAAGACGGCGCTGTTGAAACTCATCGCGACATTGAGTTTCCCCCACTCCGCCCATTTGTCGATTTGCGCGCGCGCCGCCGCGTCGCGCGGCCAGAAGGAGTCTTCGCCATAGCGCGCGGCGAGGTAGCGCAGAATCGCGCCGGACTCCCATAGCGGCTCGCCATCGCCGTCGCGCAAAACTGGAATGAGGCCGTTCGGATTCATGGCGAGAAACTGCGGCGTGTCGTTGCCGCCAAACTTGTGCCCGACGTCATGGCGTTGGTAGGCGAGCCCCAATTCGGCGACGCACCACATGACAGACTGGACGTTCGACGAGGTCTTACGACCCCAGATGGTCAACATGGCGTCCGGCTCCCAGAGACTGCGCCCCGCAGCGGCCTCTTTGTAGCCGTGCCCGGCGGACGCGGTCCAGCCGCCCCATCCGCCGCGCCGATCCGTCTGCTGCGTTGGACGCGGCCGACGGCCGCGTCTACAAATGCGACGGAAAGAGGCGGCCCATGCTGCACGTCGTCCCCGCCTTCTCGCGCCTCGGCGACGAGAACGCCTTCGCGGTGCTGGCGCGCGCGAGCGAGCTGCAGCGGCAAGGGCGCGACATCGTCAATCTCGGCATCGGCCAGCCGGACTTCAAAACCGCGCCGCATATCGTCGAGGCGGCAGTCAAGGCGTTGCGCGACGGCGAGCACGGCTACACGCCGGCGACCGGCATTGCGCCGCTGCGTGAAGCGGTCGCCGCCGATCTCTATCGTTGCGCCGGCGTCGAAGTCTCGCCCGAGCGCGTGCTGATCGTCCCCGGCGGCAAGGTGACGATGCATATGGCGATCCTGATGTTCGGCGCCCCTGGCGTCGACATCCTCTATCCCGACCCTGGCTTCCCGATCTATCGCTCGATGATCGAGTTCACCGGCGCGCGTCCTGTGCCGATCCCGATGCGCGAGGCGAACGGCTTCGCCTTCTCGGCCGAGGAGACGCTGTCGCTGCTGACGCCGCAAACGCGGCTGATCGTCCTCAACTCGCCGGCCAACCCAACCGGCGGCGTCACGCCGCGCGAGGAGATCGACACGCTGGTGGCGGGGCTGGCGCGCTTTCCCGAGGTCGCCATCCTGTCTGACGAGATCTACGGGCAGATGACCTACGACAATCATCGCCACCAGACGCTGCTCGCCTATCCCGAGATCCGCGACCGGCTGATCCTGCTCGACGGTTGGTCGAAAACCTATGCGATGACCGGCTGGCGGCTCGGCTTCTCGGTCTGGCCGCAGCCGCTCTACGACGCCGCGCGCAAGCTGGCAGTCAATTCCTACTCCTGCGTCAATGCCGCGGCGCAGTTCGCCGGGCTCGCGGCGCTGACCGGGCCGCAGGACGCGGTTCACGCCATGGTGGCTGAATTCGACGCACGCCGCCGCATCGTCGTCGACGGGCTGAACAAGCTCCCGGGCGTGCGCGCCGCGACGCCGAAGGGCGCCTTCTACGCCTTTCCCAACATCGCCGCGACGGGCTGGAAGGCGAAGGCGCTCGCCGGCGCGCTGCTCGAGGAGGCGGGCGTGGCGACGATCGGCGGGACGGATTTCGGCGTCCACGGCGAGGGTTACATCCGTCTCTCCTACGCCAACTCGCGCGACAACATTCTGCGCGCCCCGGCGCGAATCGACGACGTCTTGCGCGCCCGCTCGCCGACGGCGTGACAGCCGCGTTTCGATCGCCATACCGTAAGCCGAGGCGTTCGCGTCCGAAGCGCGCCGGCCGCAACGAACCGAGTTGTCGATGAAAGCGATCGCCTTCGCCGTGCTTGTCGCGCTGATCGCGCCGTCGGCCTCGGCCGCGAACGCGCCGCCGCCGCTGCACAAAACGCCGAACCTCGCCAAAAACGCCGAAGCCTTCCCGACGCTGGTCGGCGCGACGCCGGCGATCGCCAGGATCAATCGCGCCCTGCAAGCGGCCAACGCCAAGCAGCGCAAAGACATGAAGGGCTGCCGGCGCGATACGCCGCAAGACGGCTATTGGTGGGAGCAAAGCGTCGACGCGCCGCTCATCGGCGCGCATTTCGTCAGCTTGGCGGCGCACGGCAATCTGTCGTGCGGCGGCGCGCATCCGAATTTTATCGACGAGGCGTTGACGTTCGATCTCACAACCGGCGAGCCGGTCGATTGGCGCACGTTGCTTCCCGCTTCGTTGCGCCGCGCGCCGGGCCGCGCGGCGGACGGAGCGGCTGCGCCGGACGACGCGATCGCCTCGCCTGCGCTGACCGCGCTGTTTGTCGACCAATCGACAAAGGAAGGCGTCGGCGCTGATTGCCAGGAGGCGTTCGGCCAGCAGGAGATGAATTTCGAGTTCTGGCCCGACGCCAAGGCGAAGGGGCTGGCGATGCGCGCCGCCAACCTGCTGCATTGGGCCGAGGGACCCTGTAGCGGGCCGGTGACGATTCCGGTCGCGACGCTGAAACGCCTCGGCTTCGACAACCTGCTGATCGAGGACATCGAGACAGGGCGGCATCAAGACTCTGACCCATGACTCGCTCTCCGGACCCCCGGTCTGGCGGACCGTAAAGCCGGGCGGGCATGATCTGCGTTCGCGTCTATGTCACGTTGGGAACGCAAGAAAGCCGACGCGATGGACCCACAGCGGCCATGCGTCTATGGATGGGCGCGCGGCGCACGAGCGATCACGATGAATTCGATCGGGGGGCGTCGCTTCGGGCGAACTTCGCCTTTGTGGTTTACGGGGTCATGTCGCCGATGAACGCTTCGCAATTGCGAATCCTCTTCGTTGTCGCCGCCGCGCTGGCGGCGCCCTCGGCCGGCGCTCTCGCCGAGGATATCAGGCCGTCTCAGGCTGCCTGCGACGCGCGCAAAATCGGCGCGCGCGACCTCGCGGACTGTCTGCGCACGGCGGCCGACCGCGCCGACAAGAATCTCTCGGCGGAGGTCGACGCCTCGCTGAAGAACGTCGACGCGCGCGCCGGCGTGCTCAATGCGCAGAAGTCACGTTGGAAGCGCTCGCTCAACGAGGCCGAGAACCAGTGGGTGAGCTGGCGCGACGTCGAATGCCAGGACGTGGCGCCGTTCGAGGCTGGCATGAACGCCAAGGGCGGCGATCCGCGGCTTTCCTGCATCATCGATCGCGACGCCGAACGCGTCGCCGACCTCAAGGCGCGTTACCCGTAGGCGAATAACGCGCTCCGGCGTTACAAAGCCCGGTGTGATTGAGGACATTTGCTTGACCAAATGTTCCCGTTTCGTTCTAATAGGACGTCCTGCTGAGAAAGACGGCTGGCGTTCATGCCGTTGTATCCGAACTTGCGATTCTTTCGCCTTGCTGGGGGCGGGGTAACCTGCGGTCCCGATGGGCTCTTTGTTGGCGGCGCGCCGATGTTGCGTCGCGCTCATTCTGATCATGACGACGCCTGGACGCCCCGACCTGTTGCGGAGCGCGATGAGGCGCTCGCCGAAGTTTATGGCCTGCCGATCGGCAGCGCGGCGATGCAAGGCGGATTGGCGGTTGTCGCTCGAGCGCTCGATCGCGGTGATCTGGCGCTCGCCTCGATCGGCGCCGTTCTCCTGCGCTTTCCCGATCCGCCGGCGCTGACGAAGGATGCGCCGCCACGCGGTTCGGCCGAACTCGCCGCGCAACTGGCCGCCGAAGAGCTGCTGAAGGCCGATTGGGATCCGAACAAACATCCGCGCCTCGGCGCGCCTCCCAACCCAGGCTGGTTCGCTGCGACCGACGCGCCGTCTCCGCCGGCGTTGAACGATCGTGAGGAGGCAAGCTCCGAAACCGTTAGCGCATCTCGATCGGGAGACGCCGAGCCGCCGGACGATGCCGAGGCGGCAGAATCCGAGGAGCCGGTCCAGGTCGATGACGGTGCTCAAGGGGAGAGCTGGACTTGGCGGCGCGTGCTGGCCGCCGTTCGGCAGGCGCTCAAGATTGCCGGCAAGGCGGCGATTCGGACTGGGCGTTTCGTGCTTTGGTGCGACTTCGCGTTGAAAGTTGCGATCGAGGCGGCGATCGAGTTGCTGGCGGCGACTCCAGTTAATCCCGATGAGCAACGTGTCATCGATCAAACCAACGCGAGTTTCGATCCACCCAAGTCGCTGGGTGAACTGCGGCAACGGCCGACGCGCTTTCGTCTCGGTTATGAGTGTCATCATATCGTCGAGCAGAATCCGGCAAACCTCGCCAAATCGCCGTTCGCCGCGATCATCGAGAAATTTGGTCGTGCGGCGCTAGAAGATCCCCGCAACATCGTTTGGATCCCGAAGACGAAGCACGAGTTGATCACAGGGTACTTCAGCGGAGAGGATTTGGACGACCCCGTGGGTCGGATTCGGCGGCGCGTCGTTGGCGAAATGGATTTCGAGAATCAATTCCAAGCAGGTTTGGACGCCATGCGTGTATTCGGAGTGCTGCGATGAGCGCTGACAGCTACGAAGGCTTCGATACGGCGCAGCTGCTGGACATGTTCGTAGAATGGGCCAAAGCCATGCCGACGATTTATTCTGAGTGGCCGGAGGCGCTCCTATCGGGGCCTTCAGAGAAGGTCAGGCGCTCGCCGGAGCGAAACGCGAAGATCGCAGAAGTGCGGCCATTGGCGGCGGCGATCATCGCCCGCAGGCCAGTCGTTGAAGTGCGGCGCCTGTTCGAGGATGAGAACCCCGATGTTCGGGCATGGGCGACAGGAGCCCTTATCGCGGTCGACCCCGAGTGGGCGACCGCATCCCAGGCCGGACTGATGTCCGGCCTGAAGACGCGCGACGTTCTCGCCCAGCGCGCGCTGGCGCGGCAGAAGCCGCCGTTCGGCCCGCCGATCGACACCTTGTCGGATGACGAGCTCGTCGCGCGGTTCGAAGAACTGGGCGAGCGCGAGGACGCGACGCAGTTCCTCGACTGCATCGGCGACTCGAAGGACATGGACATCCGCAACGCGATCGTTCACCAAACCCTTGACGCAATGCGGGCGCTCAAGGCGCGCGGCCTGCTGGAGCGACTGCTGCCGCTGCTCGACAGCGACAAGGTCGCCGTGCGTTACGAAGCCGCGCTCGCCTGCATGCGCATCGCGCCGGAAAAGGCGACCGCGGCGCTCGAGGCAATCGTCGCCAGCCAGAATCCCGATTATCTCGGCCAAGCCGGAGACGCGCTCAATCGCTGGCGCGCGAACAATCGCGTCGTCTACGGGATGTGAGCAGTCCCGCCGCCGTGGCCGGTCGCAGGCGCATCCGCCGCTGCGGCGGGGCGGGGCGCGCGCGGCGCTCTGGGCGCCGGCGGCTTGCGGCGCGGGTTTTCGATCGTGGCGGCGAGCCGGCGCTCGAAGGCGGACGGCCGCTCGGCGAACAGGCGCGCGTACAGCTGCGCGGCGCGTCGCGCCAGCGGTCGGCGTCGCTTGGCGATCAGCACGGCGACGGCGACCTTCTGCTCCGGCGTCAGCTCGGGGCGCGCGGCAGCGAATTCAGCGAGCACCGAGAGATCGTTGTGGTCGCCGAGCGCCGTGCGCAGCCGCTGCAGCTCGCGCGTCGCCGCGCGGATCATCGCCGGCCAAGCCGGCTCGAACACGGCTAGCTGATACACGAGGTCGACGACCCGGACTCTCAAGGCGTGCAATTCGCTTGGGCTTCCGCCCGGCAAAGCGGCGTCGCCGCGCCGGCGCGCCGAGCGATAGGTTCGTCTGAGCGCGGCGATCAACGGCGTCGCGCCCGCCGCCTCGACGTCCCACATCTCGACCGAGTCGGCGAGCGCGCGCAGCTCGGCGGCGAGGCCGCTGACGTCGATGTCGTGATGGGCGCGCCGCTCCGCTTCGCGTTGCTCGGCGATCGCGGCGATCAGCGCGTCGCGCGACTCGGCAGGCAATTCGAGCGAGGCGATCACCCCGGGCAGGATGTCAAGATCGCGCGCGCGGCCGACCTTGCGCCGTGCCGCGTTGATCGCCGCCAGCGTCGCCTCGGCCGGCGCCGCAACGAGACTGGTGAACAGCCGGGCGAGGCCGGCCGCGCCTTTCAGAGTTTTGCGCACGTCGTGGACGCGCGTCGCTTCGTCCTCGCCGGCGCGCGGGAACTGGCGCGAAGCGAGTCTCAGCGCGCGCGCCAGCGCGGCGCGGCAGTGCGGCGGCCAGCCCGATTTTCGGCTGGCGGTCACGACGCCGCCGCCGCGCGCGCCCGCGCGCGCAAGGCGAACTTCTGCACCTTGCCGGTCGAGGTCTTGGGAATTTCGGCGAACACGACGTGGCGCGGGCATTTGTAATGGGCGAGCCGCGTGCGGCACCAGGCGATCAGCTCATCTTCCGTGGCGCTGTGGCCGGGCTTCAGCTC
>Ga0182014_10007357_pt1 | contig 11566 bp, 15 predicted proteins | sample 612S2DmetaG_FD_120489 | JGI IMG/M metagenome (GOLD analysis project Ga0182014, IMG submission 120489) | Permafrost microbial communities from Stordalen Mire, Sweden - 612S2D metaG | ecosystem: Environmental > Terrestrial > Soil > Wetlands > Permafrost | place: Sweden: Stordalen | collected... | reverse complement strand
CCGGCTATGACGTGTCGCTTTCGCGACCGCCATCGTCGGCCAACTCGTGGCTGATATGTTTAAGCAAGTCTTCATCGAACTTAGAGACGTATAGCACATGCCACTGGTCACATGCAAGAAATATTTTGCAAATTTTACAAATATTTTGCGGGCGGGGCAGGTCGATCTGGAATTCACATATTCGGATTGATTGATGCGAACGTCATTTATCCCAAGGTTTGGGAGGAAAGCAACTTAGGTGACCGACTCCTTCCAGCGAGTCCGCTGGGAAGGAGGCAAGTAGCTGAACAAGAGATCGATGCTTTCTTGGAAGGTGGTCTCAGGTTCGGCTTGCTGGCAATAGCGGTGGTACACTTCGCAGGCATGGCGGCGCAGTTGCTCAACGGGCGCGGCACTCAAGCCGGCGTGGGCGAAGGTGCCGATGAGCATATCCAACAAAGAAACGAACTCGGCGTCGTCGAGGGGCTTTTGATCGTTGTAGCTGAACCAGTGATCGAGTTGGATTTTCCCGAAACGCAGCAAGGTGGTTTCCGTGTCTGTGGCCGAGTTGTTCGCTGTTTTGGGCGGAGGAGGGTGGATGATGGCAGTCTCCGTGGCACCGTGCAAAGGCGGCAGTTCTTCGGCGGGAAGGCGTAGCGTAATGCTTCGCGCCTGGCCCGGCACGCGAGAAATCAGCCTGCGTCGCTCGAGGGTCAAAATCATTTGATGCACGCTCGGAGGTGTGACCTGGAAGAATTGCATCATCTCCGCCTCCGCCGGCGGACGTCCGTGCAGTGTGATGTAGTGGTTTATGTAGGCCAGGAACTGGCCTTGCTGCGAGGTATAGGGCGGTTTCATTGAATGTGCGTCCGCTTCTGCGACCGCGTGTTCTTCCGCAACTGCTGCAAACGTTCCAGATTGTTGGCAGGCAGGTCGTAAGCAGCAGGGGCAAGCTGGACTGCTTTCTCCAAGGTCTTCTGTGCCTCGTCGAACCGGCCCAATTCTGCCAGTCCCCAGCCATAGTCATTGAGCACCGAGCAGTTGTTGGGGTCATTGGCGACGGCCCTTTCCAGCCACGGCAAGGCTTCCTGTTGTTTCCCGGCGCGGCACAACGCCCAACCCAGGCCAATAATAAACTCCTGCTCGCCCGGGCTGGCTGCCAAGGCGGCCTCGTACAGGCGGCAAGTGTCGGGGGCATCGCCCGCGTCCATCAATGACTGGCCAGCTTTGTCGATAATTTTAATCCAATCCGTGGTCTTTGGTGAAAGCTGCGTCAATTGGAGCAGCAACCTCATGCCTTCCGCCTTGCTGCCGTAGCGATGTTCATAACAGCCAACTGTCAGCAAGGCAGGAGCATATTCCGGGTCAATGGCCAAGGCGGCAAATCCTGGGGGCCACTCGGGCGCAGGCAATCGCTCGCCCTGAAGGCTGGCCACCGCTGCCCCAAATAGGCTGTCACTTATGCTTACATCGTAAGCCCACTCCGCCGCCGCCCGGCGCTTCGAGGCGGGTTTTCGCGCGTAGTCGGCTCGGAGGGCTGAAAGTTCCGGGTCGCGGGCCAGCAGTTCGGCGAAGCATTGCATCGTGAGGCTGGCTGGCTTGGTTCTGGCGGTTTTTTTGGTCATGCTTGGGCTCCTCATTGGCGGATTTCTTGCATCTCTTCCAGCTTGTCCACGAAACGGGCCATCTCTTCAATTTTCATGCGGCTGGGGCCGTTAAGGCCGTTGCCGTGGCGGGAATCGAAGTGCTGGCAATAATCCGCCGCCAGTTTGTAGCCGAGCGCGGGCGAGTCAGAATGCCAGAGATAGATGGCCAGCGCCTGCTCTACGAGCATCAGGTTCCAGTCATGGATGATGCGCACCGGCCCCCATTGCTGGTACTTGTATTCATTTTGGAATTTCTGAAGCCGATCATGCAACACCTTTGCCAATTTACGGTCCATTTTGGGGGCGTACGGGTTCACGCTGGCCAGCAGTGCCCGAGCCTGGCGGAAAAGCTCAGCCGCTTCAACCCCGGTTTTGCCCTTGCCCGAGATGGCCCGACTCGCCACCCAGATGGCGAACGAAGGCAGCCGCCCGGCTAGCCCAAACCACTTCTTCAGGACTGTCAACCGGGTAAGATTTGCATTGCCGCGCGACCCGATCTCGGCAGAGATTTTCAGGAGTTTTTCGGAAATGTCGGTGCGCACAGCCAAATGTCCCTGTTCCTCAGGTTCCGGGCGTGGCGTCTGGCGGCAGCAGGCCCATCTGTTTGGCCATTCCCAGCGAGACCACGAATCCATTCGACAACTGCACATCCGTGAATGTGTCCACAAAAGCGCGTCGGCATAGGCCAGGTTCAGAGTGCTGGCGCAAGCGCAGGGTTCGTTCGATCTCGGTGGCTTTGCCCCCAACCGTTGTCTTTTTCACCTGGAAAAAATCGCAAATCGTGTCGAAAGTCAGATGCGCCGGCTGGCTTGGGTCAAAGAGGAAATTCATCCGTGCGATAACGTGCATCACGGAGGCTGCCCAGACGTTCGGGTTGCCCCGGCGGCAATCCAGACGTTTTGACCGGCAGATACGCTTCCAGAGATCGAGTGCGAAGCCCGTCAACTCCGGATCCAAATGTGCCGCGCCGAAACTCGTGATGCTGGCTGACACTTCGCAAAAGCGCTCCTGTTTTTCCTCTGCCACCCCAGCACTGTGTTTTGATTCCGCACCGATGCGGGACGAGTCGTTTTGGATTTCATTCATGAGGTTGATCCTACCAGTCGGCCGGGTGGGTTCAAGCCAGTGATGCCAATTCAGCTATCCATTGTTTAATTGCGGCCGATTTCCTCCGCGAGCGGACGCATCCAAGCGGACAATTTGGGAGCGAGCAACGCCAAATCCTTCTTGGTCTTCGGATCCAGATCCCGTTTCAGCCGTGCCACGTGCTGTGACATCTCCGGGCTGCCGTGCAGATGGCGCAATGCCTGAATCACCAGGCCCGCCCGTCGGCCCGCTCCGATCAGATTCCGCGGCGCGGCTCGCCGAAAGTCCAGTATCAACTTCCCCAGCGATACTCGGCGAGGCACACCGTCTGTCAGAATGACGATTTTGGCCGGAACTTGCTCAGATAACCCGAGCGAATTTGCCGCGTAGGCCCCGGAGAACTGCCATTGCGCATGGCTTCCGTTCATCAATGCACGCACCGTGGCCATGATGTCCGGTGCCGTCTGGCCGATGATCGGGTGTTGACGAGGCAAATCGTAAAGGCCACGCCGAATCCGGCGAATCCTGCCGGCCTTGGCCAGTCGATGCAAGGCAACCCCCACCGCCGAACGGGCTCCCAAATCCAGGAAATCGCCCGGCGAAAACACGCTGCCTTGCCGACTTCTGCGAATTCGGCTCAAAACCCTCTCATCCATGGTCTGCATCGCTTTCACAAGCTGCCTTTGTAACAAAAACTAGCTAGTTTTTATTACAATAACAAGTCAATTTTACCTCGCATCAAATGTAGTGCCTGAACGGCAGCGACGCTTTCGGCACGGCCACGCCACGGATGAAAACTTTGCCTACGGCATCAGCGAATTTGAGCGTCACTGGTACTCCGTCGGCAGAATAGATCAAAATTGGGGCGCATCGTGTGGAATCGATTACGACTCCTGAGATGGTCCGTCTTTATCGCTTCGTGCACCGCAACACTTTTTGAATTTCTTACCGCTGCCGCACGGGCAGGGATCGTTGCGTCCGACTTTGGGTTCGGAACGACGCACGGGCACCGCTGGCGCAGGGAGGGAGGTCGTCGGGAAAAAAGGCGCCTGTGGGGCCGGTCGCTGTTGGGCCAGGAGTTGGAGATTGTATAACGCCATGAACTCGTCCATGGCCTGCCGGTCGCCGAGATCAACGCCGGCTTTCAGGGCTGCCATCGCGAAAGTTTTGGCTGGTCCCCATTGGCCCGCATCCTGCGAGGCGGCAACGACTTCCTTATCCAATTCGGCCGCGGTCTTAGCCAGAGCGCGGGCATTGCTCAACAGGCCCTTCTCCGCCAGGAAGATCAAGAACGCCGACAGCACCGGAGCCACCGCCTGGAAAAAGGCGAGTTCGGCTGACATTTTTCCGGGCAGAATCTCGACACAGCACTCGGTGAGGCTGCCAGGGTTCCACTTCTCCGGCGCCACCCCGATGTGGCGGAAACTGTATTCGGCAAAGCACCGGACAATGCCCGGCGCCTTGTCCTTTTGCGTTTCGGTCAAAAGATCGTACTGCGTGCTTTTAACGAAACCATCGAACCACCCGCCAACCTGCTGGTGGACGGTTTCCAGTTCCCGATCCGTATATTCCTCGCTCATGAGAATGTGCTTTCGGAAATGCCCTTGTCGGATTCTTTGACGGGAAACACAAAAGACCTGAGAACCCGCTTGCGGGTGTCGCAGACGAAGACCATAAATTCCCCTGCGGCTATGGCGTCCACGTAAATGCGCCGCGCCTGCTCTCTGGTTCGGTCGGTCAGGTCGTTGATGTAAGGCAGCCCTGGATAGGCAAAAACGATCTGTTCCCGAAGTCGGTACTCAATGATGGGCTTGATGTCCTTGAAATCGTCATAGGCTAACTGGATGGTCGGCCATATTTTGCCCAGGGCGAGCAAATATGGGTCTTTCCCCTTTTTCGGTCTCGATCTGGTTGTCGGTCGCCTGTTCATCCAGCAACACTGGCGGACATCGCTAAGTTTGTCCAGAATCGCGGGAGGAGAGGGTGCTCACAATTGTCGGCAGTCGGCAGCGGCAGTCACGCGGTGCCTCGTGCCAGCCCGTGCGGTCGGCGCCGTGCGGTCGGCGCTTGCGCCTTCCAGGAACCTGGATTATTCACGGTGAGACGATGAAAACTGCCTCACCACGGGTTTTGTTGAAGACGAGCACCGACGAATTGTTTCTGCCGTCCCGAATCGTTTATCACGTGTGGGATGAAAAGGAACTGGTGACCAGGCTACGTCAATTGCGGTGCATGGCGTTCGACCGGCAAGGGGGACGCTGGACTTGGAACTTCGAGCACGAAGCCAAGGCGATGGGCTTCCCGGCGATTTACGAATCCGGGCCGGCGGCACGGCAAGGGGTCGTACTGGCCTCCGGTTATTTGGTCGATGCCTCGACTTTTCACGTATATGTTCGTTGCGTCGAACGGCTGGTGAGATTCCTGGTTTTTTTCGATCGCGCCGTGTCTCGGAGCTGCGCCAAGGCGGAATTTCTGGACGAATTCAATCTGGTCACCACCGTCGGGCCGGGCGAGGCCATTCCAGCCCCCGAGGATTTCTTCCGCAACGAGCGGGAGTTCGAGTTCCTGGACATCGAAAAGGAAGTGCGGGAAAGACGCGCTCGAGGGGAAGATGCGGCGGCTTGGATGCAGGCGTTGACACGGCGCCCACTTCAGGCGCGCGAGAGGCATCGAATGGACCTCTTCTACGAAGATGGCCTCACGAGTTTCCAGAGCAACATGCAGTTTCGAGCCATGCTGGCCATGAAGCAACACTTGGAGGGAAGGTCAATTCGGCCATACGATGTCATCCGTGAACTGATGGAAAGCGACCAAGCTGGTAAAAATCAATTTCCCCTGGGCTGACGGTGCTGGACGCGCAAAGTTGACGGAAGGGATTCGCAGCAGCGACTGGAAGCGGCTATCGTAAGAGGCATGGAGACCAATGCTCAATTATTCGAAGCATATCTCAAGTGTCCGACGAAATGCTGGCTTCGTTCGCGAGGCGAGACTGGCGGAGGCAGTCCGTACGCGGATTGGGTGGAGGAGCAAAATGAAAATTACCGTGTCGCAGGAGTGCGGCGGTTGCAGGAAACGGTGCCGGAGGGGGAATGCATTGTTGCGCCGCCCATAGGTGAGATTCCGAAGGGGGGTCGGTGGCGACTGGCGTTCGACGTTCAGGTGCCAGTGTCTGCTGGTTCGGACTGCGCCCCTCGGCCAGAGAAAACTCTGGACGAGGCCCCCGGCCAAACCGCCGTTGGGATCACTGAGGCACAAACGCAGCCAGGGCCGTGTCTTCTGGAATCTCGACTGCACTCTGTCGAACGCGTGACGTTGCAAGGTCGAGGCCGGTCGGCACAGTTTATTCCGATTCGCTTCATTTTCAGGAACAAACTGACACGGGACGACCGCCTGCTGGTGGCGTTTGACGTTCTGGTAATGTCTGAATTCCTCGGCCACGGCGTGAGTCAGGGCAAAATCATCCATGGCGATGCCTGCGGCACTTTAAAGGTCAAGACCGAGGGTTTGTTGGGTCAAGTTCGAACACTGACGGCGAAAATGGCTCAGGTGGTGGCGGGCGGTTCGCCGCCTGATCTTGTCCTGAATCGGCACTGCGGTGAATGCGAATTCCTGGCCCGATGTCGGCAGAAAGCAATCGAGAAGGACGACCTCAGCCTGCTGGCCGGAATGAGTGAGAAGGAAATCAAGAAACTCCACAGCAAGGGCATCTTCACCATTACCCAACTCTCCTACACATTCCGTCCGCGGCGGCGTCGCAAGCGACTACGCGACAAACGTGAGAAATATCACCACTCATTGAAGGCATTGGCGATCCGGGAAAAGAAAATCCATATTGTCGGCAGCCCGGAACTCAAAATCGAAGGCACGCCGGTCTATCTGGATGTCGAAGGCCTGCCAGACCGCGATTTCTATTACCTCATTGGCGTACGGGTAGGAAACGGCACATCCGCCGTTCAACACAGCCTTTGGGCGGACACCGTCGAGGACGAGGGAGACATTTGGCGGCAATTCCTTGACATCACCGAAGCCGTCAGCAAGCCGGTGTTGATTCACTATGGGAGCTACGAGACGATCTTTTTTAAGCGAATGTGCGAACGGTTCGGGGCAGCACCCGAGGGGTCTGTGGCAGCCAAAGGCATCCAAGCGAGCTTAAACCTTTTGTCTGTTACGTTCGCCCAGGTTTATTTTCCCGCTTTCTCCAATGGACTGAAAGAAATCGCCGGGCATCTGGGATTTCGATGGTCCGACGTGACGGCATCCGGGATGCGAACCGTTGCCTGGCGACACGAATGGGAGGCATCAAGAACTGCCGCATCAAAGCAAGCACTGGTCATTTACAACACCGAGGATTGCGCGGCTCTCGAGGTGGTAGCGAACAAACTTCTTGAGTTGCATCAAGGTCCCCCTCAGGCGGGATCCTGCGCGAACGGTGAGATCGTCGACACGGCGAAACTGAAGTGGGAACACCCCTATGGTTTTAAACGCAACACATTCGCATTTCCAGAGCTGAACACCATAAACAATGCCGCCTACTGGGATTACCAGCGCGAGCGAGTCTATGTAAAATCAAATGTAAACCTGAAGTGCGCCTTGACTCGGCCCGAGAGGTCCAAGAGGGTCTTGCCCGCGAATAAGACCATCGAATGTCCTCGCCCACGCAATTGTCCGAAGTGCGCGTCTGAGAAGTTCGTTAAGCACGCGAAGTATACGAAGACCGTTTTCAATCTCAAATTCATGCGACATGGAATCAAGAGATGGATCACCCGTTACCGCTTCCATCGATATCTGTGTCAAAGCTGCCGAACCGTTTTCCAACCGGTAGAGACGCGCTGGGGGAAAGGCAAGTATGGCTCTGAAATCATTGCCTATGCACTTTACCTGAGCATCGAGTTGCGGCTGCCACAGATGCATGTTGATCACAGTCTAAACAAACTATTCGGTTTTGATTTCGCGATCGGGACAACCTCCTGCCGATTCAAAGAACAAGCTGCGAAGACATATGGATTAGCCTACGAGGCGCTTCTTAAGAGACTATGCGCTGGTCGGTTACTCCATGCCGATGAAACCAGGGTCAATTGGGGAAGCAATTCAGGATTTGTATGGGTTTTCGCAAACATGCAAGAAGTCGCCTACGTCTATAGTTGCACACGAGAGGGCGACATGCTTCAGACAATGTTGAAGGACTTCAAAGGCGTCTTGGTGTCCGATTTCTACGCCGCCTACGATGCCATCGACTGCCCTCAGCAAAAGTGCTTGATCCACCTGATCCGGGACCTGAACGATGATGTGTTGAAGCATCCCTATGACGAGGATCTGAAGCGGTTAGTGTTGGCTTTTGCGCTCTTGCTCAAGCCGATGGTGGAAACCATTGATCATTATGGCCTTAAAAGCCACTTCCTGAGGAAGCATCTGCCAATCGTGAATCGATTCTATCGAGAACTTTCCAAGGCGGACATAAAGAGCGAGCTGGCTGCGAAATTAAAGGAGCGATTTATGAAAAACCGGGGAAAACTGTTTACGTTCCTGAACTTCGACGGTGTGCCTTGGAACAACAACAACGCCGAGCATGCTGTCAAACCGTTCGCCAAGCTTCGGCAGGTCTTCGGGGGTACATCTACCGAAAAGGGGATCCGTGAGTACTTGGTTCTACTGAGCCTCTGCGAAACTTGCAAATATATGGGCTTGGATTTTCTGGATTTCCTCCGTTCCGGGGAAAAGGACATTCAAGTCTTCGCGGAACGCAGGGGCGGGCGCAGGCGGCGACCGCAGGCCACCCCATTGAGCGTTTTGCCGGTTGAACCACCACCGGACAATAGTGGCCAATTTTAGTGCTGGCAACAATGCGCCGCTGGACAGTAGCTGCAGGTGGGTGGGTGAGTCGGGCGTGGCGGCGACAACCGTCCGAGTCCCCATGCCAGCCAGTGTGCTCGGCGTTCGTGCCTTTCAAGAACCTGAATTATTTACCGTGGGACGTTGAAAGTTGCCCGTGAGCGGGTTTTGTTGAAAACGAGGCAACGACGAATTGTTTCTGCCGTCCTGGATCGTTTATCGCGCGTGGGATCAAAAGGAACTGGTGACCAGGTTGCGTCGGTTGCGGTGCCTGGCGTTCGACCGGCCACGGGGCGCTGGGCTTGGAACTTTGAGTGCGAGGCCAAGGCGATGGCTTTACCGGTGATTACGAATACGGAGTGACCGCGTGGCAAGTCGTGGTGCATCAAAACCAGTTCAACCTTTTCCATCACCGCGTGTCTGGCGAGTCTGGACGTGTCGGTGCGCGCGGCGACCATGCCCGCTATCCCTCGGTGGCACGGGCCAAAAGTATTGCGGACGCTCGTCAGATTTATGTCGCGGCTGACCGGTTCGCGGCGGCATGCTTTGAACAACAATGAACTGGAATACAGACGGGTTGTTGGAGTTGGCCCGAGGTTACCAAGGCACCGCAGTTTTGGCTGCCGCGGCGGACCTGGATCTTTTTAGCGCCCTCGCCTCCGAATCGCTCACGGGTCCCGTTCTTGCGCGCAGACTCTCTTGTGACCTTCGCGGCTTGACAATTTTGCTCGATGCGCTGACCGCCCTGCAGCTTTTGGTGAAGGAGGAGGATCGCTACTCCCTATCTCGCGGAGCGGATGCTTGTCTCACTGCCTCCGGCCCGCACAGCATACTCGCCATGGCCCAGCACCAGGCCAACTGCCTGCGCCGATGGGTCCAGTTAGCCAGGGTCGTCAAGACCGGCCAACCTGTCGAGCAATCCCCCAGTGTGCGTGGTGAAAAGAGCGACCAGGAAGCGTTCATCGGGGCGATGCACAATGTTTCCTCTCCCGTGGCCGATCAGGTTATTGGAAGCATCCAACCGCTCCAGTTCCGCGCCCTGCTGGATATTGGTGGCGCCTCCGGCACCTGGACGCGGGCGTTCCTCCGCGCCTGTCCGGCGGCCAAAGCCATTCTGTTCGATTTGCCGGAAGTCATTCCCATGGCCCGGCGTCTTCTGGCGGAAGAGGCAAAGGCAGCCCGCGTCCGGTTTGTGGCGGGAGATTTCATGACAGATCCGCTGCCGCCTGACGCCGACTTGGCATGGGTCAGTGCGATTGTTCACCAGAATTCCCGGAAGCAGAATCGCCAACTCTTTGCCAAGGTATTCGATGCGCTGATGCCGGCGGGCCGGATTGTCATCCGCGATATCCTGATGCATCCGACCCACACGCAGCCGGTGGCGGGTGCGTTGTTTGCCGTGAACATGCTCGTCGCAACGGAGGGCGGCGGCACATACACCTTCGAAGAATTGCGAGAAGACCTCGAAGCAGCGGGCTTTGCCGGTGCTGCTGTGGCGCGTCAGGATGAGAGCATGAACTCCGTTCTGGTTGCTCAGAAGCCCGGCCATCCATGAGGTGCTGCGTCAAAGCGCTGACACCTTTCCCTCATCAAGCCATGCCATGCTTTAGCGATTTGGAGTAGTCACAGGAGTAGTCACAAGGTTCAGTGAATTTCGATTTGTCTCAAGTTGGTGCGGCCTGTTCCAGTTTTTGCGCAACATGCTGATGATGAATATGTTACGCGGACGATGGGAAACGTTACGAAACACAGCGAAACCGAATGAGGCCAACTACGGATCAGAATGTTGCAGGTTCAAGTCCTGCCGGATGCGCCAACAATATCAATGACTTACGTAAGTACAAGCCATTTTCCGGATTGCCTATACTAGCCACTTACTAGCCACTTTTTGGGGCACGCCGTCAGAGGATCTGGTCAACGAAGATCCAGTCGGCTTTCAATACCAACTTGGGCACGCCAGCCACAGCATCAAGGCCACTCGATGGTCGGGGTCTGCCGTGCCGGCAAATTCAAAAAGATCGAACTTCCATCCCCGAAGTTTGGCGCTGCCCGGGTCCCAGACGCAGACGATGAACATGGCGCACAGGAGTTCACCGTGCGACCATCCGTCCGTGAGCGCCAGAAACTGCTCCGGGTCGAATTCTGCTGGATGCCAGCCTCCGAGCTTCCGTGCCAGGCAGGGAAATGATTTCGCCAGTCGCAAGATTCGTTCTGTGGATTGGTTTGTGTATCTCGGTTTCATCACTGGTATTGACTACTGGTTGATTGCGTGAGTTCTGCTTGAGAGTTGGCGGCGGTCGAGTTCAAGCGGGGCGCTTGTATTGACTTCGCATTGCGGCACCGGTTCGCCGTTTCTGGGTGTCGTTCACCACAATCTCCAGTGCATCAGGCAAAGGAGAGCGGCGGCGGCAAAAAGCCAGCCGACCAGAGCGATGATGTAAGCTGGCGACCTCCATTGAAACCGACGCCAATTCTCCATAGATTTCATGTTCCAGTAGCGCCACAATCGGCGGTCCAAAAACTCACTGATCCAAACCAGCAGGACGAACGGCAGCAGGTAGAGCACCCGCAAGTCCTGTGCAACCTTACGGATGAGGTGCTTAAAATCGTTGCGCATGGGTCCTCCGTGCCGACCTCGTGTGGCCTGCTGCATCAGAGAATTTGTCCTCGAATGCATACACGTTAAGAATGCGCACCTGATCCCGTGGCTTGAGCTTTCTCCAGCGGCTCGGGTAATCGCCTAAAACCGACCTGAACTTGCATCGCGAAAGCGGCCCGATTTTGATGAGTGAGTTACCGTTCATATGAATATGACTGTCTATTGGAGTGTGAAGGAGGCGGTAAGTCGCCCAAGCAACACCCCGGGCAGAATTAGAACGGCACCTCATCTGACGGCGCTGTTTCCCCCAAAGGCGCCCCGGCGTTGACAAGCGCTTCATTGGATTCCGGCGTTGAAGTCCGCACAGGAACGCCGCGATTTATGAACCGGATCGAATTGACCACCAGGACCAATTCCAAACGCACTG
>Ga0182014_10007356_pt1 | contig 11566 bp, 12 predicted proteins | sample 612S2DmetaG_FD_120489 | JGI IMG/M metagenome (GOLD analysis project Ga0182014, IMG submission 120489) | Permafrost microbial communities from Stordalen Mire, Sweden - 612S2D metaG | ecosystem: Environmental > Terrestrial > Soil > Wetlands > Permafrost | place: Sweden: Stordalen | collected... | reverse complement strand
TTTCCGGCTCTCGGTCTCCTGCGACAACTCGGTCCGCGTCTGCGCCAGCGTCTCGGTCAACGCCTGCACGCGTTGCTCGAGTGTGCGGCAGTGCTCGTTCATCCCGGCCACCGCCGCTTGGCTTGCCTGCCATGCCTGCGTCTTATCCGCCAACTTGGCTTGCTCGGCGGCCAGTGCCAGTGCCTGCGCTTCGAAGCGCGCTTGCGCGTCCGCCTGTTCCTGTTGCCACTGCGCCTGCTGTGCCTCCGCCGCCTGGCGCGACTGCGCTTCGGTCTCCGACCGTTGCGCGAGCTCGGTTTCCAACGCCCGTCGCGCCGCCGCCAGCTCGCCCGCCGTAGCCTCGACGCCTTTCCGGCTCTCGGTCTCCTGCGACAACTCGGTCCGCGTCTGCGCCAGCGTCTCGGTCAACGCCTGCATGCGTTGTTCGAGAGCGTGGCAATGCTCGTTGATCCCGGCCACCGCCGCTTGGCTTGCCTGCCATGCCTGCGTCTTGTCCGCCAACTTGGCTTGCTCGGCGGCCAGTGCCAGTGCCTGCGCTTCGAGGCGCGCTTGCGCGTCGGCCCGCTCCTGTTGCCACTGCGCCTGCTGTGCCTCCGCCGCGTGGCGCGACTGCGCTTCGGCCTCCGACCGTTGCGCCAGCTCGGTTTCCAAAGTCCGCCGCAACGCCGCCAACTTGCTCGCCTTGGCCTCGGCCACTTGGGCCTTGGCCACCGCCTCATCGCGCGACCGGCCGGTTTCCACCAACTGGGTGGTCACTCGTTTCCGTTCCTCAGCCTCGACGAGAATGCGTTCCTGGGCTGCTTCCTGATCCCTTTGCCATTGCTCCGCTTTGCGCTCATACGCATCAAGCTCTTCTTGCAGGCGAGCTAGAACGGACGCCAGTTGCGCCTTGCCCTGTTCCGACTCGCGGCGCACGCTACGTTCGACTTGGAGCTCGGCAGAAATTCGCGCCAGCTCAGCGGTTAGGCCCTCGACCTGCCGCCCCAATGCCTGCATCGCACGCTGCAGTTCAGCGATGGTAGTTTGGGCGGTCTGTAGATTCTGGTCTTTGGCTTCCAGCTTGATCTGTTCGCCGGAAACCGCCTCCACCTGCGCCTGGAGCTGCGTCTGCTGTGCGTTCAATTTCTGCCGCAACTGCGCCTCGGTCTCCGCGCGTTGGGCCAACTCCTGCTCCAACGAGTTCCGTAGCGTGGCCAACTTGCTGGCTTTCGCTTCCGCGGCCTGTGCTCTAGCCGCGGCCTCGTCGCGTGAGCGGGAGGCTTCCGCCAACTGGGCCAGCATGTCTTCTCGTTGCCTGGTTTCCGCGTGAAGTAGTTCCTCCGCCGCTAGCTCATTCCGCTGCCATTGCTCCGCCTTTTGCACCTGGGCGTCTAGTTCTTGTTTAAGGTGGCTCTGCACCTCAACCAACTCTGCTTGGGCTTTCTCCGCCTCCCGAAGGGCGCCTTGCTCCGTCTCGCGCCCGGAGGACATACGTGTGAGCTCGGCCCTCTGGCCCTGGAGTTGTTGCTCCAACTCCTGTTTGCAGTGCTGCAATTCAGCAACCTTGGCTTGTGCCTCCATCAACTCTTTCGTCCTGGCTTCCAGCGCGGCTTGTTCAACGAGCAGCGCCCCGACCTTTGCTTCCACCCCTGTGTGTTCCGACTCGAGTTGCTGGCGCATCTCTGCCTCGGCTTCGGCGCCTTCGGCCAGCTCCTTTTCCAATGCACAACGCTGATCGGCGAGTTCCGCTGCCTTCGCCTCGGCCGCCCGGGCTCTGGCCTCCGCTGCATCATGCAGCCGGACGGTTTCGGCGAGCCGGGTGAGCACCTGTTTTTGCTCGCTCGCCTCGGTTTGGAGCAGTTCCTCCGTTGCCCGCTGAGCGCGCTGCCATTGCTCCGCCCTGCGCAAGCGGGCTTCCCTTTCCTGCTGTGGGCGAGTCTCCAGCGACCCCATCTCCGCTGCGCGTTTCTCTGCCTCTTCGAATGCCCTCTGTTCTGCGCGCAGCGCGACAACTCGTCGCTCTATCGCGGCGGATTTGTGGATATACTCGTCCAACTCCCATTGCAACTGCTGTGCCACCGAGCCAAGCTCGGTTGCGCGCGTCGCCGCTTCCTGCAGGGCCTCCTGCTCGGCTTTCAGCGCCAGGGACACGCGGTCCAATTCGGCGGTTTGTTCCTGGACCTGTTGTCCCAACTCCTGCGTCGCGCGCTGCAACTCGGCTTCAGCCTTTCTGCGCGATTCCAAATCAGTCTGCGTCGCGGCATGCTCTTCTGCCAGACTGGCCAGTTGCTGCTCCGCGCGCCCATTGTCGGCCAGGGCCTTCTCCAACTGCTCGTTGACGCGGGCCAGCTCCGCAACTCGATCCGGGTCAGGGATTCCAGCCGCCTTCTCTTCTCCGCGCTGGCCTTCGATTGCGCCTTCCGGATCGGGCACATCATCTATGGGCAATATCTGTTTCATAGCGTTTCTCCAGTCCCCACACGCCGAGCGCCGCTGCCCAGCAGACTGCGGAGAAAATCACTGAACCATGGGCAATAACAACCCACGAACACCAACTAAGATCAGAGCGGAACGCGCAACTTGCGTGCCAGCACCGATTCGAGCGGCTCTGCCGTTGGTTCCTCCCCCTTTTCGTTTTCTTTGATTATTGTTCAAGCCCTCTCCCTCGTGAGCTAGCCGTCCGCATCAGATGGTGCGCGCGCCCGCGGGGCTTTGGAACCGGTGAGAATCCTGTCTTGGTGTGAGTCAAACTTGACCTGTTTCAGGTCGCGAAACTAGCTGCAAACTGGAAGTTCTCAAGGCCTGCCCTTGGCTTGCGTCCTACCGGAAAGAGCAGGTTTTCCTGGGCTCTTGCCTCCATCGCCTCAGGCCCCACCGAGTCGTTCGAGCCCTGCTCAAACGCCGGCTGAACCAGGGCCCCTCTTGATTGTCGTAGGGGTCGTTGCGACCCGACTTTCCGTAGATCGGAGCCCCGATCCCCGGGCCGCCACGCGTCAGGCATGCTATTGCCTCATCCTGTCGCGTTGGACTTTGTCGGACGGTCACGCGCCCGGCACCCGGAGAATCCGGCTTAAGCCGGCGCAGCCTCATGTGTGCCGGCCCTTTGCGCTCCCGGCGGACGTTTTGACATTCCTCGCTTCTCTCACTACGCTTTGCCCATGGAACCACTGTACGCCCCGTGGCGGATTGAATATATCCTGGCGCCCAAACCGGTGCTCGCCGAGAGCCTTTTCACGCGTATTGCGCAATCCAGCGACGACGAAGCCAATCACGTTATCGCGCGCGACCGCACCTGTTACGCTTTGCTCAATACCTATCCCTATACCGGCGGCCATCTCATGGTCGTGCCCTACAAGCAAGCCCCGGATCTGAACGGTTTGACGGACGAGGAGCTTGTGGACCTCTTGAAACTGACGCGGCGCTGTCAAAACGCTCTCTCACGCGTGATGCAGCCAAGCGGGTTCAATATCGGGATTAACCTTGGGCAAACCGCAGGGGCTGGGGTGCTGGGGCATTTGCATATTCACGTCGTGCCGCGCTGGCAGGGCGACACGAACTTCATGCCCGTTCTGGCTAACACCGTCGTGGTGCCGGAGGCGCTGCGGGACCTGGCCGCCAAACTCCGGGCTGCCTTGGCCAATGATTAGTTACGCCCTGACCATGTTGCCACGGTCAAAAGGCGCCCCGGCTCCCTCGTCAGAACAACGCCCCGCGCGCCTTCCGCACCCGCCTCGCATCGCGGGCCTCACGTTTCACGTTTCACGTTTCACACATCACGCTCCCAACCATGCCCACTGAAACCCTCCACTTCGAAAACGCTCGGGTGGCCCAGCAGCTCTATAATAACGACCCCCATAACCTCCAGGCGATCGAGCAACAACTCGGCGTCAAAGCCACCTCCCGCGAAGGCTGGATCAAGCTGGAAGGCGAGAGCGATGCGATGGACCGCGCCAAGCACTTGTTTCTGCTGCTCGATCATTCGCTCAAAGCCGGCACGCCCATGCGCAACCGCGAGTTCTCCCACGCCCTCAACATCGTCAAGCACGAAGGCGTTCCCATGCTCAAAGATATCCTGAACGACCGCGTTCAGACGTCCGAGAAGAAACCCAGCGTGACCGCAAAGACGGTGGTGCAGAAGAAATACCTCGATGCGATTCGGCGTCACGACGTGACCATTGGCGTGGGACCCGCCGGCACCGGCAAGACTTACCTCGCCGTGGCCATGGCGCTCGCGTCATTGCGGGAAGGTCAAGTCTCGCGCATCATCCTGACACGCCCCGCAGTCGAAGCCGGCGAAGCGCTCGGCTTCTTACCGGGCGACCTTTACGAGAAGATCATGCCTTACTTGCGCCCGCTGCATGATGCGCTCCACGACATGCTTCCGGCCGAGGAAGTCCAGAAGTACACGGAACGTGGCGTAATCGAGATTGCGCCGCTGGCATATATGCGCGGCCGCACGCTGAATAATGCGTTCATTATTCTCGACGAGGCGCAGAACTCGACCACTGAGCAGATGTTCATGTTCCTGACGCGATTGGGCATTAGTTCCAAGGCCGTGATTACCGGCGACGAAACGCAGATCGACCTCCCGATGCATAAGCAGTCCGGTTTGCTCGAAGCGCACCGCGCGCTGAAGCACATCGAAGGCATCGCCATTGTCGAATTCTCCAAGCGGGATGTGGTGCGGCATCCGCTGGTGCAGCGAATCATCGCCGCTTACGAAGAGCACCGCAGCCAGGCACGGCCTCGTCCGCCTGCGGACGCAGCGTAGCCTAAAGGGCAAACGGCTTAAATGACTGCCGGGCTACCAGGCTGCAAGCGCGAAGGGCGGGTGCGCGCGACTCGAGGCCATGACGCGGGCCCCGACTGCCAGAGCACACTCCACCTGCACAACCGGCACCCGGATCGTGGCGTGCGCTTGAGTCTTTTGCGGCGGATCGCGCGAGCGCTGCTGGAGAAAACGTGGCGCGATGGCAGCTTCGATCTGGCTATTTGCCTCGTCGCCGCACCCGAGATGACGCGTCTCAATGAGGCATTCCTCCAACACAAAGGCCCGACCGATGTGATCACCTTTGACTACGCAGAAAGAGCAGGGCAGGCGTCCCGCCTGCCCCTCCTCTCTCTCTCGAACAGCCGCTCTCGTGACAAGCGAGACGTCTGTCCTGCTCTGCTGCACGGAGAAATCATCGTCTGTCTAGATGAAGCAGTGCAGCAGGCTCGCCGCTTCCGCACCACCTGGCAAAGCGAATTGGTCCGCTACGTCGTTCACGGAGTGCTGCATCTGCTCAGCTACGACGACCGGGACAGCCGGGCTCGTCGGCGGATGAAAGCAGCCGAAGACGCGCTGGTCCGCCGGCTAGCCCGCCAGTATATCTTTCGCGAGCTCAGCCGAACATGAAAGGGATGCGTAACGTACGTGTAACCGATTCCGCCAACCTCGTCTTTGCCTTGAGGCAGCTTCCAGTCTCGCCTAAGCTGACGGGGTGAAGAAGAGTCTTTTCGCGCGCTGGCAGGCCAATTTTTGGGCAGGCCTTGCCATTGTCCTGCCGGCGGTGATTTCCATCGCCGTGCTGAGGTGGCTGTTTGGCACCGTCGCCAATATCACCGACACCCTGCTGATCTTCCTCCCGACCAAGCTAACCCATCACGACGCAGGGAACGGGCCGATGTATTGGTACTGGAGCCTCGTGGCCCTGGTGCTGGCAATATTCCTGATCGGCACCGTCGGTTTGCTGGCCCGGAATTACTTCGGCCGCAAGATCATCGAATGGGTGGATTCGGCCTTGCTGCACATCCCGCTGCTCAACAAGATTTACGGCGCCACCAAGCAGGTCAATGACGCCTTCTCCGCCACCAACAAGACCGCCTTTCGCACTGTCGTGCTGGTGGAGTTCCCTCACGCGGGTGTGTACTCCATCGGCTTCATCACCAGCGACCAACAGGAGGAAGTGGAGGCCAAAACCGGCCAGAAGGTAGTCTGCGTGTTTGTTCCGGCCACACCAAATCCCACCTCGGGCTTTCTGCTTATGGTTCCCGAACATAAGGTGATCAGGCTGGAGATGTCGGTGCCGGACGCCATCAAGTACGTCATCAGCCTCGGCGCCATCCTGCCCGGCAACATTCTCTCCGGGCAAGATTTCAAGACTGCGCGCGGCGCGTTGCCATCGCTCCCAGGAGCCGGCCCCCAATGATCGAGACGGTCACGGGCCTGGTCTTCGGCACCCGGCTGCTCACCGAGACCAGCCTCATTGTGCAATGGCTCACGCCCAACCTCGGTCGCCTGGCGACCGTGGCCAAAGGTGCGCGCCGTGCCAAATCGCCGTTTCACGGCAAATTAGACTTGTTCTACCTGGCGGACTTTAGCTTCAGCCGCAGCTCGCGTTCCGAGCTTCACACCTTGTGCGAGGTCAGCCTGCGCGAGACGCACGGCGGCCTGCGCAAGGACTTGGACTTGCTCCACCAAGTCTCCTACTGCGTTGCGTTGATCGAGCGCGCCACCGAGACGGAAACGCCTTTGCCCCAGGTCTTCGACTTGATGGTCGGCCTGTTGCGACACCTCCTGTCCCACCCGGCTGAGCCGCAAACCGTCTTTTCCTTTGAACTCAAGCTGCTGGCCGACCTTGGGCTGAAGCCGGACATGGCAAGGAACCAACTCAATCCCGGCACTCGCCAGCTCGTGAAGGCGCTCACAGAAAGCGATTGGCCCGAAATGGCACGCCTGAAGCCCAGCAACGAGCAGCTCAGAGAGCTGCGTCAATTCCTGCACGGGTTCCTGCAGTTTCACCTCGGAAGCGTCCTCAAGGGCCGTGCGGGTGCGTTGGTTTCACCAGGCCTGGGCTAACCGTCCGCTCCTGTTAATTCGTTTTCACGGCGAGCGTATCCAGTATCGCCATCGCCGCCCGGCGCGGCGCGCCCGGTCCGCCCAACGTGGCCACGATTTCAGAGAGCCGGGCCTTCACTCCAGCGCGCCGGCTTTCATCGCACAGCAGTTCAAGGGCGGCCCGGGCTAGATTCTCCGGCTTGGCATCGTCCTGAATGAACTCAGGAAAAACCTCTTCGTTAGCCAGCAAATTGGGCATCGCCCCGTATTTCACTTTTACGATGTGCCTGGCGATTTGCCAGGTGCTCCAGGACGTTTTGTAGAGCGCAACCGTTGGCACGCCAAAGTAAGCGCACTCCATCGTGATCGTCCCGGTCTTGGCAATCGCCAGGTCCGCCTTGGCCAATGACTCGGGCAAGCCGCCGGTTTGGACTTCCAAATCAGCCGGAAGGCTCAAAGCTTTCGCCTGCTCCATCAGGCCCTCCTTCGGCAAAATCATACGCGCGCGAAGATTGGGAACCTTGGCGCGGATCAAGCCCAAGGCATCAATTATCACCGGCAGATGGCGGCGTAACTCATCGGGCCGGCTACCTGGCAGGAGCAGCACCAACGGCCTTCCGTTGCCTCCTCGCCCCTCGCCCCTCGCCCCTCGCCCGTCCCCATACCTGTCCACGATGGGATGACCGACGAACTCCACGCGCAATTCCGGCACGCGCTTCGCATACCATTCCTTCTCGAATGGAAAAATGCTCAGCACCAGGTCGTAGTCACGCGCCATCTCAAAGGCGCGGCCCTCGCGCGAGGCCCAGACCTGTGGCGAGATGTACCGGATGATCCTGGGGTCCCAGTCGTGAAACCAATCCGCGTGCCCGCGTGTGTATTGCCTGAGGGCATGGGCAAAGCGGCGGTTGAACTCGGAGAAATCCACGCAAATTATGGCGTCCGGCTGGCGCTCCAGCGCAAGCCGGAAGAGCTGGCGGAACAGCCTGCGGAACTTGAGGTAGTTCTTCATCGCCTCGGAGAGGCCAATTATCGCATGCGCTGTCATGTCAAAGGCCAGGTTCACTCCCGCGGAGGCCATCTGGGGTCCGCCCGCCCCAAAGAACCGCGGCTCCAGGCCGGTGTGCAGCGGTTGGTAATCCGTGGTTGGAATGGCTTCCGCCTCGGCGAATTCCTGGCGCAAGGCGCGCACGAGTTCGGCCGCCAGCATATCGCCGCTCGCCTCACCCGCAATCAGCATGAAGCTCTTTGGCTTCACGAAGCAGGCGTCTCCGCGCTTAGCGCGGCAGTCTGGATCTGCCGGGTGATTTCAAACGCCAGGTCCAGCGCCCGTTTCGCCGATTCCCCGCTGACTACCGGCGTGCGATGCGCCCGCACACACTGCACGAAGCTCTGCAGTTCCAGCTTCAGCGGCTCCCCCTTCGCAATCGGCACCGGCTCGCGCACGATTCGCTTGCCGCCGAACCGGCTCACAATGGTGGAGTCCTTGGAGTGGAGCAGCTTCTTCAACAGCGAACTTTCCTCCTCCTCATCCCGGGCGATGCGATAAATGAATCCCTCCTGCGCGCGATAATCGAGCGAAATGTAACTCGTCATTGCGCCCCCGCTGAACACCCGGATCTTGCGCATCCGCTCCGGGCTGACGCGGCTCGCGGTCATGTTGGCCACGCAGCCGTTAGCAAAGCGCAAGCGCGCGTTCGCGATGTCCTCCGATTTGCTCAACACCGGGATTCCCACCGCATCCACGCTCGTCACCGGCGATTTCACGAACGCCAGCACCACGTCCAGATCATGGATCATCAGGTCAAGCACCACGCCGATGTCAGTGCTGCGCGCCGGGTAAGGGGAAAGGCGGTGGGTCTCGATGAAGCGCGGGTCCGTGGCCACGCTCTCCAGGTAGGTAAAAACGGGATTGAACCTCTCGACGTGGCCCACCTGCAGAACGCAATGCTTCTGCTGCGCGAGTTGGACCAGTTCGGTCGCCTGCGCGGCGTTGTCGGTCATCGGTTTTTCGAGCAGCACATGCCGGCCCTGCTGGAGCATCACCTTCGCCAGATCGAAATGCGTCGTGGTGGGCGTAACGATGCTCACCGCATCACTGGCGGCCGCTGCCTCGGCCACCGAACCGAACGCCCGGACTCGGTATTTCAGGGCGAGTCTCTCCGCGGCTTCCGCAACCGTGTCGTAAACCCCGGCAAATTCCACCTTCCCAGCCCCTGCCAGCTCCGAATAAATCCGCACATGCTCCTTGCCGAGTGAGCCGGTGCCGATGACGGACACCCTTACAGTGTCCGTAGTCTGCGGTTCGTCGTCCGTGTTCATTGAGGCCATTGTGCCATCGGCGGCTGCCAAGTGACAACTGGCAACTAGCCCAGCCGCGATTTGGACTGTCGCGATTTGGGCTTGGAACTTTGGCCGCAGCCTCCCTAAAGTAAGGTTGTGCCATTTGTTGGTTACATCTTGGTGGTGCTGGTTGCGTACTTGCTTGGGTCGATCCCCACGGGCTTCCTGGTCGCAAAGGCTCGGGGCATCGATATCCGAAGCATGGGCAGCGGCAATATCGGGGCGACCAATGTATACCGCACCCTGGGCAAAACCGCGGGAGGTTTTGTTTTTCTGGCTGATGCCGCCAAGGGTTGGCTGGCGGTGTTCGTCGTGGCCAAGCTGGTTGCCGTGTGGATGTATCCAGCCGCGCGCCTGCTGGCTCACGATTGGTTTGCCATTTGCGCCGGGGTTGCGGCCATTCTCGGCCACAACTACACCTGCTGGCTCTATTTCAAGGGCGGCAAGGGCATCGCGACCTCTGCGGGCGTGCTGGTTGCGCTGGTGCCCTGGCCGTTGTTGATCATCCTGGGCATCTGGATCGTGGTTCTAGCTTTGACCCGCTACGTGTCGCTCGCCTCGATCTCCGCCTCCTTCGCCCTCCCCTTCGCGGCCTGGCTAGTCGGGGAGAGCACAGCCAAAACCCTTGTCACGGCCGCACTGGCAGCGCTAGCAATTTACAAGCACAAGGCTAACATCCAACGCCTGCTAAAGGGCACAGAAAATCGAATCAGCGTGAAGAAACCGTTGCCGTCGGATGCGCCGAAACTAATCGCATGAAGATCACCATACTTGGCGCCGGCGCATGGGGAACAGCTTTGGCGCGGCTGCTGCATCAGGGTGGAAACGAAATCACCCTTTGGGGGCACATCCCGGAGTGGTTGGACGAAATCCGTAAGGTTGGCCGCAACGACCGCTTTCTCCCGGGAATCGAAGTGCCGCGCGAGGTGGTGTTGGAACCCGACGTACCGCGCGCCATCGAGGGGGCTGAGTGCATCGTGGTGGCCGTTCCCTCGCAACCATTCCGGCAAGTCACTCGTCGCCTCGCCAATTACTCGGGCTTTATCGCCAGCGTGACCAAGGGAATCGAATTCGACACCGGCCTCACCATGTGCGGCATCCTGGCCGAGACCGCCCCTAAGGCCAAATGCGCGGCCTTGTCCGGGCCGACTTTCGCCATCGAAGTGGCGCGGGATATCCCCACAGCCATCGTGGCGGCTAGCCGCGACCTCGTCACCGCTGACAAGGTGCAGAGGCTGTTTAGCCGGCCTTCATTTCGCGTCTATACCAGCACGGACCTGCTCGGCGTTGAACTGGGGGGAGCCTTGAAGAACGTCATCGCGATTGCGACGGGCATTGGGGACGGGCTGGGATTTGGGGATAACTCCAAAGCGGCCCTTGTGACACGAGCGATTGTTGAAATCCGCCGCCTCGGTATCGCCTGCGGCGCCCGAGCCGAAACGTTTACCGGTCTGAGCGGCCTGGGTGATTTGATGGTGACCTGCTTTTCCAAGCACAGTCGCAACCGCGGCTTTGGCGAGCGCGTTGGCCGCGGAGAAAAGCCGGCCGACATCGCCGCCAGTATGCTGGCGGTGGCTGAAGGCTACCCCACGGCGCGTTCGGCCTTTCGACTGGCCCGCAAGCACCACGTCAGCACACCCGTGATTGATGAAGTCCATGCGATGCTCTACGAGGGCAAAAACGTCGCCCAAGCCGTCCGCGACCTCATGTCCCGCGACCTGAAGCCGGAGTAATCACCAAATGATGTTGTCACCAAAAGAGGTGTATCAAAATGAGGTGTTGCGCGCGCCGGCAGGATCTGTTATGGACTTCACAGGTGGAAGCGGGTGTGGTTCAGTGGCAGAATGCGGGCTTCCCAAGCCTGAGATGAGGGTTCGATTCCCTTCACCCGCTCCAACCCTGTTACGACAGGGACTTATGTAAGTTTTCCCGCAATAGTAACAACAAGAGTAACAACAATTCGGTCCACGTGAGGGCCGTTCGCCAAGGTGATTTCTGCAATGCGTTTGAAACTTGGCCGAGATCCATTCCCCACTTCCGCAGCATGATCCCTGGGTGGAGGAAAGCACGACTGTAGTTGGCAAAAACGTTATCGGATGAGGCCGGGCAGGGAGGCGGGTCTTCCGAGCGGGAGTTGGCCGGTCCAATAACGGGGGACCCTCTGGCGAGGGAGCCGAACGGATCTTCGCAGGCCGCCGCGAGTCAACGCGCTCTACACCGCCGGCCGGGGCCGCGATACTCGATCCGTGAGTACGAAGAATCGCGAATTCAGGCCGCCACGCGTTCGTAGCGATGGTGCAGGCCGCCCACTTGGGGGAGCGCGACGATCTTGCCCTCCTCTGGACCCTGCACTGGTCGTGGTTCCGGGGCATCTTTGTCCAAGCCCAAATGGGTCCGACTGCGGTGGTAATATTCGAAGTAGGA
>Ga0182014_10007353_pt1 | contig 11569 bp, 9 predicted proteins | sample 612S2DmetaG_FD_120489 | JGI IMG/M metagenome (GOLD analysis project Ga0182014, IMG submission 120489) | Permafrost microbial communities from Stordalen Mire, Sweden - 612S2D metaG | ecosystem: Environmental > Terrestrial > Soil > Wetlands > Permafrost | place: Sweden: Stordalen | collected... | reverse complement strand
GTAGTTCCAGTCCTCCTTCTCGGCGAGGTTGGCAAGTTGGACGGCCCACGATGGGCTTCCCATGTCGAGAAGATCGCTGAAATCGTCACCGGTCGCGTTCCAGCTCAACACCCGGACGTTCACGGCCTGCGGCCCGCTCGGTCCTTGCTCGATGTCGAACGCGATTTCGTCACCGTGACGTAGGTAGCCGCCGGGAACGCTGTGCGCGTTCACGTAGAGCTTTTCCCCAGAACTGTGGTCCACGAGGAATCCGAACGACAGTGCTGACCAGAACTTCAGCGTGCCTTGCCGCTCCACAGCCAAGACGGCGGGTGCCCCTGCACTCCTGGGTCCCGAGACGAGCACAGCATCGCGGGCCTGCGGCTTCTCCTCGCCATTCGACTCGACCATCTCCACGTCGAACTGAACTTGGACTCCACGGACGTACGCCCGGGGGGCCTCGCCCTCCCGAAGCTGGCGGATGTGAAGGAAGACGTCGCTGGAGATACCCGAGCCAAGGTCAGGATGAACGAAGGTGAATCCTTTGTCGTTGAAGCTGCCTTGGAGAGTTCCGGTCGTCACGGGAATGCCTCTGCGCTCGGAGAACCATTGTCGATCTGCGTCGCCGATGCGGCAAGACTAGCCGTGACGTCCCTGACGCTCGTGAGCCTGCACTTCATGTACTACAACTTCTGCCGCACGCATCAGTCCTTGACCATCAAGAACGACGACGGCACGACCACGAAACGCACTCCGGCGATGGCGGCAGGGATCGCGAAGTACCCGTGGAGCCTTACGCAGCTCGCTCAGTTGCTCGACTGAGCTGGAGCGTGGATTCCGTCCATATCTGCCAGGATGCCGCGGACATCGGTGCGCTCTCGTTTTGCGAAGCTGCGAGCGAACAAGAACCCGAAAACGGCGATGATCGCCGCGGCGGTCGCAGCGATCACTAGAGCTGGGGAGATCCAGGCGTACTTGACCTGAGCAGCTAGCGATAGCTCCGCTTTCGCACCCTGCCAGGGCAAGAGCGCAAGTACGGCAGAGATCGCTATCCCCACCATGGTCCACGCAAGGTTTGAGGCGTACCGCACCGGCTGCGCCAGCTCCCCCACGCATCGCCTGATGCGATTCCAATCCTTGCGCAACACGGGTAACGCCTCCTCTTGAATCGGGGTAACAAGTCGGGCACCAGGAAGTTGATACGCGCTTGGCGCTTGATCGGTCACTTGCCGCTCCCAGCCGATTCCGTGGCACTAGGGAGGATTCCGGCAACGACTGCGTTAAAGAACATTGTGTAGCCGCAGGTTGTACAGACGAGTTGGAACACGGGGAACCCAGTGGGAGCGAACAAGCCACCCGCAACCGGACGAAGTTGTACTGGTTCCGTGACGGTCCAGGTCGTTGAGTGTCCCATCGGACAGGCCATCGGATCAGGCAACCGCTCCCTGACGTACTGTAAGGCCCGCTCGCGCTGAGCCTCACGTTCCCCCGCGTTCGGGTCGGGCGGTACTTCGGCGGGCTGATCGACTGGGGGTTTGGCGGGAGCGGGTTCGGCGTCTGCCACAACCTGAAGCATCGCGCCTGATCATGGTTCGCGTCTTGCCGATTCAAACTGACCCACTACCCACCCGAGGAGTACGCAAGGGAGCGGTAGCGTGCGACCTCAGTGGATGCGGCAGGTGTTCACGACGTCGCACAGCCCAGCGGAGCGATCAGCACCGCCGTAGCCGCGCTCTGGGGCAAGACCGGGCCTGACCGCGCCGGGCATCCGCTGGCTGCCCACCTCGTGGATACCGTCTCGATGGCGCAGGAACTCTGGCTGCATTGGCCGTCACCTGCGACTCGTAGCTGGCTCTCAGAGCCGTTCGACGATGATCTCCCGGCTGCGGGCACCTTCTTTGCCTGGCTCGCCGATCATCCAGACGGATTCGTCTTGAACTCCGAGAGACCACCGCGACCGTCGTACCTGACCTTGCACCGGGCAACGTGCTGGACCATCAGCAGGGCATCGGGTAGCAACTGGACTGTGAACTATCAGAAGGTCTGCGCCGACACGTTCGAGGAAATCAACGCCTGGGCCAGGCAGACCGGATCGCCCTGGAGCTGCGGCTTCTGCGCGCGTAGTTGACCGGTCGTTTCGGGGAGACTCCGGTAGTGGAAAATGTGCTCGCCACCGTGAAGCCCCGGCATAGATAGTGCACCTTCGTCAGCATGGTTACGGCCGGAACCATGCTGACGAGGACCATCGTTATGGGTCTCGGTCCCCTTCAGCGCGCTGACAACCTCTCGACTGCCAGCGACACAGCCGCCTTGTCTTTGTCCACTCCGAGGAACCGTCGCCCAAGCTGAAGCGCTGCAACACCTGTCGTGCCTGTTCCACAGAGCGGGTCGAGCACCAGTTCGTTGGATTTCGAGAACGCCTCGGCGAGCTTGAGAAACGGCCCGACTGGCTGTTCCCAAGGGTGCTCCGTTTTCAGCCCTCTTTCCTTCGCGTCCGACTTGACGACGTCCAGAAAGTACCCACGCGGTTCGTAGCGTCCTGCCGACAAAATGACAAGAGGGATGAATCGGCTGTCAATACCTAGACCCCTCACGCTGACCGGTGAGGCAGCACCACTGCGTGGGATCATGCCCAGCCACAACCAAGTCAGGTGCTCGGTGAGTGCTCCGATCACTTCCGCAAGGCGCCGTTGTCCTGTCAGTGCCACCAGGACCCTGCCCGGTTTCAAGACCCGAGCGGAAAGCTCTGCGAGGTCGGACCACAGGGGCAGCGCAACGTCGCCATATGGTGGATCGGTCAGGACCAGATCGACGGACTCGTCGGCGACATCGTCGAGCGCGAGGCGGAAGTCACCGTGGCGAATCTCCCAGTCCCGACCTTGGACCACCTTCCTGCCCCGAGCGTTCCGACGACGTTCAAGCTGCACTTCGCGGGCAATAATCTCCGCTCGTCGAACCGTTAGAAGGCGTCCAGGGGCATCGTCACCAAGGGTGGCGAGGGCTGCCAGCGCCCGGCGCTCGTCCCGTGACGAAGTAACGGTCACCGATGGCCGACGAGCTGGGTATGTGCCTCCGTTGCGTCTTTCAATCCTGTCCGGCAGGTCGATTGCGTAATCTGACGCAATCGCGCCGAGGTCCCGCCGGACGGTTCCTTCCGATATTCCTGCTACCTCGGCAATGCGCCGCAAGCTCCAACCCTTCATCCGGAGCATCCCGACGACTTCGGCCCGTTGTTTCGGTGTCAGATGCCGACGTGCGAGGTTCAGAGCGAGGACGTGGGCGACCTTGTCGTCTTCGGAAAGACCCGCCCGGACAGTCCTCGGGTAGTCAGGGAGCCTTACGCCTTCGGACTTCAGTTCGGTCCAAGCCCTTATGCGGTGGTGGCCGTCCAGGGTCACGCCGTCGCTGTCAAGCTCTATGGGGACCAGCACGCCGTGGGCACGGATGTCTGCCTTCAGCGATGCGAACTCGTCATCGGACAAAGGTGGCAACAACTGGTACGGCTGGCTGGCAGCGATGCGCTTCGCTATCGGGCGCACATTCGAGATGACCATGGCGCTCTGATTATCACGCGGGATTCAGGCTCCAGGGGTGATGGAGCCACGAACTGGGTCCTCTGTCGACCTCAACTGATCAGTCCGGCCAGCGCATAGGTCGGATGCCGATCCAGGTTGTAGCGCGCCCGGTCGTACCGACGCGTCGTCCTCGGGTCCGCGTGTCCAGCCGCGTCTTGCACGTCTCTGAGGCTTGCGCCAGCGTCGAGTGACAGCGTCACGAAGGCATGGCGTAGGTCGTGAGGATGCAAGCTTGTCGCCTTTGCTGGCACCGCTTTGGATGCGAGTCGACGGAGAGTGCGCCAGACGGCTGGCTGATCGAGCCGCGAGCCGCTTGAGGTCGAGAACAGTGGGCCGCTGGTTCGTCCCTCCAGGTAAACGTCAATCGCCTCCGCGGTGCGGGGAGCGAGCGGAATCGTCGAGCGCTTTCCACCCTTTCTAGTAATGCGCAACACTCGGTGACCGCGCTCGCTGTCGAGGTCTGACGCATCTGCTCCGAGTGCCTCGGCGACGCGTAGACCGTTCAGCGCGAGCAGAAGAACGAGGGCGTGGGTCCTCGGATCGTCATTTCGTGCGGCTGCTATGAGAGCGGCCAACTCGCCACGGTCTAGGCCAGTCGACTGGGTGTCGCTTCCCACCTTTGGCCGTCGCACCGCGCCCACGGGATTACGGGCGATCACGTCCTCGTTCAAGGCGTACCTGTAGAAGCCAGATACGGCGGAGAGTTTTCTGGCGACGGTGGCGGGTGACCTTCCGTCGATCTCGGCGAGCTTGCGTGCCCAGGCATCGACGTGAGCGCGGTTCGCGCTCAGTGGATCAACGCCCACCGTGTCGCAGAATGCAAACCAGATGCCCAGATCGCTCGCATAGGCGCGTCGAGTGTGTTTGGTGGGATAAGAGAGCAGGAACGCGGCCTCCACATCGCGCGCTGTCGGACCGACTTCCGCACTCGAAACAAGTACGCCCTGACCTGCGGAAACGAGAGTCATGTGTACATGATAATGCCCATTATCATGCATGTCCATATGAGTCGAGCAGCCCATGGTGAGCCAGTCATCGGGGCCGTGAAGCTTCTCATAGTGATGCTCATCGCCACGTCGTGGGCTTGACGCTCCTTCCAGCGATCGCCGCGACGCCTCATATTTGAGACGGCTGCCTCGTGGATTGAGGCGGCTTTTATGCCCAGTTCTCGTTCCCCCACATGGACCAGCCCGGTCGGGGCGTGCGCCCGAACATGTCCAGGTATGGTCCGGGCGAGCACGTCTCGACGAGGTGATAGAAGGCGTCCGGCTTTTCGGAGTGCCGTTCGCGCGGTGCCTCGAACCAGTCCATAGCGTCGTTACGAAGCGTTGGCAGTGAACCTTTTGTCGCGAACAGCACGTGCTCGGTGGCGTTGCGGAACCAGTTGCCGAGGCCCATGTGCGGTTTCACCCACGTGAGGCACGTGCGGTAGTTGAAGTCCCACTCGTCGAGGAGTTGAAAGCCTTCTCGAAGGAAGCTATTTGTCACCCAAAGGTAGAGGTGCGCGTCATCGGCGACCTTCGCACGTAACACGTCGGAGACGAAGTATGCCTCGCCGCTGTCGTCCAGTACCGGTGCCTCCCCCTTGAGTTGTGCCATCGACAGTGTGGGGTAGTGGTCCTCGGCCGCGCCACGGGTGGCGATGTTGGCGTATTGCCAGGGCGGGTCGATGACGATGGTCGTGAACTCAGCGACGAGTGATGCCGAAGCGTCGGACCAGTCGTCATGCACGACGGAAAAACGGGCCGCGGGCCTGTGAGCAGCGGCAAGTTGCTTGGAAAGCTTGAGCGCACCCGCCGTCGTCAACTCCCTTCCGTTGTGGTGGGACTCGGCGATGTAGACATCGAAGTCCCCTTCCGGTATCGAGGCGACGGCTTGCCAGCGATGCGACTGCTGCTTGGAGAGACCCAAAGGTTGCAGCGTGGAACCTTTGCCCGGCCCCACCTCAGGGTCCGCCGCCAGCATCTTCCCGGCCTGCCGCTCGGCTCGGAGCTTCAGCTCGGCGAACTCGTTCTGTAGTGCCAGTCCGTGCCCAGCCTGCTTGACGTAGAGGCGGAGTGCTTCGGCCTTGTCACGGACCTGCTTCACCTCGGAAACGGATCCCGCCGACTCCAACGCCATGCGAGCGCGGCGGACCGCCGGGATCCACGACGAGGAGGGAGCTGCCGGAAGCAACTCGCTCACGGTAAGTCACCCGGTCCGCGTCGGGAGTTCCGTTCCCCCGCTTGTCCAGCACGAATGACCCATGTCCTGGTCACGATTCCTCCTGGCGAAGCCGCTCGTAGATCTTCCGCACGTAGAACTCCGCGAGCACATCGCGGAAGTCGGGATCGTCAAGAATCTGCTTGAAGATCGCCTCGTTCGAGTCCATCCGGGTGACAACGGTCGACATGAACTTGGGATCGAACACGAGGCGGAAGTTGTCGATGGTGTTGTTCCGGGCCTGAGCGGCCAGTTCGTCGTCGGCAGCCCAACCCTCCTCGAACTGGTCGAATAGCAACTGGTCTGTCTCCGAGAGGTTGACGCCAAATCGCTCGTTCAACAGCTCGATGATCTTCGAGAGGTGTTCTAGAGGAGCCTCGTAGCGTTTGCCCCTGCCCTCGCTGAAGATTGTCTTCACTTCACCACTCTCGGACTCGGGCGAGAGCTTCCCGGTGAAGGTGGCTTCGATCTGGAGGGCGGTGAGTTCCACTTCCGAGCCGAGGTCAATCCCACCGTCGTCGGCCGGGGCGCGGATCACCGATGCCAGGGCACGGCAGTACCGATAGTCGCGTTCCAACTTCGTATCGCCGAAGGAGACGACCTGGCTCAGGAATGAGTAGGTGCGGACGAACTTGCCCAGGGCCTGCTTGAACTCGGCCTGATCGTCTGTTCCGAGCGCATTGAACCGGTCCACTGCGGGAGACAGCGTGCCGTAGAAAAGACCGTGGTCCTTTGGTCCCGTCATGGTGACGAGCACGGCAACGGCCGCTTCGATTTCCTCTGTCCTGAGCACGTCCCAGTCGTCCAGACGCCGCCGCGTGTCATAGAGCAGGTTGGGGTCGGTCGGGGGGGCCACAGTCTCTCCGTAATACGGCTCGAACGCCTTCACGATGCCGTCGGCGTCGTTGCGGAAGTCCAGCACGAAGGTGTCGGATTTCGCCGGGTGAATCCGGTTGAGCCGTGACAGGGTTTGCACGGCGTTCAGTCCGGTGAGCACCTTGTCCACATACATGGTGTGGAGTAGCGGCTGGTCGAAGCCCGTCTGGAACTTCTCCGCGACGATGAGGACCTGGTATTCCTCGCCAAAGCGCTCTGCGGTCTGGGATTCGGGGTAGCCGTTCAGCCCATGCTCGGTGAAGCTCAACCCTTTCGCGTAGACCGTCCCCGAGAACGCGACCAGGGCACGCAGGTCCGTGTACTTCTTCTCCGTGATGTACTTCGTGATCGCCTGCCAGTAGCGAACGGCGTGCAGTCGGGATGACGTGACTACCATCGCTTTCGCATTGCCGCCGATCTTCTGGGCGGTGTGAGCGCGGAAGTGCTCGACAACAATCTCGGCCTTCTGAGCGAGGTTGTAAGGGTGCAGGTCCACGAAGCGCGCAATGGCCCGGTTCGCCTTGTCGGTCGGGTACTCGGGGTCATCGATGATCGCCTTCTCGATCCGCCAGTAGGTCTTGTAGGTCGTGTAGTTGGCGAGCACGTCCAAGATGAAGCCTTCTTCGATCGCCTGGCGCATCGAGTACAGGTGGAACGGCTCGTACTTGCCGGTGGCCTGGTTGTAGGTGCCGAACAGTTCAAGGGTGCGGGCCTTCGGAGTGGCGGTGAAGGCGAAAAACGAGAGGTTCTTTTGCCGACCACGCGCTGTGACTGCCTTCGCAAGGGCTTCTTCTACGGGGTCTTCGGCAGACGCGATGAACCCGGCATCCTCCGCCTCGGCCACCGTCAGTTCCTGTTGCTCGGTTCCCCCGAGCACGACCCTCAGTTCCTTTGCCGCCTCTCCGGTCTGGGAGGAATGCGCCTCGTCCACGATGACGGCGTACTTACGAGCCGGGAGTTCCTCAACCTTTTGGAGCACGAAGGGGAACTTCTGCAAGGTCGTGATGATTATGCGGGCCTGTTCGCCAGCGAGTGCCTCGGCGAGCTGGCCGGAGTCCTTGTCGATCTTCTCCACGACACCACGGGCGTGCTCGAACTGGTAGATGGTCTCTTGTAGCTGGCGGTCAAGGACCAACCGGTCGGTGATCACGATCACCTTGTCGAATACCTTCTCGTCGCGGTCGTTGTGCAGGGTCGCGAGGCGATGGGCCGTCCAGGCGATGGTGTTCGACTTGCCCGACCCTGCCGAGTGCTCGATCAGGTACTGCTCACCAGCGCCGTGCTCACGAGCATGAGCTTCCAGCGCGAGTACGGCATCCCATTGGTGGTATCGGGGGAAGATGACCATCTCGGCAAGGCGCTTCTGAAGGGCGGTTCCCTTCGCGGTGCGCTCGACGTGCATGAACCGAGCAAGCAGGTCCAGCCAGTTGTCCCGTTGCCAGACGCGCTCCCACAGATACGACGTGCGGTGTCCGGACGGGTTCGGGGGGTTCCCCTTGTGCCGGTCGTGCCCGAGGTTGAACGGCAGGAACCTCGTGGCCTCGCCCGCGAGCCGGGTAGTCATGGAGACCTGCTCGGGATCGACGGCGAAATGCACGAGCGCTCGCCGCCCGAGGGTGACGTTCTTTGGGTCCCGGTCCTGGCGGTACTGGGTGATGGCGTGCTCGACGGTCTGGCCGGTGATCGGGTTCTTCAGCTCTGCCGTGGCGACCGGGATGCCGTTCACGAACAGCCCGAGGTCGATGGTCTTGCCGGAGCTGGGGTCATAGGGGAGCTGGCGGGTGACGGTGAGCCGATTGGCCTGATAATGCTCAACCAGCTCCGGGGTGAGCCCATGCGCAGGCTTGAAGAAGGCGAGCCGTAGCTCGACGCCGAGGTCCACGACGCCATGACGGAGCACTTCGAGGCTGCCCCGTTCATCAACGTCCTTGGCCAGCCGCCGCACGAAGCCGCGCTGGGCTGCGTCGGGGTCGGTGCCGTAGCGGCTCAGCAACTGGTCCCAGGCCCGTGCTTGCGTGGCACCGATGAACGCGAACAACTCGACGGTGTCGAGGCCGACTGTCGCGTCGAAATGGGAAGGCAGCGATTGGGAGTAGCCACCCTCGGTCAGGAGGGACGCCTCGATGACATCCTCGAAACCGTGTTCGTCAGGTTTCATGCTGCGACCGTTGGGATGTCCAGTTCGCCGGTGACCGCGGCGGTGATAAGAGCATGACGGCGTTCGGTGAGAAGATCGACTTGGTGTTCCAATGTGGCGTTGAGTTCCGCATGGCGCAACGCGATGTCATCGAGGTAGCGAACGATCCGTGCCTGCTCGTCACTGGATGGCCACGGAAAACGGTGCACACGAAGCTGTTCCCCGGTCAGGTGAACGATGGTGCTGAGATTGCCCTCGACAGCGAACACCGACATCTTGGCCGCCGCCCGAAGGCAATACATCAGGTACCGGCCATTTGACCCGTGGCGAGGTCGCACCCGGTGTATAGCCTTCTGGTAGTAGCAGTCGGACACCTCACCGGCCCAGACGGCTGCGCGTCCGACTTCTCCACCTTCGCAGACGAGTAAGTCTCCCACACGAAGTTCGCAGCGTCTCCGATCACCCATATCAAAGTGCATGGACGCCAAGTCCTCAAAATCAAAGCGACCCCATTGAACATTGACATTTCGCAGGTACGGATGCTGCTCCGGTCCGGCGGCGGCATCGGCATTGAGCATTTTCCCGAGTTGAAGGTCAAAGTTCATCGACACAGTAGGTGTGGCCCAGTCAGCCGGAATCTCGGCAATCCATGTAAGCACGGTAGACCGCACCGGTCTCCGTCCGTCGACCCCTCGCGTGATCGCAGAAAACACAGCAGCCTCGAATCGTTCGTCCAGGAGGTCTATCATTTGTTGCTTCTTTTCGATCAGAGCGTCGATGCGGGCGGTCTCGGTGTCGAGGTAGTCGGCGGTGGCGTTTTGCGTCTTGATGCTCGGAACAACCACGTGGATCGAGGCGAGAGAATCGGTCGACAGCTCCGCGAAGGTTGAGCCTTGACCCCTGCTCCCGAGAAAGTCACCCCTTGCCGACAACTGGTAGCGAAAAAACCGAATATCTACTGGTCTCAACGGTACAAGCCCACGGCATCCCTGGTTGAAGGCAGTAGGGCACGGGACCTCGGCGACATAGCCTATGGGTGCGCGGGTCGACACAATCAACGACCCCTTTGGGACACAGGTGCTACCGGAACTAAGGCCCTTTTGAGTCAGGGTCCGGCCGCATTCTTTGATGATTCTGCCATCCACTGGGGCAAGATCCATCGGCGTGACCCATGGAATCTCACCGCCCCAGTTCTCGGAAGCCGGAGTCGGTGTTCCACCATTCACTACTCGGAAGACCCGCCGCAACGGAAGCGTCGGCAGGATGTTCACTTCGTGACCTCTCGCAGCAGCCCCTGAATCTCAGCCTCCAAAGCCTTGATTTCGGCGTCGATTTCGGCGAGTGGCCTCGGGGGCACGTACTTGTAGAAGTGCCTAGTGAGCGGTATCTCGTAGCCGATCTTGGTCTTGTCGTAGTCCACCCAGGCGTCCGGCACGTACGGCAGGACCTCAGACTCCATGTACCTGTCCACAGTGGATCGGTAGGTCGGCGAGGCCAGACGTTCGGTCGGATCGACCCCCCAGACAACCGCCTCGCTCGGCAGGGGCACATTCTCATTGTCTCGGAGGTCGGGGTCTGGTTCCGGCTCACCCCGCCGGTTCGTGATGACAGGAGCGTTCTCGTCACGGACCGCAAGCGCGTCCCAGAGGACCTTCTCGATAACCTTCGGCACCGGTCCAAGCTTTCGCGCAAAAGCTGGTTTGTCGGGGAAATCTTTACCCACTAGCGCGTGGAGTCTCCTGGCTAGATCGGCCTGCTGAGGCTCGCTGAGCTTCCCCCACACCTTCTCCTGCGACATGACGTCCACCGCATCCTTTGGGACGCTCCAGCGCAGTCTGAGTGGGCGCTCGACGGTGATCCGCTGGTAGCCGAAGGACTCGTTCGTGAACACCTTGACGCGCTCGTTCTCGGTGAACTCGCCGTACAGCCGGGTGATCTCCTCGATCTGCTCGGGGGATATCTCTTTGCGCTTGTCCCCGAGGGACTTGCGCATCTTCACCCAGCACTCACGGGCGTCCACAAGCTGGACCTTGCCCCGGCGCTCGGGCGACTTGCGGTTCGTCACGATCCAGAAGTAGGTGCTGATCCCCGTGTTGTAGAACAACTGGTCCGGGAGCGCGACGACGGCTTCGAGCCAGTCGTTCTCAATGATCCAGCGCCGAATCTCGGACTCTCCCGAACCTGCTGCCCCAGTGAACAGCGGGGAGCCGTTGAAGACGATGGCGATACGAGACCCACCCTCCTCGACAGGCTTCATCTTGGAAATCATGTGCTGGAGGAACAGGAAGGTCCCGTCGTTGATTCTCGGTAGGCCCGCGCCGAAGCGTCCGTTGAATCCGAGCTTGTCGTGCTCGGTCCTGATCGCGTCCTCGACCTTCTTCCACTCGACGCCGAAGGGCGGGTTCGAGATGCAGTAATCGAAATGCTGTCCGGCGTGGCCGTCGTCGCTGAAGGAGTTCCCCGGTGCGATGTGCGAGGCATCCTGGCCCTTCAGCATCATGTCGGATCGGCAGATGGCATAGGTCTCGTCGTTCAACTCCTGTCCGTAGACCTGAAGGCTGGCGTCAGGGTTGAGCGAGCGCAGGTGGTCCTCGGCAACGCTCAGCATGCCGCCTGTGCCACAAGCCGGGTCGAACAGGGTTCGGATGACACCGGCGTCGCGCAGGGCCTTCTCGTCCTCGATGAACAACAGGTTCACCATGAGCCGGATGACCTCGCGGGGCGTGAAGTGTTCCCCGGCCGTCTCGTTCGACAGCTCAGAGAAGCGCCGGATCAGTTCCTCATAGAGGTAGCCCATCTC
>Ga0182014_10007350_pt1 | contig 11572 bp, 8 predicted proteins | sample 612S2DmetaG_FD_120489 | JGI IMG/M metagenome (GOLD analysis project Ga0182014, IMG submission 120489) | Permafrost microbial communities from Stordalen Mire, Sweden - 612S2D metaG | ecosystem: Environmental > Terrestrial > Soil > Wetlands > Permafrost | place: Sweden: Stordalen | collected... | reverse complement strand
GTCAGCTCGGAACGCGGTGGAGTGGCACACGATGGGTCTGCGGCCAACCCTGGAGCACATCAAAGAGGCCCTGAGCAAGTGCGGCAAGGAACATGCGGAGCGAAGTGAGGTGACCGCCGGGCACCTGGCCGAGCAGCGGAGGACGGCCCTGGCGAGCTTCGCCGAGGATCGGAACGGTGGCGACATCCCGCCGGCCCTGGCTTTTCCAACTCTGAGGGAGACGCCGTAGCGGGCGGCTGCTGTGGTACCAGCGTTGGCCGCCATGAAAGCCGTGCTGCTTGCGCCGGCGACCACTCCCCGAGGACCGTCTATTCCCGTCGGTTCGGCCAACGCCGCGAGAGCCACAGTGAAGCCACGCCCGCGCCGCCGAGCAGCAGAACGGGGATGAGGTACAGCAGCCACTCGGGCGGCGCGGTGCGCGAGTGGGCCCAGACGTCCCTGGGGGTTCCCGGCGCCTGCGAGCGCTAGTTTGCGGCTGACGGCACCTTCCTTAGCTCCGGGCCTCTATGTCGAGGGCTACCTCGCCCGCCACGGCGAGCGCCACCGGGTCAGCGTCATCGCCCACCGGGCCTGGTCGATCGCATTGGCGCCGCCGGCGCCCGAGGAGGATCGACCCAGCGGCACCCACGCCTCCCCCCGGGAGCACCAGCGGGCCGGGCACGCGAGGCGCGTGGCGATAGGGACGACGAGGGAGCGCCTCATCTGGGTACGGCCGACGACGGTTCATCCAGCGCACCCCGGGCACTGACGATCTACCTGCCCAATTCCCGACAATGGGCTGGTGGTCAGGTTCATCAGCCATCCCTACGTGGCCCTCATCGTCACCATCGTCCTGGCCGGTGTGGGCTTCGAGTTCCCAGCGCGGGAGGTTCCAAGAGATGGCGAGTGCCTTGTACGGAATTGACAAGCGCATGGTCTCGGGCGATGGCTAGCCCCGACGCGGGAGTGACGCCTCTACCTCCAGCCCTTCCACGGCATGCGCAGGAGTCGCCCAATCGGCATTGGGTAGCCCGAGAGGATAACCCCGAGCGCCTGCCATTTATCCTACAGAGACACCGCAGGCACCAAGGACGGCGCGTCGCTCCTCACAAAGACCGAACTAGGTTGACGACGCGCTGCGCGTCTTCGAGCGACAATTGGCTCAGGCCAACGAGGTCGTTGACGGAGTCGTCGTAGTCGGCGTGATTGCGTGCGCTCCGCAGGCGATTCAAGGTGATGCCGATCAACTGGCGCTTCTGGTCCAACGGATCTTCGGCAAAGGTCCTCCCCACGTACTTGTGGGCCGCGCCCGACTGTGGGACAGGCAGCCCCTCCACATCCCGCAGACGCCTAAGGCCGAGGCCGAACGCGGAGTAGTAGGCGCGGCTGATCGCCGACCGGAGGCCCGCCTCATCCCCGACGGCAGCCAGCGTCCGCGCCTGAACCAGGTAGTCTTCCCAGTCGAACATCAGGGCTCGCCGAGCTCCACGACGATCCGGCTCCGCTCCGACGGCGGCTGCTGTAACCACCAGTTCCGATCGAATTCGTGCAGTTTCTTCACGCGGTCCGGGGCGTCGGTCAGGATTGATACCGCCAACTCCGGCTCTTCGATGTCTGACTCCATATCCTGCCAGACGCTGATCCTCGCCCCCACATCGCGCCCGAAGTACTCCCTGATGGCCTCACGCGTCCTCTCCAGCAACGGGACCAGATCCGGGTTGGCACCGATGAACAGCTGCACAGCAGGCTCGCTGAGGTCGTACCCTTGCTGTAGCGGATGGCTCGCAATCTCGCCCAGGCTGAAAAGGCCGGGCGAATCCGCGCTCCCCATGAGTTGGGCGAACGTATTCGGCTTCAGCTTCTCAAACGGGCCCTGATCGACGCGCCGGTAGCGCCACGGAGTGCCGGTTAGGGTCGAGACCCGCTGGCACCACAACTCGATCGCCGCATCCTTCGCTTCGGTGCCCGGCCACAGCCGCCCTTTGGTTTCGATAATCCAATTGACTTCGCCGGCATGGGTCTCTTGAGCGACGACGAAGTCAGGGAAGTAGTAACCGGTTGCTCCATTTGGCTTAACGTAGTCCACGCGAAATGTCGTTGCCGGCTCCTGCTCGGTGTTGCCGAGAGACGCGAAGCGATCGACGTCGGCTGCTTGATCGAGAAAGGCCGCGAACGCGCGCTCAAACGGGTTGTACGTCGCAACATAGTTGAAGATGGTCTTGGCGCTGGACATCGGCGGTAGATCACGCCGCCAAGCAAAACCTTTCACCTGCGACAGCTTTAGATTCGCCCCCGATAAGTCGATCTCAAGCCGTTCCGCGGTGAGATTGCCAATCTCCTTAGCGAGGTACCTGGCGATGGCCTCGCGCACTTCGCGGTTCCGCAGCGCTTCCCGGGCCTCATCAGAGCCTGCGTCGATTGTGCGCGAGAAGCACCGCTCCACGACGTACTTCCTTACGATGGGATAGAGTGCAGCGAAGTGCCCCGTGAGGTTCGCGACCTCAGCGACCCTATTGACGATCCCCGCCAGCATCTCCTCGGCCGGCCGCGCGTCCCCTAGATCCACCTGGGCGGCGCCCACGTGAACGTCTAAGGTGCCGAACTGCATTTTCAGGCTCACCTTCCGAGCCTCGGGGAGCTCTGGCCGCTCCCAGATGGGCTTCAAGCTCAGAGGATCGAGGTCCGTCAGCCGTTGGTAGGAGCGCTCGTACGCTGGGGACGTGAGCGGAATGACTATGTCCCGCTCTAGCTTAGCCTGCATCGCCTCGATGATGACCGGCGGTTTCGGAGCGGTACTCGTAGTCTTGATGCCCACGCCCTCTTTTTCCAGCTGGCGAACGAACGCCTCGAACCCCGGCGTGCCCACCACCTCCAAGGTCTGGGTGTGGTCAGGCCCGAGTCCGGGCAATAGCCTCAGGCCACGCCCGATCGCCTGCTCGGGCAAGATCTGCGACGCCGCGTCGAACGGACGGAGGCCCAGGACAACCGTAACGCTCTGGACGTCCCAGCCCTCCCGGAGCATCAGCACGCTCACGACCACCCTGACCTTGTTGCCCGGTAGATCGATTCCGTTGGCCAGCTTCCTGGCCTCTTCAACCTGGGACTCGCGAACGTTGCCCTTCTCGTCGGTGTGGATGATCAGCACCTCCTCGGGCTTGAGCTTCAGCTCTTTGGTCTCCTTCAACCACGAACCGATCGCGTCGGCGTACGCCTTCTTCTCCGCCATGATGAACAGCACGGGCTTCTTTCCGAGCTTCGCGTAAACCTTCTCGTGGTCCCGCAGGCGTTCGAGCGCCACCCTGATCCAGTCCTGGTAGGAGTCGATCACGTTTTCGCGGGTTACCTTCTCCGGATCCGCGCGATCGACCTGGTGCACGACGATCGGAGCCTTTACGATCCGGTCCTCAACGGCCTGCGCGAGAGGGTAGTCGCAAACGACCCACGGAAACGAAGCTCCGTTCTGGTCACGCGGCGTCGCTGAGAAGTCCAGCCACGCGCCAAGCCCCGTCCGTAGTCGCGTGTGAAGACCCATGAGGGTCTCGTGCCACTTCAAGTCCTCGTCCCAGACGTGATGGGCTTCGTCGTTGAGCACCACGAGATCGCTCAGTTCGCGGACACGGTCCAGCATTGGCCGCGACTGGCGCAGGTCCTTCGAGGGCTCTCGTCCCAAGAGCACCTGCACCCACGAGTCCGCCCCCGCCTGTTCCTCGTGTGACTCATACAGCTGGTGGATGTTCGTGAAGAACAGATTGCCACTTGCGTCGGGCTCGGTCGCATCGCCCCGTCTGATGATCTTCAGGCGGAACTCGTCTCTGAGGTCGTGCGGGAGAAGGGGGAGATTACGGAAGATGCTGCCGTCCCCGAAGTCGCGGTCGAGCCGCTGAAACACGATGACATTCGGTGCCAGAAGAAGGAAATTGCAGGAAAGTCGTGAGCCCCTTACCCGGCGCTTGTGAAAGTAGGACCAGATCATGGCCATCGCCATCACCACGGTCTTGCCCGAGCCTGTGGCCATCTTGAAGGCGTAGCGTGGCAGCCCCTCAGTCGGCAGATCCTGCACCTGCTCGCGTTCTTCGCCCGGAAGCCACCGACGCACTTTGCGAGTGCCATCCACGGTGGTCTCGTACGCGATCCCCGCGCCCTGCAACGGAAGCTGAGACTGTTTCGCAAAAGCGATCTCGCCGAACTGCTCGATCAGGTCCTTGGTGTCAGCAAGCTTTCGTACCTCGTACAGATAGATCAGTGTCTCGATGGCCTCGCGCTGCCCGAAGTAGAAGCGCCATGGCTTCTCGTCGACCAGGTGGTCCTCATCGAACCAGAATCGCAGCAGCCGCTCAGTCGTCGGTGAGACACCCTCGTACTTCCCCCGCCACGCGTCGACCTCCTTCCGAAGGCGGTTCACTAGAAGCTGTTGACTTGGGCGCCGTCCCGCCACGACATCCCAGTCCTCTTCCGATCTCTTGACGAGATAGGCGTCTGGTGCTAGGCCCGCGCGGCCGGCGCGGTCGGGAACCTCCGGAAGGTCCTTGTCATAGCTAACTACGGACTTCGGCATCAGACTGTCACCGAGTATCCCTGCGACGTGTCGTTACCAAAGATGTCAATCACTTTCACTACGACCCGGTATGTGCCCGGTTCTGGGTAGGCGTGCGGATCTGATACAAGCACGAGCGTCCCGTCCTTGCGCGTCCTGTAGGTCACGAAACCTTGCATAAACGTATCGCTCCGGAAGTCCCAATCCACCGACCAGTAGTCGATATAGTCGGACCACCTGCTGATCTTCCCGCGGACCGCCTCAGGGATCATCTCAGTGTTGGGGATTACGAAGTCCTTCAGCTCTATGACTGTCGTGAGCGGCTTCGGCTTTGTGATCATCACGTTTAGATAGGCTAGCTCAAAGAACTGGACATCGCCCTTGGCCGCCGCCTCCGGCTCCATCACCTCGCGCGGGATCTGCAGCAGAACGAGCTTGATACCCCTCGCCTTCGCGGCTTGGTGCATGAGGCTTCCCGCCCTTACCCCGTTGTTTGGACCGGCGAGACCCATCTCCCACTCCCAGCCGAGCACGTGCAGTTCTTTGTGCTTCAAAGCGGCACACTCGTCGAGCGCGAGGGTGATCTCGTCAATCGTGACGGGAGCGTCGATAGCACCGATATGGATCATTGCCCCAGCCCGCCGCCCGTGCAAGTGCGCCATGCCGGCAACCGGCTCGGCTTTGTAGAGCCTGAGCACAAAGGCAAGGTACTCGAAGATGGCCTGCTGGGTGTTGTCGTTGCTTTCCCTACCGAAGGTCACACCCTGCCAGTACTGTCGCTCGTACTTCCCGAGGTTGAGGACTTCGAAAGGCTTGCATTCCGGCATGCCTAGCAGTCGCTTCCGGCTCAGATGTATTCCATAGCGGCTCAGGTCGCAACCTATCCACCGTCTCCCCATCGCCTCGGCCACTTCCAGAGTGGTACCGCTGCCCGAGAAACAGTCCAGCACCAAGTCGCCCTCGTCCGACGACGCCTCCACAATTCGCTCGACTATGCTCTTTGGCTTCTGAGTCGGGTACCCGAGATTCTGCGTGCGGTCGGCCGGCTGCAGCATCGACAGACGCCAGACGTCATCAACGGCCTTCTCGTCCGTCTCTCGGTAGACCACTTTCCCGTCCGGTCCCTTCACATTGACGATCCGTCCAGTGGTCTTGTCCCAGCTGCGCCTGATCTGGCGGACCGTCCCCTCGGCCCGCTTCTCCTTGAGAGGTCGAAACTTGTAGTCTGACGTGCGCGAATACCAGAAGATGACATCGTGATCGGAAGCGAAGCGATTCACGTTGCCTTGGAACTTGTTGTAGTAATGCCACACAATCTCGTTGCGGAAGTTCCCAGGCCCAAACACCTCATCGAGGACCACCTTGGCGTAGTGGCCGATGTGCCAATCCAGGTGGACGTAGAGGCTCCCTCGCTCCGTTAGGAGTTCGTGTAGAAGCGCCACGACTTCGTAGAACCATTTGAGATACCGATCGCGCGACGTTAGCCCCTGATCCTTCTCCTCCAGCGAGACGCCCCACGTGTCCCGGTAAGCTTTCTCTTCGAGGATCGTGCGCTCCTTGAACACGTCGTCGCCATCTACGGTGACCTTGAAGGTGAAGTCATCCCCCGTGTAGAACGGCGGATCAATGTATATCAAGTCCACCTTCCCGGTGAAGTCGCGCAGAAGTGACGGCAGAACGTATTTGTTGTCGCCCCAGATCAGTTTGTTGCGCCAGCCCTCCTCGAAGGTCGCACCCTCCTTCGGATCCCAGAAGTCGAAGAGCGTTTGCTCGGAGCGCCGAGCCACTTCGCGCGAAGGCCGACTCATGTTGACGGTCTCGATGACCTGGAACGGCAGCCATACGCGCGGCTGCTCGACTCGGTTCCCAGCCTCGTCGTACTTGCTGGGCCAGACCAACTCGGTACGCGTCACCTTCATCTGGAAGCTCCTAACGGTCCCGGATCCGGATCCCGGATCAGGCCTCCCACCACGCAGAACGACTTCATGTCGCACTCCTTGCAGATCTTCCGTTCCGGTGGGGTGATCACTCGGAAGTCCTTGTCGAGCACCTTGGCTACCACCTCGTCGAAGTGCCGCCCTGCTGCCTCGACTAGGCCCGGACGGTACGGAAGCTCGACCAGCGCATCAGCCTTCAGGGGCTCAGAGGTGAAGTACACCAGGAGGCGGTCGGGCCGCTTCCCATGACGGCGCTCGAGGATGTGCGCATAAATGCACAACTGGCGCTCATACGCCTGGATGAGTGCGTCGCGATCCTCAGGCTTCGGAGCGGTCTTGAAGTCGAGCAGTTCCAGCCTCCCGTCCCCCCCCAACAGCAGATCGACCTTGCCACTTAAGATGTAGTCCTCCTTCTCCACACTGACGTCGACCTCTGTGGCAATCACACGACGCATCTCTGCCTGGTTCTGACGGAAGTAGTTAAGTACCTGCTCTAGCGCAGAGGCCTGCGCTGCCGGGCCAATCGGCCGAACATCTGACCGCGCAAGGAGCGCGAAGGTGCGCTCAAATAGTGCCGCCACCCCGCTCTCGTCTAGCGAGGCGCTCTTCCCGGCAATTGCGACGCGGTGGATCTCTTCGATCGTCTGATGAACCAGCAAACCAAAGAAGATCACCGCCGAGCGGGATGGGGTGAAATCGTACTCGCGGAAGAACTGGTACTGGCGCGGGCACGTCTCATAGACTTTCAGGTCGCCAGTAAAGCTAAAGCGTCGTTTCAGCGGAGTCCGCTCCTTGATGGCAAAGCGCTGAGCAGCAAGCAGATCCTTTGCGACGTACGGCCACTGCGGAAGCCCCTGAACGATAGTGGCGAAATGTGGCTTCGGAGCATCTGCGGCGGTCAGAACCAAGATCTTCTCAGCGCGCGAGAAAGCGACGTAATGAAGCCGCATACGATCGAAGGTCGTGATCCGGGACTCCGGCTCATGCGGCGGGCGCTGGTAGTAGCGCCCGAGGTCACGGTCAATCTGCTTCGCAGTCGAGATCTGCGAGTCGAGGCTCCCGACGATAGTCACCGGGAACTCGAGGCCTTTCGCTTGGTGGATCGTCATAATCTGCACGTACCCTTTCGGGGTCGGCTGATTCGGATCTTCATACTCGTTGATACCGCCATCGAAGAGTAGCCGCAGGAAACTGGTGAAGAAGTGGTAGCGGAGGATCTCTCGATTCGCGTGCGTCACCACGGAATAGTGGTAGTAGATCTGAAAGACGTTGAGCAGCTGCGAAAGAGTGGCGAGGTTCCGAGCTCGGTTCTCGTCCTTGACAAAGTCGTGGAACGGCGCCTGGGCCATGAACCTGTAGAAGTAGTCCGCCGGCCTCATATCCAGCGCTTCACCGTCGTGCAAGCCGGCGATCTCCGCCGTAAGCCCTTGCAGGAGGAGCGCCATAGGGTGAGGTGGTGCACATCGCTTCCCCAACTCGACGATGCACTCGTCGCAGTAGGCGGCGAGGTTGGCGAGCGCGCGCCCCTGCATGTCGCCGCGCCCCCCGCCGTGGTAACCGAAGACCAGAGCGAACGCCCCGATCATGAGCCGGACCTCTTCGTTCTCGAACCAAGTACGCGCCCGGGGGCAGAAGGTCGGGATACCACGGGCCGCCAGCCCAGCGATGTACGGGCCGCTGTGCTCGGACCGCACGCTGTAGAGAAGGATGGCAACTTGGCTGTAGTCGCTGATTACCTGTGCGTCTTTGAGGAACCCCACCAGATCCGCCACCCGAGCGGCCTCGTCCCGCTCGCCCCTGCCACGAATCGAGAAGACGGCCGGGTAATCGGGGTAGTCCGTAGTCGGGTCCGGTTGGATCGTCTTGTCGAATCTGAAGGCCGGCCCGTTTGGGTTGGACCAGTCCGCTGAGGCCATCCATCGATCGTAGGCTCCAACAATCGTCTTGTGGGAGCGGTAGTTCGTTCCGAGGATGATGCGCTGCGCCTCCGGAAAGCGCTGCGGGAACTCCAGTAGATTCCGAACCGTGGCTCCTCGAAAGCGGTACAGACTCTGGTCCTCGTCTCCTATGGCGGCAAGGTTTCCGGTGCCGGACGCCAGCAGCCTCACGACCTCTTCCTGAACGTGGTTGGTGTCCTGAAACTCGTCGACCATCACATAGTGGATGCTGGAGACCAGCGACTCTCTAACGGCCTCATCGGCGAGCAAGTCGTACACCAGGCGCTGCTGATGCGCGAAGTCGACCCGATTCGCGCCGAATAGGGTGTTTCGGTAACGCAGGTAGCATTCGCCGATGGCCGAGACAAAGGACTCGCTGTCCCCGGCGAGACGTTCGGGATCGATCAGCTCTTCGGTGATCTTGTTGAAGTGGCTGCGCAACCCTTCGACGGCCCGCCACTTCGTGCTCCACCGGCCCATATACGGTGAAGCCCCAGGTGCGATTACGTCGAAGTTTTCGAAGATGAAAAGGAGCTGCGTCAGGTCGTCGAGCGTCTCAAAGCCCGCACCCAAAGGGGTCTGGTGCCGATACTCCATAAGGATGCGGTTACAGATGCCGTGGATCGTGCCAGTCCGCAACTCCGAGAGATCACCAGCGTAGCGCGTCTGGCGCGCAGCCGAGGCAATCCGATCCCGCAGCTCGAATGCGGCCTTCTCCGTGAAGGTACACACGACTATCTGACCAGGCTCGGCCAGGCCTCTCATTAGCAAGTTGAGGGTGCGTAGCACCAGGGTGAGAGTCTTGCCCGAGCCGGGGCCTGCAATAACGAGTAGCGGTCCGTCGAAGTGCGAGATGACGGCCTTCTGGTCGTCGTTGAGTGAGGGGAAGGAGGCGAGGAGTTCAGGTGCGATGGTCACCGTGGGTCGGCCCCAGGCATGCTGAACACAACGTCTGGGCCGATCACCAGGTGATCCAGCGCGCGCGATCCATCGTGGCGAGAGCCAACCAGGGCGTGCGTGAGCTGGCTGTCCGCCCTGGAGGGACTGGGGAGCCCAGTCAGATGGTTGCGAGCCAACACTATCGCCGATGGGCCGCGCGTCAGCGTGGCGTATACGAGCATTTGGGGATAGATGATCGCGCAATCTACGGTCCCATGGTGGAGCCCGGTGAAGGGTTGCGCAGAGCCGCACTCACCCGTCGACTGCTTATGACTGGTTAGCCGTGTGCTCTGGCCCTGGTTCGGCGCTAGCTAGAGGCTTGGCCTGCCTTCGCGGATGTCGCCGGTGAAGGGCGGCACTCCGAGCCGAGGACGGCACTGGCTGAGGCTCCCAAAAGCTTGACAAGCCTTAGAAGCCCACTTAAGCTACAAGGCATGCCGACGGAAGGCTACCAGGCCGTCATGCGACTAGCCCGCGAGCGCCCGGACCTCGTCAATGCCGTGCTCGCAAGCCTCAAGCAAGCAGAAGCAGCTGGTCCATTCGGGGGGGAGTTTGCTGGGTCGTGGGTCCTCCACGAACTTGGGAGTTGGCTGCCCGGGCTCCGCACGCTTCGCGCATTTGGCGTTATTGAGAAGTCCGGTCGCTCCACCCGCGGCGGAAACCGGTCCTACTACACGATGCCGGACGCTGATGGTGTGCGGCGGGCCCTCGGCGACCTCGGCCATCTCCGCGGGGGCGAAGCAATCCTCCGTGACTGATGGGCCAGTTCTGAAAGCTAAGCGGATTGCACCCGGCGCATACCAGGCACTGCGCGAGGCTCTATCCGTCGTCTTCTGGTATAGGCGCGCCTTCAGGAACTTCGTCTCTGCCGCGCTCCGAGACCATCCGGAAGTCCTCGCGCCTCTCAATTTCGAGGAACCGAAGCGCCAGGTAGCCGACGCGCTCGTTGATCGGCTCGCGAACGCCGAGGTCCGCTACCGAGACGTGACATTGGATCTCATGGTCGCTCTCGCAGGCATGACGCGGTTCCCGGATCTCGAAGGCTTAGAGGACGCACCGGAACGCGTCGCACAAGCCACAGCTGCAGTTGAGGAATTGCGGGCTTGGACCGGTAACTACGCACGTGACTTGGAGGAGCGCCAGCGCCAGGAGGCGACGTGGCGCGCATTGCGAGAGCAATCTTCAGCACTGAGGAAGTTCAGCGACGACGTCAGTTCCTTGCACGGCGAGTTCCTTCAGCTCGCTGCGATGACGGATGCGGCCGAACGTGGACGAAGATTTGAAGGTTTCTTGGCGCGCCTATTCGCGCTGTTCGACATGCAGCCGCGCCTTGCATACGTCCTCGAGGCGGAGCAAATTGACGGCTCTCTCAGCTTTGACACCGATGACTACATTGTCGAGGCGCGCTGGCGGAATACCCCAACAAGCCGCGAACACACTGACGTCTTCGCGGCCAAAGTTCGCCGGAAGGGAAAGAACGCCCTTGGGCTGTTTGTGAGCGTCCAAGGCTTCTCGCAGGATGCTCTCTCCACGTACGCTCAGTCGACGCCCTTTCTCGCTATTGATGGACTGCACCTCATGGCCGTGCTTGAGGGCCGGATTCGCTTCGACGACCTTCTCCGAAGCATGAAGCGGCACGCCAACGAAACCGGTGACTGCTACTTGGCACCATCCCATCTCCTGGGGCACTAGATGAGGTCGCCGTTTGGCGCTCGCCGGCGGGATGCCGACTCCGAGCGCCCAAAGTGTCCGCGGTCAGGTACAGCACGCGTGGAGGGGCGGTCACCCTGGGGCGCCAGAGCAGCGGGGTCCTGCCGTTCTCGGTTTGGGCTGGATTTCGCTTACGCGGGATCAGGCGCGCGAGCGGCTGTCCTGGGCGGTACGTTCGAACAGCCGACGCCGGAGGTCCTCGAGGGGCACCAAGGCGCCGTCTGGGCTTTTGGCCCGCCAGACTCGCCAGCCGTTTTCCGACTTCCGCACGGTTCCAAGGCTGCGGTAAGCGGCGATCGCCGCGGTGGAGATACTCGTGTAGGCCCCGTCCTGGCAGGTGATCGAGCCGTCCAGATTGACGATGGCAGTCAGTCGGGTGCCTTTGTAGAGGAGCTCGAGGCCGTCGCCGGGGTGCAGAAGACCGCCCTGCAGTAGGTCCTTGATGGTCAAGTGGAGCCAGGGCGCCTTGGTCGTAGGCCGGCCGAGAGGCCCTCCGGCTGGCGAAGGGGTGCTGACGCGGCTTCGCCGCGCCTCTC
>Ga0182014_10007348_pt1 | contig 11575 bp, 11 predicted proteins | sample 612S2DmetaG_FD_120489 | JGI IMG/M metagenome (GOLD analysis project Ga0182014, IMG submission 120489) | Permafrost microbial communities from Stordalen Mire, Sweden - 612S2D metaG | ecosystem: Environmental > Terrestrial > Soil > Wetlands > Permafrost | place: Sweden: Stordalen | collected... | reverse complement strand
TCGTCTACGGCAAGACGGTCACCAAGCTCTACAAGACCTTTCTGGCGACCTACCGGCCGACCGGCGGGGTGATTCGCGTGGTGATTGTCGAGGAGGATCACGATTGGTATCCGTTCTTCTCGACCGATCCCACGGCCACGGCCGTAGAAATTATCGAAGCCTTTGCCGACCGAGCGACGATCGAGCAGGACTTCCACGACGTGAAGGAAGTCTGGGGTGCTGGCCAACAGCAGGTGCGGAACATTTGGACGAACTTGGCGGTCTATCATCTGAATCTTTGGATTCACACGTTGGTGGAACTCTGGTCCTGGAACCGTCCACACGAGAAGCTATGCGATCGCAGCCTATCGCCGTGGGACGATGCCGAACGCCGTCCGTCTCATGCCGATCGCCGCAAAGCCTTGCGACAACAGATCATGGAACACGAATTATCGACGCTTGCCGCCGTTCGGCGGCTACCACGGAAAATCCTCCAACTGACCAAGCGCCTTATGACCTTGGCCGTGTAGGGTAAGTCGTTTCGTCAGAAAGTGCAGAACGTGTAGAATGCCCTCAATATTGCGGATATCCCCCGCATTGCCGAGCCAAAGGTTACGCGGAAGGATTTCTCGCATTTTCTGACGCGGATGTTTACGGTGTGTCGGACGACCGTGCCGGCGGCCGCGTAACGCAATTACGCCGCGTGGACGCGGCGGCTAAACCCAATCCCTAATCCCTAATCGACCGCCGGCTCCCGCCGGCGGCTACTGGTCCCTAACCCCTTGTCCCTAGTCCCTTATCCCTCTTCTCCGATAGCGATAATACGCGGCGCACGCTCCTTCCGAGGAAACCATCGGCGCGCCCAACGGCCGCTCCGGCGTGCAGTAGAGGCCGAACGCCGGGCAGTCGTGCGGCTTCTTGTGGCCTTGCAGAATCTCGCCGGCAATACATTCCGCCGGCTCGTCGGCCGTGATGGCCTCGACGCCGAAGCGGCGGTCGGCGTCGAACTTCCCATACGCTTCCCGCAGCGCCAGGCCGCTCTGCGGAATCTCGCCGATCCCGCGCCACTTTCGCGGCACCACCTGAAACACCTCGGCGATCTGTCGCAGGGCCGGGCGATTGCCCTCCGGGCGAACACTGCGGGCATACTGGTTCTCGACCTCGTGGCGGCCCGCTTCCAGTTGCTCGACACACATCAACACACCCTGCAGGATATCCAACGGCTCAAAGCCGGTAACCACGATGGGCACGCGATACTTTTCGGCGATCGGCCGGTACTCGTCCATGCCGGTGATGGTGCAGACGTGCCCGGCGGCCAGAAAGCCCTGCACGCAGTTGGCCGGCGAGTCGAGCACGGCGCGGATCGCCGGCGGCACGAGCACGTGGGAGACCAGCACGGAGAAATTCTCCAGGCCCAGCTTGGCCGCCTGAACCACGGCCATGGCGTTGGCCGGGGCCGTGGTCTCGAAGCCGACGGCGAAGAACACGACTTGCCGCTGGGGATGCTTCTGGGCGAGGGCGACGGCATCCATCGGCGAATAGACGATCCGCACGTCGCCCCCCGCCGATTTGACCGTCAGCAGGTCCTTCTGCGAGCCGGGCACGCGCAGCATATCGCCGAAGGAGCAAAACATCACCCCCGGTTGGGCGGCGATGGCGACGGCCTTGTCGAGGATTTCGATGGGCGTCACGCAGACCGGGCAGCCGGGGCCGTGAATCAAGGTGAGCTCTCGCGGCAGCATCTCGTCGAGCGCGAAGCGAATGATGGCATGGGTCTGGCCGCCGCAGATTTCCATGATGTTCCACGGCCGCGTCACCGCGGCCCGGATGGCGGCGGCCAGGCGCCCGACGGCTTCGACATTGCGGTATTCGTCGAGGTATTTCATGGGGACGGGGGGCGGGAGGCGGGAGACGGGAGATCTTGGACTTGGAGACTTGGAGATTCAGAGATTGGTGGCTCTCCCGTCCCCGGTCCCCCGTCCCCCGCCTCCTCGTCCATCATGCCGCCGATCTCTTCCAAATAGCTGAAGATTTCCTGGGCTTCGGTCTCATCAATGCGGCTGATGGCGAAGCCGACGTGGACCAGCACGTAGTCGCCCACCTGGGCTTCGGGGGTATAGGCCAGGCAGACGTCCTTCACGATGCCGCCGAACTCGACCTTGCCCATCGACAGGTCGTCTTGGCGGTGGATTTCCAGCAGCTTACCCGGGATTCCGAGGCACATCGAATGATCCTTGCAGTTGATGCAGGGCGAGGAAGGCCTGCCCGAGGGCAAGGCCGCCGTCACCCGGTGGGACACAACGGTGAGTGTACACCGGAAAACCGGCTGCCGACAGCCGGGAACGAACCCGCCCACTCAACAGCGCGTTTTGAAAACAGCCGCCGGTGAGCACGATCGGGAGGCCGGCGGGGGCCACGGCCCGCGCGACGGCCACGGCCATCTCGGCCAGGCCATTGTGGAAGCGAGCGCTGATGCGGCCCACCGATACGCCGGCCGCCCGATCGGCCAACAACGCCTGGACCAACGGTTGCCAGTCGAGGATCATGCTTTCGTCGGTTATTTTGGCAGTGGGAATGCGTTCGGCGGGCGCCAGGGCGAACGGGTAGCTCCCGTGCTCGTTCGGATCGGCGGCGTATTCGAGCGCCATGGCCGCCTGGCCCTCGAAGCTGGTGACTGGCGGCAGGCCGCAGATCGCCGCGACGGCGTCGAACAGCCGGCCCATGCTGCTGGTGCGCGGAGTGTTGACGCGCCGGGCCAAGATCGTCATGAGGGTGTCGATTTCGTGGGCGTCGAACCATGCCGCCGCATGCTCCGCCGCGTGGGGACCAAGCATCTCGAAGAGAATGCCGAGGGCCGAGCGGCGCGGCTCGCGGACCGCGCGATCGCCGCCGGGCAGGGCGAACGTGCGGAGGTGTGCCGCCCGGTGGAACGCTGCGCCTTCGCACCGCAGCGCCTCGCCGCCCCAGATCGTTCCGTCGGGGCCGTAGCCGGTGCCATCCCACGAGAATCCCAGCACGGGTCCCTGCAAGGCGTGTTCCGCAACGCATGCCGCCACGTGGGCGTGGTGATGTTGGACCTGCACCAGCGGAACGTCCCAGCGCGTGGCGAGTTGTTCGGCGTACCGCGTCGAGGCGTAATCGGGGTGCAGGTCGCAAACCACCGCGCTGGGCGTAACCTGGAAGAACTCCACCAGATCGTCGGCCGCCCGGCGAAACACGTCGACGCTCAGCACGCTATCGAGGTCGCCGACGTGCGCGCTCATCACCGCCTGTGTTGCTTGCGTAGGGTGGGTTGCATGCACGATACCCAGCAAGAGCGCCACCGTGTTTTTGAGGTGCCCACCGAGCGCCAAAATGGTCGGGACGTCGCCGGTCGCGCCGGGCACTTCGATCGGCAGCGGGGCAAATCCCCGCGCACGGCGAAGTACTTGAATGCCGTCGGGACCGAGGCGGACGATCGAGTCGTCTACCGGGCGAACGATCGGCCGGTTGTGCGTCAAGAGCACGTCGGCGATCGCACCCAGCCGTGCCAGGGCATCCTCGGTGGTGATCGCCATCGGTTCCTCGGAAAGGTTGCCGCTGGTGCACACGATCGGCCGCGCGACGTCGGCCATCAGCAGATGGTGCAAAGGCGTGTACGGCAGCATGACGCCGAGGTACGGATTGTTTGGGGCGACGCCGTCGACGATTCGCAGAGGAGAGGGGAGAGAGGAGAGGGGAGAGGATTCATTGCTACAAGCGGCATCTATTGCTGCCGCGCGCTTCGGTAGCAGGACGATGGGCGCTTGGTGCGAGGAGAGCATTCGGACCTCCTCGTCCGAGACGTGGCAATACGACCGCACGTCGTCCGCCGAGGGGAGCATCACGGCGAACGGCCGATCCGGCCGCCGCTTTCGCCGGCGCAGGCGAGCGACCGCCTCGGCATCGGTCGCATCGACCAGCAGTTGAAAGCCGCCCAAGCCTTTGATGGCGACAATGCGGCCGGCCAACAAGGCCTCGATGGCCGCCGCGAGCGCCGCTTCGCCCGAGGCCATTTCGCGGCCCCGGGGATCGAACATTTGCAGCCTTGGCCCGCAACGCGGGCAAGCGATCGGCTGGGCATGGAACCGCCGGTCGGCCGGATTCTCGTACTCGGCCTGGCACTGGGCGCACATCGCAAACGAGGCCATGGACGTCCGCGAACGGTCGTAAGGCAATTGCTCGATGATCGACCAGCGCGGACCGCAATTCGTGCAATTGGTGAACGGATAACGGTAGCGGCGCTCGGAGGGGCCGCGGATTTCGGCCAGGCACTCCGGGCAGGCGGCTAGATCGGCCGGGATCGTCGGCCGGGGCGCCGCAGCTTCCGCGCTGGTGCGGATTTGGAACGCCACGGGACCGCCCGGTTGGCCGATGCTGGGCTCGACGACTCGCTCTTGGACTTCGATGGCGTCGATGCGGGCCTGACGCGGAGGGGCGTGACGAAGGGCGTCGAGGAAGGCATCCAACGCGGCGCCGTCGCCTTGCACCTCGATCCGCACCGCGTCGGCCTCGTTGCGCACCCAGCCGGCCAGCCGGCCGAGCCGGGCGGTCTGGTAGACGAACGGTCGAAAGCCGACTCCCTGGACGATGCCTCGCACGGTGATGGCCAAGCGGCGAGGCGACGGCGATACAAAGGCGTCTTTCATGCCCATAACTGGATCGCAAAACCCGCCGGCGATTGAGGATCGGATTGACAATGGCGCGTTTAGCCGCCGACAGAACGTCGGCGTGGACCGCTAATTCGGCCGTTTTGGCCGGCGTGCCGCCGGCCGCTAAACGACATTAACTTTCTGAGTTCCAATAAACGAAGTTGTTTTATCTGCCATCAATAAGTGTATGCCAGGCAACCCATGATCGTAAGGGGCCGTTTGAAGCGCGGGGGGCATAAGCCCCCTGCCTGCCTTCTGCGGCAAAGCAGGGATCAAATCGCGTGGAATATCACGCCGATGTCGGTTATCATGATTCCGTCCTCGACCTCGATGGGGCACGGCCGCCTGTCACAGCTTTGTGAGACGCTTATGTTGTGGATTCGTACCACCGTTCTGCCCGGCGTCGCCTTCCTCGCCGTCGCATTGGCACCGCTTGTGGGCATCGCTGCCGACCAGCCGCAATGGGGCCAGCGCGACTCGCGGAACATGGTCTCCGCTGAGAAGGGACTGCCCGACGGCTTCGACCCCGGCACGCGAAACCAAAAGACCGGCAACATGGAGCTGCCCGCGGGCAGCAACGTGAAATGGGTGGCCCGGCTGGGAGACCAGTCCTACGGTTCGCCGGTGGTGGCCGGCGGCCGGGTGTTTGTGGGCACGAACAACGCCACCCCCCGCGACCCGGCCCTCCAAGGCGACCGCGGCGTGCTGATGTGCTTCGCCGAAAACTCCGGCGAGTTCCTTTGGCAATTGGTGGTGCCCAAGCTGGAAGAGATCAAGTGGGCCGACTGGTACAATATCGGCCTGACTTCGCCGCCCACGGTCGAGGGCGATCGTGCCTACCTGGTCAGCAATCGCTGCGAAGTGCTGTGCGTGGACGTGCGGGGTAAATCGAAGATGCTTTGGCGATTCGACATGCCGGCCGAATTGGGCGTCCGCCCGCACAACGGTTCGAACTGCTCGATCATCGTCCGCGGCGACTTGCTGTACGTCTGCACCTCCAACGGCGTCGATTGGACGCACAACCGGGTGGCCAGCCCCCAGGCCCCGTCCGTCATCGTGCTCGACAAGCACACCGGCAAGCTGGTCGCCCGCGATCAGTTCGGCATCGGCGCCGATATCATTCACGGCCAGTGGAGCTCGCTGGCGCTGGGCACAGTGGCCGGGCGGACGCTGTTGTTCTTCGGCGCCGGCAACGGCTACTTGTACGCCTTCGATGCGCTGGCCTCCGGCGCTCCGCCGGCCGCCGGCGCGCCGCAGATGCTCAAGAACATCTGGCACATCAACGGGCATCCGTTGGCGCAAACGCAAGATCACACGCCGATCGAGCACTGCCACGACACGCATTCCTACGAGGTCACCGGCTCGCCCGTCTTCTATCGCAGTCGGGTGTACGTGGTTTTCACGCAGGAAGCTTTCCACGGCATGAAAGACGGCTGGCTGACGTGCCTCGACGCAACGCGAACGGGCGACATCACCCGCAGCGGCATCGTCTGGTCGTACGACAAGATCGGCGCGAGTGTCTCCACAGTGGCCATCTGCGACGGACTGCTGTATGCCGCCGGCTTCGACGGTCGGCTGCACTGCCTCGACGCCGACACGGGCCACTGCTACTGGGTGCACGACGCCGGCAAACCGATCTGGGGCTCGCCCCTGGTGGCCGATGGCAAAGTGTATCTGGGCACCGGCTCCCAAGTGCTTTGGGTGCTGGCCGCCGGCAAGCAGGCGAAGGTTATCAACCGCATTCGCATGCGCGACGCCGTCTTCACCACGCCCACGGCCGCCAACGGCACGCTCTTCGTGGCCACGAACAAGCATTTGTATGCGGTGGGGAAGGGGAAGGCCAAAGGGGATTAGGGATCAGAGATACGGGATGAAGGTTTATCGGGAGGAACGTTTAGCCGCCGCGTCCACGCGGCGTCGAGCTGCCGAATACTTTTCCCAATGTGATTCGTTCGGCCCGGAACACCAAACCCTCTGACCCTGGCGCTTCATGCCAAACTGCCCACGGCTCGCTTTGCGTCGAGGCGTAACTGTCATGGTAGGAAAAGACCCCTTATTCCCCCTTGACGCGGGGGACAGCTAGATAGAGTTTCTGCCTTTGGGAATCCGCATCAACGCCAAAATGAAGTAACCGATGACAATTGGGGCATAATGCTACGGAATTCTCGACCGTATCCGGCCCACCACCAGCCAATTGGACCACATGATGCACTTCAAGATATGATTCACCCTGATGCGTTAGAAAAGGCCCCCGTTGTCTGCATAATTCGCAAATACCTTTAGCTTCCTGAAGTATCCAGGCCTTTACTGCAGGTAGTCGTTGAATTTCTGGGTGAGAAGCCCCCTTAACAAGGTTCGGTTTTGTATTCCCTGCGGGTCTGCTGATAGGTCCTCGATTTCGTAGATCTTGCACCCTTCTGTCTAATAAAATCAGGTTACTGGTTGGCTGGAGTGATCGTTCTTCTGATATTGGTAGATACGTATATCCGGTTAAGGACGAAATTCCGTTATCGACAAAGATCCTGTCTCCTTTGTAGACCTTAATCTTATGTCTATCTAAATCTGCTTGTTCGGAAAGAACAATGTATCCATAAGGATCAAATAAAGCGCATGGATAGCCCAGAATTGGAGCATACCAATCGCCTGTTTCCCTGTAATATTGGCGAACTACATTGAGGCCTAGCTTGGAAACGAGCCGTTTTGCCTTTCCGCTATTTTCTTTCTTATGCGATTGCATAGACGCTCCATTGTGGGAGAAAAGATGCTCTGGGTGAAAAGGGGCGCAGCTCTTTTTCATTCCGTCCCAAACAAATGAAAGGTCGAAAGACAAAAGACAAAAGACAAAAGGGGTCGGGAGTCTTTACGGCCAGACCATTAAACGCGCTGGCCAGCTATCCGTGAAGTTCTTGCCGCCCCAGTCCTCCCCGCCATTGCAATGGCGGGGCGTTTTGCTGCCCGCTGTCCACCGCCCACTCTCCACTTCCTACCTCGCCTTTCGCGAGCATTTTTCCGCCAACCAGTCGGCTACCTGGGGAATGCCGTCGCCGCGGACCGCCGACACTTGAAACACGGCCGCCTCGGGCGCCAGCCGCTTCATGTCGGCCGTGATCCGCTCGACACTGAAGTTCAGATGCGGCAATAGGTCGATCTTGGTAATCACCAGCGCGTCGGAGCCTTGGAAGATCGCCGGATACTTGACGGCCTTGTCGTCGCCTTCGCTCGTGCTGAGGACCACGATTCGCAGGTGCTCGCCCAGATCGAAACCGGCCGTGCACACCAGATTGCCCACGTTCTCGATGGCCAAGAGGTCGATCGTGGTCAGATCGAGTTCCTGGCCCGCCATGGCGACCATGTTGGCGTCGAGGTGGCAGGCGCCGTCGGTATTGATTTGGACCACGGGCACGCCGATTTTTTCCATGCGTTCGGCGTCGATCGATCCGGCGATGTCGCCTTCGATGACGGCCGGCCGGAGGCGGCCTTTGAGGCGTGAAAACAGGGCTTCCAGCAGCGTGGTCTTGCCGGCGCCCGGCGATCCCACCAAGTTGACGCCAAAAACGCCGGCGGCGTCGAAGCGGGCGCGATTTTCGGCCGCAAGCTGGTCGTTGGCTTTGAGGATATTCTTGGCAGCGACGATTTTCATGATAGTCAGTCTTCGATTTCGATGCTCTGCAGCAGGAGTTCCCGGCCGCCTTCGATAGTGATGTCGCTGCTGGCGCAGCAGGGACATTGGACGACGAGGTCGTCGATTTCCGTCCGTACGCTGCAGGCGTGGCAGCAGCAGACGGCTTTGGGTTCTTGGATCACAAGCTCCGCGTTCTCGACCCGCGTGTTGGGTGCCAGCAGTCCATAGGCGAAGCGGACCGACTCGCTGTGGACGCCCGAGAGCCGGCCGATGCTCAATTCCAAGCGCAGGACTCGTCCCTGATGACCTGCCCGATCAAGCTCCTGCCCCACCTGATCGATCAAGGCTTCGACGATGGAAAGCTCGTGCATAGGAATGCGGAATGCTGAATGATGAATATTGAACTGCCGGTCCTGGTTTTCCGTTCATCATTCATCATTCAGCATTCATCGTTTTAAATGGCTTCTCCGCCGCGTTCGCCGGTGCGGATGCGGATGCAGTCTTCCATAGGGAGCACGAAAATTTTGCCGTCGCCGATCTCGCCGGCGGGTCCGGTGCGGCCACCCTTGACGATGGCGTCGATTGTCGGTTCGAGGAACTCCTCGTTGACGCCGATCATCAACTGCACCTTGCGCAGGAGGTTGACGGAGAACTCGTGGCCGCGGTAGGCCTCGGTCTGTCCGCGTTGGCGGCCGAACCCTTGCACGTCCATCACCGTAAGGCGGAAGACCTCGACGTCGGCCAGGGCCTGCTTGATGGCCTCCAGGCGATGGGGCTGGATAATGGCGATAATGAGCTTCATCGGCTAGGTACCCATGTTTCGGGATAGAATCGGACCGTCTTCATGACAGCGCGGCATAGACTCTGGAAAAAACGGCTTCCGCATCACGAAGCTCAACCGTTCCTTCTAACGGACTCACCCTTTCGCACCTCGCAAACGCTGTGATCGGCAGCCACGTCGCGGGCTAACTCGCTGCTTTCGATCGCACGACGGCATTTTGGTCCACGATTCGATCGTGGTGTTTATTCTCTTGCTCCCGCAGATGGTCGCAATACTTGTGCAGGTCGTGCCCGAAACGTGCTTCGATCTGCAGGGCACGCTCGCGCACTTCCCGCACGATGGGGCTCTCCTCTATCATCGTTCGTCCTCCCAAGCTTGAAGCTGATAGGGCGTAACCAACTCCGGAATGCTCAATCCCATTTCGAGGTTCAGCTCGCGAAGACGCCGCGTTTTGTTGGCATTAGCCAAGTGCTTGCAGTTCCATGTTAACAGAAAATCCATTCGATAGAAGGATGCGATTGCCACGTGGAGTGCATCGCGTATAGGTTCACGCGGCATCAGCTTGCGTGCCTGGTAGACGGCCGCGATTTGCTCGATCTCTCCCGTGATTACCAGTTCAGGCATTTCGTCCACCAAACTCAAACACTGCCGCTGGGTCGGATAATCGCCCTCCGCCAATTCGGCTAGGACTGCTTCCGAGATGTAGCACTCATAGTCGCCCCGCTCAGTGTCCCACCATTGCCGGGTTCGTGCAATGTCGGCGACCAACTCAGGCCGATCATCACAATAGTAGGATGGCACGGTTGTTTCGATGTACACGGTGGATTTCACAGTGGAATTATACGTCGATTGGGTGGCTGCCACAACCGTGGCTGTGCCGATCCCCGCCCCTCGTCCCCCACCCCTCGCCCCGCTATACTGTCTTCTTATGGCCCGTGAACCGATCCTGCAATCGCCGGTGGGTTTCAAGGACGATGATGACCGCGATCTGCGGCCGCAGCGGATGCGCGACATGGTCGGACAGCGGGAAGTCTATGCGCGGCTGGAGATCGCCGTCGATGCCGCCTCCAAACGGGGGGAACCCCTGGGACACATCCTCTTCGACGGGCCGCCGGGGCTGGGCAAGACGACCTTCGCCATGTGCATTCCCCGCGATCTGGGCGTCAGCTTTCAGATTGCCAGCGGGGCGGCCTTGGCGGCCCCCAAGGACGTCATCCCCTATCTGACCAACGCCGAAGAGCGGTCGGTGCTATTCATCGACGAGATCCATCGGCTGCCCAAGGCGGTGGAGGAGTTTCTCTATCCGGCGATGGAGGATTTTCGCATCGACTTGACGCTCGGCGAGGGGGTGAACGCGCGGACCATCAACATGCCGCTGAAGCCCTTCACGCTCATCGGCGCCACCACGCGCACCGGCCTGCTCTCGGCCCCGCTCCGCGACCGCTTTCACATGCGCGAGCATCTGGAGTTTTACACGGTGGAGGAATTGGCGGAGATCGTGGGCCGCAACGCCCGGAAGTTGCGGGTGGAGACGGTCGCTGAGGCGGCGGCCGAGATTGCCGAGCGGAGCCGCGGCACGCCTCGGCTAGCCAACAACCGGCTGCGTTGGGTCCGCGACTACGCCCAGAGCCGAGCCGATGGCAAGATCAGCCTTGCCGTGGCCCGCGATGCCCTGGCCATGCAAGGCATCGACACCTTAGGCCTGGACCCCCAGGACCGGAAATACCTGGAAACCATCGCGCGGGTGTTTGTCGGCGGGCCGGTGGGCGTGGAAGCCGTGGCCCACACCATGAACCTCTCGCCCGATACGCTAATCGACGAAGTCGAGCCGTTCCTGCTGCGGAGCGCGTTGCTGGTGCGGACGCCGCGGGGGCGAAGATTGACGGCCTCCGGCTTTGAGCACCTGGGCCTTAGCCCCGTCGATGAATCCGGCGGTCCCGGACAGCGAACGCTGTTTCAATAATCGGCAAGCAACTAGCCGCTTCTGACCGTCTCGTAGGTTCGACCTGTGACGTGGTTCTGCTCGTTCTCCAAGGCCACGCGGGCCAGACGTTGGCCGCAAGGCGTGGGATACTCGCCGGTGATGCACGCCCGACAAAGCGATTCGGCAGGAAGTCGGATCGCCCGGGCAATGGCTTCTACCGGCAGATAACGCAGCGAATCGGCGCCGAGTTGGGCGGCCATGCGGGCCTCGATCTCGGGCGTCAGCGGCTCGCCCTTAAGAAACTTGGGGGCAAACAATTCGCCGATGGTCGACATGTCGATGCCGTAGAAGCACGGCGAGATGATGGGCGGACAAGCCACGCGCACGTGAATCTCCCGCGGCTGTCCCAACTGCCGAATCCGCTGCAACAACACTTGCAGGGTTGTCGCCCGAACGATCGAATCCTCGACCAGCAACACGCGCTTGCCTTCCAGCACTTCGCGCAGCGGGGTGTACTTGGTCTCGGCCTTGCGCTTGCGGTCGCCGCCGCCTTCGATGAACGTCCGCCCGCTGTAACGGTTGCGGATCAATCCCTCCAC
>Ga0182014_10007347_pt1 | contig 11576 bp, 7 predicted proteins | sample 612S2DmetaG_FD_120489 | JGI IMG/M metagenome (GOLD analysis project Ga0182014, IMG submission 120489) | Permafrost microbial communities from Stordalen Mire, Sweden - 612S2D metaG | ecosystem: Environmental > Terrestrial > Soil > Wetlands > Permafrost | place: Sweden: Stordalen | collected... | reverse complement strand
GCGACAGCGGCAAACTTCATCGTTGCCGGCGCCGCGGCGATTGGGATCGGGTCGGAACTGATGCCCAGGAAGGCGCTGCTTGCGCGGCAGGACCAGTGGATCATCGAACTGGCGCGCAGATTCATTGAGGCGGTTCGGAATGCGCGCATCAACCTGGGCAGGGATGCAGATTAGCCCCGGTTCTTTCTCCTCACAGGGATGCCTTTTCATTCCGCCTTCAGTCGGAACTCGGGTGCAAAAGGCTGCGGGGCAGCAGCGGGGACTGTCGATGACTCCGCCGCGCGGTTGGAGTCTTAGGGACGCAATCATCCGATGAGGGGTGCTTGTAACTTGTGACCCAAAACCCAAAAACTAAGCCGCTGTGAAGTTGAGGATTGACAGCCTGCTGTGGTTCTCTGGAACGAGAAAGGAGAGCCTGGAGACGGGGAAGCGCGGACACAGCGAAGAGGAGATTCTGCGGGTGTTGCGGGAGTCGGAGTCCGGGACTATGCTCCGATTCTCCGAGCCCTGTGTACTGCGGCCGGACCCACTTCCTCCGCTGGGCTGAATCACAACCCTCGAAATCTCGGCGTGGCCGTTGGGCTGCTCGGAGATTTTCTGGGCGTGCTCCATGCGTCCGCCGAAGCTTTCTGCTTGCCGAACGAACGCCAGGTCCGGTTTCATTTCGCAGATGAGGCACGTTGTGCGACACCCCATTTGTAGACCAGTTCGAGATAGCCGAAGTTGGCTGAATGTCCGGCTGGGTAGTCTGCGGCAACCACCGATTTTCCATAGCTGTGAGCGAAGTAAAGATTGAGCGCCAAGCCGGGAGCGACCTGGTAATCGGAACTGATGTCGGCGACCGTGGCGAGGCTGTCATGTCCGCCCGCTGGACGCCCGGCATAGCCAAAGGTCTTGGTATCGTAGGCTCCGCCACCCTGATACCAGAGGTCGTTGCTGGAGGTGAGTTGGAGAAAATGGAGGTCGGAGCGGAGCTCGAGCTTCTTGACGGGTTTGTCGATGAGCTGAGCGAACTCATCGCTGCTATTCATGAGGTCATAGAAGGGAAATCGTGCATAGGCACGTGCGGTTGGAAGGATCTGGAAGAACGTATTGTGAACGCTGTCGGAGCTGTTGTTGTCGCCGGTGCTGCGGAAGTAGCCGCCGCGCAGCCAAGGATGGCTAGCCACTGAGGTCAACCGATAGCCGGCTTCGGTAGCGAAGGCCCCGGAGTGCTGGCTAAGCGGACCCCAGTTGCCGTTCTGCAGCACGCCCCAGAAAAGGACATCGAGTTGGCCGGGGCCGACCGGGATGTTGGCGATAAGGTCGGCGCCATAGGTTCCTATCCGGATGTTCTTATGATCGACCTGGCGAACGGCAAGGGGCCGGTTGTCTGTCTTTGCTATGCCGGTGCGTCCATCATGGAAGTCGATGGCAAAGACGCGCCACAGGAAGCGACGGCTGAACTGATACTTGCTATAGGCGAGATACTGAAGATCGACATTAATCTCGGGATTCGCGTTCATGTTGAAGACGCCTTGGGTAGCGCGGCCGGCCATGGCTGTGATGTCCCATGTACCCTTGCCGTAATGGCCGTCGAGGCCGTCGAAACTGCGTTGACCGTTGGAGAAGCTGAAGTTGCCGATCAGGCGTTGGGCAATACGGTTGGTTTGCAGCCATGCGAGCGTGGTGTCCTTCGGCGCCGTCTCGAGGCCGTCAAAGAACTCGAAACGGCCAAGGCGCAGCGTTGTGTCCGGGCCGTCGCCGTGATAACGGAGATAACCCTGCTTGAACGAGGCGGCAGCAGGAAGCGTGTTGGCGTTGGCCGCATAGTAGTTGCCGCCCAGACCTAGACTGCCCTGTGCGGTGACGGGAGAAACCGAGGTTGTAGGCACGTCAAAGACATCGTCGGAGGAGAGTTCGAGCAGCCAGTCGAAGTGCTCGATCCTCTGCGAGACGCTGACGCGAAGCATCTGCTCTACAAAAGGATAGGTGGTGGTGTAGGGTTGGTCAGCATACCAGTCGTAAGTATTTGTGCGATTGCGTTCGTAGACATTGATGGCGACGGGCAAGTTGGATGAAGATGCAACTGCGGGAGGAGCGGATGCCGGTACAGACGTTGTCTGAGACTGGGCGATGCCGGCGGTCAGCAGGGACGAAGTAAGAGATACGTGGAGGAGGGCAAACTTCCAGGTCATGTACGATTCCTCGATAGCAAAGATTTGTCGGGTGGGCCGGGAAAACGCTTCCTCAGAAGAATCAAGAACATGGCGTCCGAGTTTCGCCGCGGAATTAAGCTTGCAGGTTGCGATGCCCCCCTACTTTAGAGAAGTGCGTGGGAGCCGTACATCCATCAAAAGATTGATTTTTGCCTCGGGGGATCTCCAAGCCATAAGTCAGAGCATTGGTGTAGACAATCCCTGCGTGGGGCGGCGATCCTCTAGTGTAGTGGGTCAGAAGTTCCTGGAAGAATACAGGCTTGGAAGTAGTCCAAAGTGCAACTAACCACTGAGATTCTGGACTCCGTCCAGAATGACAACGTTTTCTCTGATGAACCTTGGACCCAGGACACTAGGTAGCGATGTCAAATTGTCCAATCATTTTGCCGTTGAAGTGGATGAAGCTGGCGGTCAGTTGCGCGTTGATGGCCGGGCTCTGCGCTTGTGGAGCGCAGGATATCCGTTATTTAAGCCACCAGTCGTGGTCGACCGAGGAAGGGATTCCGCAAAGCAGCGTGCACAGCATTGCGCAGACGCGCGACGGCTACCTGTGGATTGCGACCGAGGCAGGATTGGCTCGGTTCGATGGTGTAGCCTTCCGGGTCTTCGATCATACCGTCGAATCCGCGTTTGTCAGCGACGATATTCATTGTCTTGCGGTGGACAGTGCCGGCCTTTGGATTGGCACTGCCGATGGGTTACTACGGCTGCAGCAGGGACGCTTCCGCAGGTTCGGAACAGCCGATAACCTGCCATCCTCCAGCGTCGAGTCGATCACGGCAGGCCCCGATGGCTTGATTGCGGTGAAGACCTCTGCCGGGTGGGCGCAGTGGAAACGGGCAGGTTTTCAAGCGCTATCGACTGGCCACGTCGAGGCGACGGTGGATGGCCTGGGATTGACTCCGGCGCAGGGCAATGTCACGTGGAGCTCTTCCGTAACAGCGGTGGCAATGATGCGACCCGGGGTCAGGCGTGAGTGGCGCATAGGGCGCGAACTGCCTCAAGGGCGCATCCAGACAGTGGTTGTGGACCGTCAGGGGCTGGCCTGGGTAGGCATGAACACCGGCCTCCTTGTCTTGAATCCGGAACAGACGACTGCGATGCCGGTCGGCTTTTTAAGCGGCAACTCGGTGCTTTCGATCTTTCAGGATTCGGAGGGGAACCATTGGATCGGTACCGAGACCTCCGGACTGCATGTGCTGCGTCGGCTGAAGTTCCGGAGTGAGCCTGGGCTTGCCGACAAGGCAGTTACCAGCATCGCGCAGACCATGGATACGACGATCTGGGTCGGCACACGGGATGAGGGCCTGCGCCGCATCCGCGATGGCGTGCTGGACGAACCGGTAGCGGAAACCAAGCTTACCAGTTCTGTGATTCTGTGTCTGGCGCCAGGGGCGCACGGAGGCCTATGGGTCGGAACCCCGGATGGACTTAGCTACGTCGACGAAAGGGGCCTCGTTCAACGGATTACTTCGTCCAATGGACTGCCGGACGACTATGTTCGCTCGCTGGCTGCGGATAGCGATGGTTCGGTCTGGGCCGGGACGCGACACGGTCTCGCCCATGTGCGAAGGTCTGGGGAACGGTTCACGATCAATACCCTGACGAAAGCCGATGGTCTTGGGGGCGACATGATCGGATCGTTATTGCTCACGACAGGAAAGGAGCCTAACTCACAGAGTGTTCTTTGGGTTGGCACGTCCGGCGGACTCACGCGGGTTCGCCGCGATGGACAGATACGCAATTTCACGATCGAAGATGGGCCGGAAGCACAGATCATAACCTCCATGGCACAGGACGTTGCCGGCGATCTGTGGGTTGTATCGAAGAATGGCGGCTTAAGCCTCTTTGACGGGCAGCGGTTGCTGTCGGTAGGGGGATTTCCGCAAGAGAAAGGGCGCTCTGGAGCCGTCGAGGGAGTCAGCGTGGATAAGCTGGATCTTCTGTGGCTCCGGATGGATCGCGGTATTGAGCGTGTCTCCGGCAAAGTGCTCCATGGATGTGCGGGCACTGACGGTTGCTCGTTGCCAGACCAGGCAATCGCTCACTATGGCTTGGCGGATGGTCTGCCCAACGATGAAGTTGTGGGCGGCGGACTTTCCATGGCATGGCTTGCGAGGAATGGGGAACTCTGGTTTCCCACGCGCGGCGGCGTAGCGATCGCGGATACAGGGCATCTGCCCTGGAATACGGTTGCGCCGCCAGTCGTCATCGAACGGTTTCTCGTGGATGACAACTCGCAGGAGTTGACCGGCATGCCCTCTGACATCTCCTTTGGTCATGCGCGATTCACCATGGAGTACGCCGGGCTCAGTTTTTCGGCACCGTCGGAGGTACGGTATCGATTTCGGCTGCAGGGCTTCGATAAAGACTTTACGGACGCGGGAAATCGACGGTCCGCAACCTACACAAACTTGCCGCCCAGGTCGTATCGCTTCCAGGTTCAGGCGATGAACAACGATGGCGTATGGAACGATACCGGCGCGGAGCTGCAGTTCCGGATCGTCCCGCCGTTTTACCGCCGCTGGTGGTTTATCGCACTCAATCTCATCGTCCTGATGACGTTGTTGGCCGGGATCTATCTTCTGCGCCTGCGGCGGCTGCAGCGGGAGTTCAGTGCCGTTCTGGCGGAACGGAATCGAATGGCGCGGGAGATTCACGATACGCTGACCCAGGACTTTGTAGCCACGTCCCTGCAACTCGACCTTGTCTCACAACAGCTAAGCCGGGGCAAAATTGACGTGGCAATCGACCAGGTGAAACGCGCACGGCAGTTGGTGACCGAGGGTTTGGAAGAGGCGCGGCGAAGCATATGGGAGTTGCGCGTCAACAATTCGCAGGACAGTTTGCCTACGCGTCTTGCGAAGGTTGTGCAGCGCGACTCGGGGGCTGGGGTCCTTCCTCAATTGCGTGTGGGCGGTGCGTATCGGCCGCTCAATGCTCAGCTAGAACGAGAGGTGCTCCGCATTGCGCAAGAGGCTCTTTCGAACCTGCAGCATCACGCTCATGCGACGGAGGGATCTGTCGAGCTGCACTATTCGAGTGATACCCTGATGCTCATGATCGAGGACAACGGTGTGGGATTTGCTCTAGACGAAGCATCCCGCAAGGGAGGACACTACGGTTTGCTGGGGATGCAGGAAAGAGCCTCCATGATCGACGCCGCGCTCGAAATTGTCAGCCGGCCCGGGCATGGAACCGTAGTCACTTTGCGTGTACCCATAGCTCCGATAGCGAGGTAAGGCATGGCAGAACGGATTCGCATTATGCTGGTCGAAGACCATCAGGTTGTACGCCAGGGCCTGGTCGCGTTGCTCTCGGCGATGGACGATCTTGAGGTCGTGGGTTCGGTAGGTGATGGCCTGGATGCCGTGGAGTTATTCCGTGGGGTGCAACCGGACGTCACCTTGATCGATCTGCAACTGCCGAAGCTGGGCGGTGTGGAGACGATTCGCCGCATTCGCGGGGAGTTCGCGCAGGCCCGGTTCATTGTGCTAACCACGTTCGATGGGGACGAGGACATCTATCGTGCTCTGCAGGCGGGTGCGCGTGCTTACCTGTTGAAAGGTATACCGCTTGAGGAGCTACTGACGACCATCCATGCGGTCCACAGTGGACGGCTGCGTATTCCTCCTGAGGTGGCCGAGAAACTGGCGGAACGGGTGGGTGCGCAGGAACTCACGGCACGGGAACTGGGTGTCCTGGAGAGGATTGTCGCGGGCCGTGCCAACAAGGAAATCTCAGCAGATCTTTGCATTTCGGAGGCGACAGTGAAGACCCACATCAATAGCCTGCTCGGCAAGCTTGGAGTTGCGGATCGGACTCATGCCGCGGCCGTTGCGATCCAGCGTGGCTTAGTGAGTCACCGATGAGGAACATGCGTCCGTGCGTCCTGTTTCTTGCGGGCCTGTGTGTGCTGCCAACTTCGATGACCGCCCAAACCAAGGCGATCCAAGCCACGAGTGCGCTCTCGAAGAGAGCGTGGCGCGCGGCGACGCCGGCAGAGTTGGAAGCTGTGTTGCCAGCACGAGCAACGGTCGAGAAAGAACGTATAGAAACAGAGTTGCGCACAGCCACAGGAGTGATCGATTCTCGCGGAAGAGTGTTTGCGGCAGTTGTGCTTATCACCGCAGGCTATGCGGCGAATGGCAAGTACTCTCATTATCTGCTGGCGCAGACGCCGGTGCGTATCGGTGCCGATATTGTGCTTCCATCGGGAGCGTATGCAGTCGGATGGACGCGATCGCCCGACGGTCTGCTGGTCCATATATATAACGCAGAGACAGGAGCGGAGCTCGGCACGATTACGGCTCATCCGGCCGCGCAACCGATTCCGATCGTCTCCATCAAGATATGGCCACCGAGAGAGCGCAGCGTGATTCAAATCGGGCGGTTCCTGCTGCCATACTCTCTGGACGAATAAAAGATGGAAGCTGCTCGTTGGAGCACTCCCGGAACCTGGAGGCCGATGAGAGGCTCGATGCTCTTATTGGATCGAATTTAGGTCAGCTGCTGCGGCGATTCGGCCGGGCAGTCAAATCGCTGAGCTCATCTTTGGCAACCCTGTTGTTTGGCGGACGATGAGCCGCGTGTTGATTTTCGATCTAGTCTCAAACCGACTTTGCGTGGATTCCATGTTCGCCAACAAGCTGGTAACCGCGCCTTGCGCCAGGTCCTTGCACGACATGCGGACGGTCGTGAGCGGCGGAATCGTGTATTCGGCCAGATGAATATCGTCGAACCCGATTAGGGAAAAATCTGCAGGCACTTTCAAATCGGCTTCAAACAGAGCGTGCTGAACGCCAATGGCAGTCATGTCGTTGGAGCACATAATCGCTGTGGGCCACTCGGGCAGCTGCAGAATGCGCTGCATGGCGTCGCGACCGCCGTCGAGTGTGTGATCGCCCTCTACGAGCCACGCAGATTGCGGTTTGATGCCGGCGCAACGGAGGCAATCGAGAAACGCCAACTTTCGGGTTTCGGCCGAGCCCAGCCGGAGAGGACCGCTGATAAATCCAATCTTCCGGTGCCCCAGAACAGCCAGATGCTGAACCCCTTCATAGATGCCCGCCCGATAGTCCACCTGCAGATTGCTGCTGCGAGGGTGTCTCGGCGTCACGTCGATGAAGACCACTGGAATGTCCTCGCCAGCGAAGCGGTCAAGCAACGATTCCTCAAACCCGAAGGTCATAATGGCAACGCCATCGACATTCCGCTCCAACATCCGGCGGGCGCACAACTCCATTTTTTCCGGCTCGTAGTTCGTGGAGCCAATGAGGATCTCATACCCTCTGGCGACAGCAGCCCGCTCGAATTCCTGAATAAGCTCCGGAAAGAACGGATTTGTGATCTCTGAAATGATCAGCCCAAACAGCTTGCTTTTACCCGAGACCAGGGCGCGAGCCTGGGTGTTGGGGACGTAGTTCAACTCGGCGACGGATTTCCAAACACGGGCTGCCAGGACCGGATTTACAGTAGGCACATGGTTGATGGTTCGAGATACGGTCGCGATCGAAACACGAGCGTGGGATGCCACCTTATGAATGCCGATTCTTGCAGCGCCGTCGGTCTGGGTCTTGCTTCTCATGGGGCGAACTCTTTTTAGTCATTATGACAGCGTCTCATCGAGGATGGACAATCCGCCAGAAGCTGTAGTCAGCAATGCCCGATTGACATCAATTAAGATCAACTTGTACCGTGACATAGTTTGGAAAACGTTTACCATCCAGGACTGCGATGCATGAATCGCCAGTTTTAGGCGGTTTGCCGTTTCGATTTCCGTTCCTAGGCTGCGCTGGCACTCCGCACCGATATACCAGTTGCAGGCAGGTTCCGGTGGTGTAAGCAGACCAGGCGGAAACGAGTTCGAAGGAGAGATTTATGCCGCCGCCAGGTTCGCGCAGATGACATCCGCGGAGAAAGAGTATGGAACTCCAGCGCGAGGGAATGCAAAACAATGTCCAGATCGGAGTTTAGCGCGAGCTTAAGGTGGGTGCCGCAAAGAATTGCTAAACCGTGCAGGCGGATGCTATCGACGAGCCTGCTCGTTGCGATCTATGTGGGACTTGTAAGCGCGCAGATGGATGGAAATCTCAGCAATCCGATCTTGCGCGGCGACCATCCCGATCCCACGATCGTGCGCATCGGACGAACCTACTGGACAGCGAGCACGTCAGGCGACTGGGCGCCGGTGTTTCCCCTGTATCGCTCGGTGGGCCTGCGTCGTTGGATTGCAGCGGGCGCCATCTTTCCCAAGCCCCCGGGATGGGCAGAGGGGAGTTTCTGGGCGCCGGAGATGGTCGTCGACGGCGGCCGAGTGCTGGTGTATTACGTGGGACGAAGGCGCGGCGGTCCGCTCTGCGTTGCCGCGGCGACCGCCGACCGGCCTGAAGGGCCATACGTCGATCGCGGACCCATTGTGTGCCAGGCGGACGGTTCGATCGATCCTGCGTTTGCTCGCGATGAACACGGACTTCCATTCCTGGTGTGGAAGGAAGACGGCAACTCGCAACACCAACCAACGACGATCTGGGCACAGCCGTTGACCTCCGACCTTCTGCACCTGAGCGGGGAGAAGACAGCGCTGCTGGTCAATGAGCCTGAGAGTTGGGAGGGCGGTGTGATTGAGGCGCCATACATACTGCAGCGTCAAGGGCATTTTTATCTCTTTTACGCGGGCAATGCGTGTTGTGGCGTGCAGTGTCACTATGCTGAAGGTGTGGCGCGCGCGGATTGTCTTCTGGGGCCGTGGACCAGGGACCCTGAGAATCCGATCATCCGGCCCAATGGGTCCTGGCGGTGTCCGGGCCACGGAACTGCCGTCCAAACGCCTGCCGGTAAGGACTTATTCATCTATCACGCCTATCCGGCCGTGGGCAATGTCTATCTCGGACGCGAGTCGGTCCTGGATTCGGTGACATGGACTCAGGACGGATGGCCGGTGGTGAATCAAGGGCGCGGGCCTGGTACGGGCGCTGCCGGGGTGCAGGCGGGGTTAGGCTTTCGAGATGCCTTCCGGGGTCCGGCGCTCGATCCGGAATGGAAGTGGCCGGTTGGGCGGGAACCGGCCGTTCACGTCTTCGGCGGAAAGCTGACGATCGAGGCGCCGACGAATGGAGGGCAGGCCTTTATTGCACGATCTCCGCTTGCTTCGGCATACACCGCGAGGGTAGGGGTCTTGCCTACAGGAACGGCGGCGGGAGGCCTCGCCATTATAGGGGATGCAAAGAACGAGGTTGGGCTTTCGCGCAGAGACGGGGAACTGGAGCTTTGGCGTCGCGATCAAGAGGAACGGCACGTTCTGTGGACAAAAGGGGAAGCTCCCGGCAAAGTCATGTGGCTGCGGGTGAGTTCGGCGGGCAACGAGGAAGCCAGCTTCAGCTTCAGTGCTGACGGTAAGGTGTGGTCGCCGGCGGGCGTATCGGTCAGCCTGAAAGAACTGCTGCCGTGGGACCAAGGCCTGCGCGTTGGCTTGCTCGTCGATGGGCCGGCCGGCAGCAGCGTGAGCTTCACGCAAATTTCAATCGCGGCCCTGCCCAATCAAGCGGGCGACTGAGCGGCATCCGGGGGATGTGCCGCTCAGCCGCAGCCTGCTACGAGATCGGTATATCAATGACCTGGATGGTCAGCGCCGGGACGGTGTGTTGCCAGCCGCCCGCCGGGACGTGGGCCGTGGTTGTCTTCGGCACGATCAGGTTGGGGTCCTGCATGGAGTTGGTCGCTGCGTAGCTTGCGCCGTGCAGGGAGATCACGGTCGCGGTGTGGACCGCGCTCACGCCGTGCAACTCGATCGAGAGAGCCTGATCGGAGTTGGAAGCGTTGACCAGTTTCAGATGCAGAACGTGGTCATGCGAGCCCACGGTAGCGGAGTAGAAGAAGCGGTCTCCGGTGCCCGCAAGCGAGGAGCGCGGCGTGCCGTCGCCAAGGTGTTCGGCGAACAGGGACTGCGCATAGTAGCTGGGCGATGCGTAGGTCCTCATGGCGTCGAAGCCGATAAGGTCGGGCGTCCATTGCAGGGCGCCGGGGCAGACGTTGACAAGCAGCGGCGCATAGGCAGCCATCACGATGAGATCGCTGTTGCGTTCGAGTGAGGTCATCCAGGCGGCATCACCGAGGGCGGAGGCGAAGTTGGGGGTTGGGGTTCCGGACATCGAGGCCCACTCTCCAACGAAGATCTTAGGCCCGGTGCGCGGAGCGTTGTCGTAGTGGTGGACGAAGTCCATCATCTCGGCGGGTGGTTTGTAGTAGTGGTCGTCGAGGACATCGGGCTGCTCTTCGGCGCTCGACTCCTTCACTGGAGCAGTCGCAATCAGTTTGAACTGCGGAAACCGCTTGCGAAGGGCCTTGGCGAACTGCGCGAAGCGAGCGTCGTAGCTGCCCGACTTGTCGAACCAGTCCTCGTTGCCGATTTCGATGTAGTGCAAAGGGAACGGAACGGGATGCCCGTCCTTGGCACGCTCGGCGCCCCACTTGGTCGAAGTGTCGCCGGTAACGTACTCCACCTCATCCAACGCGGACTGCACGAAGGGCTCAAGATCTTTGCCCGGTGCGATGTGCTGGCCGCGCAAGGCATAGCCTGCGTAGACGGCCAATACCGGTTCAACCTTCAGGTCCTCACACCATTCGAGAAACTCAAGCAGGCCGAGGCCATCGCTGGAGTAGTAGGTCCAGGGCGCCTGGTGGCCCGGGCGATCCACCAGCGGGCCGATGGTCGTCTTCCAGTTGTACCAATCGTTGAGCGTGTCGCCCTCCAGATAGTTGCCGCCAGGCAAACGCAGAAACTTCGGGTGCAGCCCAGCCATGCGCTCCATCAGGTCGGAGCGGTTGCCGTTTGGGCGATCATGGAAGGTTGGAGGCATCAGCGAAACCAGCTGCAACCACAATGAGCCGGGATGCGCTACGGTCAATTGCAGGTGGTTGGCCGAGGAGGGCGCGATGGCTGCGGTGGTCAAGGTGTACTGATAGCGAGACCATGGGCCGGGGATCAGCGCGATGCGTGCCTCAGCCAACACGGCGCCGGTGGTGTCGCTGATGAGGTTGGCCGTCACGGGTCCGACGGCTGGATCGTCGACCTTAGCGTAGAAGGAGCCTTTGTAGGTAGTGTGCGGGCGGAGGCCGATGCCCCAATAGCCGGAGTTGCCGATGCCGGCTTCGTTGCCCGGGGAAGCCTCATGCACGGTTAGTCTAAGACTCTGTGGTAAGGCCGAACTTGGACCGGCGGAGCGGTCCACGTCCATGGAGGCGGCGGCGTCACCGCAGCGCACCAGGTCCCAGTGCTCGACGCCGACCCACGAGGTTCGGAACGCACGATTTTGGATAAGCTCCGCATAAAGGCCGCCATCGTAGGAATGATTGATCTCCTCGGTCATCATTCCATAG
>Ga0182014_10007346_pt1 | contig 11576 bp, 7 predicted proteins | sample 612S2DmetaG_FD_120489 | JGI IMG/M metagenome (GOLD analysis project Ga0182014, IMG submission 120489) | Permafrost microbial communities from Stordalen Mire, Sweden - 612S2D metaG | ecosystem: Environmental > Terrestrial > Soil > Wetlands > Permafrost | place: Sweden: Stordalen | collected... | reverse complement strand
CTCCAGCGACGAATTGGCATGCTCCACGAGTTTGATCCCAACCAGACGATCCATCTCCTCTACATGGCGTTGGTGCAGTGCTACAAAAATCGCCCGCTTGTCCGGGAAGTATTGGTAGACCGAGCCGATACTCACTCCGGCAACCTCGGCGATCCGGTTGGTTGTGATCGCGCCGAAGCCCTCACGCTTCAGTACTCGAATCGCGGCCTCAAGTATGGCGTCGACGGTCTGACGGGCGCGCCGCTGGTTGGGACGTCGTCGACGAAAGCGCGCTGTGGCGGCTGTTGTCATGGAAGAGAAGCATAAACCAAATGTGAGTATCTGTACACAATATTCTCACATCTTCTTGACAAAGCTAGCGACAACTCCCTTCACAAATGCGAGTGGACAAGAACAGAATTCGCTAATAGCTTGATCTAGTGTTTGTGAGCATGTGTGCATATCTTGGATGACGATGGAGGAACGATGACGTACCTAATCACAGGAGCGACCGGGCATATAGGATCCAAAGTCGTCGAACGACTGCTCCGGAGCGGCCAGCGCCCCCGGGTTTTTGTTCGGGAAGCGGAGAAGGCAAGGTCGCGTTTCGGCCGTGATGTGGAAGTATTTGTCGGAGACCTCGAACACCCAGAGTCGCTGAAGCCAGCGCTCGCAGGAAGCGACGCGGTCTTCCTCATCAACACCGGCCCTGAAATCGCGCGCCGCGACGATGCGGCAGCGAAACTCGCGAAAGCAGCTGGAGTAAAGCATCTCGTGAAACTATCAGCGCTATCGGCAGCTCAGGAGCTTGCGATTGGTGCGTGGCATGCCCAAGGCGAAGCTGCCATCCGTGCCAGCGGAGTCCCCTTCACGTTTCTGAGGCCAGCGGGGTTTATGTCGAACGTCCTTGAATGGGCAACGTCGATTCGAGCCGAAGGGGTGGTACGCGCGTGCACCGGCGAAGGCAGGGTCGCCTACATTCATCCCGACGATGTCGCTGCGGTCGCAACCAAGGTCCTATTGACGGAGCAACACAAAGGGGAGTCGCTGCACATCACGGGCCCAGAAGCCATGAGCTATTCTGAAATGACTGCTGCCATCGGTGCGGTTATCGGAAAGGCGCTGAGGTTTGAATGCATTTCCGCTGTCGAGGTACAGAAGCGACTGGTGGCGCGCGGCATACAAATAACGGAGGCTGAGGCGCTGGTGTCTCTCTGGTGTGCCATCCGCGAGGGATATCTGGCCAGCGTTACCGACCGGGTCAATCAGATCCTCGGCGAAAAACCTATCACGTTCCAGCACTGGGCCGGGCAGAATGCGGCGGCATTCTGTTAATGAGAGCAGGCGTTTCCCGATATTGCGATCAAGACAAGCTCATCTTGGATCGTAAGTGAATCCAAGATATTCCTAGCGGATCGCTGGCAAGCCTGAGTCATCGACTAGACTCCAGTTTCCCAGTTGCCGGCAAGCCAGCCGATGTTTGCGTGTATTCCGTAGGGTGTGGCATTTCATTTCTCCCTTAATGCCGGCTAATGCCGGACGAGTTCTTCTAGCGAACGTGTTGGGCAGCGTCTTCGATCAACGCGGCCACCTCCTTTGGGTGCGAAACGTAGACCGCGTGGCTGGCTCCGGGGACTTCGACCTTGTGGCTGCCGGCCCGTGTGGCGTACCAACGTTCGAGATCGGGGTTGATCGTTCTGTCGCCTCCGGCCACCAACATCCAGCTTGGTTTACTTCTCCACGCAGGCGTGGTGATGACTCCTTTGAAATTCTCAGCCTTGTTCATCACCTGTGATCGCGCCATGAAGGCGGCTTGCTCCGCCGAAAGATCGGCTGCGAAGTATTCATGAAACTGCCCCGGATCGAGGTAGGTGAAGCCATCGGCTGTTTTCTTTATCGCGTTAGACTTGCTGAGGTCGCTGGGGAAGCGCTTTCCGTCGTCAGACTCATTCTCTCCCGCGTCTGGCATGTGGGCCGCGATGTACACCAACCCGACGACGGATGAGTCCGTGCCCGCTTCGGTGATTACGGCTCCTCCATAACTGTGAGCGACAAGAATGCAGGGCCCGTCCAGTAGCGCAAGGGCGCGCTTCGTTGCGGCGACATCTTGCTGGAAGGTCGTCTCCGGCTCCTGCACGATGGTGATGGTGTAGCCGTCTTTGACCAGAATGTCGTAGACGCCTTTCCAGCCAGAGCCGTCTGCCCATGCGCCATGAACCAGCACGACGTTTTTCACGGGACTGTGCTGCGCCTGGATGGTTATTCCAGCTAGCGCTGCAAGCAATATTAGGTAAACAAACCCTCGCGTACTCCCAGTGATAAGCCATACCTTTGTTGCGGAGATTTTCCTATCAGACATGTTTTTGTTCTCTGGCGTTTGCCTTGTCCTCAGCGGCGGGCCGATGCTGGCGGTGAGCGCCAGCAGAGCGGTCCGTCGCTGCTAGAGTTTCGTTCAGTCGGTGCCTGATTCGTGGGCTGCTCGCGCGATGAAGCCCGCGACTTCGACAGGGTGCGAGAGCATAACGACGTGGCTGGAAGAAATCGTGATTGATTTCGCCTTCATTTCTTGTGCTTCAACCTCTTCAAGCTTCGGTGAGATCATGCGATCGTCGCCGGCGATCACAAACCAGGATGGCTTGTTACTCCATGCCGGCGTGCTTATCGGCGCGCCAATCGCTGCACCCGCGATCGGACCTTGGGTCGCGAACAGGACCTTTCGCTCCGCTTCGGGCAGATCCGGAGCGAAGTCCTCAAAAACTCCCTTGGCAGATAGTTTGAAAAATCCCGCAGTAGGCCTAAGCTCGGGGCCCACGGGGGTTGGGTTCGCGGTGATTAGATCCAGCGTCGATTGTCCTTTATCGGGCGCGAAAGCGGCCACGTAAACCAGGCCCGCGACCTTAGGATCATTTCCGGCCTCGGTAATGACGGAGCCACCGTAGGAATGACCCACCAGCAGGAAGGGACCGTCTTCTAGCGCGAAGGCCCGCTTGAGGGTTGCGGCGTCATCCGCGAGTGAAGTGAGAGGAAGTTGCACCGCGGTGACCTTCAAGCCCTTTGCTTCGAGCAGTGGAATTACTTTCGACCAACTCGACCCGTCCGCCCAGGCGCCGTGCACGAGAATGACGTTCTTGACGCCGTGGGATTCACTGCTTTGCGCGAGGACGCGTTGTGCTGACGAGAGGTACAACACCGTTGCGAGAAGTGCGCATGCAAGACCGCAGTGGGTGAAATAGACCGAAAGACTGGACTTTCGTGTGGGTAGCGCGGGGCCCAGTTTGAACCCTCGATTTGTTGCTTCGATAACTGCTTTTCCTGGTTTCATTTGTGTCTCCTATATTTTGTTCTTCTGAAATTTACAAAGACCGTCGTCTTTCTCTGTCCTGTTCTCTATCCATCCATTCGCATATGTAAGGCGAACAATGCCGGAGTTCTATTCCCTCGGCCTGACACTTTCTCAGGAAATTGATCGCGTCCACGTCGACCTGCGTGATCTCGTCCAGGTCAAGCACGACTGCCGGACTGCTGTCCGCAATCAGCGACTTCAGCTCCGCAAGATGCTCAGAGCACAGACGGCCACTAAGTCGTAGAGCGATGTACTCACCGTCAAGAATCCTTTCGATTTTTAGAGTCATCTCTGATTCCGGAATCGCTGCCACATTTGCTATTGCAAGGCTTGTGCCACTTTCACACCCCAGAATCTCCATCAGATTTCGCGCAATTTCTGAGTGTTTGCACCCGCAGCTGTGCTGGAACTACAGAAATTGCTGAACTCTCAGCATGGCAATGACAGCATAGGAACGATTTGTTTTGTGAGCGCGGCTCTCGGTTTCGATGTTTATGCGATCAGCCCAGTTCGCAAGTGTTGGGCACCTGGATTGCGCTTCCGGTGAAGCGTGAGGAGCGGTCTGTTGGCGTCTTCGAGATGACGAGGATGTCTGCCCAGCCAGCGTGGAAGAGTTCTAAGGCGTCTTGAACCTATGTTTGTTGATCTGCAGAGCTTTGATTCTTGAGTCGAGGGTCTGTCGCGGTATTGCAAGTCTCAGAGCTGCGCCGGACGGGCCAGAGACTCTGCCCTTGCACGCGGCCAACGCAGCTTCGATCATTTCTTTTTCACGCTGGGCAAGTGCGCGCTGGCCCTCGGCCAAAACGCTCGGGGATGCATCAGTCGGACCGGGAGGCTGGTGCGACTCCGGCCTCAACCAGCTCTCGTCAACCGCGAACTCTTCTCCCTCGCACAGGATCACCGCTCGCTCAACAACGTTCTGCAGTTCGCGAATATTGCCGGGCCAATCGTAACGTTGGAAGAGTTCCAAGGTCTTCTTCTTTATATGTCTGATCTTTCTCCCAGCTTTCTTCGCGTAGCGCTCAATCAGATACTCAACCAGCAGCGGGATGTCATCCACTCGGTCGCGAAGAGCTGGAATTTGTATGGGAAAAACATTCAAGCGATAAAACAAATCTTCGCGAAATGTCCCTGCCGATACGGCTGCCTTCAAGTCCCGGTGCGTGGCGGCCACCACGCGCACATCCACTGAGATTGGCTGGTTGCTCCCGATGCGTTCAAATTCTCGCTCCTGGAGCACTCGCAACAGCGCCAGCTGAGTCTCCGCTGGCAGGTCACCGATCTCGTCCAGGAATATCGTACCGCCGGCGGCAGCTTCAAACCTTCCCAAGCGCCGCTGCAATGCTCCCGTAAAGGCGCCCTTTTCGTGTCCGAACAGTTCGGAAGCGATCAGCGCAGACGGAATCGCCGCGCAATTCACGCGAATGAATGCACGGGAGGAGCGGTTTGAACGCTTGTGTATGGCACTAGCGATGAGTTCTTTTCCCGTTCCGGTTTCCCCCAAAATGAGAACAGTGGAATCGGTTCGCGCCACTTTCGCTACCTGCGACAATACGCGACGAAGAGACTCGGAAGACCCAACGATTTCGTCGAACATCGACGAATCCGCGATGACCTCGCGCAGCGCTAGATTCTCGTTCCGCATCTTTTCTTCGGCCTGCTTGCGGTCCTCAATGTCAGTTCCGGTCGCATACCAGCGAATGACATGCCCGTTATCATCACGCAGAGGGTTGTATCGGATCAGGAACCAGCGATATTCTCCGTCGCTTCGTCGGGTCCGCTGTTCGATTTCGAAGGGTTCTCCAATTGCGAGGGCCTTTTCGAGCTCGTCCCGCGCCCGCTCCAGATCATGCGGGTGGAATATCCGCTCGCGGAAGCTCTCCGCTTGCACGTCTTCCAGCGTAAGGCCGGTGTATTCGAGTGTAACTTTGTTCGCATAGATGGGTGTGCCGTCTGGTCGCTGCACGACAATGGCTTGAGGAATTGCGTCCGTCATCCGTCGAAGTTCCTGTTCGTCTTGCCGGAGCTTAGCTTGCGCCCGCTTCAGGTCCTCGATGTCGGTTTCCGCTCCATACCAATGGATGACATTCCCGGATTCATCGAAGAACGGCTCGACGCGGACCATAAACCAGCGGTATTCGCCGTCGAAGCGGCGCAGACGCGCTACAATTTCTGCCGCTTTTCTCGAAGGCAGGACCTGGAGCAGCCACTTATCCATCGCCCGCTGCTTATCCTCGGGGTGGATGATGACTGTCCATCCCCACCCGCGCGATTCTTCTAGCGAAAGACCGGTGTATTGGTGCCAGCGTCGGTTGAAATAATTGATGCTGCCATCCGGTTCTCCTCGCCACGCGACAGTGGGTATCGTATCGAGGATTGTTTCGAGTTGGGCTTTCGACTTCTTGAGCTCGTCGAATGCCTTTTTCAACAAGGTTCGGGATCGTTCTGCTTCAGTTGCAATGAGAGCGATGTGGGCGGCTCCTTCGATCAACTGCAGATCGCGGGCGCTGGGACTTCTCGGCTCGGCGCAGTACATGGCAAAGGTGCCGAGCAGTTCGTCGCTTTTCGAAATGACGGGCTGGGACCAAGCTGCTCGAAGGCCGTTTCGCAAGGCGATCTCTCGGTACTCCTCGGCTGGACTTCCTGACCACAAAGGATCACTGGCAATGTCAGGATTAATCACCCGCTGCTTTCGGAATGCGGCTGTACCGCACGAGCCCATGCGCGGTCCGATGGGCAGCGGAGTGATCGCCGAAATCCATTCCTTGGGGAGCCGTTGACCGGCTGCCGGCCACAACCGTTTCCCGTCAGGGTCCATCAGCATCACCGACGACATGACGTCTGGAGATTGAGCGTCAATCTCTTTGCACAAATTCTCAAGGACGTCCGTCAGGCAAACTCCACCGGCGATCATCTCCAGCGTTCGTCTTTCCGCCGTCAGGAGAGATTCAGCCCGTTTCCAGTCGTCCATATGTGTGGTCGTTTCCATAGCATTGGACGTTCATTCCATCAAGCAACATCCAGGCCCTGAACAGGAGTCAGTGACACTCTCCGTCAAAACGCTGAAGGCGCTATCTTTCTCAATGATGATCCGAAGTTGGTCCCCGAAGTTTTGCTGCATAGTTTACACTTCAGCCGCATTTTTCCCGAAGTCCGGTTCGGGAAGGCAGTCTCTCGGTCAGAACTGAATCTGTTCGAGATCCCCCCTCGGCCAAGTGGTTCGAGTCGCCGAAGATGATCAGAACAAAGTTTGTCGAGCCATATCGCCAACGGTTTCCCATCGACCAAGGCCCAGAGTCAATACCCTCGGCACGGTCTAGTTGTGGCGAAGCACAGTTGTGGAATTTCGCTGTTTTTTATGTGATTGCTGTTGAATGGGTTGGAGTCTGTGAACACTTTCCCCGTTGGCGGCTGATTGCGGCCGGTCCATGGCACGATACGGCCATGGCGCCGTACCGGAGATGATCACCGCGGCGCAATGCCGCCGAAGCATAGGTACTTGATTTCAAGGTATTCTTCGATACCGTACTTCGAGCCTTCGCGGCCCAGTCCCGATTCCTTGACTCCGCCGAAGGGGGCGACCTCGGTCGAAATCAGGCCCGTGTTGATGCCGACTATGCCATATTCAAGTGCCTCAGCCACGCGCCACACGCGGGCGATGTCACGCCCAAAGAAATACGCGGCCAGGCCGAACTGAGTATCATTCGCGAGAGCGATGGCGTCCGCTTCTGTCTTAAACCGGAACAGCGGCGCCACGGGTCCGAAGGTCTCCTCGCGGGCAATCGCCATGTCCGGTGTGACGCCAGTCAGGATAGTCGGCTCGAAAAAGCGGCCACCCCTGGCATGGCGTCGCCCTCCAACCATGACGGTCGCGCCTTTCGCGGTCGCGTCACGAATATGGTCTTCCACTTTTGCCACTGCGTTGTCGTCGATCAATGGTCCCTGGGTGGCGCCCGGCTCGAAACCGGGGGCGGGATTGAGCAACTTGACGGCAATCGCGAGCTTTGCGGCAAAGGCATCGTGAATGCTGTCCTGAACAAGAAAGCGGTTCGTACAAACGCAGGTTTGGCCGGTGTTTCTGTACTTTGAGGCGATTGCGCCCTCGACGGCAGCGTCCAGATCGGCGTCGTCAAAGACGATGAATGGAGCGTTACCGCCAAGCTCAAGTGACAGTTTCTTCACCGTGCTCGAACACTGTGCCATCAGGAGTTTGCCGATTTCCGTCGATCCGGTAAAGGAGAGCTTTCTTACCGTGGGATTGGAAGCGAGTTCGGCCCCGATTTCGCTCGCCTTTCCGGTGATCACATTAAATACACCCTTTGGCACGCCGGCGCGTTCGGCAAGTTCCGCCAGCGCCAGCGCGGAAAACGGGGTCTGGGATGCCGGCTTGAGCACCACCGTGCAACCGGCGGCGAGTGCTGGGCCAGCTTTTCGAGTGATCATCGCCAGCGGGAAATTCCAGGGCGTGATGCAAGCCACCACACCCACCGGCTCTTTTACAACAACGATCCTCTTGTCAGCCTGATGAGCGGGGATCGTATCGCCATAGACGCGCTTCGCTTCTTCGCCGAACCATTCAAGAAACGCCGCCGCGTACGCGACCTCGCCGCGCGATTCGGCTAACGGCTTCCCTTGTTCGAGTGTCATCAGGCGGGCAAGGTCCTCCTGATTCGCCATCATCAGATCGAACCAGCGTCGGAGCACGTTGCTGCGTTCTTTTGCAGTCCGCTTGCGCCACGCCGGGAGCGCCTGAGCGGCGGCGTCAATCGCCTGCCGGGTCTGTGCAGTCCCCATTCTCGGAACTTTACCCATCACCTCGCCGGTCGCGGGATCGTCAACGTCGATTACCGCGCCGTCGAGTGCGCCCACCCACGTTCCGTCGATATAGCAAGCCTGCCGAAACAGCAGCGGATCATGCAGCGTGATTTCTGTCGCAAGGTTGGACATAACCTATCTCCTAAAGGCAGTGACTTACCGGTTGCTGCCCCGGTTCCACGCTCTACGACTAGAAATCGCCGTTGTCGCATTTACTTTCATCTTGCTCTCCTCTAATTCCGAAAGGCGACTCCCGCCGGTGCGCAGACCGACGCCAGCGCAGCCTCCAGGACCGAGAAACCCTCTTCCAACTGGTCGTCGGTGATTACCAGAGGGAGGAGCAAGCGAATCACATTGCCGTAAGTTCCCGCGGACAAGACGATGAGGCCGTGTTGCCAGCAATACTCGATAATGGCTTCTGTTTCTTTCTGGGCTGGTTCTCGCGTGGCACGGTCGCGTACCAATTCGAATGCGCGCATGGCGCCCATGCCGCGAATGTCGCCGACAAGAGGGAACTCCGCCGCCCACTCTCGGGTGCGGTGACCTATCCACTCGCCAATACGAACCGCGCGTGTGACGAGTTGCTGATCGTCGAACATCTTCAGCACCGCCAAGGCCGCCTCGCAGGCCACGGGATTGCCGGCGTAGGTTCCGCCCAGTCCGCCGGGGGTGGCAGCATCCATGATTTCTGCGCGGCCCGTCACGGACGCAAGCGGAAGACCGGCGGCGATTGACTTCGCGGAGACGATCAGGTCGGGCTCAATGCCCAATTGCTCGCAAGCGAACAGCGTGCCCGTGCGGCCGAAGCCGGACTGCACTTCATCGGCGACCAGCAAGATGCCGTGCCGGGCGCAAACTTCACGCAGCACATGGAAGAACTCCGGCGGAGGAACCACAAAGCCGCCTTCGCCAAGAACCGGTTCGACCACCACGGCAGCCACGGTACTGGCGTCGACAATGCGCCGGAACACGTCTTCCAGCGCGTGCGCACAGTGGATTTCGCACTTCGGATAGGTAAGTGAGTACGAGCAGCGATAGCAATAGCCGTACGGAACCCGATAAATCTCGGGGGCAAACGGGCCGAAGCTCTCCTTATAAGGATGCACCTTGCTCGTGAGACTCATTCCCATTAGCGTCCGCCCGTGAAACGCATCTTCGAAGGCGATGACTGCAGGACGGCCCGTATAGGCGCGGGCAATTTTAACGGCGTTCTCCACGCCTTCGACGCCGGTGTTCACCAGCAGGGTCTTCTTCGGAAAACTTCCCGGCGTACGCCGGTTCAGCTCCTCCGCGAGCCGAACGTAGGCATCGTACGGGGTCACCGCAAAACAGAGATGGGTAAAGCGTCCCAACTGGCGCTGCGCGGCCTCGCGAACTGCGGGTGCACAGTGGCCGACATTCATGCAGCCGATGCCGCCCGCAAAATCGAGAAACGAATTTCCATCCACATCGTGCAAGACGGCGCCTTCCGCCCGCGCGATGAAAACTGGCGTGGTCGGGTGCGCTCCCCGCGGCACGGCACCCTGTCGCCGCTCCCCCCAGCGAACAGACTGCGGTCCGGGTATTTCCGTGTGCAGTTTGATCGTGTTCACGTCTTTCTCCCTCCAGGAATGCAGGCGAGCGCAGAACGGCTGCGCTCGCCGCAAGCGCCGGCTCAGAACATTATTTTCAAATCCAATTGCAGCTGTCGTGGGTAGAAGGCGGCCGTCGACTGCCCAAATTCCGGGCTGCTCAGGTCACTGACCGGGTTATAAAGATTCACTCGATTGAAAATGTTAAATGCTGCCGCACGGAACTCGACGTTGATGCGCTCGGACACCGCCGTCTTCTTGAGCAAAGTCAGATCGACGGTCTTGTTCGCTGGCCCACGAAACGCGTTCCGGCCGAGATTACCGTTCGTGCCCACCGGGACACACTGGGACCCTGCCCCGGAATTGACGGGTCCGAAGTCCAGTATCGAGTTCAACCCATTCGGACAGAACGTCTGAAGGGCCTGCGATGTCCGGCTATCGGGGTAGAGCGCCGAGTAGTTGGGATCCAAAACTGGATTGCCGAAGAGGCCATTGACAAATTGCGTGTTGCTGAAGCCCGAAGTCTTGACCCCGGCCGGGCGGTTCGGACGATCATAGGCCAGACCATCCATGTTGAAATCGCATCCGTTGTACCACGCCTGGCCGCAGTAGACATCAAACGGCCGGCCGGACTGTAGCGAGACGATCGTGTTGAGCCCCCATCCGCCAAGGACCTTATTCTTCAACGCTCCCCCACCCTTTGGACCGGGGATATTCCAAACCCCGGTTATAGTAAGCCGATGCCGAGCGTCAAATTCCGAAGGGCCATAGTCCAGGTGGGGCTTTTCAATATCGGAGACACCGCTGTAAAGGAGACCGTAACCGTTTGTGTTTTGGTAATCTCCTAAGCCGCCTTCGGTGAGGTTGTCGAGCACCTTCCCGAAGGTGTAGTTGGCCGTGAACATCAGGTTGTGAGAGTAATTCTTGCGCAGCTGTGCGTTCAACCCTTCGTAGTTGGATTGGCTCTCATTGGAGATATAAGTGATCGGTCCCCAGCCGGGGTTGTATCCACTGAAATAGTAGTTGCACGAGGTCTGGTTGCAGATATCCCCGTCAAAACGGTTGTAGTCTTCCCGGGTGTAACCTCCCACACCTCGTGTTCCAACATAATTGAAAGCGAAACCATAGTCGCGGCCAAAGGCGTGCTGAACGCCCAGGAACCATTGCATGGCATAAGCCGATCGTAAATGGGTGTCGACGCCGTTGGGATAGATTTCAATATTGCTGCTCAGCGGTCCGATCCCTCCGTTGGCCAGGGGGGCACCCGTATAGTCTGGATCTTGATTGAGTACGAATGGAAACGCGTACGGGATGGGCGTGGTGCCGATTCCATAAACGGGCTCGAGAAAGGCCGTGTTCGCGTCGGGCGGATTCAAGCGCGAGGAGTTGGTGTACAGATTCGAGTAAGGCTCGTTGTATGCGATGCTGAAGCCGCTACGGACGACGGAGGTCCCCTTTCCAGTCGGATCCCAGGAAAGGCCAATGCGCGGCGCAAAGTTGTGGTAGTCGGTGTCCCAAAGCTGTTTCACGCGGCCGACGGTAGCGCCGGCGATTTGCCGAAATATATTGCTCCCCGAGCCGAGAATCATGTTACTGAGGAGGCCGTTGGTCTCACTTGGACCTGCGAATATATCCCAACGCAGGCCAAAATTCACGGCGAAGTGCGCTGTGATTTTCCAATCGTCCTGCGCAAAGGCGGCCCACCGGTTCCACCGGAAATGGCGTGGCGTGTCTGTGAACTTGCCGTAATTCGGGCTGCCGTAGTCGGCGTTCACGGTGGCCTCTTCGAGGTAGGGTGAGTCCGCCGCGAAGGCGAGGATGCTTCCGAACTCAAAGAACGGATCGCTATAGTATCTGTAGTTGCTGTT
>Ga0182014_10007345_pt1 | contig 11577 bp, 6 predicted proteins | sample 612S2DmetaG_FD_120489 | JGI IMG/M metagenome (GOLD analysis project Ga0182014, IMG submission 120489) | Permafrost microbial communities from Stordalen Mire, Sweden - 612S2D metaG | ecosystem: Environmental > Terrestrial > Soil > Wetlands > Permafrost | place: Sweden: Stordalen | collected... | reverse complement strand
CAGCGCGTGCGGATGCCGGCGACCGTTTCATCGAGAAGCGTCGTCGCATTCCACGACGGCACCTGAGGCACGAGCCACAAGAGAAAGCGCGGCGCCCCGGAGTGCTGGCGAGACCCGTAGTCGAGCACATCGAGAAGGCGTTTCCGGTTTTCGGACAGCAGCAGCGAGCCGGCGATCGGCGCCGTCTTGCGGTCTGCTCGCACGTCGCCCGCGCGTGTAATCGCCTCGCGGTAATAGCGCTCGACTGCGAGCCCGTCGCGCCGGGTGAAGTCCTTCAGGAATTCCGGCGCGAGGTTGAGAAGGATATTGTAAGCTTCGGCGTCGCCTTCGCTTCGCGACTGTTTCAGCCCGTCGACAAACGACGCCACGGCGGTCACGATTTCCGGCCGGTCCGCCTGTTCGTGCTCGGGACGCCAGAGGATGAGGTCGCTTTCTTCCGAACTCGGGTAGGAGGCCTGAGCGCGCACGACGGTGCGCACCGTGCTCAAGAAGCGGTTCTTGGATGTGACCGGATCGACCGAATAGAGGTCCTTCTTCTCGCCCTTGCCGCGCTCCCGACGGTCGGCTATCTCGGAAAAGAACCTTCGGAACGCCTGCGGAATGCGGGCCGCTGCGGACCCGGCCGCCTCTTCGTCAAGGATCGCAAGCTCCGGAAGTCCGAGTTCGAACTCGGTGAGAAAGCGGGGATGTTGGGGCGCAAGCGATATGAGATCGAACCCAACCTCCCGGCGCCGCGGTTCGACCGCAAAGATCTCCGGTTCGGAGCTTCCGTTCCGGAACAACCCGTCGCCGGCCACCGTCAGCCAGAGCCGTCCGTCGCGCCGCTCAACGTAGCCCGGCGCTTCCGCTTCAGCGAGCACAAACGACGTCTCGCGCACATTGAAGCCGAAGAAGGCGGCGGCATCCTTCTCTGAAATTCCGGGAACTGCTTTCACAAGCCTCAGCAGAAACTCGGTCGTCAGCGACGTGCGTCCGAGCACCGCGACCTTGTGATCAATAAGGAAGTTCCGGCACGGAAGGAGGACGTCGTAGACCGCGAGTTCGATCGGACGGTCGTCGTCCGGATCGACCAGTCCTTGGCTCTTCAGATGAAGTACGGGATTTTTTCGCACAGCCATCCTTAGCCTCGCTCACTTTTCTTGGCGCGCGGCGCCTTCTTGGCGCTGAGCAGGTCGGAGGCGTGAACTAGCGCCGCTTCGCCGCCGCCGAGCACCTTGGCAAAATTGTCCGCGAGGCGGCGCATCGGCCCTCCTTGCGGCCATCGCGCGTTGCACCCCACGATCACCAGCCGATCCATAGCTCGGCTGATGGAGACGTTGATTCGATTGCTGCGCGACAGAAATCCCTCCCGCACCGTCGCCACGCCCGACCGCTGAGGTCCGTCCGCGTTGTTGCGCACGAGTGAGAGGATGACGATCGGGTTTTCTTTGCCCTGGTAGCTGTCGACCGTATCGACCTTCACGTGCCGCAGCAGCGTGTCGCCGTGCGGCGCCTTCAAAAGCCTGTTCCTCAGATGATCGCGTTGCGCGGCGTACATACAAATGACCCCGACGCCGTGCGGATACCGCGTCTGGGTCGTCAGCCATTCACGGAATGGCTCATGTTCGTACCACTGCGTGAGAAGAGTGAGGAGGCAGTCCGCTTCGACCCGGTTGATGCGGCTGGTCCCTCCTGCCTCCAGGCTCTCGAAACCTTGTTCGCCGAAGCTGTCGGTCGCGATCCAGGTGAGCGGAACCCCGAGATCGCTCGGGAGCACCGAAGGATCAATCTCCGGCGTATCACGCCCGTGCTCGAGCTTGATTTCCGGATAGAACGTGTCCGACACAAGCCGTCCGATCGCCGGTAGCATGCGGTACTGCGTCTTCAGCTTCTTGCCGGCGGCCGACCCGTAGGCGGTCGCAAAGACACGGTCGAAGTCGCTCCGGATAATCTCGCCTTTGGCGAACCCGGTCCTTGCCCCCACCTGCTGCACGACTTCCGGCTTGTGCTGGGGCTCCAATTGCGCCTGATCCCCCACAAGAATAATCCATCGCCCCGCCTGGAGCGGGACCGAGAGTTCGCTCGCGGTGCAGCGCGCGGCCTCGTCTACGACGACGAGATCGAACGGCGTGCTGGTGAGCCCGAGGGACGGGCGGCCGAGTCCGACACAAGTGCCCGCCACAATCTGCCGCGTGCCGGCGAGAAACGGCTCAAAGCTCCGTTGCGCCGTCGATGCGCTCGTCACAAAGTCGCGCGCAATCTTGCCCGCGGTGCGCAGCCTGGACGCATTGGCCGCATTGACGCCTGGCTCACCTTTGCGCCGCTCCACAAGGGCGCCGACGGTTTTATCGATAAAGGCCGTCATATCGCCCTCGATACCGGCTAGATCGTCCGGCAAGTCAAGGTGCGCCAAATGCGCGCGCAAGGTCTGGCGAAGGCCGTCAACGCGGCTCGCGTCGGAGCCGGCACTGCCGAGCAACTCCGCGATCCGTTCGCAGACCGGCCGGACGGCGGTCTCGACGAAGAGGAATTCGTCGACGAGTCGTTCGGGCAGGCCGAGGGCGGCCCCGGCGATCCGCAGGCGTTCGGTCTGCTGGGCGCGAAAGCGATCCTTGAACAGAAGCTCGACGCGTTCGGTATGATAGGGCAGCAATCGGTCCGACACGACGCCCTCGGCGCCGACGCGAAGAATGCTCGGGTCGCCGCCCGATCTCCGAAACAACGCCAGCACCGACTCCGCCGCGTTGTTCACCGCCTCGTGCGACTGGCTCGCGAGCAACACGTTGCGCACAAGCCCCTTCGCCAGGGCATAGTGCGTCAGCGCCGCGATGAATTTCGTCTTGCCCGTACCCGGAGGTCCTTGCAGCAACCCAAGGGGCCGTACGCCGAGAAGCGCGCTCATCGCTTCCTTCTGGCTCGGATTGAGCCCGTAGGCCTCAACTAACGTATCATCCAAGGCGCACGGCGCAGTAACGGGAAGCAGGCGTTGGCGCGGGTCGAAAACATCGATGAGCCCCGGCACACGCGCCTGGCGCGACAGTACCTTTTCGATCGCGCCTTCGCGCCGGCGGAGGCTCTGAAGTTCGAAGTGGCTGGTGAAGCGAAGCCGCTGGTTCTCCTCAATGATGCGCGTCTGGTTCGGGTTGGCGTATTCCGTCGGATCGATCACGACCACGCCGGGCTTTGACCGCGCGGTGTCAAGTTCGCCGACGCGGCGCCATACGCCCTTGGCGTCGAGTTTCTGGACGCCCACCGTATCGGCCCGGTCGAAATCGAACGTCCCGCTGGAGAGCTCGAACGGCACGACGTGGCGTCTGAGATTGCGGTCGAAGAAGCCTTCCGAAAGCGCGAGTCCTTCCGTGGTGAGCTCGGCCTCGACACCGATGAGGCTGCGCCAGAGTTCAGGAACATCGATATCAACCGTTCGGACCGCTGCCGGAGCAGCCACTATCTCTTCGACAAGCACGTCTTCGGCAACGTCCCCCAACTCCTCACGGTCGCCGGGCTCTTCCTCATCCGCTACATCGGCGCGCTTCGGTTCCTTCGCCTGGCCAAGCGCTTCCCGCACATCCGTATCTTCCAGAAGTGCAGCGAGTTCGCTGAAGTCGTTAATCTCGGAACTCACGACCGTGAGGTCCGCGGCAATCGATTTGAATTCGTACTTTGAGACGCGCGCAATCCATCCCTGACTGACGGTCCGGCGGCGTCCCGAGAACGGAACGCCCTTGACGTCAAGACGGATCTCAATTTCCTCACCGATGCCGCGGATCACGAGCGCGGAGACATCCCCGCGCGCGCGAAGATAGAGCCGCCCTTCGTCTGGAAAGACGGGACCTGTCTCGGCGCCCCGAATCGACAAAGCAATCGACAGGCGCGGCGCCTCGGCGTCCGGCACGAGCGCCGCATCGAGCGCGTCGGCCAGCGGTAAGAGCGTCGCGTTCTGCGGCACGTTGTTCCGGCAGGTCGCGATGGCGGTTGCGATCGCGACCGCAGCGCGCGGATCGATCGGACATTTGGCGAGGACCTCTTCGACGATCTTCGTGACCGCGAAGTTATCCCGCTCCTGCCGGCTACCGGCCTCCGGCGCATAGGCGCTCGACGCGATGTCCCCGTCGGACGCAGGCGCAAAATCAATCGTGTCAACCAGAACCGGCTCGCGGGTTTCCCCGTCCCGGACGATAATATTGTCCGGCTTCAGGTCTCCGTGCGCCGCGCCTCGCGCATGCAGCTCCGTGACGGTCTCGACCAACTGCGCCAGAAACGTCAACGACGCATGCGGATCGAGCCAATCATCCGGTTTTGACGCGAGGCTGCTCGTCAGCGTCTCTCCGCCGATCCAGTCCTGCACCAGAACGATGGCGTCGCCGAGCCACAACACGTCCTTGATACCAGCACATCCCGGCGGAGGTGACAGCTCGAGGTCTAGGGCGCGATTGAGAAAATCAAGAATACGAGGACCTTCGCGGCTCTGGTCGCCCCAGGCCTGCCGTTTCCACATCTTCAGTTTGACGGGCGAATCGTCCTGCGCGCTTCGCCAGATTTCGGCGATGTCGGTGGCGGAGATTTCCTCGACGGCTGGATAGATACCGAACAGTTGCCGTTGCGAACGGATGTCGCCGCGAAACCGTTCAAGACCTTCAATCACTTCCTTCGGCGTCGGCCGCGACGCCGTCGCCGCATTGAACGCTTCAAGCGCAGCAACCGCGTCAGGGAAACGCCGGGCCGGGTCGGTCTCCAGAGCGTTCTCAAACCAATGATGCAGCGGCTCAAACGCCCGGTCACCGTCGACCGAGGCGTTCCAATCCGGCGGATTGCCGGGCGAGGAGCTGTCCGGGACGCGCCCGAACAGAATCTCATGAGCCGCAATCGCGGCCAGAAACACGTCCTTGGCCTTGGCGCTGGAATCGTCACCGAGAACGTCTTCGGGCGCGGTCACCGTCGAGAGGAACTGATAGCGCGCTTTGCCGAGTGAGGCGACTTCCGGAAACTTCGCCGCAAGCAGATGCGAGAGCCGAACGGTCGAAGGCGCTTCGAGCCACACGCTGTGGCTTCCCAAATCCAGATGCGCCGCCTCCGAGGTATGCAGCGCCGCAACGCGCGCGAGTATCTGACGCGCGAGTTCGATCCGATCCTGGGCCGAAAGGTTGGCCCCTTCGCTGGAGATGAAATCGCGCAGCCGCTTCAGCTTCCTTCGGCGGTCGTAGACCTCCCAATAGTTGACGCTCCGATTGGGGTCGGCCGCCTTCGGAACTAGAATCCAGTTCTCGCAATCTTCGTTCCGATCGCGGAGATAATAGAAGACTTTGCCTTCCCGGCCCGCGATCTCCGCCCGCCCTTCCTCCGTCTGAAATCGCCCGTCCTTGCAGTTCGCGAAATTCCAGAGCCGCAAGGTCCCGAGATTTTGGGGCGTGTTCTCTTCTTCCGCCTCATACTCCCGGTAAATATCGTTCGGATGCTGGAAGGTGGCCTGATCCGACGCGGCGACATAGCGATCGTAGCGCGAGCGCCCGGGCTTGAACGATCCCGCCTTGACATTGAAGAACTTGAAGAGACGATCCTTCCAGACCGCGTCGGTCAGCGGGTCCGCCACGATTTGCGGGGCCACATTGCCGAAGGCCGCGCGGCGCGCTTTCTCGGAGCCGAGCGTCTTGAGGAAGTCGTCGATCTCAAAGACGCTGCTTCTTTCCGTCCCAGCGATCTTCGACAGGTTCGCCTTGCCGGTGATGACAACGACCCCGACGATTTTCGGAATCGGGACGGTTTTGCTTTCCGGCCGCGACCTTAATTGCGCCGTGAGCAGACGCAGGACGTCCTTGACGTTGCTGTGAATCTTGGCGACCGGCGACGGCCCGGTATCGCGCCCGTTGTGCAGCCAGTTCCCTGAATCGCTCTCGATGGCCCCGGACCAATCCTTGAGGTCGATGAGAAAAATCATGTGATCGGTGACCAGGATCACGTCGAGTTCGCGCGACCGTCCGAGGCCCGTGGCAAGTTCGAGATTCGTAAAGGCGTACCAGTCTTTCGGCAGGCTTTTGAGGCGCTCAACGCCTTTGACCTCCCGCGCATGAACGCCGCGTCCGCCGTTTGTGACTTGCATCGCCCCCTCCGGCCCGTCTCCCCGGGCGGGAAGGCCATGTTGTTAGGATTAGAAATACACGCTCAGGCTGGATTCGTCTTGGGTTTTCAACCGATATGGGCAGTTACAACCGGGCGGTGACGAAGCGGGTCAAATCCCACGATCGCTTTTGCGTATTGCGTGATTCCGGTTTAGGGAAGCACGGATTTGATCCGTTCGGCGTCCTCTACCGTCACCGGATTGTAGACCACCATTATAGGTGTGTTCGGCCATCGACCGGAAAGGCCGAGTATTCGAACTTGATCGGGCCGGGTGTCGGACGTGACGGACGTCGGTCGTTTGAGAGTGTCCGCTTCGTGCCAGAAATTGCTTTTCAGAATGACCGCACAGTGTGACCGCACCAAATGGCGCTTTAGGGGACTGCTTGAACCCGGGCTCCGAGGATCGAAAGGAGAAGTGTTGCCACTGGCCCCGCGCCGTGGCAGATAAGGCTGCTCTTGGGGCTACACCCAAGGGCTACACCGGCAAACCCGGGCGTGCAAAAAGGCCTTATTTTACGGGGCTTTCTCGAAGCCATTTTATGGTGGCGGAGAGGGAGGGATTCTCAGTAACTCTCCGGAATTCTCGTTCCGTCCGCGAGGTCTCGTTGGCGGCAGCGACCTAAAAAATCGTACACGAAGAGACCGTCATCAGGCGAGCGAAAACCGCCCGATTTTCCCGCCGATCGGCGGCGACTTTTCAGTCGAGACTGCCGCCGAAAGGTGGTAAAAGATCACTCAGGGGTGCTCCACCGGGGTGCTCCACCGTGCAAATGCACTGGCTCGAGAAGTGCTTGTTTTTGAAGGACTTTTTCGCTGCTGTAAATCAGTGGCGGAGAGAGTGGGATTCGAACCCACGGTACGGTTTCAAATTTTGAGGACGGGTATCTTAGAAATCTCGCGAAAAAGTGCCTCTACCGGAAACTCTCCATAAGAGTCCCCCACTGATCGACTCCCATGGCCTGTTATCGCATCCAGAATATCCTGCGCCAGTCCATGTCTGCGCCCCAACGTCTTGATGCGATGCCGCCAGGAATGGCTCGGCGACAATCGCGTATCCACTAACCCAAGTTGGCGCACAAACCGACCAATTACCTTCGTGCCATTACCGCCCCGCTTTCCGAACTTATCCGGCGTAAGATCTCCAAACAGTGGGCCCGGTTTCGCTCGTGTTGCGAACTTCAAGAAGCCAACCTCGATCAAGGCAGGGTGCACCGGGATTATTCGCTCTGATCCACTGGTCTTCAATGAGCCCGCCTCGGGATCGAGTTTCATGCACCAGACACCCTCAATCTTGAGGACGTCTTCGGATCGCAACTGACAGATTTCGGAGACGCGCGCACCAGAATAGGCACCGATCCACGGCACCCACCGCCTGACAGGTTCGCTCTCGGCCAAGGCTGCCCGAAGAATGGTCTTGGCCTCTTCTTCGGTAAAGCTTCGTTTCTTCTCGCTCTGTTTGCTCTTGGAATCGAGCGAGATGCCCTCGGCAGGATTCAGCGGGAGGAGCTTATTTTGCACACCCCATTGAAAAATGGCCCGGATCGGAGCGAGTTTGGCGTCCTGGATCGTTTTAGGACGAAGCCCGGCATCGACCATCGACCGTTTCCAGGCAACGAAGTTATCCCCCGTCACGCGACGCGCGTCGCTATGCCCGAGATACTCCTCAAGCTGCCGCATAACCCGGGTCCATTCGTAAATTGTCTTTGCGACCGGCCGGCGCTCAGACGCCCAACCCTTAATGAGATCGTCGAACGGCACGGGGGTTTGAGATGCCGAGGCATTGCTCGGTGGGACACCCGCTGAAGAGAAGAATGTACTTTCGGGCGACTCGCCCTTGGCCATCCGTGCCAGCGTAAGGCTGGCCCGCTGGAGGGCGGCTGCGATGGCCTTAGCAAGGGTCCGGCGGCTGTTCTCATCCACCCGCAATCCCTGAGCGGCCAAGCACTCGTCAGCTCCGCCCAGGCACCACGCCTCTAGTTCGTGCACCCGCACGAAGTCCTTATCGACCTCGCTAAGAAAGCTGGCGTTATAAGCCTCGCCAGAAGGCGACGGCGTCAGGAGCTGGAACAGCCGCGCCCCAAGGCCTGTATCCCAAAGCGCCTGGTCGCTGGGATTATCCCGATGCTGCGCCAGCCACCGATCATGCACCGGCACCGCGATTTGGTGCGCCTCCCGTTCGGTCAGCTCTTTTGGACCAGCGCGCAGATTAGCCCAACGAACTTCTAATTCGGCTAGCGCCTCGGCATGCCGCCGCTTGGCTTCGGCGGGGTCGCGCGTCAGCAGGCTGCGCTTTTCCTCGCGCTTGCCGACGAGCATGCGCAGGTCTTCCGGAACTCCTTTTCGGAGCCAGTAGACACCACTGTTTGGATGTTTCCAGGGACGTGACATTGCAAGGGGCATTGTACCAGCCTTTTGTACCAGGCGGGTAGCCTCAAGCCATTGATCTTGCTTATTTCCTTCTAAAACAATTGCTTAGAAGGCTTATGGTGCCCAGGGGCGGGGTAAACAAGTTGAATTAGATCAATGGCTTGAGACAAGGTGGGGCACTATCTTGTCTCGTTGTTTCTCTTAGCTTCTCAGCGTCCATGTCCCACCCGTTATCGCAGAAATGCCATGTACGTCTGTTTTTCAGCCCGAGCTGATTGAATTGATGAAATCGGTCTTGGAGGAAGCTGCGGCATCGCTTCCGGAAGCCAAGTGCACCTCGGCGATGAAGGCTGCGATGGCGTCCCAAACCCGTGCCCGGTCCTGCTTGCGCCCGCGCGCCGTCTTCGTCTTCTTTGCTATCGCCATTAGATGCCTCCTGTTTGGTGATATCCCGGCAACGCCGCAAGGATTCACAGGTTCCGGAACCAATCCTTCTGTGCCACTTTGAATCATCTTGTTGCGTGGAGTTCATCGTGGCGTTTCAGCGTAAAAAAATGGAGGCGATCGGGCTCAAGGCGCCTTTGCCAGGCTTCATCGAACCGGCTTTGGCATCCTCGATCGCGAAGGTGCCGTCCGGAACCCGCTGGGTCCACGAAATCAAGTTCGACGGCTACCGCGTCCAGGTCCACCTTGCCAACGAAACCGTGAAGATCTTCACCCGGCGAGGTCACGATTGGACGCATCGCTTCAAGAAGGTGGCCCGCGACGCCTGGCACATCAAAGCCGCGTCGGCGGTGGTCGACGGGGAGATCGTCGTGCCCGCCGCCGACGGCACCACCGATTTTTCGGTGCTGCAGAATGAACTCAAAGGCAGGTCGACAAGCATCGTCCTGGTGGCGTTCGACCTGCTGTACCTCAACGGTCGCGACCTCCGGAAGCTGCCGCTCTTCCAGCGCAAGGCCGAACTGAAGAAGATCATCGCCGGCACCGACATGCAGTTCAGCGAAAGCTTCGAAATCGACGGCCAGGAGATGTTCGCGCACGCCTGCAAGCTCGGTCTGGAAGGCGTCGTATCCAAGGTGCGCGACGGGCCCTACCCGTCCGGACGCAGCAACGATTGGGTGAAGAAGACCTGCGCGCAGCGCGAGACGCTGACCATCGCCGGCTTCGCCCTCGATGGAAGCAAGTGGGATGGTCTCTATGTCGGCCGGCGCAGGGGCGACGAACTGGTGTACGCCGGCAAGGTGGACCATGGATTCGACAAGGCCTCGGCCGCCGACCTGCGCAAGCGTCTGGAGCCGCTGGTGCGGAAGACGCAGGCGTTCGCGAAGCGCATCGCGCACAAGGGCATCTGGGTCGAGCCCAAGCTGTTGGCCGAGATCGAGTACCGGGCCAAGTCCGCCGAAGGAAAGGTGCGGCACCCGTTCTTCAAGGGATTGCGGGAGGATCTTTGATACGGAAAAAAATCCGGAGGCGTCAGCTCCGGGCGCGCCGGAGGGCTTCATCGAGCCGCTCCTTCTCTCTCTCCCAGCGGGCCTCTTCTGCTTGCGACTTCCTTTCAAGGGCCTCCGCTTCGTCCCGGATGCCGCCGGCCCTTTCGGCGTGCTCCCGCTCGGCCTTGGCCAGCGCCGCCTGCGCCTTCGCGACGGCCTGCTGCCTGCGTTCGCGCTCCTTCTGCTTGGCCGCCTCCTCCTTGGCTTCCTCGCGCTCGCGACGCTGACGCTCCCGTTCGTACGCTTGAGCAGCCTTCCGGTCCTCCGCTTTGTCCGGCGGGGCAGAAGACTTCTTCACTTTCGCCGATGGCTTGTGGGCGGGCTTCTTTCGTTCACCTCGGTCGAGGTTCTTCGGCAGATCGGCGTGTTCGCCGAACGGGCCGTCGGAGCCCACGGGACGCTTGAGAACCACTCCCGGCTTCGCCATGGTGGCGGCGACGACATCCGGATCGGTGCTTTCCTTCGCCGCACCCTGGTGGAAGAGGTTGCTGTCGGCGCCCCACGCCTTAAGGGCGGCCTTCATCGACGGCGCGGCGATGACCTGTTCGAAGAAACCCAGCGACGTCTGGTAGGTCTTCAGCTTCCTCGCCATGTGTCGTCCTACCGCCGGAGCAGCGAGTCCTCGAATCGAGCGAACAGGGCGGCGGGTGCGGGATATACCTCGACGCAACCGGCCCGGCGGAGAGAGTCCTTGGTGAACCCGCCGCAGAGCACGCCGATCGTCGCGATCTTCGCCTTGCCAGCGGCTTCCGCATCGTAGGGAGAATCGCCTATCGCCACGGCGTAGCGGCCTTCCATCCCAAGTTTCTCGAGGACGATCTCGAAGATATCCGGCGCCGGCTTGGATTCCTCGGCGTCCTCGGAAGAGGTCTTCACGTCCACCAAGTCTGCGATGCGGGCTATGTCGAGATACTTGTCCAGCTCGTCCTTTTTGGCGGACGAACCGACAGCGACGCGCAGGCCGGCATGGCGGACCCGCCGCAGCAGATCGGGCACCGCCGAAAAGGGGCGCACCAGCGGCAGATACCTGGTCTTGAAGCGCTTGCCGCGCCACTCCTCCATTTCCTTACCATGGTCCCGCTGCGCGTCCTCCGACAAGAACTCCGGAATGAGCTTGTCGCCGCCCTTGCCGATCTGGCTGCGGGCCTGCTCGAAGCTGACGTCGTGGCCGAATTTCTGCATCGCTTCGTGCCAGGCGAGCGCGTGGAGATCGACGGAGTCCAGCAGCGTTCCGTCCAGGTCGAAGATTGCGGCTTTCGGCATTCAGCATCCTCCGGGCGGAGCCGCCCGATTTTCGCGTACCATTCGGCGTACAGCGTGTTCTTCGCCATGCGCCGATTGAGGTCCGGCGAGCCGTCGTCCCAGCAGACCGGACCGCGCTCGCCGAGCGCTCGTTTTACGTCGTCGACCGCCTTGTGCGCGGCGACCTCAGCCTTCAGGTCGTCGGCCAGCTTCGCGTCGCGGACCGAGCGACGGGCCGCCCCCAACCGTCGAACCAGATCGGCTCGCTCCGCCCCATCGAGTCCCGGATTCGCCATGCGCCAGAGTCGCGGACGACGAAGTAGCGGCCGTCCGGGGTCACCGGGTGCTTCAAGCCGCTAGGCCGACTTCCGCTGCGGCT
>Ga0182014_10007344_pt1 | contig 11578 bp, 6 predicted proteins | sample 612S2DmetaG_FD_120489 | JGI IMG/M metagenome (GOLD analysis project Ga0182014, IMG submission 120489) | Permafrost microbial communities from Stordalen Mire, Sweden - 612S2D metaG | ecosystem: Environmental > Terrestrial > Soil > Wetlands > Permafrost | place: Sweden: Stordalen | collected... | reverse complement strand
TTCCTCTTCATGATCGGTCTGCTGCTGCCGTTTCAGCTGGCGATGATCCCTCTCTACTCGACAATGCGCGACCTCGGTCTGCTTGGAACCGTCTGGGCACTCGTGATCTTCTACGTAGGGATGCAGGCTCCGTTCTCGATCTTCCTGTACACGGGTTTCCTGCGGGCGATGCCGGGCGACTACGAGGAGGCCGCGTCACTTGACGGATGCGGTCCGATCGCGACCTTCTGGCACATCGTGTTCCCCCTGCTGAGACCGATCACCGGAACCGTGGCGATCTTGAACATCATCTTGATCTGGAATGACTTCCTCACACCGCTGCTGTATCTGAGCGGCAGCGGCACGCAGACCGTTCCTGTTGCACTCTTCAGCTTTGTCGGGCAATACGTATCGCAGTGGAACCTAGTCTTCGCCGGACTCGTGATCAGTATCTTCCCGATTCTGATTGTCTACTTTGCACTGCAACGCAGCATCATCCGTGGTTTCGTGAGCGGGCTCAAGGGTTAGGACAGATCCGTGAGCGGTACCACATCAATCGCGAGAGGTCGCCAGAACGGCGACATTAAAGAGTCCCTCTACCGCTGACTCGCTTACGAGGCAGTTGTCTGCATACGCAATACAGAAGGAGAAACCCTATGAGACACACTAAAGTCGCTGCCGCATTTCTCGTCGCGTCCATGGCCACAATCGGTCTCACGGCGTGTTCGAACACTACAACAAGCGCTGCAGGAGGTGGTGCAGGCAAGACGACTCTGACCTGGGGCAGCGTTAGCGCCGAGAAACCGGCCGTCAACGCCATCGTGAAGGCGTTCGAAAAAGCAAACCCCGGCATCACCATCAACACGGCATTCGCCGATTCCGACAACTATCAGACGACGCTGCGCACGCAACTGTCCGCCGGAACCGCGCCCGATGTCTTCTTCGTGTGGCCCGGCAACGGAAACCCGATGGCGATGAAGGTCATCCAGCAGGCCGGAATGCTAGCAGACCTGTCCAAGCAGTCCTTCGTGTCGAAAATCCCCACGGCCTTCCAGCCCCTCACTAATGTAGGCGGCAAGACCTACATCGCGCCGATCACGTTCACCGGGATCGGTGCCATATACAACGAGACCGCAATGAAGGCGGCTGGTCTTACCGCGCCGACGACCTGGACTGGACTGATGTCGTTCTGTGCGGACGCCAAAGCGAAGGGTAAGACCGCATTCGCGCTTGCTGCAGCCACCCCCTGGAACACTCAGCTCATCCCCTACGCACTGACTCCGACGCTCGTGTATGGCCCCAACCCGGACTTCGCCCAGCAGATGACCGCCGGAAAGGCGACATTCGCGAACTCCAACTGGACGGAAGCGCTCAACAAGTACTCGCAGATGCAGAAGAACGGATGCTTCCAACCCGACGATCTCGGAACCGTCTATGCGGACGCTCTCACTATGGTCGCAAAGGGAGACGCCCTGGCGTCCGTCCAGGTGAACGCGTCGGCTGCAATGATGCAACAGGGCGCGCCCAGTGGGACCACATTCAGGATGGAGACGTTGCCCGCGACGGACAGTGCTTCGCAGACGCGAATGGCCGGCGCGGCGGGCGCCTCATACGGCGTCAACGCCGGGACTAAGAACAAGGCTGCAGCTCTGAAGCTAATCGACTTCCTGGCATCGCCAGTAGGAACCAACCTCTACGCGACAGGAGACGGTAGCCTCCCCGCAATTCCGAACGCCACGTTCAAGATGGACCCTTCGCTCGCTGTGATCGCCCAAGAGCAAGAAGCAGGCAAGACCGACCCGTTCATGGACCAGCTTTGGCCCAACGCCGAGGTGCAGCAGACCATGTTCGAGGGTCTGCAGAAGCTCCTTGCTGGTAACGAGAGCGTGACGGCCGCATTGAAGGCGATGGACGCCTCATTTGCGAAAGGCGCCAACTAAGACGATGGGTGGGGCCGGGGGGCCCACCCAGTGCCACCCGTTAGTCGATCGCAGTCGAAGGGCGCAATGCCAGAACAACAGGTTAACGAGGTGACTCCCGGCATGTGGGAACTCGTGGACCGATTCGAGAACCCTGCGGCCAAGTACGGACCGCTGCCTATCTGGTGGTGGAGTGGCGAGAAGGTGACCAGGGAGCGCCTGCGCTGGCAAATGGAGCAAATGGTGTCGCAGGGCGTATCGCAGGCCGTGGTGATGAACCTTGCTCCAACTGGTCCGTTGTACGGTGCGCTGGCCGACGACCCGCCCTTCATGTCAGAAGACTGGTGGGAGATCTTCCTCGGTGCTTGCGCGGATGCCGCCGAACTTGGCTTCATGCTCTGGCTCTACGACCAGATCGGCTTCTCCGGGGCCAATATCCAGGGCGGAATCGTCGCGGCGCATCCGGAGTTCGCTGGTGAGGCGATCGAGCAATTGCGGGTAAAAGTGCGTGGAGAAGCCGCGTCCGTCAGCGCCCCCATCGGATCGCGGCTGCTCGGTGCGTGGTTCACCCCCGAGGACGGGAGTTCGTCGATTCATGTGGCGCTTGACGGTCTTTGTGCCGACTGGGCAGGGGACGCCGCGGGCGAAATCGTCATTTGTTTCGCGCAGCAGCGCGGCTTCGACTACTTCTCCCCGGCGGCATCCGCCACGCTGATCGACGTCGTCTTCGGCGAGTATCGACGCCGCTGTGGTGACTGGTTTGGGCGCTCGATTGGCGGCTTCTTCCAAGACGAGCTCCCAGACATGCCGACATGGTCCCACGACTTTGCTGAGGCATTCGAAAGCGAAAAGGGCTTCGATATTCTTACCCAGCTTCCCGCCCTATGGGGGGACCCACTTTTCGCCGGCGCAAATGTCGACGAGGCGCGAGTCCGGCTGGAGTATCACCGAATGCGGGCGGAGCTGGCAGAGCGCGCGTTCTTCGACCCGCTCGCCGACTGGTACGAGAGTGCCGGCCTTCAATGTGGCTTCGACCAGCAGACCCCGGCTCGCGAGGGCGACCCGGTCGGTGCCGTTTCGATTTACGGCGACTACCTGGAGACGCACAGCCGGTTCGGAATCCCGGGAAGCGACCACTGGGGGGATTCCAAGGTCCACAGCTCCCTCGCACACGCGGGCGGACACGAGCGGGTATGGATCGAGGCTTTCCACTCCTCCGGATGGGGCGGAACCCTGGAGGAGACCTATGACTGGCTCTCCCCATATCTTCGCCGCGGGGCGACCCTCTATGACCCGCACGCGGTGTACTACAGCACACGAGGTGGATGGTGGGAATGGGCTCCGCCGTCAACATGCTGGCGCCAGCCCTATTGGCCGGACTACCACGTCTTCGCGCGCGCCGTCACTCGTCTCTGCTCCCTTCTGACCGTGGGCACGCATGTGGCATCGACCGTCCTGCTCTTTCCGACAGAGACGGTACAGTCGTCGCTCACTGCCGACGGTCGGGACCTGCGAGGACCGGGCAGGGACGACAGCTACCACCAACTCAACGGATCGACGGCCTGGTTCGCCGAGAGACCAGGACTTCTGGAGGCCGCCGGCATCGACTACGACATCCTCGGCCACTCCTCGCTGACAGGTTCGCGAGTGGAGCAAGGACAACTGGTTGTCGGCAATGAGCGCTTCGTCAATGTTGTGCTTCCCGCCGTGACCGTCCTCTCGGCCCATGTTGCGGTTGCGCTCGTCGAGTTCGCGGCCCAGGGGGGACGCGTGGTGTGTGTAGGAGGAGCTCCGGACACGTTCGTCGGAGACGCAGGCCAAGACCTGAAGGTGGCCAACGCCTTTGCAGAAGGTGTCGCCGTCGGCCGGATCCTCGAGGTTGACCACCCGGCCGATGTCGCCGCACTCCTGCAGACTCCTGCAGTCGTCGCCTCCGCCGACGCACCGCTCTTACACCGTCGCCACGGCGATACTCACGTCGTCACACTCATCGCGCACGATGAGAACAGCGGCACCAAACAGCCCATGCTCACCGGTTTCGAGAAGCACTATCTCGACGGGGGCGGAGAATTCGACTGGTCGACGTACTGGTCCACCCTGCACGACGACGGTTACGAGTTCGTCCCGGCAGGAGACCGGTCGGTTTCGGTAACCGTGACCGGGGTCGGCGACGTGCAGGTGCAACGTTGGGACCCGCGAACCGGACTGAGGAGTACCGTCCCCTTCCGTCGTGACAGTCACGACAACATCAGAATCGACACGGATTTCCGAGACGGCAGCATCGCGGTCCTCGTGATCGGGCCGACGCTGATCGCTCCGACATCCCCGCTGCTTGTTGACAGGGTCGCGCGCGTGCCCGTCGACGGGCCGTGGTCGCTCACCGCGGAGTCGACGCTGGATAACACATGGGGCGACCTTGATGACCCCGCGGGTGGGCCGAACGTCCCCATCCAGGTGTGGGAATTCACGCACTCCTTGGAAAACGATGACGGGCCACCTACGCGAGTCACGGCGACCTTCGGGCCATTCGCCCAGATCGCCGGGCCCCTCGGGGGGAATCCAGAGTCACGGGAAGCCGCGACCCAATCGTGGAGGCTCGCGAACTGGTCGCTTTCCCGCGGGATCGAGAAGGACCCCATCCACAGCGAAAGCCTTGGTCCCAACGGCTACGTGCCGGAGGAATTCCTGCTGTGGGCGTCCGTGCGCTGCGACCAGTGGTGTGTCCTTCGCACCCACATCGCCGTTCCTGATTCTCACCCGGACGACGTATCCCTGGCCATTGGGGCAAACGCCCGTCGCCGCGTGTTCATCGATGGTGAGGAACGGGACGTCGAGGGAGACGGCTACCTCAGTTTCACCCCACTTTCGCTGTCGGCTGCGCAGTTGGAGGTGTGGTTTCAGGCGACTGACGATGGAGATGTTCGCGCCAGCTTCGCGCTCACGGTTGACCCCGAGGCGTACACCAGACCGGAATGGGTCGAACTCGCAGACGGAAGCAGCCTATCCACAACTGTCGAGGTCTCGACCGTTGTCGAGGTCGGAACCTCAGTCACGGACGCGCGGATCCAGCTGAGCTCCGAAGCGCCCTCGGTCGTGTTCGTCAACGGGGTTGAAGTCGCCCGTCAGGGTGACTTCGACCCGTATGCCCAGAGGCGCTTCACTCGGGTTCACCCATACGACATCGCGGCAACGCTGAAACCGGGCAGCAACGGGATAACCATAAGATCAACGGATGTCGGGCGACGGATTGCCTTCAGGCTCGACTCTGTTCCACGCCGACGCGGCGGTCTTGGCCTGACGAGCCACGCGGGATGGGCCGCCACACGTGAGGGTCGGAGCGTCGCGCTTCGGCTGCGTCACGCCCAGTATGAGGACCCGCGTTATGGATGCCTCGTTCCGAGGCCGCATCCGCTCCAGGGCGCAACCTGGCTCGAGCCCGCCGCTCGCGACGCGTCCGTCCTGCCCCTTGTGCCAGATATCCGCCCAAACGACGGCCGGGTTGAGCGGCTCACGTTCGCGGTTCCTCTAGGCGCCATACGCATCACAGTGCCATCGGATGTTCCTTTTGAGCTCGGTGGCGACGCACTGGCTGCCATCGTCGACGGTGAGATTCTCTTCGAGAGCCCGGCGGCGGAGGATGACGAGCTGACGCTCGTGTTCCATCCTCGCGACGGCCGGAGGCAGGGAGCACTCCTGAACGGACCGCTCTCCACGACCGTTGAGGAGAAGACCGCCACGCTGAGGCCCTGGTCCGAACTGGGGCTTGGCGCCCTGGGCGGCGCGGTGCGGTACCGCAACGGATTGCCACCTGTTCGAATCCTTGATGGCGAGCGGCTGATGGTGAACCTCGGCTTGGTTCGTGGTACGGCAGAGGTCCTGGTGGACGGAGAGCAGGCGGCGACCATGTTCAGCGGGCCCTGGCGGGCCGATATTAGCCGGTTCGCGGCTGACGGTGCGCCCCACGATATCGAGATCGTCGTTCGCGGAACGCTTGCGCCTTACATGCAATATGCTTCGCCGACCTTGGCCGTCATGAACGGACAGACGGTGCACGGTCTCTTCGGCCCGGTCCAGCTAGAAACGTGGCGGTGGGTGCAATGAGAGCCGAGCGGGTCAGCGCACGTGGCGAGACCTTACGAGAGCGTATTCCTGTCATACGTGAGTGTGCGCGATGTGGCCGCACCACTGGTAGGCGTACCCGTCGGCACCGTCGCCAACGTCCTGAATCGACTGGAGAAGGTCTCGGATCAGATGGTCGAGTGCGTGCACAGGGCAATCAGCAATCTCGGATTCGTGCACAACGATGCTGGCCGCCATTTGCGTGCCACGCGCAGTCTTGAGTGGGCCGACTCCTTGAGTGCAACCGGAACCGGCGACCATCGGGCGCTTGCGCTCGGGCACCGTGGGGCGGATGCACGGGTGGCAGCCAGCCTCTTCAGCATTCAGGACCGCGAAGTGACGCTCCGCCAAGCGGAGCGCGATATCCCCAGACCATCAAACAGAAGGCACATCCCATGACTCTCACGGCATACGACCTCAGGACCGAACATCGCACCACTCCACTCGGCATCGATGTCCACCGACCGCGCCTCGCCTGGCGCCTTCGCAGCGACGAGCGCATGCAGGAGCAGACGAGCTACCGCATCACCGTCTTTGCCGAGGCATTCGTACTAGGCACACCGGAGTCCTCGATCTGGAATTCGGGATGGGTGAAATCATCAGAATCCCTCGGCGTCGCAGTCGAGGCATCGCTTTCCTCTGCAACGCGCTATCGCTGGAACCTGGAACTCAAAGATGTCCACGGCGTCGAGTGCACGGCGGGCGAAAGCTGGTTCGAGACGGGCCTGCTCTCTGCGGACGACTTCCTCGGACAGTGGATCGGTCGCAATCCGCGATTCGATCGCGCGTTCGACCCGCCTCAGGACGACGAGTTCTCGGCGAAAGTCCGGCAGATTCCGCCGGCAAGCTACCTGCGACGCGGCTTCAAGACCACCGCACGTGACATTGCCAGGGCGCGCGTCTACGCGACGGCCCACGGTCTCTACGAGCTCCGGCTCAATGGCAGTCGGGTCGGCGACCATGAGCTAGCGCCTGGCTGGACTGACTACAACGACAGGGTCATGTACCAGAGCTTCGACGTGACTGACCTTGTTCGCACCGGCGAGAACGCCATCGGCATCACGCTCGCAGATGGCTGGTGGAGCGGCTACGTGGGCTTTGACAGCCGCCGGCAGGGCAACCATTACGGGACGTCACCCGAGGCGTGGGCGCAGCTGGTCATCGACTACTCAGATGGCAGCAGGCAGGTCGTCGCCACCGACGGTACGTGGGTGGAGAGCAGAGGCGCTATCTTCTACACCGACATGATGATGGGCGAGTACGTCGACGCGCGCGCCGACCTCGGCGATTGGTCGTCTCCGGACTACGACGACTCGGCATGGGGAACCGTCACGGCCAGAGAAGGCGGGCTCGAGACCCTCGTCGCGATGGTCGACGAGCCGATCAGGGCCATGGAAGTAGTACCCGCGATCTCGGTCACGTCGGATGGCACCGGAACATGGCTCTACGACTTCGGCCAGAACCTCGTGGGCCGGGTGCGAGCCGCTGTCGGTCCCCTTGCCGAGAACCAGCGCGTGCAGTTCCGGCACGGAGAGACGCTCGATGATGGTCATCTCTACGTCGCGAACCTCCGCACTGCGGAGGCAACGGATGTCTACCTGGGCGCCGGAGCGGAGGAGAACCTGTTCGAGCCGACATTCACCGTGCACGGCTTCCGCTATCTCGAGATCTCAGGGCTCGCCAAAGCGCCAGCGCCCGCCGACGTCGTTGCCGTCGTCCTGCGGAACGGCACCCCGTGGTCCGGCCAGATCGAGACCTCGAGCGACGATGTCAACCAACTTCTCCAGAATATAAAATGGGGTCAACGCGGCAACTTCGTTGGTGTGCCAACCGATTGCCCCCAGCGAGACGAAAGGCTCGGCTGGATGGCAGACGCCCAGGTCTTCCTGCCAACGGCGGCCCTCAACGCGGATGTCGCATCTTTCTTCACCCGGTGGTTGCGCGACGTGCGCTACGCCCAGACCGACGAGGGATCCTTCCCCGATGTTGCGCCCGTCGTGTCCCAGTTCTTTGCAGATGGCGCTCCAGCCTGGGCGGATGGTGGGGTCATCATGCCCTGGCATCTCTATCGCACGTATGGGGACCTTCGGCTCCTCGCCGACTCGTTCGATTCGATGAGGCGGTGGGTGGACTTCATCGAGATAAACAACTCCTCGTTGATCTGGACGAAACGGGTCGGGAACAACTATGGCGACTGGCTCCAGATCGACGCGGTCACACCACGTCCCGTGCTCGCCACCGCCTATTTCGCACAGAGCGCGGCCCTCGTGTCGAAAGCAGCAGCCGCTCTTGGCGACCCGGTGGCCGAGGAGCGGTACGCCGGGCTCGCCCAGCGAATCCGGGACGCTTTTGCAGCGGCCTTCGTCGCTGAAGACCACCGGATAGAGGGAGATACCCAGACGGTCTACCTCCTGGCGCTGCAATTCGATCTGTTGCCAGCTTCGGCTCGCGACGACCTCGCCCGTCACCTCGTGCGCACCATCGAGCAACACGACGGGCTGCTGACCACCGGGTTCGTGGGCGTTTCGCTGATCTGTCCGGCACTGACCGCCATCGGCCGTTCCGACCTTGCCTACGCGCTCCTGGAGACCGACCGCTATCCGTCCTGGCTCTACTCCGTTCGCCAGGGTGCGACCACGATCTGGGAACGGTGGGATGGCTGGACCGAGCATGCCGGTTTTCAATCCGTCGAAATGAACTCCTTCAACCATTATTCGCTCGGCTCTGTTGGCGAGTGGATTTATCAGGACGTCGCCGGCATCAACCAGACACTCGAGTCCGTAGCGTATGAATCGCTGCGCATCGCACCGCAGGTGGGCGGGAGCCTGAACCGCGTGACGGCATCGTACGAGAGCGCACGAGGTCGGATATCGACGGCATGGTCATGTAGTGGCGGGCAGTTCCGCCTGGAGGTCGAGGTTCCTCCAGGCGCACGGGCAATAGTCGTTGTCCCCTCCCGAGACGGAGTCGTCTATGAAGGGGCGTCGCCCATTGAGTCACTGGCCGGCAGTTACGGCCTTCTCAGGTCTGCCGATGCCGTTTCGGTCACCGTTCCATCGGGACACTACGACTTCACTTCACGGGTATGAATCGGCGGAGACGACCTAGAGAAACTGCCACAACCGACACAGCCGAAGCCGACTCGAGAGGTCTTGTACCGATTTCTGCTGAAGGGTTGTTGGAGCCGGCGCCCTGTCCGGTTGGCTACAGCTGACATCGGTTGATGTCAGCTGTCTGTGGGGAATGCGCACGGGAGTTGTTTCGTGTCAGGCGTTTTGGCTGGTCACAGGCCTACAGCCTTGTGACTGTAAATTCATCGTGGAAGCTTCGAAGGTTCGAATCCTTCACCTGCCACCACGTGCTGAAAGGGCCCCTGACCTTGTCCCGGCCAGTCGCACACACATCCTAAGAATCTCAGCGACGGGCCGGGGCTGGAGCTGTCCACTTTCCGCGGTGAAGCAGGGCAACTCACAGACAAGGGCGCACGTGTCGATGATCGTCGAGATGTTGGATCGTTTGGTGTTCGGTATTTACCGAACACCAAACACCTGCGAGACTGGTGCGGTGAGCGCAGATGAGGCGGAGGAATTACTCGCCCAGACACTTGTTGGGCTGCATATCCGCACGCTCCCCGACGGGGCCGAAGGCCGTCGGCAGGACCTTGTCCTGGATCTGGCAGGGCGCCACTTGCGGTTGGAGGTCAAGTACTACTCACTCGTTGACCGCTCGCGAGCCTTCCATGTACTCCACGATCTCGACCGAGGAGTCCGTCCATGGGATGCCGAAGGGGTCCCGGTCGTCGTGAGCGACCGAATTGTGGAGGTTGCTCGCGACCGGTTCCGGGAGGCCGGCATTAGCTGGTTCGACCTCCGCGGCCACCTCTACCTCAACGGGCCAGGTCTGCTCATCGACGTTGCGACAGGCAGCGGGTCTAAGCGCGCAGCTAGCCCAAAAGCTATTGCCGGGCGCGTCGGACTTGCCACAGCTATCGACATCTTGTTGACCCGTCCGGACAAAACCGTCGTGAGGGAAACTGCCCGTCGCATCGGCGCCGCCCCCAGCACTGTCTCCATCGCGATGAAGTCACTGCGAAGCGAGGGGCTCATGGACGAACGCGGAGCAGTCGACTTGGTGGCACTGTTTTGGGCCACCGCGAGCGTATGGAAACCGCAATGGGTCCCGGTGACTGAGTACCCCTACCCGAACGGCCCGATGCGGAATCCAGCACTGAAGCTGGGATTCGAAAATGCCCGAGAACCAGGGTGGGCACTTGGAGGCGACGTCGGGGCTGCTCAGATGGGCGCACCCATCGGCCTGGCATCGGGCGCCGCACCAGCCCTGTATGTTCCATCCCGGCAGGCGCACCGATTGGCTTGCTCGATTCTTGGCGAGACGTACGAGAGTGCAGCGCCTGCAGCCAGACTGGCCGTTGCACCTGTGGCAGCCGTCTGCGAGGAACGAGTCGACGTCTCCGCGATGCGTGACGAACACTGGCTCCTTGCTCGGCCTCTATTCGTGGCTCTCGACCTTGCACAAGACCCGGGGCGTGGCGCCGAGATTCTTCGAGGCTGGGATCCCGATCCCAATCTCGGAGGTGCCCGTGTCTGGTAACCAGACTCCGGGCGCGAGAGTCCATTTGGTCGGGGCAGTCATGGTCAATCTGGTTGGCGCAATCCCCCGGGTTCAAGAGCTCTTCGAGCTGCCAGTCATCGTCGGGGGTCTTGCAGTCATGAGTCGGTTGGGAAACGCCTACCGTGTAACGCAGGACCTCGATGCGCTACGCAGAAGACTCGAGGGTGCTGTAAGCAGTCTGGAAGTGTTACGGGCAGCCGGAGCCAAGGACATCAACGAGATCGGCGGACTTGTTCCTACAGAACGCGGAGATGTGCGCGTTGACTTGCTCGAGGCCAGATCCCACGATCTGGATCGAGAATTCACCGATCCCACGGACCGACTTGAAGCGATGGCGCATCAGTGGACATTGGACACGGCTACACCGATGAACATTGTCGCCACCACCATCGATCTGTCGAGTCTTCGCGGCGATGTCGGGCCGACCATTGACCAGACACAGGCCGTCGCGCTCGTCGCGCGTCCCGGCCCACTCGTAGCGATGAAGTTGAAGGCTTCCATCGACCGCACCACTGTCAAGGAAGCGACGGACTTGCTCGACGTAATCCGTCTCGTGACCGACCCGGCCACTGCGGGCTATGTGTTCGCCGAATTTGAGGAAGCGGATGCTCAACTGGTTGAAGACGTGGCGGCACATGTGCATTTGAAGTTCAGGACGAACGTCCTTCGCACACGTCGGATCATTCGTGACCTGGGTCCACAGGCCGTCGACGCCGAGTTCATCGACGGAGCAGCAGATTTCCTTGAGGGCGCGCTCCAGCGCAGGTAGTCGATGAACCTCCCGAATGGGAGGCGGCCGTGACCAGATCTGTGACCAAGATGCCACGAGACAAAGCGGCGCGGGTGGGATGGATGAGACTCCTTTGCCGTGGCGAGTGCGACGACTGGTGACGGGGGAGATGGATCGGGGGGATGAGACGGGTTCGCCT
>Ga0182014_10007340_pt1 | contig 11581 bp, 13 predicted proteins | sample 612S2DmetaG_FD_120489 | JGI IMG/M metagenome (GOLD analysis project Ga0182014, IMG submission 120489) | Permafrost microbial communities from Stordalen Mire, Sweden - 612S2D metaG | ecosystem: Environmental > Terrestrial > Soil > Wetlands > Permafrost | place: Sweden: Stordalen | collected... | reverse complement strand
GGATTTTCAGTCCTCTGCTCTACCAACTGAGCTACCCAGCCAACCCTAACAAAAAGACCGATTACGCGTCACCGGTCGCAAATTCCGTCTTCAAATCGAACACGCGGAGACTGTGCCACAAGCCATCGGGGCTGTGCAAGCCCTGAAAAAACAAAGGCGCGCGGGGATTTTGAAAGCTTCAAAGGCCTTCCCATTCTCAGGCGACGGATTAGCATGTGGCCATGCCATCATTCGATATCGTCAGCCAGGTCAACTCGATGGAAATCGAGAACGCCGTGAACATCGCCAACAAGGAATTGGCCAACCGCTTCGATTTCAGAGGTGCCAACGCGACCATTGTCCTCGAGAAGAATGAGATCAAGCTCTCTGCCGACAACGCTTTCAAGCTGAAGGCGCTGACCGAGATTGTCATCGGCAAGATCGCCAAGCGCAATATCAGCCTCAAAAACGTCGAGCAGTGCGAGCCGGATGTGTCGCCGCTGGGGCACGCGCGGCAGGTGATCAAGATCAAACAGGGCCTCGAGACCGAGGTGGCCAAACAGGTCACCGGCTTTATCCGCGAGTCGAAGTTCAAGGTGACCACGCAGATTCAGGACCAACAGGTCCGTGTGACCGGCAAGAGCCGGGACGATCTGCAGTCTGTGATCGCCGCCGTGCGGGCAAAGGACTTCCCAGTGGCGCTCCAGTTTGCGAACTTCCGCGATTAGTTCTCATGTTCTCCCCGCCGATAGAAACGCGGATCAGGGCGGAACTTGAGGGCACGAGGCTCACAACACACCTGTAGGCCGCGTGCCCTCACGCGGCTTTCACGAGTGTGAAATATCCACATTAAACTCCTCCCAGCATAACACGCATGAACGATCCCAAACGCGTCCCCACGGACGGCGGCCAGGCTTTTGGGCACAATCCTTTTGGCGCCTTATCCAGTGAAGGGCTTCCGCCGGCGCCTGAAAGCTCTCCGGCTGATTCCAGTCAACGGCCCGAACCCAAACCGGCGCGGAAGAATCGTGGCCGGGTGGACATCATCCGGCAGAAGGCCGGGCGCGGCGGCAAGACGGTGACGGTGGTAAAGGGTTTTGTCGGCATCGGTCTGCCAGAAAAGGAACAACTGGCCAAGGTGATGCAGAAGGCCTGCGGCACGGGTGGCACAGTGAAGAATGGCCAAATCGAGATTCAGGGGGATAAACGCCAGGAGGTCGCCCGAATCTTGAGTGAGGCCAACTTTCGCCCGGTATTCGCGGGCGGGTAGATGCTCGAATTAGCTTACAACAGCGCTTCCAGAAGATAATGCAGCTCCGCGTCCACTTGGGCGCGATCACTCACGGTCTGGCCAATCTCGTTCTCGATGACCTCGCGAAAGCGGCGGCGGAGGCGGTGAATGGCGACCTTCACCGCACCCTCGTTCACGCCAAGCCGGGCGGCGGCCTCGGCCTGGGAGACGTTCTCGGTATCGCCGGTCAGCCAGGGTTTGAGCGTTTCAAAATGGTCGGCCTTTCCGGCAGCCTGGTGTTCCCGAGCCAGCGCAGCGAGGGCGCGGTCCAGGAGCGTCAGCGCCCATTTGTGATCGAACTCACGGTCAGGACTCGGGGCATTCGGATCGGGCAATTGCAGGCCCGGCGAGGTGTCGGTTCCCGGCTCAATTGATTGAAGCGGCTGCCCGTCGCCGCGTTTCAGGCGGTGATCATGCTCGCGCACGTCAGCGAGGAAATGTTTGACCGCGCCCAGCAGATAGGAACGAAAACGACCCCGCTGCGGATCAACGCTGTCAACGCCGTGCCGGGCCAGCAGCCGGGCGAAAAATTCCTGCGTGAGGTCGCGGGCGGTGTCTTCGTCCGGCGCACTGCGGCGGATGAACGCAAACACTGGATTGTAATAGGCGGCGCACAAATCGCTCAAGGCCGCCTTCGCTTCCGGCGAATTGCCGCGCGCCTCCAACACCCGCGTCCATTGCGTGGTGACGAAGGCGCCAGGCCCGATGCTGGCCGATGCTGAGTGTTCAGAGGTCAAATCACTTGCCAACCTTTTGCGCCGCATCGTCCACCGCGGACTTCAAGCGTGGGTCGTCCAGGACGGCGACGGCCTGGTCTCGAATTCCTTCCGCGTCGGCCTTGTGGTCGGTGGCGACGAGAATTTCAATCAACTGACAGGTTTGCCCGACGAATCGATCTTCGGCGGACTTCTTGATCATTGCCGAGGCGTCGGGCGGAGACCAGGACATGTCAAACCCTTGCCGGATCAAATCGAATCTTCTCTGCGGGTCGCCCATATGGCTCAAGCACCATTGATATTCGCCTTTCGACACCAGTAAAGGTTCCAGATAGAAATAGGACTGCGCTGCCAGTTTTGGATCCTTCCCACGAATGGTCTTGAACAGTGCATACGTGGCGTCGTCGTCTTGCAGTTCGTGGTTGATGGCCTGCACCTCCTGGACCATCTCGGAATAGCCTCGCCCCTCGGCAATCGCCCTCGTCTTATTATCCCGAATCTCGACCAATGCCTGTTTGGCTTTCGGATAGCGTCGTGCCAATTCCATCCAATCCGAAAGGGCAAATGACAAGCGAACTGCGCTGTGGGCCGAGTCGATTTCCAACGCGTGGTTGTGGTACCAAATGTGCCGTTGCAACGCTTCCTCGTAGGCGCCTTTCGACATGAAATCCTTCGCGTCGCCCAGGATCTTCTGCAAATCGGGCGTGCCCCCCGGTGCCAACGGCGGAGACCAGGTTTCGGCTGACGCGGCCACTGGATTGCTCGCACTTAGCAAGGCCAACTGCTGTTGGTGGTTGGCGAGCGCGCGTTGGCGAGCTTTCACGAAATTTGGTATGGCAATCGACGCCAATATGCCCAGCACTGCAATGCCAACCGGAATCGCCATCAAAGCCAGGACCGCCACCGCGAACCACCTCCAAAACCGATCCGGCTTCGGCGGAGCCGGCGCGGCGGGGACGGCCACTGGCCTGTGCCCGGCCGGCGGGATGGCGGCGCTCGCAGCGATCGCCTCGACTTGCGTCCTCACCTCGCCGGCAGTTTGGGTGCGCCGTTCGCGTTCCTTCTCCAGCGCCTGGAGCACGACCTGGTCCACGCGCGCATCCGCATCGGATTTCTCTGAGGGCGGCGCAAAGCGGCCGATGGGCAACTCGCCGGTGAGCATCTCGTAGAAGACCACGCCGAGAGAATAGATGTCGGCGCGCTGGTCCACGTCCTGCGGATGCTCGAGCTGTTCAGGTGCCATATACTGCGGCGTGCCGAGAACTTTGCCGGTTTCAGTGAGATTGGCAGCGAGGGCCGCCCCGGTCGTTCCTGGCTGTCCCAGGGCGGAGTCCACGCTTTCCACCAGCTTGGCGATGCCGAAGTCGGCAATCTTCACGCGGCCCTTTGAGTCGAGCAGGATATTCTCCGGCTTGATGTCGCGGTGGAGGATGCCTTCGTTATGCGCGAACTGGAGCGCTTCGCAGATCTTCGGCACGACCGACAACGCTTGCGCAGGTGTGAAGCGGCCCACCTTCATTGCCTGACGCAAATTCACGCCGTCCACGAATTCCATCAGCAGGTAGAAGAAACCGTCGGCCTGGCCGAAGTCATGTATAGTGACGATGTTCGGGTGGTTGAGTCGCGCCAGCACGCGACCTTCGCGCGTGAACCGCTCGGCGAACGCCGGATCGGCGGCCAGCGACCGCGGAAGAATCTTTAACGCGACCAGCCGTTCGATCTTCGGTTGCCGGGCCTTGAAGACGAACCCCATCCCGCCCTGGCCGATCAGTTCCAGAATCTCGAGCTGCGGAAAGGCCGCCGCCAGTTCCTCATGCTTCGGCGGGACCGATTGGGCCGACTCGCCCTTCCTCCCGACCTCGGTTGGGACGCAGGCCTGCTGCATTAGGCATTTGGGGCAGAGACCCTGGGGCGCCTCTGCAGGAATCGGCCCGCCGCATTTGGGACACCGCTTTAGATCGGATATGGTGTTCATACCTCTTCCTGAGGCGTTTATGGGCCAAGGTTACAGCCGATTTAAGGCTCCTGGAAGGAGGAAAGAGAAGACGGGTGGATAATGGGTGCAAATCAGGTTTTGCGTGACTGTTGTTCTCAGCGCGCCTGGCCAGCCTTCGACTCGGGAATAGTCAATGCCGGCAGCCGCGCTGGGCACCCTGTCGCTATCGCACGCAACCCCTGCCGACGATTTCCCCACGCCGCATGCCCCGACCATCACCTTCAGACCTTGGGGAAAAGCTGCCGACCTGTCGAACCAGTGGCCACGCTGCGCCACGGCTTTGATCCTTGGCCGGTTGACGGAGTCTCGATTGATCGCTCCAGCCCAGGTTGGCTCCCCCAAAGGGCAAGCCTCTGGCCCCTCAGTCACCGCCCCCATCCCAGCACATTCCCGCTGATAGAGCGGCAGTCCCTCCGTAGTCTCAAGGGAGTCTCGCCGTAGTACCTCCTATCGGGGATAAGAGGTACTACGGCGAGACTCCGGCGGGACCCGCACGCGCTACGAGGGCGGTGAGCGAGGGCATCACGGGCGGCCTGAATATGCCTATCTGGCAGCCGCAGCACAGAGGTCTCAGCGCATCCCATTGGCGCCCAAGCACTTCCGTGGCTCGCGATTCTCGGCGCCTCGATTGCGCCAAATCGTTGCTGGGGGTCCAAAGCCGTATCCCGGGCTTAGTTAGGGTCCGCTCGCCGCGGTGCATGGGGGTTCTGCGGCAGTTTTCGAGATACTCATGCACCTCAGCCTCGTCGTCCCCCTGCTTAGAAACTGATTTGCCCCTGTGGAAAATCGCAAATCGGCTTGCCTTGGAGAGTGGTGTCTTATGTTTGGACACCCTGCTGAGGGACGGTCCGATGCGGAATGGAATCACTGTTGCGGTTGCCTTGTCTCGGTGTATATTCGGTCACTCGGCGAGCTTCCAAGATCTGGTTTCCCATCTTTTGGTTATCCCGCAGAACAGTTTTAGCTCAAGTTTATTGATTAATATATGCCATTTCGTACCTTTGGCCTCGAGGCCAACATACTCAGAGCCGTCCAGGAGGCCGGATACACCGAACCTACGCCTATCCAAACGGCCGCCATCCCGCAGATCCTCGCCGGGCATGATCTCATCGGCATAGCCCAGACCGGCACCGGCAAGACGGCGGCGTTCGTATTGCCGATCCTCGCGAAACTCGCGGCGATGAGCCGCGATGGTGGCCCGCGGCATATCCGCGCGCTGATCGTGGCACCGACGCGTGAGCTGGTGGCCCAGATCGAGGAGAATGTTCGCGGTTACGGCAAGCACCTTTCCTTGCGTGCGGCCACGATCTATGGCGGAGTGAGCGAACGGCCACAGATCGATGCGCTGCGTTCTGGGGTGGACCTGGTGGTGGCGACGCCAGGCCGGCTGCTCGACCTGATGGGGCGGCGACTTTGCGATTTCTCCCGGCTCAGCTTCCTCGTCCTCGACGAAGCTGAGCGCATGCTCGACATGGGCTTCCTGCCGGACATCCGACGCATCGTTAGAGCAGTGCCTCAGAAACGCCAGACGCTGCTCTTCTCGGCGACGCTCTCGCCGGAGATCGAGGCAGTCACACACGAGTTTCTTCGCGCGCCGAAGACCGTCCAGATCGGCCGCCGAGCCAACCCGGCGGAGACCGTCACCCAGATCGTCTATGAGGTTCCAAAGCACCTTAAGCCGGCCCTGTTGGTGCATCTGCTGCGCGAGCCGAGCCTCAACATGGTGCTGATCTTCTCGCGCATGAAGCATGGCGCCGACCGCATCGCGCGCAGCCTCGAGGCCAGCGGGATCAGAACGGCCACCCTCCACTCAAACCGCTCACAAAACCAGCGCCTGCGCGCCTTGAAGGATTTCAAGTCCGGCGCGGTGCGGGTGCTGGTCGCGACCGACATTGCCGCCCGCGGGATCGATGTGGACGGCATCTCCCATGTGGTCAATTATGACTTCCCGATGCACCCCGAGGACTATGTCCACCGCATTGGCCGCACAGGCCGCGCCCACGCGGTAGGCGACGCCATCAGCTTCGTGACGCCCGAAGATCATAGCGCCTTGCGCTCGCTCGAACGCTTCATTGGCAGGGGTATTGTGCGCAAACGCTCCGAAGGCTTCAACTACACGACTGCCGCGCCCGCTGGCGCGCCAAAGGGCCAGCGAGAACGGCCGGCCATTCCAGCCCATGCCCATCACCCTAACCCGGCGGCGGGACGCTTCAATGGCGGTGGTTCTGGGAGGCACGATGGCTTCCGCTCTGCCTCGGCTTGGCGCGGAAATCGCTGGCAGCGTTGATCGTCTTAGATCGCAAACTGTGCTTTGGCGGTTTGCAAAGCCTTCCATGAAGATGCGTAGTAATGTCCCTTCGGAGAAGCAGGTAATGCCGGAGGTGATTAGACCATTAGGCGAAAGATGAACATCATGGGCGACAAGTCTCCAAAATCAGTGAGCAAGCCTGCATCGCAAAAACAGGCCAAGGCCAGTGGTGCGATGCAGAAGAAGCAGCAAGCCATCGCCGCAAAGCAGGCGGCAAGTAAGAAGAAATAGGCTCCGGCATCCACTTTGGTTGCAGCCTTGCTGGGTTCACCAACGCAGCTCTCATATGCTCTTAAGAACGCGGCGGGATTTGATTCGTGGGGGCGCCTCCCGACGGTTCAGTTTGGCGCGCATCGAGATGTTGGCGTTGAGCGCTCGTGAAATTGGGCAATTCGCCTTGGCCCGCAGCGCTGCGTCCACGAAGTCGCATTCCGCCACCCTGGGCACCGCGGCAATGACGTCTAGGTGGATCTGAGTCATCGTCCAGCCAGCGGCCATGTCTTCCATTGTGACCGTCGCCGTCGTGTCAATCTGACGTGGGCGGTAGCCGGCCACTCCTAGTTCATTAGCCAAGGTCACGGAGAAGCTGCCCGCATGAGCGGCCGCGACCAATTCAGGCGGATTTGTGCCCTGTCGCTTGAGGTCACCGCCGGCGGCGAAGAGGGCCATCTTCAGGGCAGCACTTGGTGTGGTGATGGCGCCTTTGCCACGCTTCCGTGTCCCCAACCAAAGAACCGAGGCCTTACGGGCATATGGTTTCATTACGCCAACAGCGTGGACCCGTGACTCTGCCTGTGCCAATACTTAGAAAGCGTCCTGGCGATACCTTAAAACTATGGGTCGCGTTTAAACAGGCGCCGAAAGAGGTAACAGAGAAGAACACCCTGGTCATTTCCGCCTCCTTCTAATGGGAAGGCGGCTCTGCGGCGCTTGACCGGTTGCCAACATGTATGAACTTGCTAGACTAGCGCGCGCTTTATGGAACTGCGTCACCTTCGATATTTCGTGGCGGTGGCGGAAGAGCTGAATTTCACCAAGGCCGCCGCCAAGCTGCACTTGGCTCAACCGTCGCTAACCCGCCAGATCCATAATCTGGAAGAGGAGATCGGCGTGCGCCTGCTGAACCGTTCCAAGAGCCACGTGGCCTTGTCTGAGGAAGGCCGATCTTTTCTTGTCGATGCGCGGCGCATATTGGCCCTGGCGACAGAAAGCATCCTCGCGGTGCAGCGTCTCAGCCGAGGCGAGACCGGCCAGTTGAACATCGCATATTTGTCCAACTTTGATTTCGAGCTGCTACCCGAAACACTGAAAGCCTTCCGGCAAACGTTTCCCCACATTGCTCTCAACCTCTTCGACATGACTCCGGCAGAGCAGTTTCGCGCGCTGGAGGCGCGGAAGATTGATCTGGGCTTTGTGGGGCTGCGCCCTCCGGCGACCGCTGTGGGCCTGCAATGGGAAAGCATCGCCGGGCACAGAACGGTCGTTGTCCTCCCGACAAAGCATCCGCTGGCCAGCCGGCGCCAGGTAAGATTGGGCGATCTGGAAACGATGTTCTTTGTGGGCATGTCCGAGAAGACACATCCGGGTTTTCGCGATTGGCTCAACGCAACGTGCCAGCAGGCAGGGTTTACCCCGCGGGTGCTGCAGGACGCTGAGCTGGAACCCGCCTTGATGATCTTCGTCGCCGAAGGGTTGGGCGTCACCCTGGCGCGCGAGCACATCAAGAAATTGCCCCACCCAGGAGTGGTCTTCCGGCCCCTGGTCCCCCCGGTCAGGAGTGACTATTGTATCGCCTGGAACCAGCATAACGATTCACGGGCCCTGCGAGAATACATCGAGATTGTAAAGCGCCTCGCCGCATTCGCCCACTGAGCCGCCACGGCCCAAACCCTAGATCTGCATCCACCTCGGCCGGCCCCGTTTCCCGGAGGATTGCGACCGGTGGCAATCCGCCATACACCGTCGCCAGCAATGATAATTTGAGAAATTACTGAACCTGCTTGATACTGGAGGTGTTCCATTCGGGACCGGGGCGTTGACGCCGGTGCGAGTGGCGATCAGGAAATGTCATGACTTTAGCAATTGCAGAACCGCGGCCGGCAACTATCCCGGCAGAGAAGGAAACCACGGTCGGGAATTATTTCGTCTCGAATTATCCCCCGTTCTCGTTTTGGAAGCCAGAGCGGGTGCCAGAAGTGGCAGCCGCGTTGGGCCGCCCGCCCGCGCCGGGCACGCGGCTTGGCCTTTACTTGCACATCCCATTCTGCCGGAAGCGCTGCCATTTCTGCTACTTTCGGGTCTATACGGATAAGGATTCCACCGCCATCAAGGGGTATCTGGAGCTGGCGATTCGCGAGCTGGAGCTTTACGGAGCACAGCCGTTCATCGGCGGCCGCAAACCGCAGTTCATCTATTTCGGGGGCGGGACGCCGTCTTACTTGTCCGAGTCGCAGCTCCAGCACCTGGCGGACCGAATGAAGTCGGTCCTGAGCTGGGATGAAGCGGAGGAGGTGACGTTTGAATGCGAGCCGGGGACGCTAACAGACCACAAGCTGAAGGTCATCCGGGATATCGGAGTCACGCGCCTGAGCTTGGGTGTGGAGAACTTTAGCGACCATGTGCTGGAGATCAACGGGCGCGCCCACCGGTCGCCCGAGATCCGCCGCTCCTACCATTTCGCCCGAGAGCTGGACTTCCCACAGATCAACATCGACCTGATCGCCGGCATGGTGGAGGAAACCGGGGAGAATTGGCGGGATTCGGTGCGTCAGGCCATTGAGCTCGCACCCGACAGCATCACCATCTACCAGATGGAAATCCCATACAACACGCACATCTATCAGGAAATGAAGGCGCAAGGGCGGCTGACGGCGCCGGTCGCTGATTGGGAGACCAAACGGGGCTGGGTCCGCTACGCGTTTGCGGAGTTGGAAAAGGCGGGCTATGCCATTGCCAGCGGATATACGGCGGTGAAGGACCCGAAGCGCACGCGATTCGTCTATCGGGACAGCCTGTGGCAGGGAGCGGACTTAATCGGCCTGGGCGTGGCATCATTCTCGCACGTCGGCGGGACGCACTTCCAGAACGAGCATGATTTCGAGCCATACGTGGCCCGGCTGCGCGAGGGGCGGCTGCCGCTTCACCGCGCGCTGACCCCAACGGCTGAGGAGCGGCTGATTCGCGAGGTGGTCCTGCAGTTCAAGTTGGGACAGATCAGTCGCGTGTACTTTGAGCGTAAGTTTGGCGTGGACATCCTGGAGAAGTTTGCCGAGCCGCTGGCGCGGCTCAGGTCGCAGGGCGCCCTAACGCTCGAAGGGGATTGGCTGCGGCTGAGTCGGGACGGGCTGCTCGAAGTGGATAGGCTGGTGCATGAGTTCTTCCTGCCGGAACACCGCACGGCGCGTTACGCGTGAACCGTAGCCTGCCCGATATGTTGACAAATGCATTAGCGGGGAGCCGACGGGCTAAGGCAATCCCGCCCTGGGCTGCGTTGCTGGAACGGTTCTATGAGCGGACCGGTTTGTCCTTGCCGCTTCTGCGGGAGCTCAAGGGGGAAGAGGTCCCGCAGCCTTACCGAGCCCTCCTTGTCCATTCGTCGGACATGACGCCCACGCTGGAACGATTCTACGGCCAGACGCTGCGGCTGAGGGTGTTGAGCCGCGAACGTCAGGACGATTCCTACAAACGGGAGGTCATCCTCTGGCTGGCGGAGGATACGAGGCCAGTGGAATATGGGGTGATCCGGATTTTCCTGGACCGACTTCCGCCCACAGCCCGCCGGCTGGTGCTCGAAGAGCAGCGTCCGCTGGGAGATATTCTGCACGCTGAGGCGATCCCGCACCTGAGTTGGCCCCAGGCCTTCTTTCGGCTCAAATCGAATGCTCGTGCGGGGGCCGCGCTCGGGATGCGGCACCCGGGGTTCCTTTACGGGCGGCGGAATGTTTTGCTCGACGGCTCGCGGCGCTTGCTGGCCGAAGTGATCGAGGTGCTCGCCCCGGCTGCCAAGGTGCAAGCAGGCGCCGCTTGGAGAGAATCAGAGTCCCACAGCATTGTCCAGAACCGGGGCAAGACAAGGGCAAATGGCCGTACTCCGAAGCGAATGCAGATGTCTGAAATCCAATCTTGAAACTACTATGATCAATTCTCGTGTTTTCGACACCTTAGTCATCGGGACCGGGCCAGCCGGTTCCGCCACTGCCGCCTTGCTGGCCGAGCAGGGTCTTCGAGTGCTGGTCCTGGAGCGCGAGAAGTTCCCACGCTACCACATTGGCGAGTCCTTGCTGCCGTTTACGAGTTTTCCGCTCAAGCGCCTGGGGCTGCTGGAGCGGATGCGCAAATCAGACTTCGTCAAGAAATACAGCGTCCAGTTCATTTCCGCTTCCGGGAAGGCCTCGCAGCCATTCTATTTCTCGACCCGCTACGCGCCAGACGTCGCGCAAACCTGGCAGGTGCTGCGCTCTGAATTCGACCTGATGCTGATGGAGAATGCCCGAGCCAAAGGCGCGCAGGTGCTCGAGGAAACGACGGTGGAAGAGCTGATCCAGGAAGAAGGGCGCACGGTCGGACTCCGGGCGCGCAGCAAGTCTGGGGAGCACATGGAATTCCGCGCGCCCATGACTGTAGATTGCTCCGGGCGTGACGCCATCGCGCCGACTCGCCTCAACTGGCGGGTTCGCGAGCCCAAGCTAAACAAGGTGGCTGTGTGGACCTACTACCGAGGCGCGCTGCGCGACGAGGGCATCGACGGTGGGGCGACGACGGTGGCATACGTGCCGGAGAAAGGCTGGTTCTGGTATATCCCGCAACACCGGGACATGATCAGTGTGGGCGTGGTGGCGGAGGGCAAGTACCTGACGCGAGGCGGCGTGCGTGAGCCCGAGGAGATATTCAAGCGGGAGATCGAGCAGAACGCATGGATCAAAGCCCACTTGGCCTGCGGCACGCCGGTTGAGCCTTACCGCCTGACGAGCGAGTTCTCCTGGCGTTCGCGGTATTGCGCCGCCGACGGTCTGCTGCTGGCGGGGGATGCATTTGGATTCCTCGATCCAGTGTTCTCCTCGGGCGTGATGCTGGCCCTGAAGAGCGGCGTCCTGGCCGCGGATGCCATCGGTGAAGCTTTCCAGGCGCAGGATTTCTCGGCGGACCGCTTTGCCGACTACAGCCGGACGATGCGCGAGGGCCTCGAAAACATGCGCAAGCTCGTCTATGCGTTTTATGACGAGGGATTCAGTTTCCGCAAGCTCACAAACAAGTATCCCGACCTCGCAGGCGACATAACCGATTGCCTGTCT
>Ga0182014_10007339_pt1 | contig 11581 bp, 8 predicted proteins | sample 612S2DmetaG_FD_120489 | JGI IMG/M metagenome (GOLD analysis project Ga0182014, IMG submission 120489) | Permafrost microbial communities from Stordalen Mire, Sweden - 612S2D metaG | ecosystem: Environmental > Terrestrial > Soil > Wetlands > Permafrost | place: Sweden: Stordalen | collected... | reverse complement strand
CCCTGGCTCTCACCCGCGCGCCCCTGGTGCTCAAGGAAGGCGCCGCTGACCGGCTCCGGCAGAAGCAGAAGGCCAGAAACGCCAAGTAAGGCCCTCCTCCGGCCAGCCTGCTAGAGTAGGATATTGGCTTCCCCTTATAGGAACCTCATGTCCCTTTCCCTGCTCGAGCGACTCGGCGCCGCGATTCTTGACACCATCACAGAGACCGGCGACTTCGTGACCGTTTCGGGGCGCAGCTTCATCAGCATCTTCAAGCCGCCCTTCGACGGCCGCCGGCTGCTCTACCAGCTCTCGGCCGTGGGCGTGAACTCCATCCCGGTGGTGGTGCTCACCTCGATGGCGGTGAGCATGGTGTTCGCCGTGCAGCTTTCCTATGGGTTCAAGCAGTTCCAGGCGGAGGGGCTGGCCGGGCAGGTGGAGGGGCTGGCGGTGGTGCGGGAGCTGGCCCCGGTCATCACTGGGCTGATGATGGCCGGACGGGTGGGCTCGGCCATGGCGGCCGAACTGGGCACCATGGTGGTCACCGAACAGATCGACGCCCTGGAATGCCTGGCCACCGACCCGGTTCAGTTCCTGTTCGTGCCCCGGCTGCTGGCTTCGGCGGTGATGCTGCCTTTGCTCACCGGCATCGCGATCTATGTGGGCTACCTGGGCGGCTACACCCTCCTGGTGGGGGTGCAGGGCCAGAGCGCCTACGTCTACGGCCAGGACTTCTACAAGCTGATCAGCTTCCGTGACCTGGTCATCGCCTGCACCAAGGCGTTGGTGTTCGGGCTGATCATCTCCCTGGTGGGCTGCTGGCGCGGCTACCGCACCCGGGGCGGCGCCGAGGGGGTGGGCAACGCCCCCACCAGCAGCGTGGTGACCAGCAGCCTCTGGATCCTCATCGCCGATTTCTTCCTCACCAAGCTTCTCCTGGTCTGAGCCGAACATGCCCGTCATCGACGTCGTCAACCTCTCCAAATCGTTCGGCAAGAAGGTCGTCCTGGACGGGGTCAACCTCAGCGTGGAGGAGGGCGAGAGCCTGGTGGTGATGGGCGGCAGCGGCAGCGGCAAGACCGTGCTGCTGCGCTGCATCCTGGGCCTGTTCCAGCCGGACGCCGGGCACGTCACCATCGAGGGCAAGGTCGTCCAGGACCTGGACCGCGAGCATCTCTCCGAGGTGCGCAAGAGCATCGGCATGTGCTTCCAGATGGCCGCCCTGTTCGATTCCATGAGCGTGGAGGAGAACGTCGGCTTCGCCCTGATGCGCCACACCCACATGACCCTGGCCGAGCGGGCCGCCCGGGTGGAGGAGTGCCTGAACATGGTCGGGCTCAAGGACACCCAGAAGCTGCGCCCTTCGGAGCTCTCCGGCGGCATGAAGCGCCGGGTGGGATTCGCCCGGGCCATCGCGCTCAAGCCCCGGATCCTGCTGTTCGACGAGCCCACCACCGGCCTGGACCCGGTGATGACCGACGTCATCGGCCGGATCATCCTCGACCTCAAGGCCCAGATGGGCGTCACCAGCATCACCATCACCCACGACCTGAAGAGCGCGTTCGAGATCGCCGACCGGATCGCCATGCTGTTCCGGGGCAAGTGCCTGGCCGTTCAGAAGCCCGAGGACTTCAAGGCCAATCCCCACCCGGTGATCCAGCAGTTCCTTCGCGGCGACGCCGAAGGCCCGTTCCTCGAGGACCCCCCGCCCCCCGCCCGGGACCCGCACCGCACGCCCCATCCCCAAGCCATCCCCCGGAACCTGCCATGAAACTCGAAACCAAAGTAGGGGCCTTTTTCATTCTCGCCTCGGGGATCATGGGCACCCTGATCCTGCGCATGGAGAAGCTGGACCTGTTCGCCGGCCACTCCCAGAACAAGCTGGTGACCGAGTTCGACCAGGTGGCCGGCCTGAGCCTGCAGAGCGCCGTCCGGGTGGCGGGGGTCAAGGTGGGGGCGGTGACCGGCATCGACCTGGACGGCAAGAAGGCCAAGGTCACCCTCGGCCTGCCCAAGGAATTCCAGGTCTACCAGGACGCCTCGGCCTCCCTCAGCTCCATCGGCATCCTGGGCGAGAAGTACATCGAGCTGGACCCGGGCCACCCCGCGGCCGGCCTCCTGCCCGAGGACGGCACCATCCCCAGCCGCACCGGCGCGGGCCTGGACGACCTCATGGCGACCATGGGCGCCATCAGCAAGGACGTGAAGAACGTCACCGGCGCCCTGAGCGAATCCATCGGCGGCGAGCAGGGCCGGCAGAAGCTGGACGAGATCGTGGACAACATCCGCCAGCTCACCGGCGAGTTCCGCGCCATGGCCCAGGAGAACCACAGCAGCATCAACACCACCATGGCCAACGTGCAGGAGATGAGCGCCCAGCTCAAGGAAAAGCTGCCCGTCATCGCCCAGCAGTTCGAGGACCTGGGCGCCAACCTCAACACCATGGTGAACGAGGGCCGGCCGGAGCTCAAGGGCGTGCTGACCGATGTGCGCAAGCTCACCGCCAGCCTGCAGTCCACCGCCGACAACGTCAGCGCCATCACCGACAAGATGAACAAGGGCGAAGGCACCATCGGCGCCCTGCTCAACGACGACACCACGGTGAAGAAGATCAACACCGCCGTGGACAATGTCAGCTCCATGCTGGGCGGGTTCAAGTCCATGGACCTGAATCTGGACATGCACGCCGCCCAGTGGACCCGCAGGGGCAACGCCATGGACGGCATCAACATCGATTTCGTGCCCGCCCGCGACCACTGGTACGCCCTGGGCCTCAACTCCACCCCCGACGGCCAGATCTCCAACCAGACCTCCACCTCCACCGTCCTGGGCCAGGGGCCGGTCACCACCACCACCGTCACCACCGACCAGGTCTTCACCCTCTCCGCCCAGTTCGCCAAGCGGCTGGCCGAGCACTATGTCCTCACCGGCGGCATCGTGGAAAGCAAGGGCGGCTTCGGTTTCGAATACCGGGCCATGGACGACCGGTTCCGCCTGGGCGGCCTGGCCTACGACTTCACCAAGGAGACCGGCAAGCCCAACCCCCGCTACCGGATCACCGGCAGCTTCCAGTTCTACAAGGGGATCTACGGCCAGGCCGGCTGGCAGGACATCGCCAACCCGGAGCTCCGGACCTTCTTCCTGGGCGGCGGCCTGCGCTGGACGGATGAGGATCTCAAGAAGCTGGTGGGCCTCGCCTCCATCGGCAAATAATCGCTATGATATCCATCTGGCCTTCCGGCCCGCCCTGATCCCATGAACCAGCTTCCCGCCCTTCCCGCCCTTCCCGCCGAGAACTACCGGGTGTTCCTCCTGGTGCGCCGGGGCGTGCCGCTGCTGGGAGCCGCGCTGCTGCTGGCCTTGGCCGCCTTCGAGCCGGTGGGCCGGGGCTGGTACCTGCTGGGGGCGGTGGCGCTCCTGGCTGAGGTCAGGCCCACCTTCATGCGCGGCAAGTCCTTCATGCAGCTCCGGACCCCGATCCTGCGCTGGGACGGGGTCTGGGCCAAGGCGCTGCGCCCCCTGGCCCGGTGGTTCCGGGCCGAGGACGCCTGGATCCTGTCGTTCTGCGGCTGGAACAACCACCGGGTGCGGCAGGCGTTCGGGCAGCGCAAGGCTGTGCGCGCCCTGGTGCTCCTGCCCCACTGCATCCAGCTGGCCCGGTGCAAGGCCGACGTGCTCACGGACCTGGGCAAGTGCTACGAATGCGGCCTGTGCTCCGTGGGCGACCTGCTGCCGCTGCAGCTGCAGCGCGGCTGGGACACCCGCATCACCAACCGCAGCCACAAGGCCTACCGGGAGGCCCGGGACTACCGGCCGGACCTCATCGTCGCCGTGAGCTGCTCGGACCGCCTGCTCAAGGGCCTCACCCGGCTGCCCGAAGTGCCGTCCTACGTGCTGCCCCTGGAGCTGAACCACGGCATGTGCGTGGACACCACCTTCAGCGTGCCCCACCTCCTGGCCGCCATGGAGCTCCTGGTGGAGCCCAAGGCCCGCACCGGGGACGAACGGGTGGTGCCCCTGCAGCGGGAGGGGATCGCTTGACCATGCGCGCCGCTTGCGAGCGGATGCTGGGCCCCGTGGCCACGGCCTACCTGCTGCACCTGCGGCCCATGGAATGGCCGATCATGACCGCCCACTTCCTGCTGGGCGCGCTGCTGGCCGTGGGCCTGGGCCTGCCGCCCCGCACCGCCCTCCTGGGCTGGGTGGTCTACGTGGTCCTGCTCAACGGCGGCACCCTGGCCATCAACAGCGCCTTCGACCAGGACGAAGGGGACATCGGCTACCTGCGCCGGCCGCCCCGGCCACCCCGGCACCTGGCGCACGTCTCCTCCATGATGCTGGGGGCCTCGCTGCTCGCGGGCTTCCTGCTGCCGCCGCTGTTCGCCTGGTGCAACGCCGCCTGCGTGGTCATGGCGGTGCTCTATTCGGTGCCCCCGGTGCGGCTCAAGGCACGGGCAGGCTGGGACATGTTGATCAACTGCCTGGGCTTCGGGCTGCTCACGCCGCTGGCCGGCTGGGGCCTCACCGGCCTCGCCCTGCCGCGCTGGATGCTCTGCGTGGCCATCGGCTTCGGCTTCCTGTTCGGCGCCCTCTATCCCCCCACCCAGATCTACCAGACCGCCGAGGACCGGACCCGGGGCGACCGCACCCTGGTCATCGTCCTGGGCGAGGGGCCCAGCCTCGCCCTCGCCTCCGTCCTGGCCCTGGCGGCCCACCTGCTGTTCGCCTGGGGCGCGCTGCTGCAAGGCCGCAGCCCCCTGCCCCTGCTCATCTCCCTGGCGGCCTGGCTGGCGGTGCTGCTGCCGTGGTGGGCCCGCTGGCGCCGGTGGACCCAGGCCCAGCACGAAGCCGGCATGTACCGGTCCCTGGCCGCCTGGGCGGTCACCGACGTCAGCCTCCTGGCCCTGCTCTGGCCCCGCTGAACGATGCTGATTCCAGGAATCCCCCTGCCCTTCCCCCTCACCTGGGGCTTCACCACCAAGGAAGATCCCGATTCCGCCCTGCCCCCCGTGCGCCTGAAGCAGGTCCACGGCTGCGACCTGGTGGAGGCCGGCGAGCAGATCCAGCACGCCGACGGCCTCTGGACCCGGACCCCGGGCCTGGCCATCGGGGTGCAGGTGGCGGATTGCGTTCCGGTGCTGCTGGCCGGCGTGGTGCGCGGCCGGCCCTGGGCCGCCGCCCTGCACGCCGGCTGGCGGGGCACCGTGGCCGGCATCCTGCGCCGGGGTATCGCGGTCTTCACCGGGCAGGGCGGCCGCCCGGAGGACCTGGCCTGGGCCCTGGGGCCGGCCATCCTGAAGTGCCATTTCGAGGTGGGCGGCGAGGTCGTGGCGGCGGCCCGGCGGGATCCCGCCTGGCGGGAGGACCTGGCCGCGCCGGGCCCCCGGGGCCGGCCGCACCTGGATCTGCACGGCCTGCTCAGGGCCCAGGCCCTGGACCTGGGACTGGACCCGGCCAGGGACGGGTCGGTGGTTGTCTGCACCTTCTGCTCCCCGGAGCTGCTGCACTCCTACCGCCGCGGCGACCGCCACGGACGCCAGTGGGGCTGGATCCGAATAGACTGAGGGGGACCGCCCGCTCGCTTTGCTCGCTCGTCGTCCCCCCTCAGACTCCCCCACTTCATGCCCGGGCAGAGCCCGGTCATGAAGTCGATCCAGTGATCAGACCCTGGCGCCCGGGGTGGAGACGGCGGCCAGGATCCTGCGGATCTCCCGCAGGGAGTACGGCTTTTTCAGGATCCACACCTGCGGCAGGCTGGTCACGAGGTTCTCGGTGAAGGCGTCCACGAAGCCCGAGGCCAGGATCACCGGCAGCTCCGGGCGCTGCTCCCGCAGGCGGACCAGGGTCTCGGTGCCGGTGAGGCCGGGCATGTTGTGGTCCAGCACCACCAGGTCCACCTGCAGCCCCGCCGCCAGGCGGCTCAAGGCCTCCTCGCCCCGGGACGCGGTCTCCACCCCGTGGCCGAGGGACTCCAGCAGGGCCGGCATGGTTTCCAGGATCACCTGGTCGTCGTCCACCAGCAGGATGCGCAGGGCTTCCCTGGCCGGCGCGCGCTCGGCCGGGGCTTCCGCCGCCGGCTCCTCGCTCCGTTCCTGTTGGAAGCAGGGCAGCTGGATGGTGATGCAGGTGCCCTGGCCCGGCGCGCTCTGGATCTCCACCGTTCCCCCGTGCGCCTTCACTGTCCCCAGGGCGCGGGTCAGGCCCAGGCCGGTGCCCTTGCCCACCGGCTTGGTGGTGAAGAACGGCTCCGCCGCCCGGGCCACCACCTCCGGGGACATGCCGTAGCCGGTGTCGGTCACGGTCAGCGCGATCCGGCCGGGGCCCGTGGAGCGGGAGCGGAAGGCGAGGGTTCCCCCGTCGGGCATGGCGTCCAGGGCGTTGACGGCCAGGTTCATGATGGTGCCGCCCAGGGCGGAGGCGTCGCCCAGGAGCGGCGGCAGCTGCGGGTCCAGGTCCTGGACCACCCGCACCTTCTGCAGGGTGGAATGACGCAGGAGCTCCACTTCCTTGCGCAGCAGCTCGTTGAGGTCGAACTGCCGCGGCTCCGGCACCCCGACCCGGGCGAAGTCGGTGAGGGTGCGCACCAGGTCGCGGCCCCGGCCGCTGGCATAGATGATGCTGTCCAGGGACCTGGCCACCGGGTCGGCGGCGGGGAACCGTTCCCGGAGCATCTCCGCGGTGCCCAGGATGCCCGCGAGCACATTGTTCATGTCATGGGCCATGCCGCCGGCCAGGCTGCCCAGGCTCTCCAGCTTCTCCGAGTGCTGCCGCTCCTCCTGGAGGCGCCGGCGCTCGAAATCGGCCTTGACCTGTTCGGTGCGGTCGCGGTTCATGCCGATGATCCGGACGGGCCGGCCGGCGTTATCGCGCATCACCATGCCGTAGGCCACGAGGTGGCGCACCGTCCCGTCGGGCAGCACGGCCCGGAACAGGGTATGGTAGGGCGAACCGTCCTCGAGGGCGGCCCGCATGGCGGCCGCCAGCGCGGGCCGGTCCTCCGGGTGGACGATCCGTTCCATCCAATGGGAGTGCGAGGGCTGGAAGGTCAGCCGGTCGACCCCATACATCTCGTACATCCGGTCATTCCAGAGCAGGGATTCATCCTGGAGGTTCCGGTCCCAGATCCCCAGGCTGCCGGACTGCACCGCCAGTTCCAGGCGCTGGGCGCTTTCGCGCACCGCCTCCTCCGCGAGCTTACGCTCGGTGATGTCGCGGGTGAGGGAGAGGTTGCACTGCTCGCCGCCGATCTCCACCAGGCAGGAGGAGATCAGCGCGGTGAAGGTGCTGCCGTCCTTGCGCCGCAGAGTCGCCTCGAACCCCAGCACCTCCCCCTGGGCCTTCAGGGCGGCGACGAAGCGGTCCCGGTCCGCCTTGTCCACCCAGATGCCCAGGCCCCCGGGCAGCACGGAGCGCCCCAGCGCCTCCTCCCGGGAATAGCCGAACATCTTGACGTAGCTGCGGTTGAGATCCCGGCACAGGCCGCTGTCCTGGACCGCCACGTTGATGGCGTCGGGGCTGGTCCGGAAGATCCTGGCGAACTTCTCCTCGCTGGCGCGCAGCGCCCGGGTCGCCTTCTCCCTGGACCTGGCCATGACCAGGGCCGCCACCAGCGCGGCGGACGGGATGATGGCGAACAGGGCGAGGATGGTGGACAGCGTCATTCGGCGGCACCCTTCAAGCAGTCTGGCCCGGGCGTGGCTCCCAAGTTGTCTGGATGGCGATCCCAAATATTAGCTAGAATGGAGGTTCCCCGCAAACCTTGAAATCGGTCCTGACGCTTTCCACGACAAGGAGTCCTGCCATGTCCCACCGTCCCATGGTCACCCTGGACGGCAACGAAGCCGCCGCTTCGGTCGCCCACCGCATCAGCGAGGTGATCGCCATCTACCCCATCACCCCGTCCTCGAACATGGGCGAGTTCTCGGACGAGTGGTCCGCCCAGGGGCGCAAGAACATCTGGGGCGCGGTGCCGCTGGTGGCGGAGATGCAGTCCGAGGGCGGCGCCGCCGGGGCGGTGCACGGCGCGCTCCAGGCCGGGGCCCTCACCACCACCTTCACCGCCTCCCAGGGCCTGCTGCTGATGATCCCCAATATGGGCAAGATCTCCGCCGAGCTCACCGCCTTCACCATGCACGTCTCCGCCCGGGCCATCGGCGGCAACGGCATCTCCATCTTCGGCGACCATTCCGACGTCATGTCCTGCCGGCAGACCGGCTTCGCCATGATGGCCTCCAATTCGGTGCAGGAGGCCCACGACTTCGCCCTCATCGCCCAGGCCTCCAGCCTGCGCGCCCGGGTGCCGTTCCTGCACTTCTTCGACGGCTTCCGCACCAGCCACGAAGTGGCCAAGATCGAGCAGCTCACCGACGACGACCTCCGGACCATGATCGACGACGACCTGGTGGCCGCGCACCGGTCCCGTTCCCTGCGTCCCGAGCACCCGGTGGTGCGCGGCACCACCCAGAACCCCGACGCCTTCTTCCAGACCCGCGAGGCCTGCACCCCCTACTACCAGGCCTGCCCCGGCCTGGTGCAGGCGGAGATGGACAAGTTCGCCCAGCTCACCGGCCGCCAGTACCGCCTGTTCGAGTACTTCGGCGCGCCCGACGCCGAGCGGGTGATCGCGCTCATGGGCTCCGGCGCCGAGACCGCCCACGAGTATGTGGCGTGGGCCCTGGCCCGGGGCGAGAAGATCGGCCTGCTCAAGGTCCGCCTGTTCCGGCCGTTCTCCATGCGCCACCTGGCCAAGGCCCTGCCGCCCACGGTCAAGACCCTGGCGGTCCTGGACCGCTCCAAGGAGCCCGGCGCCAGCGCCGACCCGCTCTGCCTGGACGTGGTGATGGCCCTGCAGGAGGCCCTCGCCGAAGGGCTCATCGGGGCCATGCCCCGGGTCATTCCCGGCCGGTTCGGCCTGGCCAGCAAGGAGTTCACCCCGGCCCACGTGAAGGCGGTGTTCGACGAACTGGCGAAACCCCAGCCCAAGCGCCACTTCACCGTGGGCATCAACGACGACGTGGCGCACACCTCCCTGACCGTGGACCCCGGGTTCGACATCGAGCCCGCCGAGGTCAAGCGCGCCATGTTCTTCGGCCTGGGCGCCGACGGCACCGTGGGCGCCAACAAGAACTCCATCAAGATCATCGCCGAGGAGACCGACAACTACGGCCAGGGCTACTTCGTCTACGACTCCAAGAAGGCCGGCGCCATCACCATCTCGCACCTGCGCTTCGGGCCCCACCCGATCCGCTCCACCTACCTGATCAAGCAGGCCAACTTCGTGGCCTGCCACAACACCTCGTTCCTGGACAAGTACGACATGCTCGGTTCGGCCGAGCCGGGCGCCACCTTCCTGCTCAACACGCCCTTCGGCAAGGATGAGGTCTGGGCTTCCCTGCCCGTGGAAGTGCAGCGGGCGCTCATCGCCAAGCAGCTGAAGTTCTACGTCATCGACGCCTTCGAAGTGGCCAAGGCCACCGGCATGGGCGTGCGCATCAACACCATCATGCAGACCTGCTTCTTCGCCATCTCCGGGGTGCTGCCCCGGGAGGAGGCCATCGCGCAGATCAAGAAGGCCATCAAGAAGACCTACGGCAAGAAGGGCGAGGCCGTGGTCCGGAAGAACTTCGAGGCGGTGGACACCACCCTGGCCAACCTGCACCAGGTGGCGGTGCCGGCCGAAGTCACGGCCGTGCGCGCCATGCCCGCCACGGTGTCCGACGCCGCCCCCGACTTCGTCAAGAACGTCACCGCGCGGATGATCATGGGCCAGGGCGACCAGGTGCCGGTGTCGGCCTTCCCCGCCGACGGCACCTGGCCGGTGGGAACCAGCCAGTGGGAGAAGCGCAACATCGCCCTGGACATCCCGGTGTGGAGCGCCGGCCTCTGCATCCAGTGCAACAAGTGCTCCCTGATCTGCCCGCACGCCGCCATCCGGCCCAAGGTGTTCGACGGCAGGCTGCTGGACGGGGCCCCCGCCACCTTCAAGAGCGTCGAGGCCAAGGGCGCCGAGTTCAAGGGCATGCGCTACGCCCTCCAGGTGGCCCCGGAGGACTGCACCGGCTGCGGCATCTGCGTCTCGGCCTGCCCGGCCAAGGACAAGTCCGAACCCTCCCGCAAGGCCATCAACATGGCCCCCCAGCCGCCCCTGCGCGCAGCGGAGCGGGCCAACTACGAGTACTTCCTCGCCCTGCCCGATCCGGACCGGTCCACCCTCAAGCTGGACGTCAAGGGCAGCCAGTTCATGCGCCCGCTGTTCGAGTACTCCGGCGCCTGCGCCGGCTGCGGCGAAACCCCCTACGTCAAGCTGCTCACCCAGCTGTTCGGCGACCGGGCGCTCATCGCCAACGCCACCGGCTGCTCCTCGGTCTACGGCGGCAACCTGCCCACCACCCCATACTGCGCCAACGGCGAGGGCCTGGGCCCCGCGTGGAACAACTCGCTGTTCGAGGACAACGCCGAGTTCGGCTTCGGCATGCGCCTGGCGCTGGAGCACCAGCAGCTCCAGGCGGCGGAACTGGTCCGGCGGCTCACCCCCGGGCTGGGCGACCTGGCCGCGGCCCTGCTGGCCGCCGACCAGAGCACCGAGGCCGGCCTCATCGCCCAGCGCCAGCGGGTGGCCGCCCTGAAGCAGGCCCTGGCCGGGATTCCCGCGCCCGAGGCCAAGCGCCTGCTGACCCTGGCCGATTTCCTGGTGAAGAAGAGCGTGTGGATCGTCGGCGGCGACGGCTGGGCCTACGACATCGGCTACGGCGGCCTGGACCACGTCCTGGCCCAGGGCCGCAACGTCAACCTGCTGGTGCTGGACACCGAGGTCTACTCCAACACCGGCGGCCAGGCCTCCAAGGCCACCCCCATGGGCGCGTCGGCCAAGTTCGCCATGGCCGGCAAGGCCATGCCCAAGAAGGACCTGGGGATGATCGCCATGGCCTATGGCAACGTCTACGTGGCCCGGGTGGCCATGGGCGCCCGGGACGCCCAGACCGTGAAGGCATTCCTGGAAGCCGAGAGCTACGACGGGCCGTCGATCATCATCGCCTACTCCCACTGCATCGCCCACGGCTTCGACCTGGCCCAGGGCTGCGAGCAGCAGAAGCTGGCGGTGGACTCCGGCCACTGGCCCCTGTACCGGTTCGACCCCAGGCGCATCGAGCTGGGCGAGAGCCCGCTGCAGATGGATTCCGCCGCGCCCAAGGTCGCCCTGGGCAGCTACGTGCGCAACGAGACCCGCTACCGCATGGTCGAGCAGGCCGACCCCGAGCGCTTCAAGCACCTGCTGGCCGCCGCCCAGCGGGAGGTGAACAACCGCTTCGAGGCCCACATCAACCTGGCCCGGCTCACCATGCCGGTCAAGACCGTGGCGGAGATGGAGGAGAAATAGTCGTCAGCTGCCCGGGTAGGCCTCGTGGACCATGTCCTGGAGCCGGCTGCCGGGCGGCACCAGGGGATAGACGCCGGCCTCCGGGTCCACCACGAACTCGATCAGCACCGGTTCCGGGCAGTTCCGGGCCTGGGCTACCGCGGCCATGGATTCGGCCAGGGTGGTGGCTCGCAGGCCCTTCATGCCGTAGGCCTCGGCCAGCAGCACGAAATCGGGGTTGGCCAT
>Ga0182014_10007333_pt1 | contig 11587 bp, 8 predicted proteins | sample 612S2DmetaG_FD_120489 | JGI IMG/M metagenome (GOLD analysis project Ga0182014, IMG submission 120489) | Permafrost microbial communities from Stordalen Mire, Sweden - 612S2D metaG | ecosystem: Environmental > Terrestrial > Soil > Wetlands > Permafrost | place: Sweden: Stordalen | collected... | reverse complement strand
AGGCCCGAGAGCGCGGCCAAATCCAGCACCCGAGCCGTTCCCGCTCATCAGGATCGAAGTCGCTCAATCAAAGTTTGGTGCATTCCAAGTTGGAAAATGGCCAGTTGCACCACAGGCAGTTAATGGTGTGGTACTCGCGGGTGTCGAGGATGATTTCCTCGTCGATCGCGGCCTGCTCGATGCTCGACGCCAATCCCCAGCCGATACCGCCGCCCTTGCCGGCCTGGATGAAGTCGTCCTGCGGCCGGGTGTAGAAGGCGTACTTGTTATCGACAAACTCGGGGTGCAGCACCACATTGCGTTGCTGGGGAGACCTGGATTTGAGATCGGCCAGCCGCTCCCACGTCTTCAGGTCCTTCGTGCGGGCGATGCCGCACTTGGCAACAGCAGAGGAAGTGTCCCACTCCGGCGTCTTCGGGTCTTTGCGCTCGGTGCAGAACAGGCCGTAGATCCAGCCGTCCTCGTGCTTCACAAGCCGCATATCATAAACATTGGTATCCGGTTCCCCTGTCTCAGGCATCAGGGTCGGATAGTCCCAGAAGCGGAAGTTATCCGTGCCATTCGGACTCTCGGCGACGGCGAAGAACGACTTGCGGTCCGCGCCCTCAACCCGTGCGACAACCAGAAATCTGCCCTCGTGCAGTATCGCGCCGGCATTGAAGGTCGCATTGATGCCCATGCGCTCCATCAGGAAGGGATTCGCCGTCCGGTCGAGGTCGTAGCGCCAGGGTATGGGCGCATGTGCCGCGGTCAGGACCGGAAACTCGTAGCGGTCATAAATCCCATTGCCGCCGGACGACTTGCGGTTGCGCCGCGCCAGCAGCTTCTCCTGCTGTTTGAATAAGTCCTGAAAGCTCTTCTTGAAAGCTGCCCGATTCATCTGTTTGCTCCGGTCCTTCTATCCTTGCTTTGCGCCTCTGCGACCCCCGCCGTCCATCCGTTCCATCACTTCAAAACACGCGCGGCTGTTGTGGTAGGGACACTTCCAGGGGTCCACTTTGTAGTGCTCAATGCCCGGTACACCCGACTTCGATACCAGCCAGAACCATTCGCCATGCTCGCGATCGACAATGTATTTCTCGATGAACGCCCAGCTTCGCCCGGCAGCATCCAGGAAGTGCTGTTGGCCCGAAAGCTGGTTGGCGTTGAGGAAGCCAACAACAGCCTCCGCCTGCGGCCACCAGTGCTTGTCGGTGTCGATGACGCCCGTCGTGTCAGCCTCGTAAAGCAGGCCGCCATCGCTATCCAGTCCCTGCTCGTAGACGGCCTGCGCCATCTTCACCGCGGCCTCGCGCACCCGCTTCAGAACGCCCGGGTCGCCAAAAATCTCCGCGGCCTCGCAGAGCAGCCAGCTTCCTTCGATGTCGTGGCCAAACGAGATCTTTTCAGACCTTGGACGCCACTCCTCGTCGAAGAAAAGAATGAAGTGCTGAGCCGCAGGATCGATGATGTATTTGAGGAAAATCTCGATCAATTCCCCGAGTCGTTCTCTAACCCGGAAGCGGACGGTCGAGTCCTCATGGTGACGCAGGAGCGTCGCGTAAGCCTCCAGCAGATGGAGGTGAGTGTTCATGGACTTCTTCTCGTCCAGGTCCACCTCGCTCAGCCGCTGATCCACGGCCGGGGTCCAGTCCCGCTCGTAGGTCTCAAAGTAACCTCCGTGCCCGGCGTCGTGGCCTGCGGCTTCGATCTGCTCCACCAGGCGCATTGCCTGCACAATCGCTTCGCAATCGCCGCTGGCGTGAGCGTACTCCGCCAGCGCGTAGACGGTAAACGCCTGCCCATAGATGCGCTTCTTCGTGTCGATGGGCAGGCCCTGGCAATCGACCATCCAGTAGACGCCGCCAAACTCGCGGTCCCAAAAACAACGCGAGAGATATTCATACGCGCGGCGAGCCGTAGCAAGAAACACCGGGTCGCGATAAACGCTGAAGGCCTTCGAGAAGGTCCACAGGATGCGCGCGTTCAGAATGAGTCCCTTGGCGGCGTGCGGATCGATGGTAAGATCGTTGGCGATCTGGCCGCGAAAGCCGCCGTACTCGTCGTCAATGCTGTACTTGAGCCAAAAGGGCAAGATGTTGGAGCGCAACTCCACTTCCACCTTTTGCCGTAAGCCTTGCACGGGGCGCCTCCTTCAAGAACCGTCCGCAGCGGCATTGTAAGACCACCGCATTCAGGTCAGGCAGCCTGCCTCAGGATCGCGTCGATCCGGGTCAGCTCGTCCTCAGAGAATTGCAGGTTGGCCAGCGCCACGACGTTCTGTTCGATCTGCTCCACGCGGCTGGCGCCGATCAGCGCCGAAGTCATGCGGCCGTCGCGCAGCACCCAGGCCAGCGCCATCTGCGCCAACGACTGTCCGCGTTCGGCGGCCAGGCCGTTCAGCGCGCGCGCCTGGGCCAGGCGATGCTCGTCGATGTCCTGCTTTTTCAAAAACCCATGCGGCTTGGAGGCGCGCGAGTCCGTGGGGATGCCTTGCAGGTAACGGTCGGTCAAGAGGCCCTGCGCCAGCGGGCAGAAAGCGATGCCGCCGATGCCCTCTTCGCCCAGCACATCCAACAGTCTGTCTTCAACCCAACGGTCGAACATCGAGTACTTCGGCTGATGAATCAAGCAGGGCGTCCCGAGTTCGCGCAGAATCTTCGCGGCTGCGGCGGTCTGCTTTGCGTCGTAGCTGGAGATGCCGGCATACAGCGCCTTTCCGGAGCGCACCGCCTGATCCAACGCCTGCATCGTCTCCTCGACCGGCGTCTCCGGATCGGGACGATGCGAGTAGAAGATATCCACGTACTCCAGGCCCATGCGCTTCAGGCTCTGGTCCAGGCTCGCCAGCAGATACTTGCGCGATCCCCAGTCGCCGTACGGGCCAGACCACATATCCCAGCCGGCCTTGGTGCTGACGATCAATTCGTCACGATGCGGCCTGAGGTCCAGGCGCAGAATCTCCCCAAAATTGCTCTCCGCGCTTCCCGGCGGCGGCCCATAGTTGTTGGCCAGGTCGAAGTGCGTTATCCCAAGATCGAATGCCCGCAGCACCATAGCGCGGCCATTCTCAAAAGTGTCGACTCCTCCGAAGTTATGCCACAGCCCCAGGGAGATGGCGGGCAGCCGCACGCCGCTCTTTCCGCAGCGGCGATACTGCATGGTGTCGTAGCGCTGTTCATTTGCCAGGTACATCAAACTCCTCCTTGTTCAGACTTGTTCAGACTTGCCCGAACTTGCCCGAACTTGCCCGAAAGCCGGGACGCGGCCACATGTGTCCGCATCCCTAACTCAGAATACCCTTGATCGAAACTTCCTTCCGTCCGTCCGCGGGAGGAGCCACGATATTGCCCTCGATCGGCGCCCCGTCCACGGTCAGTGCAATATGGTTGCCCTCGCCCTTGCGCTCGATCGAGATACTGTACACCACCCCGCGAAAAATCCGGGTCGCGGTGAATCCCGGGCAGCTCTTCGGAATCACCGGAGCAATCTCAAGCCCGTCCAGTGAAGTGCGCACGCCCAGGATCCACTGCACGATGGCGTAGTAGTTCCACGCCGCCGTGCCGGTAAGCCACGAGTTCTTGGCCTCGCCGAACGTGGGCGCATCCTTGCCCGCGATCATCTGCGCGTAAACATACGGCTCGCAGCGGTGCAGGTCGCCGATCTCTTCGCGCGCCGAGGGATTGATGCGGCTGTAGTAGTCGTGCGCTTCATCGCCGCGGCCCAGGCGCGTCTCCCCGATCATCGCCCACGGATTCACGTGGCAGAAGATGCCCGCATTCTCCTTGTATCCCGGCGGGTAAGACGATATCTCGCCCAGGTTGAGGTAGTACCTGGAGTACGCTGGCTGCTGCAAAACGATGCCATGCCTGGTCGCCAGGTGCTTGCGCGTCGCGTCGAGCGCCTTTTTGGCCGTGCCGTCATCCAGGCCGATGCCGGCAAGCGTGCAGAACCCCTGCGACTCGATGAAGATCTTGCCTTCCTCGCACTCCTTCGAGCCGATCTTGGCGCCGAAGTCGTCGTAGGCGCGCAGGAACCACTCGCCATCCCACCCATGCTGGCGGACGACTTCTTCCATCTTCGCCACTTCAGCCAGATACGAAGTGGTTTCGCCGTCCAGCCCGCGGTGGTTCGCGATCGCGGCCAGTTCGCGGCCGGCGTGTACAAACAGCGCGGCGATGAAGACCGACTCGGCCACTTTGCCATCCTTGTTGGTGGTCGTTTGGAAGGACTGGCCCGGCGTCGAGGAGAAGCAGTTCAGGTTCAGGCAATCGTTCCAGTCGGCGCGGCCGATCAGCGGCAACCTGTGGGGTCCAAGCCGATCCAATGTATAGGAAAAGCTGCGCTGCAAGTGGTCGTAGAGCGGCGCCTCGGAGCCCGGCTCGTTGTCGTAAGGCACCGGCTGGTCCAGGATGCTCCAGTCGCCGGTCTCCTTCAGATACGCGGAGACGCCCACGATGAGCCAGAGCGGATCGTCGTTGAAACCGCCACCGATGTCGTTGTTGCCCCGTTTGGTCAGCGGCTGATACTGGTGGTACGCGCCGCCGGTCGGCAATTGCGTTGCGGCCAGGTCCAGGATGCGTTCCCGTGCCCGCGAAGGCGCCATGTGCACAAAACCCAGCAGATCCTGGTTCGAGTCGCGAAAGCCGAGCCCCCGCCCGATTCCCGATTCATAGAACGACGCCGAGCGCGACAAATTGAACGTAGCCATGCATTGATACGCGTTCCAGATATTCACCATGCGGTTGGTGTGAATGTCCGGCGTATCGACCTGAAAGATGCTCAGCAGGCTGTCCCAGTACTGGCGCAGCCGCTCGAATGCCGCGTCGGCGTTGCTGGGATCGAGATATTTGGCGATGACCGGCTTGACCAGTATTTTGTTGATGGTCTGCGAGTTGGGGGGATCGAACTTTTGGTCAACCGGGTTCTCATGGTAGCCCAGCAGGAAGACGATCTGCTTTGTCTCACCGGGCTCCAGCTCCAGCTTCACCTGGTGCGCCCCCATCGGCGACCACCCATGCGCAATCGAGTTGGTCAGTTGACCGGCTTCCACGGTTGCCGGCTTGTCCCAGCCGCGGTTGCGGCCCAGGAACGCCTCGCGCTGCGTGTCGAATCCCGCGCCGGGTTCGGAACAGGCGAAGTAGGCGAAGTGGTTGCGGCGCTCGCGGTACTCCGTCTTGTGATAGATCACGCCGTCTTCCACCTCCACCTGCCCGGTGTTGAGATTTCGCTGGAAGTTGGTGGCGTCGTCCTGCGCATCCCACAGGCAGAACTCGATGCTGGCGAACCCCGAAAGGGTCGCCTTCGTCGTCCGTCGATTCGTCACCGTCAGTTGCCAGATTTCCAGGTTCTCGTCGAGCGGCACAAAGTAGCGGGTGTGCGCCTCGATGGCGCTATAGCTCGACCCGATCGCTGTGTAGCCCATGCCGTGGCGGCACGTATAGTCCTTCAGCTCGTGGCGCGTCGGCTGCCATGAAGGTGACCAGAACTCCTTTGACTCGTTGTCGCGCAAGTACACGTAGCGCCCGCCGAAATCCAGAGGAACGTTGTTGTACCGGTAGCGGGTCAGCCGGCGCAGCCGGGCGTCACGATAGAACGAATAGCCTCCCGCCGTATTGGAAATGATTCCGAAATATGCCTGGCAGCCCAGGTAGTTGATCCACGGCAAGGGCGTATCCGGTTGCGTGATCACGTACTCGCGATTCAAATCGTCGAAATATCCGAACTTCATGATGAGTGCTCCCTCGAATCAAGGCCGTCGCCAGTATAGTCCCCGGCCCAAAATCTAATCAAACGTTTTTCTAGAACCCTTCGCGGTACTCTGGAAATTGAAGAAAGAATTTGCGCGAGGCGGCGCAAGTGTGAAAAAGTATCTGCGCGAGCGAAACAAGGCAAACCTCCCGGTGTGTCCGGGACCGTTGCCGGGATTCAGGCAAATGTGAGAGACTTGCCCGTTTTTGCAATTGTCCTGGGCGCTTGCGCGAGGCGAAAGTTCACACATGGCAGGTTCCTTGTTTCTGGCCCTCATCAATGCACCATCCGGCCGGGAGTTGCCGATCTCCGTTGTCCTTGCCGGTCTTCTCCTCTTCCCAGCCGCTTTGGCCCATGGGGCCGACAGCCCAAGCCTGGCCATCAAAGTGGATCAGGTGGGCTATCCGCTCGACAGACCCAAGGTCGCGTTCGTCAGCGCTCCGGCTGAAACCTTTCAGGTCAGGCGTTCGAGCGACGACAGGGTCGCTTTTCAGGGAAAGCTGGCGCCTCCTGAGGCTGACCCGAACTCCGGCGACCAGGTGCAGGCCGCGGATTTTTCCAGCTTTCACAAGGCGGGAACCTACTACCTGCAGGTCCCCGGCGTGGGGCGCAGTTGGAACTTCTCCGTCGGCAAGAATGTCTTCGAGCGCACCTACTATCTGGCCATGCGCGGCTTCTACGGGCAACGCTGCGGGACGGCGGTCGACATGGGGCCCGAGTTTCCTGGGTTCTCCCACGCCGCCTGCCACCTGCATGGCGAATTTCACGCCTCCTCGGGGGCCAAAGGGCCACGCGACAACATAGGCGGCTGGCACGACGCGGGCGACTATGGCCGCTACATGGTCAACTCCGGCGTCAGCACCGGCACCTTGTTGTGGACCTGGGAGATCTTCGGGCGGAAACTCAAGGGCATTCAGCTCAGGATTCCAGAGACCGGCAACGGCACGCCGGACATCCTCAATGAGGCGCGCTGGAACCTCGAGTGGATGCTGAAGATGCAGGACGGCGACGGCGGCGCCTGGCACAAGCAGACCAACGAACAGTTTTCGGGCTTTATTGCGCCGGAGAACGACACGCTGCCCAGCGAGGTCATCGGGACCGGCGCCGCGCCCTACAAGAGTACCTGTGCCACCGCGGATCTGGCTGCTGTGGGCGCAATCGCCGCGCGGGTTTACAAGCCATATGATGCGAAGTTTGCCGCGCAGGCTCTGGAGGCTGCTCGGAGAGCCTGGGCCTGGACCGGGAAAAATCCGAATGTCACCTTCAGGAATCCGCCGGGCGTCAGTACCGGCGAGTACGGCGATGCAAACTGCAAAGACGAACGGCTTTGGGCCGCGGCGGAGTTGGGTCGCACCACCAGCGAGCCGGCGTTCAACGACTTCTTCCTGCAAAACTATGCGGAGTTCCTTCCCACCCTCGATTCGCCGCCGGCAGAGAACTGGAGCTCGGTGGGACCGATGGCTCTGTGGACCTATGCCCTCTCAAAGCGCAAGGGCGCGGATTCGAAAACGGTCCAGGCCATCCGGGAGCGGACCTTGGCGGCAGCGCACGCAGTTGTGGAGCGCACGCGCGGCAATCCTTACCGCGTAAGCATGCAGGCGAAGGACTATGTATGGGGCTCGAATGGCGTTGCGGCGGAGTATGGCATGTATCTGCTGATCGCCAACGTGTTTTCCGCGGACCCCAGCTTCGTGGATACAGCGCGGGACAATTTGCACTATCTGCTGGGGCGGAACACGTTTTCGCTCTCCTGGGTCACGCGGGTGGGCGAAAACCCGTTCCAGCATCCCCATCACCGGCCCAGCGGGTCGGGCAAGCAGGCGGCACCCTGGCCGGGCTTGCTCTCCGGGGGGCCAAACGCTGGACGGGAAGACGCGGTTCTGGCGGCGTTACCCAAGGATTTGCCGCCGGCGAAGGTTTATGCCGATCAGTTGGCCTCGTATGCAAGCAATGAGATTGCAATCAACTGGCAGGCATCGCTGGTGTTTTTGTTGGCTGGAGAACTGCATTAGAGAGAGCCGCGGGAGACCCTTGTAGCTCGATCTGAGTTTACCGGCGCCGGGCAGGCGTTTGCCAACAGTCGCATTCCTGCCTTGCGTTGCTGTTGTAGAACCATAAGGTAAGCATTCGTTTTTCCGCGACGCGCGGAAAAACGATGCCTCCTGCAAGAATCGAGGGATCCAAATGCATCTTCACGTGCTTGACATCGCGATCATCGTGGCCTATCTGCTGAGCACGGTGTTCATCGGTTACTGGGTTTCGCGCCGCGCTTCGCAAAACATGCAGGCCTATTTCCTCGGCGGCAACAAAATGCCCTGGTATGTGCTGGGCATCTCGAACGCATCCGGAATGTTCGACATCAGCGGCACCATGCTGCTGGTCTACTGGATGTTCATCTACGGCTTGAAGAGCGTATGGATCCCCTGGCTCTGGCCCACCTTCAACCAGGTATTCCTCATGGTCTATCTCTCCGCGTGGCTGCGCCGTTCGAAAGTGATGACTGGCGCGGAGTGGATCAAGACCCGTTTCGGCACCGGACCAGGCGCGCAATTATCGCACCTCATCGTGGTCGTCTACGCGTTCGTCAGCATCATCGGCTTCTTCAGCTATGGATTCAAAGGCATCGGCAAGTTTGCCGCAACGTTTCTGCCCTGGCATCTCTCGCCGAACGTATACGCGCTGATCCTGATCGCCATCACGGCCATCTATGTCATCAAGGGCGGCATGATCAGCGTGGTCATCACCGAGGTGGTGCAGTTCGTCATCCTGGCCATTGCCTCCTTCTCCGTGGGCATCATCGCCATGCTCAAGGTTGCGCCGGGCACTTTGCATAAGATGGTTCCCGCCGGATGGGATAACATCTTCTTCGGCTGGCACTTGAACCTGGACTGGTCCGCATTGCTTCCCTCGGCCAGCGAAAAGATTGTCCAGGACGGTTATGGTCTGTTCGGCTTCTTCGTCATGATGCTGTTTTTCAAGGGCGTGCTCATCTCGGCAGCCGGACCGGCGCCAAACTACGACATGCAGCGCGTGCTTTCGTCCAAGACTCCGCGCGAAGCCTCCATGATGAGCGCCTGGGTCAATGTCGTGCTCACCTTCCCGCGCTACTTTCTCATCATCGGACTCACCGTGCTGGCAGCCGCGTTCTTCAGCGATAACATCCGCGCCATGGGCCCAAACATGGATTTCGAGCTTGTGCTGCCCCTGGCGCTCGGCCGGTTCGTTCCTGTCGGCCTGCTGGGTTTCCTGATCGCCGGCCTGCTGGCCGCCTTCATGTCGAACTTTGCGGCTACGGTCAACGCAGCGCCTCCGTATTTTGTCAACGACATCTACAAACGCTTCATCAACCCGAATGCGAAGCCCAAAACCTATGTCCGGCTAAGTTATCTGGCCTCGTTTGCCATCGTGGTCATCGGCATCCTCATCGGCTGGAACGTTGCGTCCGTAAACTCAGTGGTCCTGTGGATTGTCTCCGGCCTCTGGGGAGGCTACACCGCTTCCAACGTCCTCAAGTGGTATTGGTGGCGCTTTAACGGCTACGGCTACTTCTGGGGCATGGTCACCGGCATCTCATCTGCGCTCCTGATGCCGAAGATTATCGACAACATTCCCTTCGTGCAGAGCTTTCTGGGCCGCCATCCCGTCAATGTGGATGTCTCGATCATCTTCCCGCTGGTGCTGGGAATCTCATTGATCGGGTGCCTCGTCGGCACGCTGCTCACCAAGCCGGAAGACGACGCGGTGCTGAAGGACTTCTACCGCCGCGTCCGCCCTTGGGGTTTCTGGGGACCGGTCCTCAAGAAGGTCCTCGCCGAGGATCCCAGCTTCAAGCGCAACAAGGATTTCTTCCGCGATATGTTCAATATCGCGGTCGGCATTGTGTGGCAGGTAAGCCTGGTAGCCTTGCCGCTCTACATCGTCATCCAGGAATACCGGCGCGCCGCCATCACCCTGGCAATAACTCTGGGAACGTCGGCCGTTCTCAAGTTCACCTGGTTCGACCATTTGTCAGCGCGGGAGATTGAGACGGACAAAGCCGCCGCCGACGATAAGTAAACTGGACCCCAAGGCACTCAACGGGCTTGGCGGCTGCCTTTCCTCAAAGAAGAGCAGCCGCTTCGAGGAGCTTGCGGATGTTCGGCTTCACGCTTCCGGGCTACAGGGCCGGCAGCAGCGCCAGCCCTTCATTGGCCGTCACACGGCTCTTCTCGATCTGGCCGGACGCCCGATAGGCCCGGGCCAGAGTCAGCAGGACGGAAGGCGTTTTTCGATGGCTCAGAGCAGCCGCGCGCTCCGCGCATGAGACGGCAAATTGCGGATCTCCGAGGGAAGCCGGTTGTGCTTTCAGGAAGGCATTCGCTGCCTGGTCGAGAGTCATCGGGGACGCCTGATCCTTCTTTGCTGAATCCCTCAAGGCGGCAATGCCTGTTTTCGCAAGCTCCCCAGAGGCTCCAGCGGTGTGCAGGAGGGACTGAATGGTGCCTCTCGCCCTCGGGCAGGTCGGTCAGCCGCTTACTGGGCTTGCGGTACCCTGCCTTTGACCTTATGTAGAGCTTTGCAGTACGGTTCGCCACTTTTTGCCTCCTCAGGAAAATACTGAGAAGTTGGCGACTTCAGCGGTTTTAGTAACAGGTCATAGTAACGTTTGCTGTAAAGCCTTTAGAATCAATATATGGCGGAGAGGGATGCGTTCGTAGCCGGCGCCCCGTATCTGGGTCTGGCTCGCGCGCGTGATCGATCAGGATCATGCGCATTACTTTGGCGGCGAAGGTGTAGAAATGCCGGAACTGGACGGGCAACGTGGCCAGCGCCAGCAGCGCCTCCACGACCGTAACCATGAGCGCGCCGCAGAGCGTAACCGCCAACTTCTCCGCAGTCTCTGTGGTCACGGCCACGCTCACGCCCGCTTCGCTCAGCTCCACGGCGGTAACGGGCGCAACCACCGCGGCCCAGGTGGCAACGCTCAGCAACTCCGGCAATGCGCCGCTCGCCATCAGCGGCATCACCATCGCCGGTGCAAATCCCACTGACTTCAACCAGACCAACACCCGCGGCACAACGCCGGCCGCCGGCTATAACCTCACCCTCAGCACCTACACCGCGGGAGCGCGTTATCTTCCGCAGTTGGGCCACGCGTCCTTCCAGCCCTTCGGCCAAGTGCTGATCGGCATGGCGCACTCCGCCGGAACCCTGATTCGGGGCTGAATCCAGGGACCACCAACCTCGGCGGAAGCCTCGACCTCCGCGCAAGCCACAGCTTCTCGTTTCGTCTCGTCGAGGCCGACTATCTTGTAACCACCTTCGACAACGGCGTCAACGACCACCAGAACAACCTGCGCATCGGCGCGGGCCTGGTGCTGCACTTCTGAACCGCGGCCGGAGACGGTGAAAGGCTGTTCGCACCCAAAAGGACCGCAAGTTCCGATCCATCCCGGAGCTTGCGGTCCGCTCATCTGTCGATCGAATAGGCCAACCATCCATAACCCGAATCGATCCATCCCCGCAGATAAGAAAACCCCGCTGGACAGTACCCCCGGACTTCAACTTTGTGCCATACTACTCTCAACTCTCTTGCACTTTGAGTTCGAAGCGCAGCGCAGCTTCAGGAAAGAACGTGCATGGTATGACGGGTCGTGAACGGATTCTTGCGGTTTTTGACGGACAGAAGCCCGACCACCTTCCGTGCATGCCGATCACGATGACGTTTGCCGCCGATATCCTCGGGGCCAAATACTTGCAGACACTGCTGTCCGGCTACAAGTCGAACAGATTCAACTGGTTGCCAATATCGCCTAAGTCGTTATCGCATTCCGTCTCCTGAAGTGCCTGTAGAATGGGCGTTTTCTCGAACAGAGTT
>Ga0182014_10007329_pt1 | contig 11591 bp, 5 predicted proteins | sample 612S2DmetaG_FD_120489 | JGI IMG/M metagenome (GOLD analysis project Ga0182014, IMG submission 120489) | Permafrost microbial communities from Stordalen Mire, Sweden - 612S2D metaG | ecosystem: Environmental > Terrestrial > Soil > Wetlands > Permafrost | place: Sweden: Stordalen | collected... | reverse complement strand
GATCCGAACAGTATGGCTTGCGTTTGACGAAGACGATCTCATCGAAGCCCAACCTGCCGGGTCCGGCGATTGCCGCGTCGCTCGGCGAAACGTTCGCCTGCTTCGCCTTTTCGACGCTCAGCGTGGCCGGTTCCGCGGTGATCTGTAGCTTCGGGATGGTGATGCATCCCGCGGCGTCGGCCTGGACCTCTCCCTTTGCCGTGCCGAACGTCCAGCGCAGCGTTTCGCCCGGCGCCACCCGCAGCGCTTGCAGCCTGCGCAAGCTGACGTCGGCGGTGGCTTCGGCCGGGATGGTGAACCGGGTCTTGAGTTCCAAGGGCTGGACCAGGAACAGCGACATCTCGATCGCGTCCGGCGTGTCGGACACGTTCTTCCAGCGGAAGAAGGCGTTGACCTGGCCCGACTTCCGATTGGCAAGCTGGTCCGGCCACGGCAGCGGATCATTCGTCGAGGCGTTGGTAAACACCGGGTAGGCCTCGTTCTTCTTGACGTTCAGCCAGTCGAACGAATTGATCAGGTCGTTGACCGACATGATGTCCTTGTTGTTGTTCCCGTGGCCGAACGGCCCCCAGTAGAAGAAGAGGGCGTATTTCCGCGCGTTCATGTTCTTGACGAAGGCGTCGTGGCCCTTGGACCACCCGTCGTTCTGAGCAGAATAGTCGATCGCGACCGGAGGGTCGGGGAGGGTGACCTCCGCCGGCACCGTCTGGGGCGGGAAATACAGGCGGCGGGAAACGTGCTCGATCCCGGCGGGGACGTTGGCCTTGATGGCGGCGAAGACGTCGCCGTGGCGCATGCCGATGCCCAGGGTGCCGCTGCCGCCCATGGAGTTCCCGCACAAATAGACGCGGTTCTCGTCGATGTTGTATTGCTTGATCACCCATTTCACCGTGTCGATGACCCGTTTCTCCGTGGGACCGACCTCGGGGCTCTTGTCTCTTTGGCTACCCCACCACCAGTCCCCTTTATTGGCGCGGCAATCGAGATACAGCGCAAAGAAATCTTGGGGCGAGTGGTAGATGTCGTGGTTGCCGACCTTGGTCGTGCAGGCGAGGCAGGAGTGGACGTCATGCCCGGCCGAATGCAGGACGACGTAGAGCGGGGCGTTCGGGTGCGCCTGCTTGGGATGGAGCACCAGGAACGTGTCCCGTTGGGGCGCGGCATAGCCCCACTCCTCCTTGATCCCGTGCTGGAAGACCTCCAGTTTCCGCCCCGTGAAGACCGATTCCTGCTGCTTCTGGGGGATCCACTCGGTCGTTTCGGCGCAGGCCGCCGCCGCAATTGCCAAGACGAGGGCCGTCGCGAGCATCGTTCTTTTCACGTCATTCTCCTTGCACGTTGGTGGTGAAACTAGGCTTTGTCGGAAAACACCACGGTCATCCTGAGCGCAGCGAAGGATCTCCCCCGATTTCGCGGAGATTCTTCGCTGCGCTCAGAATGACACCTCACCTCCTACGGCCTTTTCTGGCAAAAACTAGCGAGCTCTCCTGAGGTGCCCGCCTACAATCGCAAAAATATCCGTTGGCGATAGAGGATGTAGAGCGAGAACCACTTCATCAACAGGCCGGCATTGTTCAACAGCGAGCGGTGCAGCGGCGCGTGGTGCGCGAAGAGCAACTGGCCGAGGGCGTCGAAATCGATCCACTGCTGCGCCACGTAGATGGTGATGGCGTTGGCGCCGATGACGACGAAGACGAAGGCCCACGATTTCCAGCCCCACACGTCGATCACCAGGTAGAACAGCCCCAGCAGCAGCAAGCTCCAACCGGCCGTCCAGAGGACGAACGAGCTCGACCAGAGGTTCTTGTTGATCGGGAACGACCGATCCCAGAAGTATCCCAAGGCCAGGCAGAGCCCGGCGGCCACGAGCAGGGCCGCGGCCTTCACGTGGCCGTTGCGGCGCGACTCGCGCAGCCATTGGCCGGCCAGCACGCCGATCAAGGCGGTGGCGATGGCAGGAATGGTGGAAAAGAGCCCTTCCGGGTCGCGCACCCCGAGGTAAAGCTTGCCGGGCATCACGGTGCGATCGATGTAATCGGCCAGGGTGGCCCCGGGGGTGAGATTTCCGGCGCCGAACTTCGGCACCGGAATCCACGTCATGGCCGCCCAATATCCCAGCAAGAGCACGAGGATCCACGCCAGGCGCCCGCGGGCCGAGCTATGCAACATGATGAGCGCGGCGAAAAAATAGCACAAACCGATGCGTCCGAGGACGCTGGGAAATCGCTGGTCGGCGAAGCTCGTTTTGAGCACGCCGTTGTTGCAGATGATGCCCAGCAGGACCAGCAACACCGTGCGACGGCAGATGCGCCAATACAAATGTCCGCGGCCTTCCCCGCGCGCAAGGTGCTTGGAAAACGAGAACGGCATCGCCACGCCGACGAGGAAGACGAAGAGCGGGAAGATCAGGTCGTAGAAGGTAAATCCATTCCACATCGGATGGGTAAATTGGTCGCGGAGCCAAGGCACGTACGCGTCGAAGCCCAAGACGTGGGCCAGGCTGAGCACCAGGCCGCTGCCGCCGATGATCCAAAACATGTCGAAGCCCCGCAACGCATCCAGCGACATCAAACGATCGTTGCCGGCGTGTGGGCTCGGAGAGGAAGGCGTGGCCGGAACAGGATTGGTCGAGGTTGCGGTGCTCATGGAGAAGACCCGGGAGGAAACAATGCCGGAACGGGGACGCCGTCGGCCGCTAAACTGACAATTTCGACCGCAACCCTGTGCGCGGTGCACTCGATTATTGTGGATCGGCGGCGGCTCGGCAAGTAATCGCATGGCGATTGCCGATGCCGCGATCGACCGGCGGACGGCTAGGTCGATATGAATCCCGTGTCCTGGCAGCCCGCCAATCCCAAATTGTGTAGCGGGGCGGCTTGCCGCCCGTGTTTGCGGTGTACGGCGACACGGGCCGCAAGCGGCCCCGCTACACGACACACACACAATTTTGAGCATGGCGGTGTACTTGGGGGTTGGCGGACAACCGCGGACGTCAGTCGCACCCCCCCGAGGCAGGAAAAAATCGCAGCCCAAGAAGACCAACCAAAGCCGGGCGACTTGCATGTTCCGGCAAATCAGACTATCCTCTAGCGGCAAAATGCGGCTGAGCATCATGGGAGCCTGGTGACGCGGCGTTGCGCATGCCCTGGGGGCCGGCAGCTTCCAGGGTATTTCTGTTCCGCCCACGACACGTGCTGGCTGACAGTCATGGCGTAGGATTACGTCGGGGGTGAGGGCGCAGGGATGTACTGGATCAGCAAGAGCATTCACTGGCTGAACCGGCTCAAGCGCCGCGGATTGATTCTGCTGGCCGTGCTGGGCCCCGGCATCATCACGATGGTGGCCGACAACGACGCCGGGGGCATTTCCACCTATGCCCAAACCGGCGCCAAGACGGGCTTCGGGCTGCTGTGGGCCTTCATCATCCTCGTGCCCATGGCCTACTACGTCCAGGAGATGACCGTCCGGCTGGGCGCGGTCACCAAGCGCGGCCACGCCGAGGCCATCTTCGACGGCTTTGGCCCCTTCTGGGGTTGGTTCTCGATCTTCGATTTGGCGCTGATCAATTGGCTGACGCTGGTGACCGAGTACATCGGCATGACGCAGGCCATGCGGATCTTCGGGATTCCCGAGTGGGTCACCTTCTTGGGCGTCACGTTGTTGATGTTCGTCATCGTGATGTCGGGCCGGTACTGGACGTTCGAGAAGCTGACCCTCTTCTTTTGCTTGTTCAACCTGGTGTACATCCCGGCGGCCATCTGGGCCATGCAGACCGGCAACGTGGCCGAGGGCTGGGCCGCCGTCGCCCGCGGGTTCTACAACCCGGAGTTCAAGCTGCACGCGGGCTTCACCTCGGCCATGCTGATTACGCTGATTATGGCCAACATCGGCACCACCATCACCCCCTGGCAGATTTTCTTTCAACAAAGCGCGGTGGTCGACAAGGGGATGGACGTCCGCGACATCCGTTTCGGCAAGATCGACACGTTTTTCGGGTCGATGTTGACGTGCGTGGTGGCGGCGTTCATTGTCATTGCCACGGCCGGCGTGTTCTACTACAACCCGGGCGGGCAAATCGTGGTGGAATCGGCCGCCGAAACGGCCCAACAGATGCCCGCGGTCATGCCGTCGCACCACTGGGGCGATTGGGCCCGGCTGCTGTTCGCCGTCGGCCTGTTCGACGCCGGCCTGCTGGGGGCGCTGTGTATTTCGCTCTCCACCAGTTGGGCCATCGGCGAGGTGTTCGGCTGGGCCCATTCGCTCAATAAGAGCGTCCGCGAGGCGCCCTGGTTCTACGCCGTCTATCTGTTTATGCTGTTGTCGGCGGGCGTCGTGTGTCTGATCGCCACCACGCACGTGCAAAACGCGATTACCATCTTCGTGCAGGTGGTGGCCGTGACGTTGTTGCCCGCCGCGCTGGTGTTCCTGATCTTATTATTGAACGACAAGCCGTTGATGGGCGAGTACGTCAATACGCGTTGGCAGAATTTCGTGAATTGGTCGATCGTCGTGTTTGTAATCGTGGTTTCCACGGTTTACGCTTTCCTCTCCGAATGATGTCCGGCGTGTCATGCGGAAGCATGACCTACGGGGGTGTTCCCATGGCAGCGCTGATGAACGTGCCGAAGAACCCCGACCCCACTACCGGGATGAAGGACTATCGCTTCCACTATTTTTCCGATCTGCTCGGTCGCCCGGTGTGCGCGGGCAAGATCAAGAACCGCCTGGGACGCCTGACCGACCTGGTGTTCCGCCTCAGCGAGCCCTATCCCGAGGCCGTGGGAATCTATTTGAATCACGGCTGGGGCCAGCCGACGGAGTTCATTCCCTGGGACCGCGTGCTGAAGATCGACGAAGACGCCATCTTCGTCCAGCCGCCGGAAGCCGAGAAGTACCCGCCCTTCGTCGACCATCCCGGCTGGATGCTGTTGGACGAGCACCTGATGGGCAAGACCATCCTCGATATGGACGGCCGGCGCACGGAAGTGGTCAACGACGTGCACCTACTGGAGTCGAAGGGCCGCATGGTCGTGGTCCACGTCGACATCTCCTTCAACGGGTTCCTGCGCAAATGGGGCCTCGGTTGGATTCGCTCCATCAAGGATCGCTTCATTTCCTGGCGGTACGTTCAGCCGCTTTCGCTGGAAGACGCCGTGGCCAGCGACACCGTGTCGCTGTCGATCACCCGGGCGCAGATCAAGGAGCTGCCCAGCGAAGACCTGGCCGACGCCCTGGAAGAGCTGTCGGGCGAGGAACAGGCGGCCGTGTTCTCCTTGCTGGACTCGGAGAAGGCGGCGGAAACCTTGCTGGAGGCCGAGCCGCGGGCCCAACGGCAGATCATCGCCAACTTGCGCCAGGAGCGGGCCCGAACCATTCTCACCGAGATGTCGACCGCCCAGTTGGCCGACTTGCTCTCGGTGCTGCCCCACGACGACAAGGTGGAGCTGCTCGGCCTGCTGCCCCGCGATCAGGCGGCGAAAATCGAGATGGTGCTTTCCGACCGGGAGGCGACCGCCCGGGCGCTGATGTCCAGCGGCTGCGTCACCATGCCCAAGGAGACGACGGTGGGCGACGCCCTGGGGCAATTGCGGTCGTCGAAGTTCGACCACGACATGGTCTCTTACATTTACATCACGGCCGAGCCGGACCGGATGTTGATGGGGGTGGTCGATCTGCGCGAGCTGGTGCTCGCCGCCGACACTGCCACGCTGGGCGAATTGATGGCCTCGCCCGTGGTCGCGGCCGAGGCGGAAGACTTGAAGGACGATTTGGCCGAGCTGTTCGCCAAGTATCACTACCGCATGATTCCGGTGGTCAACGAGAAAGACTGCCTGTTGGGTGTGATCCACTACAAAGACATCATGAAGGGTTTCGTGCCGCGAACGCGCGTGTGATGCCAAGGGGGGTTAGCAGCCTGTTGAAAAAGAGTGCCACTGGCTTTGCCAGTGCTGAGTTTTCGAGCACGTCCAGGCACTGGCAGAGCCAGTGACACCCAAAAATCACTGTTTCAACGGGCTGTTAGAGATTGAAGAAATGCCGAATGTTGAATGATGAACTGGCGACGCCCTGACCCCCGACCCCTGATCCCTGACCCCGAACATGCCCCGCATCCAGACCACACGCACCGTCAAGATTGCGTTATACGCTCTCCGCCTCTACCTGGTGGTGATGCTGGTGCTGATCCTCATCAAGTTTCTGCGGATCTTCGGTTAGGGCGCATTTCTCACCCTAGGGCGCATTTCTCACCCTAGGGCGCATTTCTCACCATGAGGGGAGTTTAGCGGTCGACGGCACGTCGACCAAACGTGGCCATACAGGGCCGACGTGCCAAAAGGCCGCTAAACGGATTCCCTTGGCGGCACCTACGGCGCGGCGGCGGTGTTTTTCTCTTGCACCGCCTCGCCCACGGCCCGGAAATGCTCGTCGTAGAAGTGGTCCTGGTGAAACACCGCGAAGCCCTTGGCGCCCAGCTTGCGCGCGGCGGCGATCTCGGCCTTGATGATCGCCGGCGGCTGGCGGGCCGGATGAATCCCGCTCCAACTGACGGCCATCCCGGTCACCAGGTCGCAGTTGCCCAGGCACGACTTCGTCGCCTGGCCGTTCTGCGTGAAACTCTCGATGCTGCCGGTATAGAGCTGCGGCACGTAGAAGTCGAGATAATCGCGGCGGGCCCAGGTGCTCCAATCGCGGCCGATGTACCAATCGGGGTTGCTTCCGCCGGAACCATTGGCCGACAGCCACAGGCCCGGCCGTTGGCGCATCGTCATTTCCCGCAACCGAGCGAAGAAGTCGGAGCACATAAAGGCCGCCAGGTTGTTGAGCATGGGCTGCGCGGCCGGGGGATCCTGGCGAATATCGACGCCGAACGTCTGGCGGCAGAATTGCCGGCAGTAGTCGCAGTAGCAATAGGAAGCGCCCCAATTGAAACCCGGTTCTTCAATGTGAATGCCGGCCAGATCCGGATAGCGGTCGATCACTTTGCCCAGCAAATCCAGCTCGAACTGGCGGACCTCGGGCCGGATGAAGCAGATGCCGTCCTTGTCGGCGACGCCCTTGGCGTCGACGGCCGCCCACGGCGGGTGGTCGCGCAATTCGACGGCCCCGCTCGATTTGTAGATCCAGGGCGCGTACCACAGGTGGACCTGAAGCCCGCGCTGTTTGGCAGCCCGAATCAATTCGCCCAGCACGTCCCAACCGGCTTGGGGCTCGATTTTTTGCAGTTCCGGCCGGTCCAGGGCGGCAAGGTACCGCGAGAGCGTCCAGACGAAGAGGGTGTTGAAGCCGCCGGCCTTGATCCGCTCGAGGCTGGATTTGATCTCGCGCTCGGCCTCCGGGCGCTGATTGCTCTTGGGAAAGCCGCACCAGATTGCCCGCAGTTCCCCGTCGGGGTAGTCGTGGGGGATGATTTCCGCGTCGTCGACGTACAATTTGTTGCCCAGCGCGATCCCCGCGTCTTGGTTGCCCGAGACGTGAATCATCAACGCGAACCGTCGCACGCCCTGGGGGATGCGAAAGCGGCCGGTGCACCGTCGCCAGGAAGAACCCGGCGACATGCTCCCGCCGGAGACGGGCAGCGAGACGCGCCGGGCATCGCCGGCCTCGGGCGACGGCCAACCCGTGGCGGCGACGGTTGCCGCGGGAACGTTTCCCTGGTACCAGAACGAAAAGGCGTAGGAGTCGCCCGGTCGGCAGGGGATTGCTCCGCCGGCCGTGTAGCCGTTATTGGGAGCCAGCACGATCGCGCCGCTCATGGTGCGAACGTTGGCGGCGCCCGGGGGCGTGTACCAACCGGTCAGCTCCAGGCAGGCCGATCGCCGGCCGGCATGTTTCTGGTCGGTGGCCGAGGCGAGTTTCATTTGGCCGGCGCCGACGTACAGTCCCCAACCCAGCGGCGAGCCGTCGGGGGCAACTTGTTCCGCGGTCGGATTGGGGGCCAGGTTGTCGGCGCGGAGGACCGCGGGGAGCACCGCCACCAGGGCGGCGGCAGCCGTCAGGCTTCTCAGGCAGATCTTTGCCGGCGTGATCGGCATGGAATGGCTTCTACCGGGCCCGCGGGACGCTCGCCGGGGAATTGGACTGGGGCACCAACTGCAACAGTTTCTCGAAGCTGGCGACCTCGATCGGATAGAGCATCTCCTTGGTCAGGCCATTGGGCATATGCAGGGCCTTTTCCAAGGCTCGCGCCGCTTCGCCGTGTTGGCCGGCCTGTTCGTAGACTTGTGCCTGGTGGAAGAGCCACACCGGCGATTCGCTTTCGGCCAAGGCGCTGGCCAAATCGGCCTGTGCCTTGTCCGTCTCGCCCAGGGCCGCGTACACGCTGGCCCGCGAGTCGAGCACCGCGCCGATGGGCCCGAGGACTTCGATGGCCTGATTGACCAGCTTGAGCGCTTCCTCGAGCTTGGTGCCTTGTTGCGCCAGCAACACGGCGAGGTTATTCATGGCCGTGGGATTGCCCTGGTTCTTCTTGAGAATCTCCCGATAGAAATCTTCCGCCTCGGCGAAACGCTTTTGCCGCGAACACAAGTCGGCCATGGGCATGAGCAAGGGGATCGGCCGTTCGAAGCGCTTCATGGCCGCTAGCAGAATGCGGTTCAAGCGCCCGACCTGCTCCTCGCTCATTTTGTCCTCCAGGAGAAGCGAACACACGCGGCCGAGCACCGCGGGGTAGCTGTCCCAGGTCCGGTCGAGCAGTTCCAGGGCTTCGTCGAAACGCTTTTGACGTCCCAGAAACTCCACCAACTCCCACTCATGGTTGGCGTTCTTTTCGAGGTAGGTGCGGAGCAGCGTTTCGGCCTCGTGGACGAAGCGTTCCGCTGCCGGTTTCTGTGCCGGCTTGGAAAGCTGCTTGGCAAGCTCTTCGAGATACGCCGCGATCAGGCGCATGCGGACGCCGCGTTCGGTCGGCTGGGCTTTCGGCCGGTCGAGGAACTCCTTCAGCAAGTCGAAGGCCTTGTCCGGCTGGTTCTTCGCCGCCAGCAACCGTGCCCGGAAACCGACGGTGTTGATATGGTTGGGCGAGATTTTTTCCAAACGCTCCAGATAGGTTTCGGCGTTGCTCGTTTCCTCGTGTTCCAGGAGCGCGCCGACGTAGGTTGCCAGGTAGCGCGGTTCATCGCCGTTGGCGCCGATCAGGTTGCGCAAGGTGACGCTTGCTTGGACCCAGTTTCCCTCCGCCAGGTACATTTTGGCCAACTCGAAGCGGTCGTCGAGCGTGGCCGATTGGTCCTGCACCATGGCCTCGTAGATGGTGATGCTCTCGCGGCGGCGCGATTGCAGGGGATCGAGGCTATCGATCGCGGCCCGCACGCGGCGATCCAAGACCGAGGTTTCCGCGGCGGCCAGGTTCTTGTCGATCAATTGTCGTGCTTTTTGGAAGTTCGGGTAGCCGCCGCGGTTGGCGAGGAGCAAGGCGAGCTCGCGCCGGGCCCAGAAGACGTCGGCCTCCGGGGACTTCACCTGGCCGTCGATAATCCGGTTCAGTTGCACTTCGGCGAGGTTGCCCTTTCCCGTGCGCGCGTAGAAGTCGGCCACGATGCGGACGCTCACGGGGTCCTGGGGGGCTGCCGCCAATACCGCCTCGTACTGCTTCTGGGCAGCCGCCATGTCCCGCATGGCGACGTAGCATTGGGCGAGCGCCAGGGGGGCCTCTTTCGCCGAAATCTTCCGGCCAGCTTCCTGGATTACCTTCTCGGCCTTGTCTTTGGCGTCGGTGGCGCTGTAGAGCTGGACGAGCGCGACCCAGTTGACGGCCACCGTGGGGGCGATTTCCGCGGCCCGGCGCAGGGCCTGTTCCGCCTCGGTCGACAGTTCCTGGGCCTGCTTGGTCTGCCCCTCGGCCTTGGCTTGTTTGCTGACGACGCTCAGCACCTGCCCCAGCCACAGGTAATCTTTATACTTCTTCGATCCGGCGGCGCCTTTCCGCGCCAATTCCAGCGCGCGGCCAAACTCCTTCTGGTGCAACGCCACCTGCGTCGTGACCAGGTTCAGATCGGGGGCGAAGGAGAGTTGCTGTTTCTCCAATTTCTGCAGCAACTCCTCCGCCTGGGTAAATCGCTGTTTGTCGACGAGCAGTTGGAGCGCCAGTTGGATGACCGAGGGATTGCGATCGCCCAATTCGATGGCTTCCAGGTAGCTGTTCAACGCCCAGTCCATCTTGCCTTGTTGCATATAGATCATTCCCGTCAACGCCGCCAGACGGGCCCACGACGGGCGCTGGTCGCGGGCGTCCGCGATGTGCTTCAAGGCCTCGGCCAACAGTTGATCGACGGCCGCCTTGCCCTTTTTCTTGTCCTCCGCCGACCAAGAGAGCCGAATGGCCTGGCCATAGTGCCAATACGCGTCCTGGCCGGCGACATGTTCGATCTCCACCAGCGCCCGATCCAAGTCGGCGTCGTCTCTGGCGCGGAGCGCCTGCTCCAAGAGTTGGTAGCGGATATGCGCGTTGTAGGGGTCCTTCGCGGCGATCCGTTGGCAGAGCTGCTTCGCCTGCTGGGGATCGTTCACCTGGGTGGCCGCCGTGGCGAGGCCCGTCCAGAGTTGCGCGCGTTGGAGGTCGGAAAAATGATCGACATTCTCCGCCAATTTGTGCAAACGGTCGCGGGCCTTCTCGCCCTCGCGCCGCACGAGGTAATTGGCCTGCATCAGCCGCTGGTCCACGCTGTCGCCCAAGGCCTTTTGCGAATCTTTCAGCAGCCGCTCGGTCTTGGTCCAGTCTTGTTGACTCTCGGCCACCGCGAGCAGCGATTTCCACAGTTCGGCCTGGTCCGGGGCCTTGGCGAGGGCTTTCTGCAGCAAGGCATCCGCGTCGGCGGCGCGGTCTTGCGCCAAGAGATACTGCGTGCGGAGGATGGTGATCGGCACCGAGTCCGGCGGCATCGCCTTCTCGGCCGCGACAATCAGTTTTTCCAGCGACGGCCAATCTTGCTTCGCGGCCGCTCTCCGAGACATTTCGAAAAGGCGCAGGCGGGCCAGCGAAATCATGTCGCTGCCGTTAAGGTTGCCGCGTTGCCCGAGTTCATGGAACTGCTGTTGCGCCTCCTCGATGTTGCCCGAGGCCAGCAGGGCCTCGGCCAGGCTTCGCCGGGAGTAGGCCTGGTTCGGATCGGCTTTCAGGGAGCGGCGGAGGGCGTCGATCTGTTGATCGAGGCTCCCCAGCCGGCCGTAACAGACGGCCATCGACCCGTCGACCAGTTTCCGCAGATCCTGTCCTTCCGGCGTCATCACTTCGCGGCGACTCTTCTGAAAGCCCTGGCAGGCCGCCAGCCAATGTCCTTGCACCATTTCGACGCGGGCGTCCAGGAACTCCACCAGCGGCTTGTAATTCAGTTGTTCCTGTAGTCCGCGCTGCCCCCGACCAAAGTTGAAGCTCCGCAACTCCTCGATCACGGTCTTGGCCTCCGGCAGATTATTGATGTCGATCAGCCGACTCGCCAGGGTCCAGAGGAGCTGCGGACTCCGCCCCGTCGCCGTCAGGCCTTGCCGCACCACGGCGATCGCCTTGTCGTAATTTCGTGCCGCCGTCTCGACGTCGGCCATGGCTACGTACATTCCGGCGCTGTCGGGATACCGCTTGATCCCGAGGGCGGCATACT
>Ga0182014_10007327_pt1 | contig 11593 bp, 9 predicted proteins | sample 612S2DmetaG_FD_120489 | JGI IMG/M metagenome (GOLD analysis project Ga0182014, IMG submission 120489) | Permafrost microbial communities from Stordalen Mire, Sweden - 612S2D metaG | ecosystem: Environmental > Terrestrial > Soil > Wetlands > Permafrost | place: Sweden: Stordalen | collected... | reverse complement strand
TAAAGATTGAACCATCCTGCCAGAAATAAGACAAGTGCGGCATACACGCCTGCCATCAGATCGTCGGCCACTATGCCCCAGCCGCCGGGTAGCGATTCCAGTTGGCGCACTGGAAACGGCTTCCAGATATCGAACAAACGGAACAGCACAAAGGCCGCCAGCCAAGCCTTCCAATTCAGCGCGCGCGCGCCGGCCAGCGCCAGCCACTGCCCCACAACTTCATCCACCACCACAAACTGCGGGTCCTTCATGCCAGCCTGCCGGGCCGTTTCACCCGCCGCCCAGATGGCGGGAGCCGACACCACCAGAGCGAGCGCGCCGAACTCCACCGGTCTCCAACCCGCATACCATTCGATCAGAATCGCGATCCCGATCGCCGCAGCCGACCCCACCGTGCCCGGAGCCTTTGGAAAGTACCCGCACCCAAACCAAGTGGAGACGATAGTGGGGCAGGCCCTCGGCCTGCGGCGGCCTCTCAGGCCGCCCCCTTCGCTACCCCCCATCATCGTCATCCCCACCGCGCAACTCCTCCGGCCGCGCCGGACTAGAGATCACATATTTTTCCGAAGCCCAATTCCCCAGATCGATAATCCTGCAGCGCTCGCAGCAAAACGGCGCCTCAGGATCGCCAAGCTTGACTTCCTTCTTACAGATGGGGCACCTCATATAGCCGCCCCAATCTGCACCAGAGGAGCGTGCGAATCGCCCCCTCGCCAGTTCGCCTCCTCGCCGCCCCCCAGCAAAGTCCCCACCAGATCGTAATCGTGCGCTTCGGTGATGCGCAACCTGCGCATCTGCCCCGGACGCGGCTCTCCACCCTCGAAATCGTTGATCAACGTCACGCCGTCGATCTCCGGCGCCTGCGTAGGCATGCGCCCTTCCCACAACAAATCGGTCTCCGCCGATACGCCCGACACCAGCACCGTCGCTTCCGATCCCACCAGCCTGCGATTGCGGGCGCGCGCGATCTTGCGCTGCACCGCCATCAAATGCCGCTTGCGATTGTAGATGGTGCGCGCGTCCACCTTCCCATCCAGCCCATAGCTGCCGCTCGAGTCTTCGTCGGAATACGAGAACACACCCAGCCGGTCGAAGCCCGCCGCCTTCACGAACCCGCACAGCTCCTCGAAATCGCCATCCGTCTCGCCGGGAAAGCCCACAATGAAGCTGGTCCGGATGGCCACGCCCGGAATGGTGCGGCGGATGCGCTCGATCAACTTCAGAAAAATATCGCCCGATGCGCCGCGCTTCATCCGCTTCAACACCGCCGCGCTGGCGTGCTGCAGCGGCATGTCGATGTATTTCACCAGCGCATCGTGCGCCGCCATGGTGTCCAACAGCCTCTGCGTCACCTTGTTGGGATACGCGTACAGAAACCGGATCCACTTCTCGCGCGGCGTTTCGATCTGCGCCAGGCGCGCCAGCAGCAGCGCCAGCCCGTCCTGGATGCCCAGGTCTTCGCCAAAGCAAGTAGTGTCCTGCCCAATCAGGTTGATCTCCCGCACGCCGTGCTGAAACAGCCGCGTGGCCTCCGCAATCACCGATTCGAAGCGCCGGCTGCGAAACTTGCCGCGATACTGCGGGATCACGCAAAACGTGCAGGGATGATCGCAGCCCTCCGCGATCTTGATGTAAGCGTAGTGGCCCGGCGTGGCCAGCACGCGCGGCGTCAAGTCGTGGTAGAGATACGCGGGCGCAGGGTCCGCGCCGCCTTCCTCGGCCCAGCCTTCGCAGAGGCCCACGATGCGTTCCAGTTCGTTGGTCCCGATGAGCGCATCCACCTCCGGCATGTCCCGGCGGATGTCGCCGCGATAGCGCTCCACCAGGCATCCGGCCACAATCAGCTTCCTGGCGCGGCCGATCTTCTTGTATTCCGCCATCTCCAGGATGGTGTCCACGGACTCCTGCTTGGCGGGATCGATGAAGCTGCAGGTGTTCACCACCAACACCTCGGCCTGGTCCGGATGCGGCGTCAGCTCGTGTCCGCGCGACACAAGCTGGCCCATCATGACTTCGCTATCCACCAGGTTTTTGGGACAGCCCAAACTGACAAAACCGATTTTCAAGGTTGATTTCCGGGAAGACCTGCTCGTTCGAGGATACCATCTGGTCAAAATCTTCGCAGCATGCGGAGAATTGGAGGGCGGGCAATCCTGCCCGCAGCCGGCTTTCAGCCGGCTTCTGGCAGCCCTCCAATTTTCAATAGCTTACGGTTGGTTTTCGACTCATAGATTCGCTTCCGAACTCCTGCATCCGCCACTTCCAGATCAGCAGTCTCGTCCAGCCTACCGAGCGCTTTGATCGCCTTCGCAATTCCGTCGTTTCCGTCCAGATCGAGCCAGCCTCTCAGGCCGCCTCTTTGGCTGCGGCTATGCGGCGCTGTGCTATCTTCGTCTAACACATCAACTCGGAGCGGCCGAATGGCGATCGAACATTTCGACGTGCTGATCATGGGTGCCGGCCTGTCCGGCATCGACGCAGCCCATCACCTGCAGAAACTCTGCCCGCACAAAACCTACGTCATCCTCGAACAGCGCGCGCGCATCGGCGGCACCTGGGACCTGTTCCGCTACCCTGGTATCCGTTCGGACTCGGACATGCTGACCATGGGCTATTCATTCCGCCCGTGGACCAGCCCCAAGATGATTTCTCCGGGTGACGACATCCGCGACTACATCGCAGCCACCGCGCGCGACGAAGGCATCGACCGCCACATTCGCTTCGGCCATCGCATTCAGCGCGCCGCATGGTCCTCCGAGCAGGCGCAATGGACCGTCGAAGCTCTGCGCCAATCGCCCGACGGAAGCGAAGAGCCGTGTACGCTGACTTGCAACTTCCTGTTCTCCTGCGCCGGCTATTACCGCTATTCCGAGGGCTACATGCCGGAATTTCCCGGCATCGGCCGCTTTCAGGGCCGCGTGGTTCACCCGCAAGCCTGGCCCGAAAATCTGGACTATGCCGGAAAGCGCGTCGTCATCGTCGGCAGCGGCGCCACCGCCGTGACGCTGTTGCCCGCCATGGCCAAGACCGCCGGCCACGTGACCATGTTGCAGCGTTCGCCGACCTATATCGTTTCGCTGCCCGCACAGGACAAAATCGCCAATTGGCTGCGCGGCTTTCTCCCCGCCATGTGGGCTTACAAGCTCGGCCGGTGGAAGAACGTCGCCCTCATGATCTACATTTACCAACTGGCGCAACGTTTCCCCAATTTCGTCAAGACCGGCATCGTCAAAAAGGTGCAGCGGGAATTGGGCCCCGGCCACGACGTGGCAACCCACTTCACCCCGAGCTACAATCCGTGGGAACAGCGCCTCTGCGTGGTGCCGGACGGAGACATGTTCCAGGCCATTAAATCCGGCCGCGCCAGCGTGGTCACCGGCCAGATCGAAACCTTCACCGAAAAAGGCATCCGCCTCCAATCGGGCCAGGAACTGGAAGCGGACATCGTCGTCACCGCGACGGGCCTGGTATTGCAAGCCTTCGGCGGGGCCGAACTTTCCGTCGACGGCCGCAGCGTCGATCTGAGCCAGACGCTGGCGTACAAAGGCGTGATGTTATCGGGCGTGCCCAACCTGGCTTCCGTGTTCGGCTATATTAACGCGTCCTGGACGCTCAAAGCCGACCTGATCTGTACCTATGTCTGTCGCTTGTTGAACCGCATGGATCGCAAAGGCGCGCGCCAGGTCACGCCCCAGAGCCGCGGCGAGACGGCCGTGGCGCCCTTCGTCGAGAAGTTCACGCCTGGCTACATGCAGCGCGCCTTGGCGCTTTGGCCGAAGCAGGGTTCCACGGCGCCGTGGCGCGTCTATCAGAACTACATCCGCGACGCGATCAGCCTGAAATGGAGCCCGGTAGACAACCAATCCCTGGAGTTTTCCAACCCGCCGGAAGCGCGGTCGAAGGCCGCACCCAGCCAACTCGCCACAGCGGCAAAGTAGATGTTAGCTTGATTGATGGAACCGGTCGCGTAAGCCGGCAACTGGAGCCAATTCTTTTTATCCGCCATGACTAGAATCCATCATAAGCCTTTGCCCATCATTTCGTTCCAGTATTTTGACCATACGCGCGATCTATGGAGTGCTCTCTTATTCGGTGGCGCAAAGGGTGCATGAGATGGCCACTCGCCTGGCCCTTGGAGCATCGCCAGGCGATCTGCTGAAGCTCGTGATTGGGAAAGCGATGCTTGCGTGTTACATTCCGATGGCTTTCTGCCAACAATAGCCAGTAAACCAGTAAAGTAATAGCGGGCATGTTTCACCAGCCGTCCGCATGGCTCCGGCTTGCTTTTGGGGCGGACTGGAGAGAAATGGGGTTGTCAGCTCAGCACCACGCCGCGGAGGGTTCTGTTTTTGCGACGAAGAGGAAAAAATAGCTTGCTTGCCGAGGCGAAGGAGCGGATAATGCAACTGTCGGGACAAAATGGGAATCCCGAAGAAGGTGCTGTCTTGTATCTTCCGCTGATGGGCGCCAGGAGGGAATGCTATGGCCAGGGAACCCAAAGGTAAGTCTCGTCCGCCGCACTGGCCGACACTCGAAGAACAGCTTGCCGCGATGAAAGTGACGCCTGGAAGCGCGCTGGAAAAGCTCATTCGTGACAATCAGGACTTCGATCTCTTATATCCGGAGGAGGCCCATGATCAACTGCCGTATCCGCCATGGCTGCGAGTCTACTGGCGAAAAGCGCATCCGGAAGTCGATTGGTACAGGACCGTTGCCTATCCACTAATTCTCAAAGAGATTGGGGGATGGATGAGGCGTCATCAGGATCTGCCCGTTCAAGGCGAGGAACAAACCAAGAAACACAGGCCAAACCTCAATGAAGAGGGCGAGGGGAGGCTCTGATCATGCCGACGAATGTTCCGATCACCCAGGACACTGCCAATCCCTATAGCGAGTCGGACATAAGCGTCAACCCAGTCGATTTGCGGCTGATTATTGCCGGATCGAACAGTAATGCCGCATCCACACAGGCCCAGTATTGGTCGAACGACGGTGGCGCTACATGGAATCAGTCGAATCTGCCACTCAACGTAGGTGATAGCTTTCAGAGCGATCCGGCCGTTGGCTGGACGTCGGATGGAACTGCGTGGGCGCTCACCATCGCCATCCAGCTCAGTGGACCCTTAATCGTCCGGTCTTTCAAATCCATTGACGGCGGTCAGACGTGGACCTTCGATTCAGTCGTCTCCGGAACGCAGACGTCCACCGACAAACCCCTGTTGTGGGTGGATCGTGTTCCATCGTCGCCCTTTCGAGACAACATGTACGCGGTCTGGCACCTCAATGCCCAGTGCTGGGTGTCTGTCCGTGTTGGGCCCGCAGGAACCTGGCAGACGCCCAGCCAAGTGAGCGGTTTTGAGACATCTTTCACTGCCGATGGCGGCGATGTTAAGACCAACTCGTTTGGAGATGTCTTCGTCTTCTGGCCGGACGCGGGTGGGAGGACTCTGCGCGTAGCGAAATCGAACAATGGCGGCGCTTCGTTTAATGCGTTGGCGGGCGGTCCCATCCAAATTGCGGCAACATCGGGATCGTTCACGATTAAGATACCGGCGCAAGACGCCAGATTGACAAACGGCGGCGGCACGATTGGAACATTGATTTATGTTACCGGTGGCGCGTTCCGCACGGCAACTGAAGATCTGGTATTTGCCTGTTGGCACGATCTGAATGGCGGACCGGGCTGCAACGCCGAGGTTGATCAACCCATAGGCAACGTCGCTTCGCCCTGCAAAACCCGAATCTTCTTCGCGCGTTCAACGGACGGCGGCGCCACCTGGGGGCCAAAGCAAAAACTCAACGATCAGCCGTTCCTAAACGACCAATTTTTCCCACGCTTGGTTGTAGACGATACGACAGGAATCCTGGCGGTAGTCTATTACGACACCATCAAAGATCCCAACCGGGTGAAGACCGATATTTGGATGCAGGCTTCGAAAGATGGTGGCGTCACCTGGAGCGCTGCCGAGCGGATTACCACGGCCGAAACCGACGAGGCGACCGGAGCCGAAGATAATCAGCAGGAATATGGAGACTACATCGGTCTGACCGGCTATGCGGGCAGGTACTTTGCCTGCTGGACCGACCGCCGCAGCAACAGCTTTGAACAGATCTGGGGCGCTGGCTTCAAGCTCGCATTCCTGGTCACTTCCATAGCAAACAGCGGCCGCTTCGGCAACGTTTGTGTGGGCGCGTTCGCAGACGAAATATTGACCATCGACAACTCCGGCTCCAGTCCGCTTTACATAACCGGCATCGCGTCGTCTTCGGTTGATTTCTTGACGCCAAGCGTCGTCGCGTATCCGATGGTTTTAGGCCCCGGGTCATCTGTCGACGTAGTGATCCGGTTTGAACCGAAGAGCGCTGGCGTTAAGAACGCCACTATCGCGATATTCAGCAGCGATCCAACTGGCCCGCACAAAATCAAGGTGTCGGGCGATGGGCACACGGCACGGCTCAGCCTGGTAATCGCAGACAAGGGATTTTTGGGCAAAGTCTGCGTCCGCTCCTTCGTTGATAAGCCATTGGTCATAAATAACAGCAGCCGGTGCGCACTTTTGGTGACCGGCATTACTTCCTCGCTTGGCGACTTTGTTGTCCCGGAGGTATTGTCGTACCCATTGGCAATCGGAGCTGGAGATTCGCTAACGGTACCGATCCGTTTCGAACCAACTGTAGCCGGCTTAAGACTAGCAACGCTCACCGTAACTAGTACCGACCCGGCTAGTCCGCACCACCTCAAAGTTTCGGGCGATGGCGAGTTGTCGCGGTTAACTTTGATGATCGCGGACAAGGGCCATTTCGGCAAGGTCTGCGTGGGCTCACACACGGATGAGCCGCTGATTTTGAATAACAGCGGCTATTGCGCTCTTTCAGTGAGTGCGATTACGTCCTCATCCGCCGAGTTTGAGGCGCCCGAAGTGTTTTCCTATCCGCTCGTCATTGCGGCTGGCAATTTTCTTCCGGTTCCAATCCGCTTTAGGCCAACCAGTTTTGGTCAAAAGTCCGCGGAAATCACGATTGTCAGTACCGATCCAGCCTCTCCGCATGTGATTAAGGTTGAAGGCGACGCGCCCGCCGGGCGGCTCGCCATAACCGGCTCCACTATCTTTGGCGGCGTGAACGCCTGCTGTTGCGCAGATCGCACCATTTCCATCTGTAACGTCGGCGACTGCGCTCTGAACGTGACCAGCGTGCACTTCAAGCGCAAGAGCCGTCATTGGAGGCTGCTCCACAATCCTTTCCCGGCGAAGTTGCACCCCGGTTCCTGTCTGGCTGTCGTCATTCAATACCGGGCTACCGAAAAGTGCTCAAGATCCTGTGAACTGGTGATCGATAGCGACGACCCCGCTACACCCGTTAAGATTCTCGAGATCCTGGCTTACACGGTTTGGGACTCCTGCTGCAAAGAAAATTGCGAGAACTGCCGCAAGGGGTGTTGCAATGAGCGGCACAATGAATCCTGTTGCCAGCAGGGTTACCCCTGCTGCTGTGAGGATGATGACGAGGGTCGCGAAGAGGAGTGACCGCACCCATTTTGACTGAGACGAGCATATCTGGAGGTTCGAGTGAGAAAGAATGTTCGGCGCCGGCTCTGGTTCGAGATAGGCTTAGCTTCGATTACCGGTTTTTTGGCCATAATTACTCCAGTATTCCCGGACTGGATCGAGTTTGTGTCCGGGTGGGATCCTGATCGACACGTTGGATCGGTAGAGCGGTTGATTGCGACCGGACTGTTTCTTGTGACCATAGCGATGTTCGCACTGGCCGCCATGGAATGGCGGGCCCGAGCGCCGGTCGAGGCATCGTCTTAACGTCACATTACTTGCGAATGCGCTGGTTCGCTCAAAGACAGCGGCGCAGAAACGTCACCAACAGCCATCGAGCGCCCGCTCGGCTGGCACGGACGCTATTTCCACTCGCCCAGCATGGCCTTCGCGCACTGCGACTTCAAGCGTGGCTCGTCCATCCACGAGCACTTCCATCCCCAGAAAGAAGTCTGTGAGGTGATCGAGGGCGAACTCGAAGTGACCAGCGACGGCCTGACCCGGATCGCCCGCCCGGGCATAGTCGCCATCGTCCCGGCCAATGCCCGCCATTCGACCGCAGTAGTTGTGGGGCGGGCGTCCACACCTGCGCGGGTCCTCCAGGACCCGATCGGCTATTGCTTCTTCACCTCAGGCTTGGCCTGACCCTTCGACTTATCGTCCACCACATCGCCGAACTGAATCGTAGACTTACCCACAAACTTCTTGTAATCCTTGTAAGTCACCAGCATCCGAATCTTCTGCGGGTGATCCTTAAAGTGCAGCGTATCGTCGGCATGCGTGTAAGTCGGAAACCAGTACTTACCGTCGATCTGCTCGCGCAAAGTCTCGAACTTAGGAAACTGTTGGTCGTCGCTCTTCTTCTGGTAGCCGACGCCCTTGCCGTAGGTCTTCACGATCTGAAAGTCGCGATCGTCCACCCAAATTTGCCCTTCGAAAAATCGCTTCCCGGGCGTCAGCTTCTTGGGCTTCACGGCGAAAACGTAGCAGGAGATCTCGTCCGCGTTCTGCTTGCCCAGGTAATGGATGTCATACAAGGGAAGCTGGTCGGTAGTCAAGACGAAGGGTTGCGTGTTCTTTAAGTCTTCCAGGTCCTCCCCTGTCAGAATCAGGTTCTGCAGCGTGGAAACAGGCGCGCGCACCACATGTTCGGTGCGCTTGCCCTCCGGCGTAAAAGTCATATCCGCCGTCTGCTCATACTTCCCCACTGCGTCCCCGGAGTCGTCCAGTTCCAGAATCTTCGAGGTTTGCCGGTAGACGTAGTTCTGCAGCGCCTCGGAGAACTCTTTCTCCTTGGCGGCGAACTTGCGAATGATCTCGTCCTCATTGATAGCGGGCGTGGCGGCCGTGGCGGGAGCGGTTGCCGCAGCGGCCGCCGGAGTTGGCGCGGGCTTATTGTCGTCGGCGGCCCAGACAGGCACGCACATCGCCGTAAGCAATGCCATTTGGGCAAATCGATGCATATTTCCCTCTTGCAAGAGACGCTTGCCAGGACCCGCCGGTTTCCCTACTTGCCGCCCAGCAGCTTCTTGGCGATCGTCAGCAACTGGATGTTGCTGGTGCCTTCGTAGATCCTGCCGATCTTGGCGTCCCGGTACAGCTTCTCCACCGGGTAATCCTTGGTGATCCCCACGCCGCCGTGTACCTCGATCGCCTTGGAAGCCACCTTCTCGGCAATCTCCGAGCTGTAGTACTTGGCCATCGCGGCTTCCGTCTGGAACGGCAGTCCCGCATCCCGCAAACGTGCGGCGTTATACACCAGCAACCGCGCCGCCTCCACTTCGGTGGCCATCACCGCAAGCTGGAATTGTACGCCCTGAAATTCCCCGATGATCTTGCCGAACTGCTTGCGTTCCCGCGCGTAGGCCACCGCGTGGTCCAATGCCCCGCGCGCCAGGCCGATCATCTGCGCGCCGATCGCAATGCGTCCCTCGTTCAGCGTCTCGATGGCGATCTTGTAACCCTTGCCCACCGCGCCAATCACGTTCTCCTTCGGCACGCGGCAGTTGTCCAGGATCAGTTCGCAGGTAGACGACGCGCGAATGCCCAGCTTGTCTTCCTTCTTGCCCACCTGGAATCCCGGAAACTCGCGCTCGATCAGAAACGCCGTGATGCCGCGGTATCCCGCATCCGGATCGGCGTTGGCAAACAGCAGGAACAGCCCCGATTCGGCTGCGTTGGTGATCCACAGCTTGCGGCCCGTCAGCAGAAAATGGTCGCCGGCGTCCACTGCGCGCGTGGCCAGGGCGAACGCGTCCGATCCCGATCCGGCTTCGGAAAGCGCGTAAGAAGCCACCGTGTCGGTGGCCAGGCGCGGCAGATATTTCGTCTTTTGCGCGGCGTTGGCCCATTTCAGAATCGCATTGTTGACGATGGTGTTCTGCACGTCGGCGATCACGCCGGCCGAAGGGTCCACGGCCGACAGTTCTTCCACCGCCAAAATGCATTGGAAGAAGCTGCCGCCGCTCCCGCCGTATTCTTCGGGGATCTCGATGCCCATCAGGCCCAGCTCGAAGAACTGGCGGATAATGTCCTTGCGGAAAATGCCGGCCTCGTCCATCTCGCGGACGTGCGGCCCGATTTGCTCGCGCGCGAACTGGCGCACGGTGGTTTGAAACAGCTTCTCTTCTTCCGTCAACGCGGTGAGAGGCTGGGGAGGAATCTCGGTTTGCTGCGCGCTGGCTGGCATGGCTTTATTCCCTTATACTACACCGCGCACGTCGCGCCATTGGCGCCCTTGCGACTCCGCCACGCCCGCATGCGTCACGAAGCCGCTGTATGTGTTGACCCCTTCCCGCAGTCCCGCGTGCTCGGTGCAGGCGCGCTCCAGCCCCTTGTTCGCCAGTTCCAGCAGATAGGGGAAGGTCGCGTTGGTCAGCGCGAAAGTGGAAGTATGCGGCACCGCCGCGGGCATGTTCGAGACGCAGTAGTGCAGCACGCCCTCCACAAAGTAGATGGGCTCGGTGTGAGTGGTAGCGTGCGAAGTTTCGAAGCAGCCGCCCTGATCGATGGCCACATCCACCACCACCGCGCCGCGTTTCATGTTGGCAATCATCTCGCGCCGCACCAGCTTGGGCGCGGACGCTCCCGGTATCAGCACCGCGCCCACCACCAGGTCTGCGGTCTTCAGATTCTCGCGGATGGTCCATGAGTTGGAAGCCAGCGTCACGATCTGCCCGCCGAAGATGTCGTCAAGCTGCCGCAGGCGGTTCAGATTGCGGTCGATAATAGCCACGTGCGCGCCCATGCCCAGCGCGATCTTGGCCGCGTTGGTGCCCACCACGCCGCCGCCGATGATCACGCAATTTGCCGGCGCGACGCCCGGCACGCCGCCCAGCAGCACGCCGCGTCCGCCATTGGGCGCTTCCAGATACTGCGCGCCCACCTGTACGGACATGCGGCCCGCCACCTCGCTCATCGGCGTGAGCAAGGGCAGCGAACCGTCGACGTCATGAATGGTCTCATACGCCACGCCGTTGACCTTGGCCTCCAGCATGCGATTGGTCAACTCCGGTAGTGGCGCAAGGTGCAGATACGTGAACAGGATCAGGCCGGGCCGCAAATGATCGTACTCGGAGGGCTGCGGCTCTTTCACCTTGACCACCAAGTCGGCCCGCCGCCAGACTTCCGCCGCCGTGGGCAGGATCGTCGCGCCGGCCTCGGCATACTCGCCGTCCGTGAGCGCGCTGCCGGCGCCCGCGGTGGACTGGACCAAAACCTCGTGCCCGGCCTCGCGCAGCGCCGTCACGCCGCTGGGCACCAGGCCTACCCGTGTCTCATGATCTTTCACTTCTTTGGGAACGCCAATAATCATTGCGAGTGCTCCTCTAATCCGTGGTGCTGAATTAGCGTATCATAAGCCGCGCCTGGAGGGCGGGCTTGAGCCCGCGCGGGGCTTGAGCCCCGCCAGGCCGGATTGCAAAACGGACCCCAAATCAGGTAGATTGGAATCAACGGTGAGGTGCGAGAGCGGTTGAATCGGGCGGTCTCGAAAACCGTTGAACCTTTACGGGTTCCGTGGGTTCGAATCCCACCCTCACCGCCAC
>Ga0182014_10007325_pt1 | contig 11595 bp, 10 predicted proteins | sample 612S2DmetaG_FD_120489 | JGI IMG/M metagenome (GOLD analysis project Ga0182014, IMG submission 120489) | Permafrost microbial communities from Stordalen Mire, Sweden - 612S2D metaG | ecosystem: Environmental > Terrestrial > Soil > Wetlands > Permafrost | place: Sweden: Stordalen | collected... | reverse complement strand
TTTCCATTCTCATCCCGCGGGAGCCTTTGACCAGGATCCACGCTCCCTCGCGCGCAACCCGCCGCAAGAAATCCGCTGCTTCGGCATGATCGCCCGCGTGAAAACACAGGGACTCATCGAGTCCGGCGGCCTGCGCTCCCTTGAGTATCTCGACGCCCAGCGGCCCGAGCGTGATCAACCTGTTCGGTTTTGCAGCGCCTACTCTTCGGCCTACCTCGAAGTGAAGAACAGGGCTGTCCGGACCGAGCTCGCGCATCTCTGCAAGCACCGCCACAAAAGGACTGCCCGAGCTTGCGGAAAGCACCGCTTCCACTGCGGCAATCATCGAGCAGGGGTTGGCGTTGTAAGTATCGTCCACCAGGACCCCACCGTTGCGGAGCTTCAGGCAATTCATGCGCTGAGGCGGCAGCGTGCAGTCTGAGAGTCCGGCGCCGACCTCCTCGGCTGAAGCCCCCGTACTCAAAACGGCGGCGGTTGCGGCAAGGGCATTTTGGGCATGGTGGACGCCCATAACGGGGAGCGACACTGGTATCTCGAAGCCCCCTGCGTTTATTCGAAATGAGGTGTTTCCTTCGGTAACTACGATCTTCGAGCACACGTACACATCGGCGGCGATATTTCTGAGAGAGCAGGTGATTTTTCGGGAGTTGATGTGTTCGGCGAAATGCGAAAGCATCGGGTCATCCAGGTTCACCACGGCGACGCCGTCCGAACCCAGCGATTTCCAGAGCTTTCCCTTCTCTTCCATGATGCGCTCGATCGATTCAAGTCCTTTGAGGTGGGCCGGCTGTATATTGGTGATGATCGCGGCAGTGGGAGCGCCGATCTGCGCCAACCGTTCCATTTCTCCGGGAACGTTTATTCCCATTTCCACGACAGCGACTCTGTGCTCTTCGCTCAGGCCGAGCAGCGTGAGCGGAAGGCCAATCAGGTTATTGAAATTGCCCTTGTTCTTTAACACCTTCCGAGTTCGGCTGAAAATGGCCGCGATCATCTCTTTGGTGCTGGTCTTGCCGTTGCTGCCGGAAACGGCGATTACCGGGATGTCGAACTTCATGCGGTGGCGCCGCGCCAGTTCGCCGAGAGCGTAAAGGGTGTCGTCTACTCTGATGACGGCGGCGGAAGTATCCTGGGATAAAACGATGCGCTCCGACACGATTACCGCGCCGGCGCCCTTACTCATGGCGTCGGAAACGAAGGCGCTCCCGTCGTGGTTTTCTCCGGGGAGGGCAATGAAGCAGTCTCCCGGCGCAATCTCCCGAGTGTCTGTGGAAATCGCCCGGACTTGCGCTCCGGGGTCCCCGGCAAGTATCTCGCCTCCCGCAGCCTCAGCCAGTGTCGCTACAGTCCTGAACATATTCTCTATTGTCCGGTCGAGGTTCTGTTAAAATACTCCCTCACTGCCAGCCTGTCGTCAAATGAATGTTTGATGGTCCCAACGATTTGGTAGGTTTCGTGCCCCTTGCCCCCGATAAAAATCGTGTCTCCGGGACGACCCAGCGCCAGCGCGAGTTCGATGGCCTTTCGCCTGTCAACCTGCCGTATGTAGCCCTTCCCGGCTGACAGTCCTCCGGCGGGTCCCAATGCCGGGATCCCCGTCTGTTTTACTCCTGCCTCGATTTGATCGATGATATCATCGGGCGGCTCGGACCGGGGATTGTCGCTCGTTACGACCACGAGGTCCGCACGCTCTGCGGCGATTCTACCCATGATCGGGCGCTTTCCCCTGTCGCGGTCCCCGCCGCACCCGAATACGGCGATAAGCCTGTTTTCAGTCATTTCGCGAAGACAGGCAAGCGCCTTTTCCATTGCGTCGGGTGTGTGCGCGTAATCAACAACTACCTGAAAGCCGAACCGGTCAGGTATCTCAACGCGCTCCAGACGCCCGTCCACGCGGGAAAGGTTTCGGATGCCCTCTTCAATGGCGTTTGGCGCAATATCCAGGGACACTGCCGCGGATATCGCGGCCAGAATGTTATACAGGTTCAGCCTGCCCATGAGTGGGGAATCAACCCTGATTTCTCCTTGAGCTGTATGGACTTTCGCGGTGATGCCCATGGGACTGAACCGGGCTTCTTTGACGAAAACGTCATTTGCCCCCTTTTCCAAACCGGGGCCTGGGGAAATTGCGCCGGAGTAACGGATGATTCTGGCCGCGCGGGTCCCGTTTTCAATTATTCTTCTGCCGTATTCATCATCTTCATTGATTACCGCCACAGAACGATGTGGGTCAAGATAGGACGAGAAAAGAAGCCTTTTGGCTGAGAAATACTCCTCCATGGTCGAATGAAAATCAAGATGGTCTTGTGACAGATTGGTGAAAACCCCCGTCCGGAACTCGCACCCGGCAATTCTGCCAAGCGCGAGCGCGTGAGATGAGACTTCCATGACGACGTGTGAAACCCCGTCCTGGAGCATGCAGGAAAAGAGTCTCTGGATCTCCAGGGATTCGGGCGTGGTCAGGGGAGCGGGAATTTGCTTTCCCGCCCACCTGTAGACGAGTGTGCCGAGGACTCCCGGACTTGATCCGTGGCTCTGGAGAATGCTCTCGATGAGCAGTGAGGTTGTAGTCTTTCCATTGGTTCCCGTTATTCCAATGAGATCGAGCCTTGAAGCCGGGTGACCGTAGAAATTCGCAGATATTGCTGCAAGCGCCGCGCGGGAGTCCCGGACGCGCACAAAACCCATTGGAAAGCCAGCGGGCATCTCAGTTTGGGCGACAATCGCAACGGCGCCGTGTGACAGGGCGTCGTCAATGAAATCGTGCCCATCCGCACGCATTCCCGAAACGCAGACAAACAGCCCGCCTTTTTCCGCATGCCTGCTGTCACAGCACACACTGGACACGGGGACGTCCAGCTTGCCGCTTGCGCCAATAACTTCCAGACCGTGTATGAGCTCTTTGAGCGTCTTCATCAGGTTCGCATCGCCAGGTTTTTATTTATGTAACAAACTTCGTTCAGAACCAGTACCATTTTTACATAAAGACGGCTTTTAGGAGAGGCCTTAAACAGCTCGACTAATAAACCCCAGCTTCCCGCTCATCGATCTTTAGCGAGTACTTTTCAGGCGCTTCGGGCTTCGGAGCCGGCTGAATCTTCTTCGCAACAATCGGAACGGCCCCTGAACTTTTTATAGAAGCCGATTTTTTCGAAACTGTTTTCTGAGCAGACTTGGGGCCGGGCTTTTCGCCCGCAGTTTTTTTGCTGCCAGAGGCCTGTTTGACATGAATGGGTGAGGCGTTAGCAGTGCGGATGTCGGGACTGGGTGTTGGATTCGGCGCAGAGGGTATTACACCCAGGTAGGGCAGGACTTTTGCGGCAATACCCCGGAATACCGGCGCCGCTACGATTCCCCCATAAATAGCCCCCCGTGGTTCGTGGACAACTACGGTAATTACCAGTTTGGGCTGCTCAGCCGGGACATACCCGGTAAAAACTGCGGTATACTTGTCCGAAGCGTAACGCTTCGTCTTTGTGTCCATTACCTGAGCAGTTCCAGTCTTGCCTGCCGCCGTGTAACCCTCGGGCGCCGCATTGGCCCCTGTCCCGCCTTTCTGAGTTACACCAATCATCATCGCACTAATCTGGTCGGCTGTCCTCTTTTGAATTACTCTTCGCGTCCTGATCGATTGGAATTGCCTGACCGGTCTTCCCTCCGCGTCAAGAACAGCGTCCGCGATTATCGGCGGGCCGTATTCCCCTCCGCAGGCTATAACGGCAATGGCGTTGGTGAGTTGCAGGCTGGTGATTCCAATGCTTTGTCCAAAGCCGGTTACGGCAAGGTCAATCGGTTTCCAACTCTTTTGCGGTCTCACAAGCCCTTTGAATTCTCCCGGCAGGTCGATCCCGCTCAAAGATCCGAAGCCAAACTCGTGAATGTAGCGGGCGTATCTTTCGCTGCCGAAACGGAGCGCAATTTTGGCGGCCCCGATATTGCTCGAATATTTTATCACCTCCTGCATAGTGAGCCAGCCGTGAGGGTGGTCGTCCTTTATGGAATGGCCTTCCAGCATGCACCTGCCGCCTTCGCAGTTTATCGTGTCGTGCTCCCGGACCACATTCTGATCCAGGGCGGCGCTCATAAGGAACACCTTAAAGGCCGAGCCTGGCTCAAAGGCGTCGGAGATTACGTGGTCGCGCCCAAACCCTTCTTTGGAGTCCTTCTTTTCCGGAATAATGTTCGGATCGAAAAAGGGCCAACTTGTCATAGCCAGCACCTGGCGAGTCTCAACGTCCATGACCACCACTTCCGCCTCTCTGGCCCTGTATTGCTGCGCCGCCTTCTCCAGTTCACGTTCGGCGACGTACTCAATGAAGGCGTCCAGCGTGAGCTTTATGCCGAAACTCTCTGCAGGCTCGGGGGGCGCCGATGAATTGAGCCACAGCCGCTTGCGGCCGCCGTCCCTCAACTGACATACAGGGATCGGCTTGCCTCGCAGCACATCATCGAAAGATTTTTCTATGCCCTCTATTCCGGCGCCGTCAATATTGACGAATCCCACAACCTGGCCGCCCACCTCCCGGTAGGGGTAGAACCGTTTGTATTCATCGGTGAGGTTAAGACCAGGAGCTTTTAGCTTCTCTATTTCGCTGGCCTGCTGATCTGAGAGGTGGCGCTTTATCCAGACGAAATGGCCGGAAGAAGTGAGCTTTTTTTCAATGGACCTGGCCGGTTCGTCCAGGATTTGGCCGAGAAGGACCGCAGTTTTTGACGGATTTTCGATTTGGTCCCCAAAAGCATAAAGCGAAGGCTGCGGAACCGAGTAGGATAACACTCGCCCCTGCCTGTCATAGATGGTGCCTCTATATGCGGGGACTGTAAACCTGGTGTTCAAACAGGCATTGGCGCGGCCCACCCAGAACGAGTGTTCGATCACCTGGAGACGAAAGGCTTTGACTACGATGGCGCACAAGCCGGCAATCACCACAATCTGGAAAAGCACGCGGCACGACCGGTAGCAGGAGTTCATAGATTTCCGCTGCTCGCGCCTTTCCATTTTCCTCTCCCGAATTCAACTGCGCCCGGTTACATGTCAAACTGCTAACGCATCAACACTTTCTGATCGGGCCTGGGCGGCGCCAGACTGAACTGGTTTCGGCCAATGTCCTCCAGCCGCTGCGGGTCTTGAAATCGAGACCACTCGATCGTCAGCTTCCGATGAACAGTGCTGAGGAGCTCGCTTTGTTCGTAGGTTTTTGAAAGCCGATATCCGTTTTGAATTTGCTGAACGTAGAGCCATACGTAAAAAATCGCACAGATGACGAAAACAACGCCCAGAAGGATTGCCGACGCAAGCCAGGTCCTCATGCGCACAGGCGCCGGATCCCTTTGCCGGAAACCGGGATCGCTCGCCGGCTTCATGCTGAAAATTGGGGAGATTTCTTTAGCTCTCTTCATGTGTTGCCCGTCAATTGGCAGTTTTCACAAATCGGGCAGATACCGGCTCGAGCGTATCCGGTCTCCGGCGATCCCGGCTGCACCCGCGAGTTGGACATAAGGAGGGCCGCCGTAAGCCAGCCAAGCGCGAATCCGATAGAAAGCGCTAGCAAATATCCCATTCCGGCCCCCTGTGACCGGGACCGGCGCAATGGGAGTCCCGTGCAAAGCTGCCCCCGGTTGACCTGCAGAACATGCCCGTCCCGGCCATCCGGTTAGAACCTTGAGGCTCGGAATAATCCGCAAGGTCGCGCCTGAAAAGAAAATGAGTCGAAGGGCAGCCGCTTCTTGAAAACCTTTTCTTTGAGGTGATAGCCTGCATAATTACGCCCCTTCTGCTAAATTATCAGGTGAATTTCTCTAAACCTCCGATCTGAACGGAGCCGTCTTCGCTTATCTTTTGTTCCCCCCTCCAAAGCTTTGGTCCCTTTTCTCGCGGGAAGAAGTTTTCCGGACGGTCACCCCCGCGGCCGCCCGGAAAAGCTTCCCTCTTTCCCTCCCCTTCCCCGGAAAACCACTAACTATCCCCTTTCGGGGTGAATCCGGCCAGATCTTCCTGCGGGCCCCCTCAAACCCGCAGGAAAAAGGCCGTGGCGCCCTGCGAAGCAACCCTTTGGACAATCTACGCTCAGTCCGATGTTCCCGGTGGATGCCTGCCTAATTTCTCAACCGCCCTGAGCTTTGCGCTGCGCGCGCGCGGGTTGTGCTCAACTTCATCCAGCGAAGGCCGGAGAGCTTTTTTGGTAAGCAGCCTAACCAGCGGTCTACCTTCACACTCGCACGCAGCGCGCTCGCGCGGACAACGACACGACCGTGCCCAGTTCCTGAACGCCTCTTTCACCATCCTATCCTCTAATGAATGGAAGGCGACCACGCAGATCCTTCCTCCAGGTTTGAGAACGTCCAGGCCTTCGGGCAGAAAACGCTCCAAAGAATCGATCTCCCGGTTGACCGCTATCCGCAGGGCTTGAAAAGTGCGGGTGGCCGGGTGAATCCGGAAAGAGTCCCTCGTCTGCGGGACGGTTTTCCGTATCAGTTCGGCAAGTTCCCGCGTGTTCTCGATGCGGCCATTTCGCCTTGCCGCCACAATCGCGCGCGCGATCTTTCTCGACAGCCTCTCCTCGCCGTACTGGTAGATCAAGCCGGCCAGGTCCCTTTCCGGCAGAGTATTGACAAGCTCTGCCGCAGTTTGAGGCAAATCGCGATTCATGCGCATGTCGAGCGGCCCTTCCCTCAAAAAACTAAATCCCCGTCGCGCATCCTCTAGCTGCAAACTCGAGACGCCGAGATCGAGCACGATTCCATCGACCTCCTGGATGCCGTGCTTGCGAAGGACCCGGCGTATATCGGCAAAGTCAGCCTTCTCCAGAATGAGTCTTTCTCCATAGCCGCCGAGTCTTTCGTGCACACGCGCTATCGCGTCCCCATCCCAATCCATTCCGAGCACGACCCCGTCCGCCGCGCTTTCTTCCAGAATGGACCCGGCATATCCCCCTCCCCCGATCGTCCCGTCAACGTAAATTCCGCCTGGTTTGCAATTAAGAAGTTCAATCACCGGTCCAGGCATCACCGGAATGTGTTGACATTCAGTTGGGCTTTCATCCATACTAGAAACCGGAATTCGCAATATCTTCCATTATCTTGTGCTCGTTCTGCTTGTCGCGGACAACCTGGAGGTCATAAGCAGCCTTGGCCCAGATTTCGAAACTCCCGAGCATTCCGACAATGATTACCTCCTGCTCAATTTGGGCGTCTTCACGAAGAAGGGGAGGTATCAGTATTCGTCCCTGGCTGTCGAATTCGCATATCTCCGCCCCCGAAATTGCAAGCCGCACGAAGGAGCGATGATCGGGATGAACCAGGGAAAGATGTTTCAATGCTTTGGCTTCCATCTCATCCCACTTCTCGGGCGGATACGCGACGAGACATTCCTCTCGTCGGGAGATGACGAGAGCGTCGGTGTAATGGTGCTGCAAGACTTCCCTGAATTTTGTGGGTATGCGGAGGCGCCCTTTGTTGTCGAGCCTGGCGGTTGAGCGTCCTCTAAAGTTGGGTGAGTCTAAGATTCCCACTTCCTGCCCCTTTTGCCCACAATTGACCACTTAGCTGATTTCCTATGCTTCAAATACCCATTTGTCAAGCTATTTTTCTGCTCTCGCTAGAAAAATTCCGAAAAATTATTGGATATCATGAGGAGTCGAAGGATTAACTCCTAAGGGTGACAAAGGAAGTGCAAGAATGTGTCAAGCGGCTTTAATCTTTCGTTAAGACGATAGTTCAATTGATATGGTTGCAGTATAATGACCGGGCGCAAAGCCGCCCGGCAAAAATGCCGCTGAAAGGAGGCTCCAATGGCTGAAGAGGCAAAGAAGAAGGCTGATTATGACGATCTTTATAATATCCCGGAAAACATGACCGGCCAAATCATCGACGGCGACCTGATCGTCACCCCGCGGCCATCCAGGCATCACGTGTATGCTGCCTCCGTACTGGGAAGCGAGCTGGGGCCGTCCTATCAATTCGGGCGGGGTGGAGGGCCCGGCGGATGGATCATCCTCATTGGACCTGAAATCAAGATGGGAGAAAATATCCTTGTTCCTGACCTGGCAGGATGGAAAAAGGAGCGTTTTCCGTCGTCCGAAGAGACCAACTGGATTTCTGCCCATCCGGATTGGGTGTGCGAGGTTCTCTCACCCGGCGCCCTCCGCCTGGACAAAATCAAAAAGATGCGGCTGTACGGCCAAAATGGAGTGAAACATTTCTGGCTCATCGATCCCATTGCTGGAACTTTGGACGTATTCCGACTCGAATCCGGCAGATGGATGGTGGCGGGTTCCTTTGTCGAGGACGACAAAGTGCGTGCGGAACCATTTCAGGAAACAGAAATCGACCTGAGCAATCTTTGGTTGGAGAGGACAAAATAAGCAACACAGGGCGTCGTCATTGAACCGCCCCCTCAGATTTCGGTTGGACATCTGTGTCTTCTGTGATGTAAACGTGTAACGTTCAATTGGGGAGATTGCGAGGCAAAGGATGGAAACAGGAAGCACGGAGCAAAAGATCGGTCGCGCTTTTGGCTCATGAGCTTCAGGCTTCCCGTTCCTGGCGCCTCGGTTTCCGTTTTTCATGATTTTTGCTCGCGATACTAGGCCTCCCGCGAACGCCTAACGCGCCAGATAGACGTATCGCGCGGTCGGCCTGCCCGCTACGCGCTCGCACGACGTAGAGGGGTTATTTTTTTCGGTTGGGTGCTATATAAATCTATCATACGAGGAAGGGGGTTCGATGGAAAGGACGCTTTCGATAATCAAGCCCGATGGAGTCGGCAAGGGGCTGGCTGGAGAGGTCATAAGGCGTCTTGAGCAGGCCGGTATCAAAATTTGCGCTATGAAGATGGTGCGGCTCACCCTGGACCATGCCGGGATGTTTTACGCGGTCCACAGGGAGCGGCCTTTTTACAGCTCGCTTACGGAATTTATGACGTCGGGGCCGATCATTGCGATGGTGCTCGAAGGAGAAAATGTCATCCAGAGAAACCGGGAGCTTATGGGGGCCACCAACCCCAAAGAAGCCTTACCGGGTACGATCAGGCGCGATTTTGCGAGCGATGTCGAAAAAAACATTGTCCATGGTTCTGACGGCCCTGAGACGGCCGCTCAGGAAATAAAGTTCTTCTTCAACGATCTCGAAATCCAGCACTGAAGGCAGGCATCAGAAACAGGCAAGGAGAGGGTTACAGATGAAAGGCAGGCGTCAAACAGTAAGATTGGGAGCTGCTGCGGCCGCTGTGGGATTAATTCTTGGGGTCTGCGGCTGCGCGTCATTGCAAACGGCGGATACAGCGCAACAACCTGCCGCCGTCCATGTCATGGAAAGCCGTAAGACGCCTGCCCCGGCCGGTGTTGCTGTCGCGTCCATAAACGTTCCCTACGTCCCCCCGCCAAACAGCATGGACCTGTGCGGCGAGCCTGTCCCCCTGGAAAGGCAGGATGTGTATGAGCGTTTCGACAAGGAATTCACGCTGGTTGTCTATAATCATGCTCAGGTCTATCTCTGGTTGAAGAGGATGGAGCGTTATTTCCCGGCAATCGAAGAGCGGCTCCATCACTATAATTTGCCTGACGATTTGAAGTACGTGGCCATTGTGGAAAGTGACCTGCTTCCAAATGCGTGCTCTCCCAAGGGGGCGGCCGGGCCGTGGCAATTTATGCCAGGCACTGGAGCGGCTTACGGGTTGGAGCGGAGAGGATCGGTCGATAAGAGGTACGATTTTGAACGCTCTACGGAGAGCGCCTTTCTTTTATTGAGCGACCTGTACAAAAAATATCATAGCTGGTCTCTGGCCATTGCGGCCTATAACTGCGGGGACAAGCGCATCCTTGACGAATCTCGCATTCAGGGCGTTCGCGACTACTACGATATGAGGCTTCCTCAGGAAACCGAGCGCTACGTTTTTCGAATTCTCGCAGTAAAGGCGGTGCTGAGTAATCCTAATCAGTACGGGTACGACCTGCCCAAAGGGTGGGGATACCAGGAATTCAGACTGGACCGCGTGACCGTATCATTGTCCAGGCCCATGCCGATTCAGACGATAGCCAACGCAGCCGGCACAACCTACCGCGAAATCAAGCGTCTCAACCCGATTTTCCGGTCGGACGATATCCCCGCAGGCAATCATGAAATCAATCTGCCGCTGGGGACAGGCAAGACTCTCGAGCTTAACTTAAGAGCCGGAAATGACGTCCCTGCCCGGACGGTAAGCCCGGAAAACTCTACGGCACAGGGGACGGAATTCCCGGATCCCGGCGCACCGGACGTGACCCCGGCTTCTGCGTCCTCTCCGTCGCGGATCGCAGCGGCCATTCCATCGGCGAAGGCCGATTCACCCAAAGCGAAACAAAAAGCCAGGGAGAAGATTTACCGGGTCAAGAAGGGGGATAGCCTCTCGGCTATTGCCCAGCGCTACCAAATAAGCACGCAGGAGCTGAAATCCGCCAATAAGCTGAAATCAAACGACCTGCAACCAGGACAGAAATTGCGGGTTCCGTGAGTTGATATCACAGTGCGGGGAGCAAGAATCTTTTTCCTTTCCTCCAGTGTCTGTTAAGTTGAAATTCTCCTGCGTTCAAAAGGTGAGATGCTCCTGCGTTTATCCGGCGTTTTCGGGTGGACACTGGATATGAGGGAAACAGGATGAGAAGAACGGGGTTGCTTTATGACGAAAGATTCATGCTGCACAAGACCGGGCCGGGGCACCCGGAAGCTCCCGAGAGGCTGACAGCGATCCTGCGCGGCCTGAAGGAGGCGGACCTTCTTACCAAACTCATCCCTATCCCAGCCACTGCCGCCGCAATAAAGTGGGTAGAGAAGGTCCATTCGCCCAAGTACATACACAGGTTCGAGGAAGCCTGCCTGCTCGATCTTGGCGAACTGGACAGCGCCGACAACCTGATCTGCCAGCAAACCTACGAAACGGCCCTGCTCGCTGTGGGCGGCATTCTCAACGCAGTCGATATGCTCATGGAGGGGAAGATCGATAACGCCTTCTGCGCTGTGCGTCCGCCGGGTCACCATGCTGAAATGAATGAGGCCCTTGGCTTCTGCTTCTTCAACAATGTAGCGATCGCGGCCCGTTATCTGCAAATCCGGTGGAACGCCGGGCGAATCGGCATCGTCGATTTCGACGTCCATCACGGCAACGGAACGCAGCACACATTTGCCGAGGACCCCAACGTTTTCTTCTATTCAATTCACGAACACCCTTCATTCGCGTATCCGGGCACGGGCCGCGAATTCGAAAAGGGTTCGGGCCCCGGACTGGGAACTACTCTTAATTCTACTATACTTCCCGGACAGGGTGATGCGGAATACAGACGCAAGATAATGCAGGACCTGATTCCGGCGTTCGATGAATTCATGCCCGAAGTTATCCTTGTATCTGCGGGTTTTGACGCGCACGCCGCAGATGACATGTCTGACATTAAGCTATCGACTGAGGCTTTTTCCTGGATGATGAAAAGGCTTTTTCGAATGGCGGTCCAGTATGCCGACGGACGTCTCATTTCCGTCCTCGAAGGGGGATATGCGTTGGATGTGCTTCCGGAGCTCATCAGAAATCATGTGCAAATACTTCTGGACCTGTAAGCAGTCACATTC
>Ga0182014_10007324_pt1 | contig 11595 bp, 10 predicted proteins | sample 612S2DmetaG_FD_120489 | JGI IMG/M metagenome (GOLD analysis project Ga0182014, IMG submission 120489) | Permafrost microbial communities from Stordalen Mire, Sweden - 612S2D metaG | ecosystem: Environmental > Terrestrial > Soil > Wetlands > Permafrost | place: Sweden: Stordalen | collected... | reverse complement strand
CGCGATCATGGGCCTCCAGCAACTTGCGACGCAGATCGTCGCCATACGATTTCGCCATCGTCCGTTTGCCGCAGAGTTTCGCCAGCAATCACTATACACCTAACGCGAAAATGCTCTAAGGGCTGGACCTGACGATTACCTCACGAAACCCTGTCATTCCGCAGAGCTTCAAGCGAGACTGTTCCAGCGCGCCCAGAATTATCCATGCGCATGATCCCCTAATAGTTGCATCGCTCCGATCACACGTCTTACATAGGATTGCAGCAGTGCAACCAGCGAGGTAGTCAAACGGATGGCGACACAGCCTGCCCTTGAAAGGACCCCAGAATTGACCCGCCTGGAGTGTCAGGGTGCGGTTGTCAAGTCAAGCCTGGGCATGCTCTTCAACGAGACCGTTCCAGTGAAAATCCTGCTGGCAGACGACGATGCGGTCTCCCGCAGCGTGCTACGACGAACACTGGAGCGGAGCGGCTTCGATGTGGTGTGCGTTGACAATGGTCAAGATGCAGCAGAGCGCATACTCGCTCCTGATGGCCCACGAATGGCTATTCTCGATTGGATGATGCCCGGGAAGGACGGCCCGAGTGTGTGCCGGCAGCTCCGCGCCTGTGCAAGCAACCCATATGTATATCTGATCCTGCTTACCTCGCGAGACGCGAACGAGGATGTGATCATGGGACTCGAGGCAGGAGCCGATGATTACCTGACCAAACCTTGGAACCCTGAAGAGATGAAAGCGCGTGTCCGCGCAGGCCAGAGGGTTCTGCAATTGCAGGATAGGCTAATCCACGAAGCCCACCACGACGGACTGACCGATCTACCCAATCGCGCCTTTTTCCTTGAGCGCTTGGTCGATAGTGCACGCAAGGCTCAAGACGGAAAGGACCATCGCGTCGCTGTGCTGTTCGTGGATATCGATCGGTTCAAGTCGATCAACGACAGTCTTGGCCATCTATCGGGCGACGAGCTGATGAAGGAAGTCGCTCAGCGTCTGCGGCATGCGGTGAGGACCGAGACAGTTATCCTGCGGAAAGAGGAACGTCGGCATGCCAATAGAGGCATCTCCGATGTGGTCGCCAGGATCGGCGGAGATGAATTCGTGGTCCTGCTTGACGACATTGACAGCGTGCAGGACGCCGTACGGGTCGCGGAGCGCATACAGGCCGCGTTGGAGCCGGCTTTTCTCTCAGACGGCCAGAAAATTTTCATCACCGCCAGTATTGGCATCTCCGGCAGCGATGGAGGCCCTATCGACACCAAGAAGATCCTGCGAGGCGCCGACGCTGCCATGTACAAGGCAAAGACCTTTGGAAAGGCGCGGTATGAGATAGGCGATCCGGTTGGGGATGCCGCCGCCGCGCATCTGCTCAAGCTGGAGCACGATCTGAGGAGTGCGGTCGAGAAAAACGAGCTGGAAGTTTACTACCAGCCCATCGTCGCACTGGATGATTTCCGGATCACCAGTTTTGAGGCTTTGTTGCGATGGAACCATCCCGTCCTCGGTCTCCTCCAGCCGGACAGCTTCATACCGCTTGCTGAAGAGACCGGCCTGATCCTGCCGATCGGCAGATGGGTCATGCGCGATGCGTGTCGGCAGATGCAGGGATGGAATCGAAGATTTGCACCAGCCGACCCAGCTGCCGTGTGCGTCAATATTGCACCCAGGCAGTTTGAACCGCGGAATCTCGTGCAGTGCGTGAGAGAGATACTTGAGGAGATTGGCCTGGAGCCGCGCTTTCTCGAGTTGGAAGTGACGGAAAATCTGACCATGCAGGACGCGGCGCAAGCCGGCGAGATACTGCAGGATCTCACCGGTCTCGGGGTCTCTATTAGTCTGGACGACTTTGGCACTGGCTATTCCTCTCTCAACTATCTGCATCGCTTCCCTATTCGTACGCTTAAGATAGATCGTTCGTTCATCGCCCAGATCGAACATTGCAAGGAGAGTTGCGAGATCGTTCATACAATCATTGCGCTCGGACACGGCCTTGGAATGAAAGTCATTGCCGAAGGGATAGAAAACACAGCACAAATGGAGCTTCTGAAGATACTTCGATGCGATCTCGGCCAGGGCTATTTGTTCTCGCCTCCGGTCCCGACGGAAAAAGTGTCAGAAATGCTTATGGCACGGCTGCAAGGTGGAACCTTGGAACCTCAAGAAGGCAATTATGAAAGAAAGAAGTCGGCCGTTCGCATCAAATCTTGGAATATGCCCTCCCCATCTCTCGGACGGGCTAATTAGTGTTTGATCTTTGGCTCTGAAACACGTCGTATTTGCTGTAGTCGATTTTTGTAATGGTCAAAGCACCCAAGAACCACAAAGGTCAAAAAGTGCCGGGCGCTAGGATCAGTTCGGGTCGCATCGATTGCGGTTCTCAGAAGTAAGGCCGGTATATTCTTCGGCCAACGATGCCAGTGCCATCTGGGAATGTCTCGCTTTGCGGGATACTGGCCACTTGCGACGCAATGGGTGCAGGATCGCACCTACTGAATGCACCTTTGACCGTTCGATTGTTGACTCGCTTCGATCAGGGATAGGCAGATTGGGCAGATCTTCTTGAGCCACTCGCGCATTGCGAGCCCAGAATCCGCAGCGAGCCATGCGCGCACTAAGGCAACTGCGAGATCCAGGTCGGCCCCTGGACGGCTTGCCTCGAGACGGAACATGTGGCGATAGACCTCATCCTTGAATCGTTCGTCGTGGGTTCGGCGAGGATTGTTCGGCCGGGTTGAAGCATCTCGTACGGTCATTGCTTTATCTCTCCTTGAACGAGCCATGAGTAGAGACCGGCGTACGCAACGGTTATGTTCTGGAACCCGCCTGAGCGCAACGCATCCACGGCGTTCGATGAATGCAGGCGGTGGGCGACGGGCGGTCCGGGTTCAGGCGGAGCATCGGTTCGCCAGTCGAGGATCGCGATTTGGCCGCCGGCCTTGAGAACGCGGACGGCTTCCTTCAGTACGGCACCGCGGTCTTCGAATTCATGCCAGACATTTGCAGCGAAGAAGAGGTCGCAACTGCATCGCGGGAGGGTTGTGTTGCCAGCTTCCGCGTGGATCAGTTCCACGTTGGGTATCGCGGATTCATCCAACTTCTGTCTCAGAAGCGCGAGCATCTCGTTCTGGGCGTCGACCGCATAGACCTTGCCCTGGAGTCCAACTGTCTCAGCCAGCGGTAGAGAGAAGTATCCCGTTCCTGCGCCCACATCGGCGACCGTCTGACCGGAACGCACAGCCATCGCCCCGAGCACATCCGCAGGTGGAAGCCATATCCTGCGTGCAGGAAGGTCGAGCCGATGCGCTTCGGCGGCTGGAAATCGTCTATTGTGCATCTCGCCCCTACTTAGTCGCGCCGCAGTTGGCGTCCTTCAAACCCATCGCGCGGAAGATGGTCATCGCCGGGCACCAGTTTGTGAAGGCAGATTGCAACAGGTTGAGTCCGACGAATGCCGTCAGCCACAGCCAGTTGGGAGAAAGAAAATGGGCAAGTGCAAGCGATAAAAGCACCATCGCGCCTGCCATTAGACGCACGCTGCGTTCGACTGTCATAGGGAATCTCCTGGATCGGTGTTGGGTTGAGTTTCCTCCTCAGACTGGCGCCTTGAGTGGACCATGTAGTAGAGCACTGGAATGGTCGGCCACGAGAGGAAGGTTGAGGCAACTGCTCCGGCAATCAGCGATATTGCAAGGCCCTGAAAGATGGGGTCCGAGAGGATTACGCATGCCCCGACGACAACCGCTGCGGCGGTTAGCAGCATCGGCCGGAAACGAACCGCTCCCGCATCGATCACCGCTTCTACCAGAGCCATCCCCTGACGCCGGCGAAGCTCGATGAAGTCGACAAGGATGATCGAGTTGCGCACGATAATTCCGGCCCCAGCGATGAAGCCGATCATGGAGGTCGCGGTGAAGAACGCGCCCAGGATCGCATGGGCCGGCAGGATCCCCACCAACGTCAGCGGGATTGGCGCCATGATGATCAGCGGCACGATGAAGGACCGGAACCAGCCCACCACGAGGACGTAGATGAGAACGAGCACCGCTGCGAAGGCAACGCCGAGGTCGCGGAAAACCTCGATGGTGATGTGCCACTCGCCGTCCCACTTCATCGAATAATGGTCGGTAGAGTCGGGCATCACGGCGTTGTAGCGGGTCAGCGCGTATCCGGCGGGCAGAGTGAGATGATCGAGGTCCTTGTTCATCTTAAGGATGGCGTAGACCGGACTCTCTTCCGCGCCGGCCACGTCTCCCGTGACGTAAACGACGCGCCGCAGATTCTTGTGATAGATGCTGGGCTCGATTGTCTTGTGTTCGACGATGACCAACTCCCGCAGCGAGACCATGCCGCCGTCTGCGCCGGGCAGGCGGATATTCTCCAGGCCCTGTTCGGAGGAACGATCGGCGCGGTCGAGTTCTACGATTGCGGGCACAGGCTCGCGCGAGGCCTGATCGTGGACCAGGCCGACCTGAGTTCCGGAGACGGCGAGCGCCAGCGTGCGAGCGACATCGGAGACCGCGATGCCATGCTGCGCGGCCTTGACCTCATCCACGCGCATCACCATTCTCGGTTGAGGGTCTTCGACGTACCAGTCGGTGTCGACGACGCCCGGAGTGTGCTGGAAGATTGACTTGATCTGCTGGGCGACTTGCGTCTGACCGGCGAGATCGGGGCCGTAAACCTCTGCGACCAGCGTCTGCACAACGGGGGGGCCGGGCGGAACCTCGCTCACCTGGATGCGAGCGCCATACTGCTTGCCGATCGCGTTCATCAGTGGGCGAAGCCGCTTTGCAATCGCGTGGCTTTGCACGCTGCGCTGATTTGCCGGCAGGAGGTTGACCTGGATATCGGCCTGGTTGGGCTGGCGGCGCATGTAGTAGTGGCGCACCAGTCCGTTGAAGTTATAGGGGCCGGAGGTGCCGGTGTAGGTCTGGTAATTCAGCACATCGGGCTGCCGGGCAAGTTCGTCGCCGAGGGCCTGGGCGACCCGGGCTGTCTGTTCCAGCGGCGTTCCGTCAGGCATATTGATGATGACCTGCAATTCGCTCTTGTTGTCGAAGGGCAACATCTTCACGCGCACCAACCCCGTGGGCACCAGCGCCACCGAGATCAGCAGGAGCACGGCCACGCCAGTGAAAAAGAGAACCCGGTTGCGCGATGAGCGGATCAGCGGCGACATGATGCGGCGATAGAGTCTGGTTCGCCAGTTCTCGGTCTCGGGTTCGAGTACTTTGTTACCGCCAAGGTGCTTTCCAAGAAGGCGGAGCGCGGCCCAGGGCGAGACCACGAAAGCAACCAGCAGCGAGAAGAGCATGGCTGCCGAGGCGCCTACGGGGATGGGGCGCATGTACGGTCCCATCAGGCCGCGGACAAAGGCCATTGGCAGAACTGCCGCGATCACGGCGAAGGTGGCGAGGATGGTGGGGTTGCCCACTTCGGCGACCGCCTCCACCGCGACTTCGCTCATCGGCCGGCCGTGGCTCTCCGGGAGCCGGAAGTGGCGCACCATGTTCTCGACGACAACGATGGCGTCGTCCACGAGGATACCGATGCTGAAGATCAAGGCGAAGAGCGTGACGCGATTGATGGTGTAGCCGAGGAAATAGAACACCGACATGGTGAGCGCGAGCGTGACTGGAATCGCCAGCAGGACGACGCCCGACTCACGCCATCCCAGGAAGAGCGCGACCAGCAGGGTTACGGAAAGCGTTGCCAGCAGCAGGTGCTCGAGCAGTTCGTCGGACTTGTCCTTGGCCGTCTCTCCGTAGTTGCGGGTGGTCGTGACTGTCACGTCGTTGGGCACAGTGACCCCCTGCATCCGGTGTACGCTCGCGAGGACGGCATTCGAGATGTCCGTGGCATTGGTGCCTTTGCGTGTGGCCACGGTGATGGTCACTGCCGGGTATTGCCCCGTTGCCGCCGTACCTGCATTGCTGGAGTTTGCCGTGCCGAAGACCACGTAGTCGGAGGGGTCGGCGGCGCCATCGACGATCTTGTCGGCAACGTCGCGTAGATAGACCGGCTGTCCGCGAACTACACCGACCACCACCGCTTCCAGATCTTCGCGACGAGTGAAGACATTGCCTGCGTCGACGCGGATCTCCTGGTTGTTATCGGTGAAATTCCCCGCCTGCACCGTTGCATTTGCAGCTTGCAGATGTCCGACAATGGCCATCGGCGAGATGCCGTAAGCATTGAGCTTCTCTGTGCTGAGCACTACGCGCATGGTTCGCGGAAGCCCGCCAATGATCGTCGTCTCCGATACATCGGAAATCTGCTCGAAGTTGTGTTGCATCTCGGCTGCGATGGCGCGAAGTTGATAGCCGTTGTAGTGCTGGCCCCACAGCGTGAGAGCAAGAATCGGAACGTCGTCGATCGAACGCGCCTTGATGAGTGGCTGCGAGACTCCCGGCGGCATGCGATCGAAGTTCGAGTAGAGCTTGCTATAGACCTTGATCAGCGCATCTTCCTGCGGCGTGCCGACCAGAAACCGTACGATTACCAGGCTCTGCCCGGGGCTTGATGTGGAATACACATATTCGACACCAGAGATCTCGTGCACCAGGTTCTCGATCGGCAGCGTTACACGCTGTTCCACCTCAGCCGGTGACGCGCCGGGCATTGCGGTGGTGATGTCCAGCATGGGGACAAGGATCTGCGGCTCCTCTTCGCGAGGAATGATCGCAACCGCGAACGCTCCGATTGCCAGTGACGCAGCGATGAAGAGCGGTGTCAGCTTGGAGTTGAGAAAGGTGCTAGCCAGTTTCCCGGCGATGCCAAGGTCCTGCTTCATCGCTGGACCTCGATGCGCTTGCCGGCGATGTCACGGTCAGAGGGGTCGTCCACGAGCCGTTCGCCGGGAGATACGCCTGACAGAACTTCTACTAGATTGCCTTGTGCCGCGCCGAGGGTGAGATAGCGGAGTTGCGCGATTCCCTGAGCGTCGAGAACATACGCACAGACCAGCGAGCCGCGGGAAACGACGGCGGAGCGCGGAATGACAATCGCCTGCCGGACGCCGTTGGCAAACTCCGCCGTCCCGTACATGCCTGCGCGCAGTTGGCTTGAAGAAGGCAGGTCAATCTTGACAGTAAAACTGTGACTGGCAGGGTCGGCGGCTGGATCGATCTCGGCCACAGTGCCCGTAACATCTGCGGAAGACGCTCCATCGATCGCAACCTGCACCTTCATCCCCTTGTGGATGATGGCGATTGCCGACTCATCGACCGTGGCTTGCAGTTGCAGCGCTCCGGCCTCATCGACCTGAAGTAAAGGAACGCCCGGCGAGGCCAGTGTCCCGGGATCGGCCATTCGCGCCGTCACCACGCCCGCAAAGGGCGCCACCAGGCGGGTATAGCCGAGCATGGTGCGGGCTCCGGTTTCCTGGGCGCGAGCCGCGTCAGTTTGCGAACGCACTGCCTCGAGTCTGGCGGAGGCTGCAGCAGCCCGCTGTGCAACTTCATCCATCTCCTGCGGGCTGACGCTCTTCTCGGCCTGCAGTTGCCGGTATCGGTCCAGGGTGCTGGCTGCCAGCGTCGCATCGGTCTGCGCGGCTGCCTGCTCCTGTTGAGCAGCCTTGACTCCTGCTTGCGCCTGGTCAACCGACGCGCGCAACGCAGCGTCGTCGAGCACGGCCAGGGTTTGTCCCGCTCGCACGCTGTCTCCCTCGCGCACCAGAACCTGCTGGATGCGGCCGACAACCTGCGCGGAGACGACCGCCGTCTCCCGTGCGTGAACGGTCCCAGTCGAACGGATGTTCAGAGGAACCTGTTGCTGCTGGCTCTCAACGACCCGCGCCTGCATGGTTTCGACCACACCCGGTAAAGTTGATTCGCCGCCATGACAGCCGGCCATTGTCGCCGCGAGAACGGCAAGCAAACTCGCTCGTAACACTATCTTCATTGCAAATCCTCCGCCGCAGCGGGAGTCAGCGTCCCGGTTGCGTAAAGTAGCTCAGCATAGGCCATGGCATTTCCGTATACCGCATGCCAGTAATTCGATTGACTCTGTCTCTCTGCATCTTCGGCCCGCAGCAGATCGGTGATATTGGCAAGCCCCGCGCCGTAGCGGTTCTTGAGGATGCGAAGACCCTCGGCCGACTGGTCCAGCGCGGCCTGCGCCGTCTCCAGCGAGAGTTCCGCTGTCCTGCGGTGAATGTGTGCCTGGCTTACTTCCAGCCGCACATGCTGTTGCGAGGCAGACAGTTGCGCATCGATCTTCTGTTTCGCTGCGGTCTGCTGCGCAAGCTGGGCGCGTTTGCCGATCGGCAGAATGTCCACGCTGATCTGGACGCCGGCCACCCAGTTGTTTCCGCCCGAACTGCCCAGCGACCCGCGGTCTTCTTCCCAGTTGCCGTATGTGCTCACGACTGGGCCGAAGTTCGACTTCGCCGCCCTTAGGCCCGACACCTGCGCCGATTGCGCCTGCACCAGCGCCGTCAGATCGGGACGAGTCTTTGCGGCTGTCGCAAGCTCTTGCTCAAGCGGCAGTTGGTCGAATGCATGCGGCTCAATCGGCTTCAGTTCAGATGCCTTGAGGTCGGGGACTCCCATGGCCTCGCGTAACTGTGCCCAAGCCAGGTCCAGGTCACCCTGGGCAGCAATCAGTTCCTGCTTACGCGCGGCCACGTTGACCTGAGCCGACATCCGATCCGACTCGACGGCCAGACCCGCTTTGACGTGGTCATCCACCGAAGCCAGCAGCGCCGATGCGGTCTCCTGCTCATGCTCGGCCACGTCGATCTCCCGCTGCGCGTAGAGCACCGACTGATACGCTCCGACCACGTTGAGAACGATCTGCTGGTCGACCGCCTTGGCGGAGGACGATGCGCTTGCTCGCAGAAGATCGGCGCTGTGAATCTCCCTCTGGGTCTTGAACGAATCAAATGCTGTCCACGAACCGGAGAAGCGCGTCGCGAAGTTGCCTATCGACTGAGGATGGTTCAACGCATCCAGCGCGAAGTCGCTTTGCGTGAATTGTCCCTGCCGAAGCCGAGTACCGAAGGCATAGACCGGGTCGTCTCCGCGGGAGATGTCTTCCGTGAAGTTGAGATGGGGCAGCAGTTGGGTGCGCGCAATTGTAGCCGCCGACTTCGCTTCCTGGTCGCCGGCGCGAGCGATGGCAGCCTCGGGACTTTGACCCAGGGCCTGATCTACGGCCTGACGGAGAGTCAGAGGATCTTGGGCAGTGGCGGCCAATGATCCCATGCAAACCAGGAGAGAAAGGCCCAGAACTCGATACAGGCGGGAAATCATTGGATGAAGTGTCCTTCGCTGATGCGTTCATAGAGATAAAGTCACGGAACATGGAATTCGTTACAAAAGACGTCAGAATTAAATTCGTGTATGACCACGACGCCCCCGTTCCGCGGAGTCAGGGAATGAACGGAAGGGGCATCATGTCAATGACACGACGATTGCTTCATCGCGGACGGGGACTTGGAAATGTAAGATCTGGCCGGAATCGGGGGACCAACGAAGGAATTGCGGCTCGGTTCCCGCTTGACACGGCGGCGCCGCCCGCTCCCCGGAGCTGCCTGACCGTTCGAATGACGGTTCCGCAAAGAGTCCCTGCGGAGTCTGGAGACACGATTATGAGCTGCCGAAACGCCTCCGCCGAATACCCTGATCCGGACAAGGCGGCTGCGCTTCGCAAGCAACTACCGGGGGCTTACGGTCGGGGCCTGGCTAAGACGGGAACGTGAACTGGCGGGCTTGAACACGATGGCGGTGCTTGGCTCCCATGTCCCCACTGCGGAACACGGGAGCCGCGAGTCCGGTCGTTTCGCGATGCTATAGGATTGCTACTATCCGTGGCAGCATGAGGCAGTTTCGGAGCCTGCCTGCTTTGTGCAACAGCATCCTTTGCCGCTGTGTCCCTCGGAGGCGGAAACCGCTGGTTGCAGCCGCAGATGCTCGAACATCTCCAGCGCCTGTTGTCCACTGATATTCGGAGGAGCAACCCAGCCGCGGACGTTTGTGGCCCTTAGACGGGCCAACGCCCCGTCACCGATCCCGTCGAAGATTGCGTCGGTGCAGCCCTGACTGGCAACCAGATCGACAACGCTCTTGCCATTGGCTGCTTCATTCCTCAGAAAGACAAATGTATGACTCTCGGTGTCCGCTGCCATGACCCATTCGGCCTTGCCAAAATGCGATGACATGGGCGCCTTAACGTGATTCTCCGACATCATTACCGCTACTCTGCTCATTGGGATCGTCCTCGTTGCAAGCTGTTCAAGTTGGGATCGGCTTGCAGGGAAGGCCTGCAAGTATTCCTCTAGATGTAATATACATCTAGAGAGAGCTTTCTACCTCAGTAAAGGAAGGCAGACTGCAGACCGCAATGCCAATCGATCGCAAATCTGAAGCCAATATCAGCGTACCTGCCAAGGGGTCTAGGCGGGATGGATGCAGGCAACCGGGTATGGGCCAGCCCTGCACCTGTGCGATGGGCAACGTCTCGAGGTTTATTGAGCCGGTTGTATTGCGGATTCTCAAGGAGAAGAAGAAATCATATGGCTACGAGATTGCGGAGTGCCTAACCCAGTACGCTCTCACCGACGCTACGATCGAGGGTGCTGCACTCTATAGAACTCTTCGCACTCTGGAGGCGAACGGTTACGTCAGCTCGACATGGGACGACGGTGATGGCCCCGCGCGGCGCAATTATTCCCTGACCAGAGCTGGTCACACGCATCTTCGCGATTGGGCGCATCTTTTGGAGGCGCTGGGCAGGGAGATGATCTCGTTTCACAGGGAAGTCGTGGCTCGACAAGATACATGAGGGTGCGGCGCGTTTCCCGTATTGGTGTTTAGGCGCAGGCGTCGCGTCGGTTAGCTAACGATAACCAGTTACGCTGAACGAATAGCAGGAGATTTCATGTCGAACCAGGATGGAGTGGCGGAGCGGGATCTGCTTTTGGCAGAGACGATGGTTTGCGCCGCGGAGAATCATCTAGGGATTGGTTCCGATCCACTGCCGCAGAAGCCACGCGCGACCACGCCCCTGAATCCTGCTTGCGTCGTGTGTGGGCAAGAAAACCCGTGTGGACTGCATCTGGAGTTTCAGACTGATGGCGATGTCTCCACGGCGAAGTGGACGGCCTTGGCCGGGTGGGAGAGCTTCAATGGGGTCATTCATGGCGGGGTTATCTGCGCGGTTCTGGACGAAGCGATGTCCCAGGCAATCATCGCCGCGGGGTATGAAGCTTTAACGGCGGAGATGAGGATTCGCTTTCGCAAGAAGGTCAGCGTGAACGATGTACTCCGTGTTCGGGGTTGGCTGGTCCGCGTCCAGAGAAGAAAAATCGTGACGGAGGGCAGCCTCACCTCCGCGGACGGAGTAGAAAGGGCGCACGCCTGGGCGACGTTCCTGGTGACAACGAACTCCTAGGTTTGAACCAGGTGTCCGCCGCGTTCAACGGCTGGGTAAGAGTGATTGCAATTGCGTTTGGATCTTGTTCAGGTCCGTCTCGCCCTGAAATTCTGCGCGAATCTCTCCATGACGGTCGATCAAGAATGTCATAGGCAGGCCAAGAACTCCGCCGTAGCGATCTCCCAGCTTCACATCACCCATCGCGACTGGATAATTCAACT
>Ga0182014_10007323_pt1 | contig 11596 bp, 8 predicted proteins | sample 612S2DmetaG_FD_120489 | JGI IMG/M metagenome (GOLD analysis project Ga0182014, IMG submission 120489) | Permafrost microbial communities from Stordalen Mire, Sweden - 612S2D metaG | ecosystem: Environmental > Terrestrial > Soil > Wetlands > Permafrost | place: Sweden: Stordalen | collected... | reverse complement strand
GTTTGAAGGACGCAGGCCATCGAGCTGGATCTTGCCGTAGATGCGCTCGCGCAGGGTGCCGTCATCTTCCACGACGATGCCCCGGAAACGAAGTGAGAGCAGCTCCTGCACCGGCAACTCGCCCCGCCGGCTTTCCATGGCGACGATGATGCGATGGACCATGGGATGGCCGTTGGCAATCTTGTCCAGGGCCTCGATCCACACTTTCTTGCGTTCGACGGGCTCCATCTGAAGATCTTCCCAATCGACCACCTCCATGCCAAGGTCGGGCCGGGAGCGAATGGTTTCAACGATGGAACGGGCATAGTCCCCGGCTCCCAGGACATACACCCGCTCACGGAAGAACGGGCGTCCTACCACCCATTCATAGGCTCTTCGCAACAGGATGAGGGAGGGGGCGAGCAGCATAAAGCCCCATACATAGACGGAGGGGCCGATGGCAACATCCGGATCGACCAGCAAAAACGCCGAAAGGATAAAGCAGTCGAAGCCGAGCACCAGCAGGATGCGGAAGTAAATCTGCAGGCGGCCGGAGACGATGCTCGGATCGTAGAGGTCAAAGTAGTAGGAGAGGATGAGGGTAACGATGGTGATGACGGCGATCTTGAGCACGGCGTGCTCGTACTCGAGCGCAATGTAGGTATCGTCGCGCAGCTTCATCCAGGTCGCGAGCAAAAAGCAGCCGCTCACGATGGCTGCCTCGCAAAGCAAGAGAACAATTGTCCGCGTGGGGTAATAAACCTTCAAGAACCGGATCATCGCCGTGGATCGCCCCTGGTCATGCTTCTATCTTGTCGTATCCGTCGTATCCATCGTAGCCGTAGTAGCCTCCAGCGAGGGTGGGCTTGGCGACCGCGTTGAGCACCAGCCCGAGGATCTTCGAAGCCTTGAGTTCCGCGATGGCGCGTTGAGCGGACTCGAACTTGGTGACCCCTCCGCGAGCGACCAGCAGGACTGCGTCGCAGGCGCGCGCGAGATTGACTCCGTCGGAGACCAGGTTCACCGGCGAAGAGTCGACCACAATCCAATCGAAATGCGGCGCGGCGGCGGCTATCAGGCGGTCGAAGCGGTGATTGCCAGAGAGATCGGCAGCTTTGTCGTGTTCGACACCAGCGGGAATAAAGGTCAGCGAAGCCAGGCCGCTGGGCAACGGACGGCCAGGCTCGTCAGGAAGCGGGCGCTGCATGATCTCAGGGATGGTGGCCGCTCCGGAAAGAAACTCAGTGAGCCCAGGATGTTGCGCGCAGCCCAACAGCTTGTGCAGTGTCGCCCGGCGCATATCGCCGTCGATCAACAGCACCCGGCCGCTCTTGTGCCGGGCAAAGGAGACGGCCAGGTTGGCAGCAATGAAGCTCTTGCCCTCCTGCGGCAAGGCGCTCGATACAAGAATGGACTTGAGTGTGCCCAGGTCGCGAAACTCCTGCATGCGAGAACGCAGGCTGCGGAACTGCTCCACCGAGCTGCCCCGTTCCTCGAGCGCGGGAAGCTGTTGCATCAGGGGGTGCCAGGCGTAATGGCCGATCTTGCCAAGGTCGAGTTCCGACGCGTTGCCGGGAACGCCGGCAGCGGGGGCGAAGGCGACCTTGCTGTCGGCAAGTACGTCGCCGAGCCTGGTGTCAGCCAGTGCGGCAGCCAACGTTCTTTCGCCGTCTGGCGCACCTGTCGCGAAAGCGCCGGCATCCACACCAGGCGCGGCCTCGGTGTCGAGCGCGGTGGCAGGTCCGCCGGTTCCAGGGCCGGGAACGGGTGGGCTGGGGCTCTTGGTCCGCTCCAGCTCCGCCTGGCGCAACGCTTCGTAGATTTTGCTCATCTCTCTTCCCTTCCTGGGTGCTCCCGCGCTGGAAGCTTGGAGCTTGTCGAGTATCCACTGTGACTCGTCGAGACCATGAACGGTTGCGGATCCAGATCGAGGTCGGAGGCAACGGCATGGATGAGCGCCTCCGGGACCTGGCGGATTTGTTCAACGTACGCCAAAATGAGCGCGTGCTCACAGATAAGGTTGATGAGGCGTGGTATGCCGCGGCTGGCACGGTGAATGGCCGCAACCGCGTCGTCAGCAAAAAGCCGCTCCGCGGTGCCTGCTATCAACAGGCGCTGGGCAATGTAGTTGGCTGTCTGCTCCGCGGTGATGGCGTGAGTGCGGGCCCAGAGCGCAATGCGCTGGCGCAGTTGGCGCACGTCCGGGGCGCGAAGCTTCTCCTCGAGTTCGGGCTGCCCGGAGAGAACAATCTGCACCAGTTTCTCGCTCGTGGTTTCCAGATTGGTGAGCAGGCGTATTTCTTCCAGCAACTCCCACTCGAGGTTCTGCGCCTCGTCGACGACGATCACGCATGTCTCTTCGCGGCGGAATCGTTCGATGAGCCAGCGGTTGAGCTGGATCAGCATCCCCGATTTCGTGCGGTTCTGCGGCGAGATGCCAAAGTCGGAGAGGATGAACTCAAGAAAGTCCAGGACATCCAGGCGCGGATTGAAGACGAACGAACTAAAGACACGGCTCTGGTCGAGCGACGCCAAGGCGCGGCGCAGCAGCGTGGTCTTGCCGGTGCCCACTTCGCCGGTGAGGACGATGAATCCCTTGTGCGCGGAGATACCGTACTCAAGCGTGGCCAGCGCCTCGCGAGTATGCGGCATCATGTACAGGAACCGGGGATCCGGGCTGCTCGCGAAGGGATTGATCTGGAGATGGAAGAAGCTTTTATACATGATTATCCTGGGGCATCTGCGACCAGCTTCTTAGGCGTTTTGCGGCTGAATGGCCGCTTCAGACGGGCCAGAATTCCGAGTCTGGGCTCCTGCATGCTCGCTGACCAGGCAATGACGGCGAGCGTGGGTAGTTGCGTAAAGGCCCACACATCACGCTCGGAGCGCAGTGCCGTGTCCCGGTATTCCAGCAGGGCGACGATCAACAACCCCAGCCCCACACCTGCTGCCAGCCCGCCGCCGGCGAAGACGCTTAGCTTCGGGAAAGTGGGCGCGTCGGGAACGTTGGCCGCGTCGAGCACGGTGAATGTCTCGCCTTCCTGGCGGTGTTCCAGGTCCGTAGCCTCATCGGCTTTCTGCGACTGGAGAAGCAGAGCTTGATACGAAGTCAGCGTCGTCTGATAATCGCGAGTCAGTTCCTTGAACTCTTCTGCGACCTGCGGGGTGGACTGAACCCGCGCCTGGTAGACGCGTATCTGCTGCTCAATCGCCTCCTGCTGTTTGCGCTTGCTCTGGATTGCGGTGCGGAGCGCTGCCAGGCTCGCACGAAGATTTTGGACGGTGGCGGAGTCGGACCGGTTGGGGGCGGTTGCAGTCGGCGCGGGCGGCGCGGGCGGCGGAGCATCAGCCTCCTTGGCTATCTGTGCCTGTAGATCCGCGATCTGCCGATTCACCGCCCTCACGTTGGGATAATCCTCCGAGTACCGAGCGGTAAGCTCGTCTCTCTGGGCCAGCAGTTTTTCGAGCTCCGCCTGTTCCGCCTGCGACGTCTGAACAATGGCTGCACCAAGGGGTGTCGTGGCGACGGGTTGGGACTGCTGCGCCAGCATGGCTTCCTCTCCGACCTGCTGCTGGTTCATGGTCTGGAGTTGTCCATTGGCCGCATCCAGTTGGGCATTCAGGGTGCCCAACAGGTCGAGGTTGCTCTTTTCATCGTCGGGAAGCATGCCGAAGTGCAGACGCGTAAACGCCGCCACCTTGGCGTCCTGGTTGTCGAGGTCGCCTTTCGCCTGTTCGAGCCGCTCCTTGATGAAGCTGGTCGTGCCTTCCGCGGCGGCTTCGCGCGAGTTCAGGTTTACCTTTGTGAAAAGCGAGGTCAGGTCGGCGCACACCTGTTGCGCCGTGCGCGGATCGGAAGCCTTGAAGAAAATCCTGAAGCCGGGCAGTCCATCCCCGTGGGAAATCTGCGACCGGATCGCTTGCAGCGTAATGTCGTTGCGCACCTTGGTAATGCGGGCGTCCATGTCCATGCGCTGGTCGCCGTAGAGGTTGTATTTGTCCACAATCGGCTGCAACGACGCCCGGCTCAGGATTTGCTCGTTCATCGATGCCACGCGGCTGTCCAGGTCCTCGTTGACGATCGGCTGGACGAAGTCCTCGGGCACCTTTTGCTGATCGATCAGCACCAGTGACTGCGACTCATACACCGGAGGAATGACGAAGGTGAGGGCAATCGCTGCGATCGGGAGAATGACCGTGGGGACCACGACAATCCACCAGCGGCGCTTGAAAATGACGAGATAGTCTTCGACGTTCAGCGTTCGATGACCAAGCATAGATCCTCCTTACGGGTGCCCAAAATGGATCGACATAGGAGCGTAGGTGAGCCCGAAGCCAAGCACCTGCGAGAAACCATTGAAGACATCGATGACGGACGCGGCAGAGCCCTGGCTCGACTGATTCTCTAAAGTATAGCTGGCGAACGCCGAGAAGCTGCGCCCGATGGCTCGCGAAACCTGGAACCCTGCCAGAGTCGTGTCGAAGGTGAAGGAAGCTAACCCCGGCAGGCTAGAACTGTGGGTGTAGGACGAGGTGAAGGCGCAGTTCCAGACGCGGACGAAGGTGCGCGAGGTCGTGAACGAAACGGCGTCGGAGAGCGACCCTGCGATGACGCCAGACCCGGCGTTCGTGCTGCGGACAAAGCTCAGTGACGCCCGAGAGAATTTCCCCGTGTAGCCTAACGCCGCGTCCGCGTACAGGCTGAGAGACAATGAACTTCCGGGCACATTGACGCTGGTCCACTCCGGACCGGAGGACGCGTTCAAGCTGAGCTTGCGCGTGAACTGATGGATGTATTGCAGACTGGCGGTCTGACTGTCGAAGCTCGCCGTGGGAAGGCCGAAATTGTAACCCGGGTAACTGAAGTAGGAATACGCGTAGTTGCCAGCCAGCGTGTTGCGCGCACTGTATTGATGGCTGATACCACCCTGGCCAGTCACCGAATTGCTGTCCAACCCGCTGCTGGAGACGCCAGAGCCACTGAGGTAGCGAGTGATCGAGTAGGAGCCCGTGGCATTGAAAGACGTCTTCCCGGTGATTGGGCGTGAAATGGTGGCCGAAGTGGCGTTGCTGATGCTATTGGAGTAGTCAGTGAGGATGCCCTGGCCGGTGTCGGGACCTACCGGTACCGGGGTCAGGCCCAGATCGCCAACCCCGGGAACGCCGGAAAGGCCGGTCGTCGGAGTTCCCGGCATATAGGCCACACTGTCGGAGAATAGAAAGGTCCACCTGCCCGCGCTGAGCACCTGGGAGAGACCGAGGCTCACAAAGCTGTAGGACGGGCTATTTGACTCCCAGGAATGGCCGCCGGCTATGACCGCGCTGAATGGGTCCCGCTTGCTGTTGGAGATATAGCCCAGATCACCGGTCAGGTTGGTTCCTGCCGCTACGCCCGAGTTGCCGTAATAGCCCCAACTGAGACTCTCCGAGGCACTTACCGCATATTGCAGCGTGCCTGCGGTCATGGGCAATTCGAATCCGGTCGAGATGGGCGATGCCTGCGCCGCCGGAAGGGCCTGACCAAACGCAGCCGGCGCGACCGCGATAAGCAGCACGGTCAGAAACACACAACACTTCATGACATACTCCTGCGAAGCAGGCTGGGCCGCCGACTCGCGGGCTCTTCCCGCGCAGGCCCGGCGACGGATTGGGTTATCTTTTTCATGGCACCACGATGGTGTCACCGGGAACCAGCGAGACCCCCTGCATATCGTCCTTCTTCAGCGCCTTGTCGTAATTGAAGTGAATCGTCTGCTGTTTCCCCTGCTCCCCGCGAAGAATGTATATCTTCTTCTTGTTGGCGTAAGGGGTAAGCCCTCCCGCGGTAGCGATTGCCTGCAGGATTGTCATCCCCGGAGTTAGCTGGAGCGGGCCAACGTGTCCTACTTCCCCAACGAAGTAAACCCGCTTGCTGTTGACCGCCGCCACTGACACATCGACTACGGGGTCGGTGACGAATTTCTTCAGCCGGGTGGTTAGATCCGCCTTAAGCTGCGTAGGGGTGGACCCGGCGGCCAGCACATCGCCAACAAGCGGGAGTGTGATCATCCCATCCGGCCGCACAGGCATGGAGCCAGAAAGCTGGCCCTCGTTCCACACGGTGACAACGAGTACGTCGTCTGCGCCGATGACATAGTCGGGCGAAATCATCGGCGTTCCCTGCACTGGAGTGGGTGCGGGAGCAGGCTGCGTCGGGACGGGTTTGGCACTGAGGACAGGTTTGCCTGCCGGCTGCTGGGCCAGGCCCGTGACGACAAGGGCAAGAAATGCAATTGAGGAAAAAAGTGTACCGCGGAGAAGTTTCATATTCTTACCAATCGTGTCTGAATTCTCTTGCGGAGCGCCGGAGTGCGACTCCCTGGAAGCAAAAGCGCTTCCGGTAAAACTGCCCTCCCTTTGGGCCGACTCATCCTGGGTTATGCTGGTTGCCGGCAGTCAGATTCCCGGTCGATTTAGCCGGCTATTTCCCGGCTATTCTCAGGAGGGCCTTTCGACCGATTGCATGCCGCCTAACAACTCTAGTTTCACTGATTCTACACCTGTAAGACGCTGTAAATCGCGGGCGGCGGCCACTAAGGTACCCCATCCAGCACAATGGGGCCAAAGGGAAACGGTTTACCCATTCAGAGAAACTCTATTCCATCGATCGGCTCCTGGGGATTCCACTTAAGTGTGCTGGCTTGATCAACTTAAGTCCGGCAGGCGAGCTGCGACGGCAGGCAAGACCCATGCGATAATCAGGTGGGCGTTGAATTGCCCGAACGAAGTTGCCTGCCTTCACTTTCATGCACGAGAGCTCCATGCCGCCTCCCATTTCTTCGTATTCCACGACCGAATCCGCGGTCGATCCGGCTTCCGCAATCCCTTGCGACCCCCACGCAGGAGACGGGAGCCCGAAGTGGTCCATCGCCTGGGCGCCGGTTGTCCTTCTCGGCCTGCTGTCGGTCCTGCTCTATCACCGGATCGCAGTCAAGCTGGTGACCGACTGGTACAACCTACCCGACTTTGGCCACGGCTTCCTGATTCCCTTCTTCGCCGCATTTCTGCTCTGGGACAAACGGCGTGAAATTGCCGGCACTCCGATTGTGCCGAGCTGGGCGGGCCTCTCCCTGGTCGTCCTCGGCCTTTGCGAACTGATGCTGGGCGTGTTCGGCGCAGACCTGTTCCTGCAGCGCACTTCGTTTGTCCTGCTGGTTGCCGGCCTGGTGTGGACCCTGTTGGGCAAAGCGATGCTGAGTCAGTTGAAGTTTGTGCTGCTGGTGCTGCTGCTGGCGATTCCGCTGCCCACGATTCTTTATAACCAGATCACCTTCCCGTTGCAGTTGCTGGCCTCACAGTTGGCAAGCCAGATCCTTCCGCTGTTCAGGGTTCCCGTGCTGCAGGATGGCAATGTGATTCGGCTGGCCTCGATGCCGTTGGAAGTTGCCGAGGCCTGCAGCGGGATCCGATCGCTGATGAGCCTCTTCGCCGTCGCCGTGATTTACGGATATTTCCTGGAGCGGACAACCTGGCGACGCATCGTGCTTGCCCTGTCCAGCCTCCCGATCGCGGTCGCAGCCAACGTCGTCCGGATTGTTGGCACCGGCCTGTTCGTGCAGTATTGGGACCCGGAAAAAGCACTCGGGTTCTTTCATGAGTTTCAGGGATGGTTGATGTTCGTGGTATCGCTCGCGTGTCTCTACCTTGTGCATCTGGCGATGCGCCTGGTGGGGCGGAAAGGCGGGCAACCGGCATGAGATCCCCGCGCCTTTGGCTGGTTGTCCTGCTGATGAGCTTTACCGCACTGGTGCTGCACGTACGCGGCGACCAGGACCGGGTCCTGCCCAGCCTCCCGCTGAGCGGGCTGCCGACGACCATCGGCTCGCGCACCGCGGTTGAGGTTGAGATTCCCGACGAAGAGTTGCAGGTCCTGGGCAAAGGCGACTTTCTCAATCGCGACTATCAGCCGGATCCCCATGCTCGCGGCGCGTCGCCGGGGGACCTCGCCGACATCGGCCTCTTTATCGCATACTTTCCGACGCAGCGGAGCGGGCAATCGATCCACTCGCCGCAACATTGTCTTCCGGGCGCGGGATGGGTCTTCGAGTCAAAGAGCGTTGCCGAACTGACAGACCCCGCCGGCAAGAAATACAGGGTTGGGGATTATCTGATCACCAATGGAACCACGACCGACGAAGCCCTGTACTGGTACCAACTGCATGGGCGCAGCATTCCCGGCGACTATCAGGCAAAGCTGTACACTTTGGCGGATTCGATCCGTTACGGCCGTACCGATGAGGCGCTGGTTCGCATCATCACGCCCGTCGTAGCAGGCGAGGACAGGGCCGAGGCGCGTGATCGCGCGCTGGATTTTGCCCGGCAGATTGCCCCGTTACTCCCCGCCTACGTCCCGAATTAATTTGAAGAGAGAAGCAAGTTGTGCGGGTTTACGATACTGGTACCGCATGGCCCGCAATTGGAAATATGACGCAGCAGAACTAATGATCGAGACAAGAAGAGGAACGCTTCCATGTTCAACTTACGTCAAGTGCATATCGCCCGGATTTCAGCGGCTGTCGCTGTATCGCTCGCGCTCGTCTTCGCGACAGGTTGCAGCCGCGACCCCAATGTCCGAAAGCAGAAATACCTGGAAAGCGGCAAGCGATACGAGGCCAGCGGCAAGTACAGAGAGGCGGTCATTCAGTTCCAAAACGCGCTGAAGTACGACAAGAACTTTGCCCCCGCGCACTACGAGCTGGCCAAGGCGTTGATGAAGACGAATAGCGTAATGCCCGCTTATCAAGAGTTGATGAGAACGGTGGAGATCGATCCGTTGAATCTGCCGGCCCGGATCGATCTTGGCGAGTTGCTGCTTGCCGGGCGCGCCCCCGACAGGGCCGAGATCCAGGCAAAGTCGGTACTGGCCATCGATGCCAACAATGCGGATGCCTACGCCCTGCTTTCGGGAATAGCGCGTTACAAAGGAGACAATGCGGAAGCGCTGAAGGACATCCAGCGCGCCATTGCGATCGACCCCAAGCAGGCCCGCTATCACACCGCGCTGGCGATATACGAAAGCGCAGATCCTGCGAACGAGGCCAACGTTGAACAAGAATTGAACAAGGCCGCATCGCTCGACCCGAAGAGCGCGAGGCCGCATATTCTGCTGGGAACGCTGCTCGACCGCAAAGGGGATATCCCGGGTGCGGTACAGCAGTATCTTACGGCAATCAGCGCCGACCCGAAGAACCTGGAGGCGCGTGAAACGCTGGCGTCGCTTTACCTCCGCGGCGGCGACAAAGCCAAGGCCGAGCAGACCATTCGCCAGGCAGTCGAGGACAACCCCAACGACAAGCCGGTGGCAGTGGCGCTCGCCGAGTTTTATGCCAGGACCGGGCAGATGGACCAGGCGGAGACCACGTTCGCCAACCTGACCTCGAAGTATCCCAAGAGCACAGCGATCAAGATCACCTATGCCCGCATTCTTTACGAGAAGAAGGATTATGCCAAGTCGGGCCAGATCGCCGCTCAGTTGACCAAGAGCGACGGCGGCGACCCTGAAGTGCAGGTTCTCAACGCGCTGTTGCTGCTGAACAACGGCAAGTCGGATGACGCCTTTACCCTGCTGAAGCAGGCAGCCAAGGACAACTCGAACAATATCCAGATACAGCTTTTGCTGGCGAAAGTCGCAGCTTCCAAGCAAGACATTGCGACCGCACAGTCGAGCCTGGAGGCAGCCGCCAAAATCGATAAGAGCAATCTGGAGGCAGCCCGCGGGCTGGCCGTAATCGCGATCAGCCGCAACGACAATAGCATGCTGTCCGAAATTGCGGAGAAGACCATCCAGCAGCACCCGGACTTCGCCGACGCCTACGTCTGGCAGGGCATGACGGAGGTCGTCGGCAAGGAGAACGACAAGGCGGAAGCCGACTTCCAGACGGCACTGAAGAAGAGCCCGAACGACTCCGTTGCGTACTTCGAATTGGGCCGGCTCCGACTTTCCCTGGGGCATATACCCGAAGGCGACGCCCTGCTCCAGAAGGCCCTCGACAACGACCCCAACTCGGTCCCCGCGCTGGGTATGCTGGTAGCCTCCGATCTGCAGGCAAAGCAGCCGGCCAAGGCAATCGCGCGGGTCCAGGCGCAGATCGCCAAGTCTCCGCAGAATGCCAGATTTTATGTCCAGCTTGCCGCTCTTCAAATGGCGACCAAGGACCTGCAAGACGCTCTGGCGAGTTCGCAAAAGGCAATGCAGCTGAGTCCCGGAAGCCCTGACGCCGTGAAAGCATATACCCAGGTCGAAGTCGCAATGGGGAATACCGACGCCGCCATATCCGCGTGGCAGACCTGGATCGCGGCGCACCCGAATGACCCCCAGGCACCGCTGGTGCTCGGCACCCTGGAGGACTCGAAGGGCGACTCAGCGAAAGCGGAGGACCTCTACAAGAAAGCGCTCCAGCTTGACCCGAACGACGCCGTCGCCGCCAACAACCTGGCGTATCTGATGGTGGAGAGCGGTCAGAACGTGGACGTGGCCCTGACGCTGGCGCAGACTGCGCAGCGCATCTTTCAGAACAATCCAGCTACCCAGAACAATCCGTGGTCCGCAGATACTCTGGCCTGGGTCTACTACTACAAGGGAAACTACGGCGCAGCCCGCGATCTCCTGGAGGGTGCGGTGAAGACGCTCCCGAGCGATCCCCAGATGCAATACCACCTGGGCATGATCTACATCAAGCTCAACGACAAGGCCGATGCCCAATTGCACCTGAAGAAGGCGGAGACGCTGGCACCCAACAGCAAGCCCGGAAAAGATGCGAGCGCACAGTTGGGTAAGCTGGGGTAGAAAGCAGCGCCGGGAGCCACGGAGCGATTCGCCCCTGAGACGCCGCGGCGGCAACCGCGATAAGCGGTCCACGCAAGAGCGACCCGCTTAGGTTGGGCCCGCGGACGGTGCGTGATCGGTGTCAACGGCCATGAGACCGTCAAGGCAGTGCTGGCTGATGCCCCATCGGAAGGCGGGACTGGAACCGAACAAGTGAAAGCGACAGCGGGGAGAATGGTGCAAAAGCGGAAGGGCGAAAACAACCCCGGGCACAAACCAGCCGCACTTCAACTGCTCGGTTGCGGGTTGTCGATTCTTTGGTGGAGCTGAGCGGGATCGAACCGCTGACCTCCTCGTTGCGAACGAGGCGCTCTCCCAGCTGAGCTACAGCCCCCCACCATACGCCAGGCACCTGGCCAATCGAGGCTCCATTGCGGAACCGATCGTGCCATTGCCTTGCTCTTGACAACCTTTACGAGTGTAACAGGACAGGGTCGCACCGCCTAGGACATGGCCTTGCGTGACGCTGATTTGCGAAACTATTTCCCTGTCGCATCGTCTCCCGTGTATAAATCTCTGGCGCACCCGGCTGGCCCTCCCTCTGCTCTGGAATAACCTGCTCTGCACCGCCGGCCTTTCCGCCACAGGAGCCATCCTCGATGTCCTTCCGCCTCCCCCTTGCCGCTGCTCTTATCGCCTTGGCTTCCCTGTTGCACGCCGCGCCTGCTGCCGCCCAACCGCAGCAAAAGTCTCGCGTCATTCAACAGTTCACGACCGGCTGGAAGTTCCTGCAGGCGGACGCCCCGGGGGCGG
>Ga0182014_10007320_pt1 | contig 11597 bp, 5 predicted proteins | sample 612S2DmetaG_FD_120489 | JGI IMG/M metagenome (GOLD analysis project Ga0182014, IMG submission 120489) | Permafrost microbial communities from Stordalen Mire, Sweden - 612S2D metaG | ecosystem: Environmental > Terrestrial > Soil > Wetlands > Permafrost | place: Sweden: Stordalen | collected... | reverse complement strand
GACCCTCTTCTTCTCTTCCTCATCCTGTTCGGCAAATACGGCTTCGACGACTCGGGTTACCGCTTCGACACGCTCGTTCCACCACGTTTTCGAATAGACATCCAACGTGATGCTGCCGGTGCTTCCTGAGTGACCCATGTTGTCACGGGCAACCTCAAGACGTGCGCCGAAGCGCCGCATCAGGCTGGCGTGCATGGTCCGGAAGCTCCGGAAGTCAACTGTCTTGGGTAGCCCCAGCATTTCGGCCACCGGTTTCACCTGCCGGTTAAGCAGGTTATGCCGATCAATAGACCTGCCAAACTTGTTGGCAAAGACAAGATCGTCCGGCTTACGGAACTTCTTGTTCCTAGCCCACATTCGCTGTATCGCCGCGAGGATGACGCCGTGCTTGTCGAACGGCACCTCACGCCTGCCGGCATCCGTCTTCACGTTGTCGAACTCATCGTCGTAGACACGTTCGTCTACGACAATGCGATCGCGTTGGGTGTCCTTCCATCGAAGCGCGAGAACCTCACCTGGCCGTGGCCGCCCATCTCCATGCCCCGCAGCGACCACGCGAGGATCTGCTCGCGCGTTGCCAGCTTCAGCACGCTCTTGCTGACTTCGCTTTCATTCCATGCGTCTCTCTGTCCGACCATCGCGCTCACAACGAAGACTGTCGCACTGAAATTGTATTGAGCAAGGATCGGAAGCGCGTATTCGAACGTATCGGCATAAGCATCGTCGAATGTCAGAAGTACCGGCTTCTTCGGCAAGGGAGTTCCATGCTGCTTCCGGGCAAGCCAGTCCGAGGCCCGAATGCCCGTGTAGCCGTTCTTCACCAGCCACCGCACCTGTCGCGCAAATTGCTTAGGTTCGATGGTCAATTCGTAGTGCGTTTGCGGATGCCTCGGCCCGATATGGTGATACATCAACACAGGCAACCGAACGCCAGACGTACTCTCCATAACACTCCATGAGCGGGCACTCGCAAGATCGCTTCGCAACATTTCAACGCGATACCGAAGACCTACTCCAGTAATTCCGAATCAGCGCAAAAGACCGGAGACGATCAGCGCCATAGACTTCGGTATCGAGCGCCAGACTCAACACTGATGAAGAGGATATCAGCACTCTACGTATCATTCTCTTGCGTGCACTGCCTTCTCCAAAGTTCGCAAACACCGACGCTGCCCGGTAATCTGGATGCTTCCAGCAAAGAATCCACATCGCTCTTCCAATGCCCGCATCAGCAATTCCAGCATGTCTCATCCTCACCTCTACAAATCACCGGGAAGGCCACGGTGGGCTGGCCATGCTTTGCATTTCTATACGGGATCGACGGGATTTCGGGGATAATCTTTCTGGGACTGGTGGTTTTGCCGGGCCGTAAATTCTGAATAGCCTTTTGGGGAGGCCCACTCGTGAAGGACACAATGTTCGTTCGCAGCCGTTCTTTGCGTGGAGTGCTGTTCGCAGTTGCCTGGTTAATGACTGCTGCCATTCCAAGTTGCGGGCAGGCCACAGCCGGCCAAATCGTGGGCCAGGTAACTGATTTGACGGGCGCACTCATTCGAGGCGCAACCATTACCCTCATTGATGAAGATAAAGGAGTTACATTTACAGGGTTGACCGACGAGTCGGGCAACTATACGGTCCTGGGCGTTCCTCCCGGCATCTATTCCGCGATCGCGACTTCACCCGGATTTGCACAGTCAAAGCTCACCCATGCCGTATTGGCCATCGACCAGCACATGGCGCTCAATTTCCGTCTCAGGGTGGGAGACGTCTCCGCTTCAGTGGAAGTGACCGAAGCGCCTCCCGTATTGCAGTCGCAGACCGCTGAGGTAGGCACTGTCATCGGCGGCGATGCAATCACCGACCTGCCGCTGATCGGCCGTAACTTCTATGACCTCACGCTGTTGGTCCCCGGGGTGTCCGTGGTGGGCGGTAGCATCAACAGCTTTTCCCTCTCTGTGAGCGGCCAGCGCGAATATGCCAACTCCATCCAACTCGACGGCATAGAGTCGACCACCAACCGCTCCCAGGACGTGTCCGTGACGCCCAACGTGGACTCGGTCGAAGAATTCAAGGTGCTGACCGCCGCGTATAACGCCGAGTTTGGCAACGCCGCTGGCGGCGTGATCGCTGTCCAGACCAAAGCCGGCACAAACACCTTTCACGGGGACGCCTTTGAATTCTTCCGCCCCAATTTCATGACCGCGCGTTCGACCATTCCCGGCGTCGATACGCCCCAACCTGCTCCGACCCTCAAGCAGCACAACTTCGGAGGCACATTGGGCGGCCCAGTTTTCAAGGACCGATCATTCTTTTTTGGAGCCTACGAGGGTATGCGCAATAAGGACGCGTGGGACTACATCACGTCCACAATTCCCTTCGGGCTCTTCGATATCATGCCGAACGGCGATGTGGACTTCTCTCACTTGGTGGACCCCAACGCTGGAATGCCGGGCGTCGGGACTGACGGCAACCCGTATCCAGCAGCAGGAACCGTCGATCCCATCTTCGATCCCAATATCACGGTTGCAAACTATGGTTGGTCGACCCAGCAGTTCGACGGCAACATCATTCCCAAGTCGCGCGAGAGCCAGGCAGGCATGAACACGCTAATCAACTTCTTTCCCCAACCGAATCAGACCGGCACGCATAACGGTTGGTTCCGCAACTTCGCAGCCCACACACCCGTGAACACCAACAACGATCAGGTCGATTCCCGATTCGACCAGGTGATCACTTCAAGTGACCGGCTGTATGCGGTTTACCATTGGCAATCGTTCTACTATCTGGCCAACGATCCCTTTTATGGCCAAAAGGTGGTGCCGGGTGCCGGCGATGCCGACCAGGCGACAAAGGAGTATTCCGGTGCGCAGTCGCTTTCGCTGACCTGCGACCACATTATCAGTCCGACAGCGCTCAACGAGGTCCGCTTCGGCTACCTGCGCTATTCACAGGACCAGTACAGCCTGCTGAACGGGACCGATTACTCGACGAAGTACGGACTCGGCAACGTGGCCGTCAACGGTTACAGCGCCACGATCGGATTTCCTCAAATCTATCTGGCCGATGGCTACGAGGCCGGCGGCTCGACCTGGAAGCCCTACCACGTGCTGGACGGGAATTATCAGTTTTCCGATGTCTACACTTGGAGCGGACTTCCCCGCCACGAGCTCAAGTTTGGGACAGACCTCCGCCTCTTGAACTCCCATCCTGACTTCTCGCTCTTCCCCACCGGCTACGATTACTTTGGCAGTTGGGGGTACGCTGAAACTGCGGCCGCCTCCTACTGGGGATACTATGCCTGCTATTCCAACTGGTGTCTCGACAACGGATGGAACTGGCTAGGCGGGTCGGACATTGCCGACCTTGTGCTCGGGTTGCCGGAGGCCGTGAGCATGGGGCTGCAACTCACGAATCCACATACCAAGAGCTGGAACCTGGATTTCTTTGCTCAGGACTCCTGGAAAGCCACTCCAAAACTGACGCTAAATTTCGGCCTGCGCTTCGAGTATCAGGATCCCTGGACCGAGGCCCACAACTACATGTCCAATTACGATCTTGCCAGCGGCAACATTGTGCTCGCTGGTCGCAGCGGGGTTTCGCCAGGCATCATCAAGCCGCGGAAGGACGACTACTCGCCACGCCTGGGCTTTGCGTACATCATCGACCCAAAGACAGTGATCCGTGGCGGCGGCGGTATCTTCTTCTCGCCGGAGAACGACGGCCGCGAAGACTTCCTGACCAAGAACAATCCATTCGCGACTCAGGCTACGTATTCGAACTGGCCCTGGGGCGTCTCTCCATCTTCTCCGCAGGTCTGGCCTTACCAATTGGATACCGGAGTCCCACGTAACACTACGATCGACATTCCAAACGCCGGCTATATCCAGCCTCAGAATCTGGTCAACGGCAATCTTGAAACCACCTACGCTGTGAATCCCAAGCTCAGAACCGGCACGACAGGCTCCTTCAACCTGGCCGTACAGCGCCAGTTGAGCCGGACGATCGCGCTGGATGTTGCCTACGTCGGCTCCATCTCCAGGCATCTCTCCTACATGCTTGGCGACATCAATGCGAATCCCAATCAATCACAGGGCTCAAAGAATTACGACACGTACATTACCACCTATCTCGGCCAGATTCAGTATCTGAATGACGTGGGAAACGGCAACTACAGCTCAATGCAAGTCAAGCTGACGCGACAGATGTCGCGCAGCACGGCCTTCCTCCTTAGCTACACATATGGGCACAGCCTCGACAACGGTCCGGCGCCGTTCGACCTGGGACACATCAACAACGACGTGCCGCAGAATCCGCACAATCTGACAGCTGAATATGCCACGTCCGACTCAGACATTCGACATAACCTGATCTTCAGTGGTGAGTATAGACTCCCCTTTGGCAAGGGCCAGACCTTCGGCGCAAACTGGGGACCTCTTGCCAATTCCATCGCAAGTGGCTGGAAGTTCGGCGGCATCTTCTCGATGCACACGGGGACGCCGGTCAATGTGATTCTTGGCAACGATCCGAAGTCGGCGCTCGCCGGAGTGAGGCCCAACGTCAAGGGCAATCCCAATCTAGCTCGCGGCACGCGTAACATCCTGGAATATTTCGACACGGCCGCATTCAGCGAGCCGGCGATTCCGTCCGGAGCCAGCTATGCCTATGGCAACGCGGGCCGCAACCTGATCGCCGGCCCGGGCTACATTAATGTGGATGGCTCCCTCGCAAAGGAGTACACCCTTGAGAACCGGTGGACTCTGCAGCTTCGAGCTGAAGCATTCAACGGAATGAACTCGGTGCATTACTCCAATCCTGACGGCGACTTCAATTCCGGCACCTTCGGGCAGATCAACCACACCATGGGAGACAATCGCAAGGCGCAGCTTGCGGCAAAGTTCATTTTCTAGCCAGGTTCTTTAGCCCTTTACTCCAGCCGGAGCCGTGTCTGCACGTTTGGCCATCGTTTGCGCCGCTTTCCTTTCGCGCGGTTATTCGCCATCGGAGGATGTGTCGGAGTCCGCTCTCCGATCCGCTGTAGAACTGTCTAAAAACGCCTCGCTTTCTCGTCGAGCCGGCCAAAATTGCCCTCAAAAGTGAAGAAAGAGGGCACTTTTCAGGCATTCTTGTTTACCATTAAGATAACGGGGTGGTTAGCAGGTATATCCATCATGTTATTGATTCAAGATAACTTATCTATCCAAACGGACCGACCGCGCCCCCGGAAATCGCCTACTTCGGGGGGGAGGGGGGTGGGGGTGTCTTCGGGGTACGGACCGGTCACATGCCCGACAGATGGAATTGGATCGATAACCTGGAGGTTCTCCATACCGAGATTGTGCGCCTTCAGGGCCTAATTCTCGGCAACGGCAAGTGCTGTGAACCGAAGGGGATTCGTGGCTCGGACTTGGCGCGCAGCATGAGCGGCGATATTTGGTCCAGCCGAAAAGCCCGCAACAGGAGGCTTGTGCTCTCCCACCCTTGAGGATATGACTGTCAAGGATGGGGCATCCGGCCTTTCTAGTCCAGATGAATCGCCCGCCTTCTGCAAAGCCTCTTCAGGTGTGGCTCTCCGGGCTGAGCCCGGACTATTTGTCTTTGGCCCGCCCCACTGCGTTTTCCCGGCGGATGTTCTTATTCACATACATGGCGGCGTCGGCAGTAGTTAATAGATCGTCTTTCGTCGCACCGTCTTCCGGATAGAGGGCGATCCCAACGCTCGCCGAGCCGTTGAGGACGTATCCTTCCGCGGTAAAGCTCTCGTCAAGGCTGCGCTCAAGCCGCTGAGCAATCTCCTGGACTTCAGCGCGGTTGCGAACCTTGGGCAAGAGCACGGCAAACTCGTCGCCCCCAAGCCGGGCCAGCATATCAAAGGCGCGAAGCTGGCGCTTCATACGCATCGCCACTTCTTGCAAGTAAAGATCTCCAAACCGGTGGCCGTAGACATCGTTTACCTGCTTAAAATTGTTGAGGTCGATATAGATTAATCCGAAAATGCCCGCCGTCTGTCGCGCCTGTTCAATTTGCTGAGCCAGATAGCTTTCCAGGGAGAATCGGTTGTGGATGTCGGTGAGCAAGTCGAACTCGGAGCGGTGGACCAGATCGGAGTAGAGCCGCCGAGTTTCGATTCCCAGAGCGGTCAGCGCCGCAGCCGAGGAGAGGGTCGCTGACTCGTAGGCGCTGGGTTTGGTCAACGGATCAAAGGCGGCATAGATCGTACCGAGCGGCGGACCGGAGTGGGCGGGGATCGGCGCTTGGACGAGGCGGAAGGAAGTCAGGCTGGCCGGGCAATTCCCGAGTCGCGCCCCATCGACGATCTGGCACCAACAGGGAGCGCCGCTCAATTTGAAGGAGGCCATTCCAACAATCTGCTCAATGAGCTCTGCCAAAGGACGAGAGCCATTGATGTCCTCGAGGATACGGCTGCGGAGGCGCTCACTGTAAGCCAAAGTAGCGTTTTGGAAGCGTACCTTGCGTTCAATCACCCAACCCCTGACGCCGGCCACAAACAGCAATGCGAGCAGCAAGGCGACGAGATAGATAAGGTTGCGAACGTTAAGCAAGGAAGGATTCGCGATGACCAGAATATCGTCGAAGGAACGGAGCAGGATGTTGAAGGGTGCCTCTTGTTCGGTCGGCGAGATGGAATTGGGCTGCATCACCATGCAGATGCCGGTGACGCGAATTCTCGTTCCCGGCGGGATGTCCCTCATCGGTGGAAGCGGCCGATTGCCGGGCGGGTGGCGATAGATTGCGGTAAAGAGCTTGCCGTCCGCGGCCAGAACAAACTCGTCTTGCGAGTCTGCCCGGACCGCGGCCACTACCTGGCCCTCAAAGGAAACCAGGTCGTTCTGATGGCCATCGGGGTCGCCGCTATTCCAGGTCGCAAGCTGGTGCCATGTAGAGGGCTGCGGCGAGACGGGATCGAAGATGCCGGTGTCCTGGATTTCACCGTCTGTCAGGGCCAGAAAGCCTTCACGCGCGTCTGGAAAGCCGGTAGCTACCGCTTCATCGCCGACCCGCAGGGGAACATTCGAATGGGTCGAGATCCACAGACTCTTGGCACCATTCTGAAGTACGACTGCTGAACCCGGCTGGTAGTAGGTAATAGTCCCCTGAACCCGGACTCTGCGCGTCAGATCGCGCACGAAGGAACTGGACAGAACCCCATCCATGGGTGTGATCGGGAGCGAGTCCGGACTTACTTCTGCACGCTTCAAGACCCTCACATCCTCAAGTGTTGGAACCTCAAGGAGGATGCCGACAAGTTGCATCTTGTTGTCGAACTTTCCTGATACTACCCCGGTAACTTCTACCTCGGCGTCAAAAAGCTCCTTGAGCACGCTTGCGTCGATTCCGATGACCGTCGCGTCAACATACCCTCCGTCCATGAGCAACCTGAGGTAAACCTCGTGCGCATCTCCGAAGTTCACTGTGTCCGCACTGTGGACCGTGGCACGGACAGCGACCAGAATGCAATCGCGTTCAGCGCGGATCAGTTGTTCAAAGTCAGTTGGCACGGGCTTGGGAGGCACGCCGTGATGAAGCAGGGTCACGCTGTCGCTGAGCACATCCAGGGTGAAGCTCTCCCGCGTCTTGCCCCGCACCAGAACTCGATCGCCAGGAGCTAGATTTTGATTCGGCTTCGCCTCCACATAGATGGCTTCCCCGCCCTCTTGAACAAAAAGGTCTACGTCGCTCCTGTTGTAGTAGGTAACCGTGGCTTCGAAAGCGACGGGCAGCCCACCCCTGGCCTCTGTCTTCGTCAGGGCGTGGATCGCGTGCAGCGTCGTGAGCGGGCCGGGCTCCACGGCCCAGGACGCGGAGGTCCATAAGGCTGCCAATGCGATAGCGAGCATCGTCGTTCGCATGAAGTAGGTTCTGCTTGGGCTTCCTGGGTACAGCCCGGTTTCCCCAGCGTCGTCCATGCCTTGGTCCTTCCAAGCCTACCTGTGCTGGAGTCCTCGTGTTGCACGGCATTGGGGGGATCAACCGCGCACATTCTCGAGTTGCCCATCTGGGTAAGCATCATCGTACTCTCATCTTGCTCTGTCGATCCAAGACAATCCAAAGCACTTCTTTGTGTGTCCGGTTACGGCCTGAGCGTAAGGACCTTGGGGGAGTTGCAATTTCAATGCGCCATGACGGTGCGGCCTAGGCCTTTCTTGGGCGCGACACGATGATGGAGAGAACTGCTGTGGCCTCCGGCGAAGAATACGCAGGCGAATTAGCCTGCCTCCCTGCTTCCGCAGAGAATCCAGCGTCATTTCGTAACGGCCCACTTCCAATTCGAGTCCAGCGAAGAAAACTCGTAGTGACCTGAGCCGACCTCATGGGTACCCCCGCCTTTCCCGGGCACCACGATGGTTGCGGTGGTATTGGTCGGAATGGTGACATCCATGGTCAGTCGGTTTCCCTCGATCTTCCAATCGCTGACAATCCGCCCATAAGGTGAATCGAAATGGCCTTTCACCCACGTTAAGTCGCCAACGATTGCCGGTTGGATGAGAATCTTTTTAAAGCCCGGCGCAGCGGGTCGGATGCCTGCCAGTGTCTGATAGAACCACGCATCCAGATTGCCGGCTTGGATCAGCAGCGCTTCACTATTCATGCCTGGGTCACGTGTGTCAAAGTCCCATCGTTCCCAGATAGTTGTTGCACCCTTGGATAGCATGTAGCCCCAGCTTGGCCGGGTGGTCTGCGTGGCGATGGTCCAGGCAACATCGGGCCGTCCGATATCAGTGAGCGTCTGCATTAGCCACTGCATACCGACCAGGCCAACTGACAAATGGCCACGATGCATGACCATGATGTCGTCAATGAGATTGGCAATGAGGGCGTCCCGCTGCTCCGCGGGCGCAAGACCGAATGCCAGCGCCAGAACGTAGCCAGTTTGCGTCCCTCCCTGGTAAGTGTGGGTCTGGGAGTCGAGGAACTTCCGGTTAAACGCCTCTTTCAGTTTGTCCGCCAAATCAGTGAAAACGCGCCTATCTTCTGCATGTCCCATAGACTCCGCAAGCCGCTCCATGATCCGGTAGTTATGGTACTGATACGCGCTCGACACTAACTCGCGAGGCGTCCCGCCGGTGTCGGGTGCTTTCCCGTCCATCGAGTAGGTATCGCACCAGTCGCCGTAGCTGGTACCCTTCAGCGTGCCGTCTGGCAGTTCATGCCGCCGCATCGCCACAACCCAGGTCTTCATGCCAGCGTAGTGCGTTTCCGCCACGCGGCGATCGCCATAATAATCCACGAACCAATCCGGAATAATCGTGAAAACGCTGGGCCACTCCACGCCGTCGCCCCATGTCCAGTACATTGAGACATCCGGCAGCGAACCATCGGCCCTTTGCGATCTCTCCACGTCATCCATCCATTTTGCATAGAACGGCTCGACGTTGTAGTTGAACGCCTCGCTCTCCGCATCCTTGGCCGGATCGCCCACCCACGCCTGCCGCTCGTCTCGGTCAGGGTCGAGAGGCGCAGAGCGCAGGAACATCCGCATCCCCCACCACAGTGACTGATGAATCCTGTTTACCAGGTCGTTCGAGCTTTGGAATTCGCCCACAGGTTCCGTCGCCGTATGGATAACCAGGCCCTCGAAATTATCTACCGTAGGCGTGCCGGGAAAGCCGGTTACCTGCACCCGCCTGAATCCTTGCCCTTTGAACTGAGGATTCCAGGCCTCCATACCTATGCCCTTGAAGGTGTAGACATCGGTGGCACGAGCGGAACGATTGTCTGCCGTCTTGAGCGTTCCGTCAGGATTCAGACTGTAGGCGCTGGTCATGCGCACCTGGGTTCCGGCGGCCCCAGCCGCTCTCAGTCGCACCGTCCCGTAGAAGTTTTGTCCCATGTCGACAATGTAGGTTCCGGGTAAGGGATTGGTGATTGCCACCGGGTGGATGATCTGCGTAACCCACATGGGTTCAATCATCTGTGCTGTCAACGCGCCGCCCGGAGCTGCCACCACTTGCGCCTGCTCCCACTTCGCGTCGTCGAACCCGGCACGATTCCAACCCGGCATTTCCAGCCGCGCATCGTACTCCTCGCCATCGTATTCGCTGTTAGCCCGAATCGGGCCTTGAGCCGTAAGTCGCCAGGTTTCGTCGCTGATCACCGCACTCCTGGTGCCGTCCTCGTACTCGATTTCCAACTGCAGCAGCAGCCTGGGGCAACCATAGGCGGTCGTGTGCGCCGGGATTTCAAGCCTTGGCGGGTAGAAGCGCCCGTTGCCCAGAATCACGCCCAGCGCGTTGGCGCCCATGTGCAATTGATTCGTAACATCGAACGTCACCACGTACGTAGCCTTGGCATAATCCGATAACGCCGGGTCCATTACGTTCTCGGAAACCTTCGCTCCGTTCAGAGAGAGATCGAAAAAGCCCAATCCGCTGACATATGCAGTGGCGCGTTTGACTTTCTTCGTAATCGCAAACTCCCGGCGCAGATATCGGGCGGGTAGCCGTCGCGCGTCCAGGATGGTTCCCCACGGCGCCATGCCCAGCGCACCCAGTGGCCTCGCCGCCGTCCAGGACTTGCTGTCGGTGCTTGTCTGCCATTCCTCGTCTGTGGCCACTTCCAGCGGATCTCCCTGGACAAATTCGACGTGCAGTTTTGCAATCAATCCCGCCGGTGTTCCGCCAATGTGATCGCTTCTAATCTCGAATGCATTGTCGCCGGCTCGCAAAATATGGGTGACATCCAAAGTGACCGGCTTTCGGAAGTCATCTCCCTGCCCAACTTTTTCACCATTGATGGATAGTTCGAAACTGCTATCCGCGGTAACAATAAATGTAGCTTTGACCAGTTCCCGTCCCGGAGGCATTGCAACAATCCGCCGGAAGTAGCGGGCGCCGGCTGGCGCGCTCTGCGCAGGATTGCCGTCAGGGAACCATATCCATTGCGCCCCCTCCAATCCAACGGCGTTCCCTCGCTCATCGAGACCTATCCACTTCGCCGACCAATCCTTCAAAGCAGTACTGAACGTCGCAGGTTGGCTCCAGTCCGAAGGACTGCCCTCCGCGTCCCAAACCCGCACCTTCCATGCGTAGCGAGTGGCCGAAGCCAGTTCTTTTCCGCCATATTCAACATTGATCGACTGATCGGACTCAACACGACCGGAGTCCCACTGGCCGTCCACGACGACTTCGTACGCTGTCTGCCTTTCATTGGGGCGGATCGAGTCGAGAATCCAACTTAGTCGTGGTTTGGCAACATCTATTCCCAAGGGATCGAGAAGATTCTCGCAGCGCAAATGGGAAACAGTGATGGTAGCCGCGTTACATTGCGCGGCGAATAACCCAAACAGGATTGCGGCCCCCAGGCGCATTCTGACATTGGATCGATGGAGAGAACTGACGATGAAGATGGTTGCTTTCATATTGTTTGTGCTTCCTGTCGATCCCGAGTGTATGAGTGGGACCACTTTGCGAAACCGTTCATTTGCTTGTTTGGGGGCGGACCACGTTGCTCGCCGGTCGAGCCGTGAGTGGCCGGTAAAAGCGAGCGCGAAGTGAAGGTTCCCGCAAGACAGCAGCCTGCATGAACATGAACACGTCCGCAAGGTATCCCTCGTACCCTTTCGGGGCACCGTTCCAATT